>Ga0210059_1003106_pt1 | contig 26438 bp, 17 predicted proteins | sample Ectturendosymbi2_FD_188042 | JGI IMG/M metagenome (GOLD analysis project Ga0210059, IMG submission 188042) | Ecteinascidia turbinata endosymbiont from Florida, USA - Sample 2 (SPAdes) (version 2) | ecosystem: Host-associated > Tunicates > Ascidians > Unclassified | place: Key West, Florida... | reverse complement strand
AGTTGCAGATTATAAAACGTTATCTTTTCACCTTTCAATAAATGTAATCATCATTGTGGTATCATTTAAAATCCTAGATTTGTGCCCAATCGCTTTGTTTCAACAATTGTGAAACACCCTGTAAATGCTTAACTACAGATTTGATTGAATAAATAAACAACTATTCGAATCGAATTTACTTTTAAACCACTGTAGTAGCCTAATAGCCTAGCTGAGATTTGATCAGCCAACTTTACTTAATTTTGTTGTTTGATTTGTTGAAAAACGCCGTTTCTGTTCCTTGCCTGATTAACAATAATTTTGGTTTGGAGGCTTCATTGCTCCAGCAGTAGACCCAGCAGTTATTCATTGACCCCCTGACCATTGAGTGACCCCCATTCGACCTCGTGACTATTCATCGACTCCTTGGATGCTCCAATTGACTACTGGGGGTCGATATCGACCACTTAGATAAGCACTGGCCTAACTTTACTTTTGTCTGGCAGTGATCAGGTGGAGTAACAGTAAGGACGAACGCTGCCAGTCAGAACACGGTGTGCTGAAGCCTGGAAGTTGAAGATGCGGTGTTGATTTTGGCACATACTAGGTGAAGTCATTTTGGCAACAGTGGCTGCAGATAAACGGCACACAGATTTCACACCATCTGAGCACGGTGCTTTATATTCCTTCAAAGTTAACTATACAATTAGGCGATTTAATTCAAATTTACAAATGAAAAGAACATTTCCATTCAAATATCTGGTTTATGCGAATAACCGTACTATTTTCTTATTTGTTGTTTCGGTTTGGGATTCTAGAATCCTATGTGCTAAAACAGTTTGTTTTGTGTTTTTAATTGGTATGAAATTAGCTGAAGTGGTTTGTAGTTGTGTTAGGCCAGCCAAGTTTGATTGAGTCTAAGGACATCTATAGCTTAGAAAAATCAGTTTTATTCTAAAAAATACTGTCAAAATCTGGCTTTCCTGGCATAACACCTTTCCCCTGGCAAAAATGCACTAATAATGCATTAAAATCAAAAACTTTGTTGTTTATTGTTGCGAAAATGTATTGTTTGTTTGAAAAAATGATAAATTGTTGATTTCCAGTGCCAGATTAAAGGAATTGTGCTGTGTGGGCCTCCTTGTTTTTAGAGTGAACGACGTTTTTTTAGCAATTCTCAGGTGCAATGCACTGCAGGGAAAAAACAGAATAGGATTCGGTATAGCTGTTTTGGAGAAATGCCCATGCCTAATTGGAAACTAGGCTACAATCCAAGTCTTTTGATACTTTGGATGACTTGCTGAGACTTCGGGTTCATAGGTTATGATCTAAAAACAACAAAATTAGTAATTAATCCACTAATCAGACAATTAGTTATTTTGTTTATTTTAGGCCATAACTTTTGAACCAGAAAAAAGTTGAAATGCTAGAAAGTCGATCAAGGTCTTAACACTTTGGTGTCCGGCCGCTTTCGGGGATTTTCAGAAAAAAATGCCTAAACGCACGTGGCTTTGCGCAGGAATATCTCCGCTCCTGTACGGGTTACGGACCTGGTCGAAGCATCAAAACATGTGGCAAGTCTTTTAGTCTGCACTCGAAAAAAAATTTCCTGCTTGGGGGATGTGGGTTTTTTGTGAGTGACGTCATAAGTGGAGGACTTTTAGGCCACCTTCTTGGCCTACTTTGCCTGGCGCTGGGCACCAACCGTTAGGTGGTAGTATTTCGCTGAAGTTTTACTGGAAACTAGGCTACAATCCAAGTCTTTTGATACTTTGGATGACCTGCTGTGGTTTCGGGTTCAAAAGTTGTGATGTAAGTTAGTAAAAATATTTGACTAATTAGCTAATTAGTTAATTAATTTGTTTATTTTAGATCATAACTTTTGTACCAGAAACGCTAGAAAGTCGATCAAAGGCTCAAAAGACTTGGACTCGAGCCTAGTTTCCAATGAAAACTTTAGTGAAACACTTGGCCTAGCAGTTGAGCCTTAGGCCAGGCAACATGAGCCAAAATGACCCCAAAACTACTTCACTTATGATGTCAGTCACAAAAAATCTGCAACCCCCAACCAAAAAATTTTTTTCGAGTGCAATCTACTAGACTAGCCGATCCGTTTGAGCTCTTGAACAGCTCTCCAGCGCAATCGGCGAAGGAGCTAGGGTGTTGGTAAGGCAACCGAAAACTGCTGTCTTTTAGGCTGAAATCGAAGTACGAATATATCGTACGCTGGCTCTCGAAGTGTTGAGAGCCTAAGATTCTAGCTTAGTTTACATTGAAAACTAGAGAAAAATAATTCCGTCTAGCAGTTGGGCCGTAGGCCAGGTAACATGAGCCAAAATGGCCAAAAACCTACCTCACTTATGACATCACTCACAAGAAAACCCGAAACCTAAAACCAAAAATTATTTTTTCATTGCAGACTAGAGGACTTGCCAAAACTTGAGGGTTTGAACAGTTCTCTAGTGCAATCGGCAGAGGAGCTATGCTGTTGGTAAGGCAACTGAAAAAAGCTGTTTTAGACCGATGTCAAAGTACGAACATATCCTATCCCGGCAGCCAATTTTTTGAAAATGTTAGCACAATATTCAAATTGCTGCAATTTGAAAATTTTAGGTCATAAAATCCTGAATTTTGAAGTTTTTGAAAAAAGGTAAAGCATAGAGCACATAATGTTTTTGATAATGAAGCAGAAAACAAGATTTATAAATTTTGGAAATATCAATTATCGGTATCAGCCCCAAAAAAGCCATATCGGTCGATCTCTAATTATAAATAACCATAGCATTCTCCCAAAGACAACCTAAAATACCTGTTCTTGACAATGAGCTAAGCTAGAAACCTCTTGTGAAAAAGGTGAAAACTCAACCATCAAGACCTTGTGGAGTTTTATCCAAACTTAAATATTATACAACATAATGTACTGAAAGTCATCTATAACTTACTATTCCATCCCTACCTTACTTACTCAACCTAAATTGGGGACATGCTTCAAACACAACCCTCCAGCCTCTCACTAAACTCCAAAATAAAGCTATAAAACTAATAAGACCAACTAACCAGATCTCTGAAAGAATCTTTTCAGCACTTAAACATATCATGCCTTCCCAAACGTTATACTTTGTCTGTAGGCAAATTCATGCACTCTTATTACAACAACTCCTTCCAAACCATTTTGACAACTTTTCTATTTCAATCAGCTCTATTTATTTTTACTCCAAAAGACTATCCACCTGTAACAACCTGTTTTCACCTAGAGTAAATTCTTAAGGAAAATGTTCTCTTACATTTGTAGGCCGAATAGTGTGGTTTTCAATACCAGACTACATAAGCCTTCGTCCATTTTTACCTTTGAATGGGAACTTAGGAAACACCTTTTCCACGAAATAGATACATAATTATGTATTTTAGCAACATCATATTTATCAAGAACAAAATGCTGAAAGTTTCAAAAATTTGGATAATGTAATTTTGTTTGATTTTTATATATCTTCAATTTTTGTTCTTTTCTATGTGCATCCTATTTTTCTGCAAAAAAAGATACTTTATAATTTTTTGTTTGTCTTTTTATACCTCATCAATTATTTTTTTACTTTTTATTTTCATACTTTGTTTAAACATTTTTTGACCACACCAAATTTCATTAATTAAATTTGATCAACTCTATGTACATAGGCATGCTCTCATCTATAATTTACTTCACCATTTTCTATGTTTGTTTGTTTACTCTTCTAACTGTGCATATTTTATTTCTAACTGCTGTTTTTCAACACTTGACAAAAAGTGATAAACGGGCTTGGTTGACCGGATGACCACCATTGTCCTTCACCAATTTTATGTGACAGAGTAACACACTGTTTACATTGATCAATAATTTTGGCACTGTTTTCATTTATTCTAATGTTCACTGACAATTGGTTTCCTTTTAGCATGATGGCTCTTTGTCTTGTTTCTGTTTATTGGCTGAGTCATATGAAACAAAAAATCGATTCAACAAGATTTAGCACCATGTCATTGTTCAAAAAAGCCCATTGCTCAGGCCGCTAAGATGACAGTTCATGGCATGTTTTCATGGGCCGCCCACATACTTTCGTTTTTTCATGGGTACCATTAAAGTCCGCTCACTTTTTTAAAGCAATTATATGTATGTTAAGGAAATTCATTTTGTGTGATGTTGGATGTCATTAGCATCGGCCTCTGGCAGAATAATTATCATGGTGGAATTATCCTCAATCAAATTTGATCCATTCCTTTGTGTACGTAGGCATGCTCTCTTAATCTGTAAATTTACCTTACCATGTTCTGTGTTTGTTTGTTTTTCTCACTATGCTTGTTTGATTTCCAACGGTTATTTTTCAACACTTTTCAAAAAGTCATAAACAGGTTGATTGACTAGATGACCACCATTGTCTTTCACCAATCCTATGCGACACAGTGATACTCTTTGCTTAAATTGATCAGTTATTTTGCTATTGTGTTTTCATTTCTTCTAATGTTCACTAACCTTATTGTACGATGGCTCTTTGAATTATTTCTGTTTATTGGCTGAGTCATATGAAACAAAAATCTATTCATCAATTGCTCAAAACAAGAGAAGAAATTTTTGTCTGACACTAACACTGCACTGTTAACACTTCGGGTACCGGCCCACATATATACACGTGGGAAAAATTATGCACAGGTTACCAGGCTGTGTATATATACGTTCTGAAGGAAAATCCTGGTTTTATGGCCCTGGGAGTGAAAACAATGTGCTATTTTTGTGGCTCAAGTGTATTTTGGAAACTAGGCTATCATCTGAGTCTTTGGATCCCCTAATCGGTTTTCTAGCTTATCTGGAGCCAAAATTATGGCCCACAAACCAAAAATTGGATATAAATTCAAATCCCACAAAAGGTAACCTTGGTCATTTTGGCTAAAAGCCACATATCGCCAGCTGATTGAGCTACAGAGATGTTCAAAACCTATAAAGACTGGAAAAGTCTTGTTGTTTAGAATAAAATTTTTTTTTAGTTGTGGGCTTGGGGTTTTTGGTTGATGAGGTCAGGATGGGGGTAGGTTTTGCGTTTTTTTGGATGACATCAGTTGATCCAATGAGCCGATTTTTTGGCTCAACTTCTTTGGATTTTAGGCTTTATATGAGTCTTCAGAGCCCTTGATTGACTTTCTAGCATTTCTGGGTCCAAAATTATGGCCAAAAAAATCCAAATATTTCAGGAATGTCGTTGGGGATTAGTGGAGATTTCCCTAATTGATTTGTGGCATTTTGGCCATAATTTTGGAACCAGAAATGCTAGAAAGTCCATCAAACCCTCTAAAGACATGTATCATAGCCTAGTTTCCAATAAAAACCCGAGTCAAAAAAATGGCTCTTGGCGTTGGCACCCAGGGCCCGATGACGTCATCTGAATGTAAACAAAATATGCGTAAACATACTCTCATAACACAAACATCAATAAAAAAACTGACATCCAAATCTAAAATAATATTATTTTTCATTCGGAACTACAAGACTTTCCCCATCTTTAGAGGGTTTGAACAACTCTCAAGCTCAGTCAGCAGGCTGGTTATGGCCTGTGGTGGAATACATCCCAAGTTAGCATTTGCGGGAGTAGAATTTTTACCAATTTTTGGTTTTGCAGTCATAATTTCGGCTCCAGATATGCTAGCAAGCCAATCAATAGCTCTAAAGACTTGGATGACAGCCCAGATTCCAAAAAAAATTTGAGCCAAAAAATGGCCTATTGGGTTGGTGCCAAGGGCCAGGTAAACTCGGCCACAAAGGTGAAAACATGCTCCCATTTAGATGTCACCCAAAGAAAACTCCACGCGCAAAACGAAAATTTTTTTTTCATTTCAACGAGAAGACTTGCTGAATCTGTAGAGGGTTTGATCAGCTCCCTAGCTCAATCGGCTGGCGAGTAATAGTGCTGCAAAGCTCTGTCAAAACAGTGGCTCTTGCGGGCTTTAACACTTTGAGAGCCGGCGTACGATACATTCGTACTTTGATTTCAGCCTAAAAAACAGCAGTTTTCGGTTGCTTTACCAATCCCCTAGCTCCTTCAAATATTTTTACTAACTTGCATCACAACTTTTGAACCCGAAACCCCAGCAGGTCATCCAAAGTATCAAAAGACTCGGATTGCAGCCTAGTTTCCAGTAAAATCTTCAGTGAAATACTACCACCTAATGGTTGGCGCCCAGGGCCAGGCAAAGTGGGCCAAGGTGGCCTAAAAGTCCTCCACTTATGACGTCACTCACAAAAAACCCACATTCCACAAGCAGGAAATTTTTTTCACCCTCACCTTGATGACTTTTGTTTTGGTAGTAGTGGTTGCACGTTTCAATTCATGGGACTACTTTTTCTTCGCTTTTTTCAAAAACTTCCCAAACTTAGGTTTAGGGGTTAGGGATAGCATTAGGGTTAGGTCTACTGTTAAGGTTAGGTTTACCTTTCATGTTTACTATGTTTCTACCAAGCCTAACTGCACTCTCCTTGTTCGTTTCTGATGTCATGTTACAGGTGGCATATTAACAAGGTTTCAAATATCAAGTTCCACAGGCGTACGTAAAGCCATTGCCAAATTCAAATGGAAGTGGCTGCGGAACCACCCGTCCCATGGATCTTATTATTTCAAATCTTATTGCACCGTACTGCCTCGCATGATGCGGTTCAAATAAAGCTTCAAGTGCCGTCACCCTGGTAGCATAACGGATAAGTTTCATGGCAATGGTTGTGGGTTCGCCTCTCACCTTCATGCCTTATGTTTTCGTAATAGTGACTGCTTGCACATTTCAATTTGTGGGACTAGAAAACTTTCTAAACGTTTGCTATAGGGGTTGCATTTAGACGTTAGTGTTAGGTTAGCTTAGTGTTACTGTTAGGTTAGCATTAGGGCTACAGTTAAGGTTAGGTTTACGTTTTAAGTTTACTATTATGTTTCTACCAAGCCTACTACTTTCTTGTCGTGCATTACCGTCCTGTTACAAAAGGTGGTCGAATAAGTTTTCAAAGTTCAAGGTTCACGAGCGGTTCTGTTAGACACTAACTTTTCAGCTGTTAATGCCCTCTCAAACTTTATACGCTATCAGTGGGTGATTCATACACTCTTATTACAACAAACTGCTTTTAACCAACCATTTTGATGACTTTTTTGTTTGATGAATCAGCTCTATTGATTCTTGCTCCACAAGACATTCCACTTCTAACCTCGTTTTACCTATCTTTACTATTTTTAAGGCCTCAGGAGTTTTAACCGAAATGCGATATTTCACACCGCTGTGTTTTCATCACAGGCCATGCGGCAGTCAAGACAGCTAAAAAATGGGGAGAGCAAAGGGGATTTATAGAAAGTGCAAAACATGCAGAAGACAATAAACCTTACAGAAAACGCAAATATTCAGAAGGCAATAGCTACTCATTAGCTTAGGAAGCGGCTACGGAACCACCATTGGATTTTATTTCAAAACTTATTCCATCGCACTGCCTCACAAGAACCAGGGTAAAGCTAGCCGTCATTTTGTCCAGCCGCCACTTTCACGCTTGGCAAAAAACCTGCCAAAGAAAAAAACTGCAAATATGCTATTTAAACACCAAAAATGAACTCAAATATTATTGCAATAAAATCACAAGGTAAAAAACTCACTCACACATTGATTCTTAACCTTCATGTCCATCATTTTTAGCAAATATTTTCGAGAATCGAACACCTTAGTAAACAGCAAGGCACAGTTCTATTAAAGCAGTTAGTTTGTCACTGAAGTAGTGACACCCTAGTAGCGTAGTGGATACATTTAAGGTCTGATGTACCAGTGGTTTTCAGTTCACCTGTCACCATGGCGACTTACATTTTAGTAGTGACTGGGTGCACGTTTCAATTCATGGGGCAACTTTTTCTTTACTTTTTTCAATACTTTCCAAACTTTTAGTTTAGGGGATAGCATTAGTGTTAGGTTAGCATTAGGTTAACATTAAGCTAGCATTAAGGCTACGGTTAGGTTTAAGGTTTGCGTTAGGTTTTAGGTTAACCTTTTGCGTTCACTGTGTTTTTACCAAGCCTACTGTATTCTTGTCATGCGTTACTGTCATGTTACAAGAGGTGGTCGAACAAGGTGTCAAATTTAATTAAGGTAGCGTCTATTTTACCACCACTATTCTGGCGGCAACAGATCAGCTGGAGCTTTTGTGCTGCCGGTCGAACATTTGGTCTCGTAGCATTATGTAATTCGAATGAAAAGGTCAGTTTGTCATGCAGTCGGCATGCTGTTCGTAGCGTAGTGGTTATCCTTCAAGTCTGGTATGCCATTGCTTTTCGGTTCGACTCTCACCGTTGGTGACTTCCCTTCTCTTTTTTTTTACTTTTCTCATAACTTTCTAAACTTTTCCCTTAGGTGTTAGGTTTAGGCTTCAGTTAGTGTTTGCGTTACGGTCAGCGTTTGGTAGGGGTTTGCATTAGGGTTAAGGGTTAGTGCTAAGGTTAGGGGTTAGCATTACAGTTAGGATTTGGGGTTAGCATTAAGGTTAGGGGTTGGTTAGGGTTAGCTTTATAGGGTTTATCTTTTGTGTTTAGTTCGTTTCTGCCAAGCCAAGCCTGTTGCTGCTGGCATCTTGGCAGCGAAATACTAATAGACACTGCCTTTATAATTCAAAAGATCCACAGGTGGTTCTGTAGCCACTGCCATAAACAAAGCTTATGGGAAATGCAAATATTTGGAAGGCAATAGCTATTCATTCAAGGGAGGCAAGTGGTGGGCAGCAACACTGGTTAATGCACTAAGGATGGCTAAAAAATAAGATCAAACTTGCACGCAGTTAAATATACACTGGGTGTTCGGCGTTGTCTACTCGTGTCTCGTCTCTACGGGTGCGAAGCTTTGTCGCAAAAGTAGCACTTTTAAAGTTACAGTAAACCCCAGTTAATCCGGATTCAATTTGACCAACGATTTTATCCGGTTTAGGCAAAGATCCGGATTAACCGAAGATGGTTGTTTCTAACCTGACGCCATCGATGTACTGAGATATCGGTGAAAATTGCTTAAATTAAACATATTTACGACCCAACAGCGGACTTTCGCAGAAGCAAAACGAATTTATTGATGTGTTTACAATGTTCTGGTACATAATACTAGTAACCGTCATGTCCAGGTAGTTTCGAACAATCTTTAAATTCGTAATCTCAGATTACTTGGCTGCAAAGAAATCATTTTGGACTGGTGCAGAAATTTCTGCGACTGGTCCATGAGCAGTTACTTTGTTTCGAAGGTAATGCTCTCCAGACATCTTACCAAGTGCAATACACTCAGGAATATCCTCTACACACGCACACTCAACACAGTGGACTGAAACCGTGGTGCAGCAGCATGCCTTGAGCGTGTTCATCACAATATGCTAACATAAGTGAAAACCTGTAACGTTAAGTGAAAACCTGATTTGAACAAATTATAATAATTTGTCTCTTATTTTGCAGTTCATCTCCATGATTAGTCGAATGTTGCACACAGTTGCGGCCGTTGCTATGATAATTCTATAGGCTCGTTGGTGATCATGAGCACACTTGTGTTGCATCTGAAAGCTGCCGAATCTTTCCTAGAGTGAACTGAACACAACAGTGTGAAAGTGCAGAAAAATCCAGATGACGAGATGTGAAAAGCCCGGATTTTATCCAGTATTGGTGAAGATCTGGATTAAAAACTCCGGATAAACCGAAGATTTTTACAAAGAAAAACATTAGAAATCATTCGTACCACCAGTTTTATCCGGTTTTTGCAAAGATCCGGATTAACCGAGGTCTACTGTAATTTTATGGCATTGGATAAGTACTGGACGCATTCGACTATGTTTAACACCTTTGCACCAGATGTGTTGAATTCTCTACAGAACAAAAAAACATGCACCTGTACTGTACACCAACTTCAAATTTTAGTTTAAATTCCAAAGCACTGAGCACAGTACACTTCACAGTTTAAAATGCAGGTATATGCCATATGTTCCGCTGCAGACAATGCACTGTTCCAACTTGTTACTTGTTTGACTTTACTCTTTTTGTTTTTTCACATCAATACGACTCATTTGGTGAATGCCTCAACTGAATGATACATAACAAACGCCATTGGGATTATAAAAGCTTCATGACGCCACAGGCTAACAAATCAGTTAAGTCTTTATGTACAGTGACCAGCCAACTGTATCAGGACCAAGAGATTTTTAGAACTTTTCGAGGCATTTGAATATTCTGCAGTTCTACAAATCTTCATAGGCGGTAGCTGTGAGCTATAAACGTTTTCCCAACTGCAGTGTATGCATAGTTCAAAGCAAGCAGAAAAATGGCCGCAAGCACCGCAAGCCTTCCATGACTAATATGGGCAATTATTACGTCACACACGCAGTGTGCACGTTTAAGATAACATGCAATGCATGGGCCCCGCAACAACTTCAAATTTATGTTTCAACTGATGACCGTTGTTTGTTGTCAAGCTATAGATACCAAGATACCAATGGTGTCAGGTAGCACGCATGTGGAGCGATGTGATTGTTTCATAATAATCGTATACAACGTTGGAAGGGAAATGCTTTTGCCTGTTCCAAAACACACACATTAGATACCTGCAGTAGCAGCGTCTAATATTTGATCAGCGTTACTGGTGAGTACCTATGGCACAAGGGGGCCTGTAATGACAGTGAAGCGATGCGCTGCTGATGTAGTAATACATTAAGGTTTTCCAAACGTCTGCATGTTAACCACATCGCAACTTGGTGGTAGTTATTTATGCACTGAAAAAAGATCTTTTAGAAGCTGACATGGCAAGTTCTACAAAGATATTTTCAAGCCATTTGTGCAAGCAAAGACAACAGTTCATTTGCGGTTTTCCTCTTTCCAGGCACTTTTCTAGCTGACACGTTAACAAAACTGCTACAACTTATTTTTAAAACATGCAGGAAACAATGCACTCAGTGACTTACAAATGCATGTAGCAGGTTAAGTAACTGCAGAATTCACTGCACATGTTGGTGTCTCAAAAAAGCCTATGTGGTGAACTGCAAAATGTCAATGTATGTACAATAGTGCTAAGTTTCCACTTGCCCACATGGTGCAAGAGAAAAACACATGGAGTAGACTGAAAAAATGTCTGTGTGTGTGTGCTTAGTGTTGTTTCCAGTTCCGCGTGGTGCAAGAGAAAAACGCATGTGAATGGACTGAAAAAATGTCTGTGCGTGCGGAGTAGTGCTCTTGTTTTCACGCAGTGCAAGAGAAAAAAGCATGTGAATGGACTGACAAAATATCTGTTTGTGCGCATTAACTTTCATGTGGTGGAACCAAGTGCACCACTGATATTGTGGAGCGTCTAAACGGAATCCAATTACCCGGTTTAAATTAGCATTTTGGATTCGGATAGTTTAGGATATTATTAAATGCTCATCTCTATTTCCAATAAAAACTTGAGCGAAATACTAACCTCTAGCAGTTTGGGTGTAAGTGGGCCAAAAAGTCTTGAAACAACTCCACTTATGATATCACTCACAAAAAACTGATACCCAAACAAAAATTTTTTTTCATTGCAGATGCGATGACTTGTCGAATTTTCTGAGGGTTTGAACAGCTCTCTAGCGTAATCATCGGTGGAGATATTCCCACGCAAAAACACATGCAAACTGCTGGATGTCAGCCTTAGCCTACCGGAACGGAAGGTGTTAACACCTTAGCTTCTGGTATGTTTTCAGCCTAAAACCAGCAGTTTGCACGTGTTTTTGCGTCGGAATATCTCTGGTGCCATAAGCGTTAGAGAGCTGTTCAAACATTCTAAAGACCTGGCAAGTCTGCAATAAAAAATTTTTTTTGATTTTGGATTGTTTGTGAGTGACGTCATAAGTGGCATAGTTTTAGGCTTTTTTGACCCACTTCATCTGGCCCTAGACCTAAACAGCTAGAGGTAGTATTTGGCTGAAGTTTTTTTTGGAAACTAAGGTAAAATCCGAGTCTTTTCATAGTTTGGATTACCTGGTGGGGTTTTGGGTTGAGAAGTTATGATCTAAAAACAACAAATTTAGTAATTGATCCACTAATTAGATAATTAGTTGTTTTGTTTATTTTAAATCATAACTTTTGAACCAGAAACATTAGAGAAAGTTGATCAAGGGCTCAAAAGACTCGGATTCTAGCCCAATTCCCAATGAAAACTAGAGCGAAATACTTCTGTCTAGTGGTTGGGCCTTAGGCCAGGTAACATGAGCCAAAATGGCCAAAAACCTAACTCACTTATGACATCACTCACAAAAAACCCGAAACCAAAAAACAAAAAAAATATTTTTTCATTGCAGGCTTGAAGACATGCTGTGTCTTTTGAGGGTTTGAACAGGTCACTAGCGCTGTCTACTGAGGAGCTATGCTGTTGGTAAGTCAACTGAAATATTCCTGGATTTCCCCAATTTCCAGATACGATATGTTTGTTCCATGGCAGCCAAAATGTTAAACACAAAAATATTTACATGAAGCAACCTTGAACATTTTTGTTGCACTGAAAAGCTGAAATGTTACTAAACTTTTAGAAAAACTTCTGCTGTGATGAATCTGTTATCGTATGCAATTGACTTAGTCTATTGGTGCCAAACCAGTTACTCAGTCTGGTTTTACCATCGGGAGAACTAGGCAAAATTGAAGCAATTCATTCATATTGCAATTATATGTGTATTATTCACTTTAAAATTAAGCTTTCTTGTATCTCCACTTCAGCGCAACTCTCATTGAAAAAAATGGTTCGTGATGTGCTATTTTGCTTAAACCATGTTGGTTTATCAGCATGTTAAAAATGTTACTGTCCAGATTGATTTGGTGTTTCACTTCTGAGACTGGATCAAAAGATACTGCTGTCTAGCTTCCTAAAATTCAGGCCCACATCAAGAAAATCATAAAATTTGGATAATGCACATTACGACTTTATTCTAACAAGCTCACAAAACACTGTAAACAAACTTATGGGAAGCAGCCTTGTGCTGCGAGAACCTTAGGTCTTCTGATAAATAGCCTTATGCTGTGGGGCAGCCTTGTGCTGCAGAGACGCAAAGACCTTATGTCTTCAGCTAATGGACCAACCTTCTTCATCCTTGTTATGTTCAGAATAGGATTTGCGCTCAGGTTCTGTGCTACAAAATGAACAACACAACTTTGTGGCCAAGGAATGCGGAATGAGGCAAAAGCCAAAAACGCAGCCTGGCAATTACTTGAGGCTGATCATCAATCAAGGGGAAACATTGATTAAGGGCAATGCACAGATAAAATACACAGCGATTCTGTGAATGTTACACACCGCCCCAAAATGATTAAAGCGGACAAAGTGAAATCATTTCAACACAACTGAATAACATGAGAACAGAATGCACTTTTCTAACCATTTGCACAAAAACCTCAATAAAATACATATCTTCACATGCGCAACCACTGTGCAAAAGTACTAGATTTCTAGTACAGACCTCATGAAGGAAACACTACGCTGCATGATGACTGCGACAAAAAACAATTGTGTGCAACGCAGAAGTCGATTGAATAAGTCACCTGAAACACAACCAGCAAATCATACCTGCATGTACCAACAGTAGATGCAGAAATTGACCCTGCAGCTTTATTGGGTCATTTAAATAAATCAGATGAAACACAACTGGTAAGTTACGGCAATGGGTGTAAACAGCAAAAACAAAAGAACACTTCAATCGCTTCTGGAGAGCAAAGTTCAAGTCACACCAAACAGTGAATGAGCATGATCAGCAGTGTCCTCAACGAATGACAATAGCTGAGAAAACGTAGCTGCATAACCAATTAAATTAACGTCAACCTCATCACAGAATTTCCTCTGTAAAGGCATAGGCAGTCATTTAAACACATCCAATAACATTTGGGATGAATTCAGTTTGGACTCGTAGCCCCAGTGAATAAGAGTGATGTGGCAGTTGGCCATATCTGTTACTTGTTTGCCTAGGCTTTCTCCATCAGCTTTGATAGGAGGTCCCATTGTAATGGATTCCAAATGATCCATAACAAGCACATGCTTTTTTCTGAACTTACCAGCAAGTTTATCAAGAGCTCTCTGAAGGTGAAGTAATGATATTGCAGGACCTTATAGCTTCATAGGCTTTGTTCTGACACATCAATCAAATACGCTAGTTGTGAAGAGGGATCCGAAACTTGTTCATTACAGTCTCTTCAAAGCCTTTCATAAAACCATATTATATAGTGCAAAGGATTATCGTCAAATGTAGGTGAGTTTGTGTTAGGTAGAGTAACACCTTTGCTGATTGCCTAGCTCAGACCCCTGATTGTTTCCAAAGCCACTGAATCACTTTGCACCAGGCCTGCCACATGCGAGCCATCGGTTCTAATTGACACTGGCCCCATTAGAAAACACTGCGCAACTGCATTTTGACATGAAGTGGACAGAGCTTCATCATTATTAATGGAAACTCTCTGATTCGGAGTAAATTCCCTTGCACCAACGCTCACAATTAGTTTCGCATCAAGTACATCAGTTGAAGCAACTGCTTGCTAAATGATAGCTGGTAAACATGAAACTACATATACAGAATTGGCGGTTGTCTCTTTGGTGCCAACAGCACTATCTACAGGCAGAGAAACAAAGTCCTTGCCGCAACTGAGCTCATCTGGACTGTGGGTCAACCTAACTGTCACGACGCTGCAACTGCTCTTTATGTTTCGACCTGGAACTAGCTGACATCGCTTCCTTTAACTTCAGTAGCTCCATTCAAGCTACCACTCGTGCTTCTTCAATCCCCAGGTGCAATTCCGCTTGTTTTAACTGAAGCTCAATCATTTTCTGCATCCTAGCTAATGAGGAAATGGATGTTCATTTCAACGTCAAGCTAAACACATTCACCTTGAATCTTCATACTATCTAACTTCTTGTAAAGAACTCTGCTATTGAAACCCTTGTAGTTCGATGCATAAACAATGCTTGAGCCTTCTTGCATTATTATGGTCTCGCACTCAATTTTTAAGTGAAATAATAGAATAAAAAATTTTCATTTACTTTTGATGTAGCTTCCTGACACTTAAAATCAGGCCCACATCAAGAGAACCATAAAATTGGAATAATGCACATTACAACTTTATTCTTACAAGCTCACAAAATGTGGTAAAAGAAAATTATGGAAGGCAGCCTTGTGCTGCGAGGACCTTAGGTCTTTCTGATAAACAGCCTTATGCTGCAGAGACGCAAAGACCAATGCCTTTCTAAAATACAGCCTTATGCTGTAGGGCAGCCTTGTGCTGCAGAGATGCAAAGACCTTGTCTTCAGCTAGCGGACCAACCTTTTTTGTCCTTGTTATAATCAGAATAGGAGCTGCGCTTGGCTTCTCTGCTACTAAATAAACAACATAGCTCTGTGGCCAAGGAATGTGGAGTGAGGTAGAAGTGAAAAATGCGGCCCAGCAATTACTCGATGCTGATCATCAATCAGGGGAAAGGTTGCTTAAGGGCAATACGCAATCAAAAATCGCAGCGAGTCTGTGTACATTACATGTTGTGTGCATGGCCTATTATGCTGTATCATTCTTGGTTATTGCAATTGCTAAACCTTTTGATGCAAGTATGTGCTGATCTTACTGTATGTCTGATCTAACATTAAGCGAAAACCTGATTTGAACAAACGATGATAATTTGTCTCTTATTTTGCAATTGCAAACTTGACATTGGAAGGTAGTTTTGTGATTGTGGTGAGGAGTGTAAGCAGTGGCACCAGTATGTTTGTAAGGGTTGCATTGTGCTTTGTTATTGTATTTTGTGTGACACATCAAAGTCAACTTCTGCTTCTGTTCTTTCTTCCATTACTTTGATAGTGCAGATTCAGTCTGTTGCAACAGTCAGAGCACGTAGGTTCAAGTATTTTGTCTTTCTGTTTGTTCTATGATAAAAACTTCAAATTGAGTCATGTTTTATCTCTATTGTACAATGAATTTAGGTTGTGTTGCATCAAATTCGATGTGCTTGCATGGTGAATAATAAACTGCTTGTGAATGAACATATTTTAGGCTGTCCTTTGTTTTCTGCACATTTATTATCTTTGTGAAAGATTGTGACTTCAACTTCACAAAATGTCGGATGATCAAAAGTAAGTAATATCTTGGACCTCTGCTTTGGTATTTATAATCAACCTTTATTTAAATATTCATTTTCATCTGTTACCTGTGTTCATTACCAGGTATTTTTAGTTGACTTTGTCAATGAGATGTCCTGTGTAAAAAATATGCAATACAAATAAAACCAACTTCAGCGTCAGTTTTAGATACACCAGTTTAGCAAACATTTTTTGTTTGTATTCCTGTTAACTGGTTCTACAATTATGTTGTGAAACCAGTTGATGTATTTTTGAATTGATCATTTTATTGATGAACTAATGTCTTTGAAAAAATTATCTTGATTTCTAGAGTTCGAAAACGAGATGACATTTACAAAGGTCCACGAACAGTGACAATTGTCAAGACAGACACTGGATTTGGTTTTAATGTCAGAGGGCAAGTTAGTGAAGGAGGTTAGTGGTTGTGTTGTGGTATTTTTTTGTCATGTTTCGTCTTAGCTGCAACAAACTCATGAAATTTGACCTATTAGTAGCAGAACCATGAGTTACCGTAATTTCAATTGGTGAGCATGAGTCTGAAGCTATGCTTTTAAAGAGCAGGTTTGGTTGAAATTGAAATACAGATTGGCTGCAATACAGATTGGCTAGGAACATGATGGCTGCTTATTAACAGAATATTGTTGAGCACGATGGTGAAAGGAAACCGTCTGGGTATATAACACTTATCATTGAAAGATCCCATCAAATTTATTCAAGTTGCTGTGTACCAGGACGTCTTGTAGGTGCTACATAACCAGATATTACAAGCTTGTTGGCTTTACTAAACATGCTAAATCGTCAGGTAAATGTTAGATGTGATCTAGATTTTGGTGTTGTAAATAGATGTAAAAAATTATGAAGTTTAATGAATTTTTTCAAGATGTATAAAATCTGCTTGGAGGTTGGTAACTCAACCAGGTGACTAGGGAATACTTTTCCAAAAAAAGTCTGAAAATGACTAAGTTTGTCTAAATTTTACACTTACCCATTTTTGGGGTATCTCATTACTCTTATGTATCCTTAGTGGTCCAAGTATCAGTGCACGTTTTAATGTCTTGTGCAATTTTAGTTTCTTTGAGCACATGGGTATTTGCTCCCAATTTTTGATTGTGATTTTCCAAAAGGGATTTCTGGATCACAGTAAAACTTGTAAAGTCATTGTAGAAACAACAGCATAAAATCACAGTTGTAAATGAAATCAAGTTGGTTGTATAGAAAGAACCATAAATATTAAATTTGAATGTAATGATATTGGACATGGCTTTGTTGGTTAATCTGTATATTGTTGCGATGGCGACGCCACGCCGACCGAGCGGCCTCAATGTGCTACGTCGTTGTTACTGCAATGCAGGTTGCTGAATACATGTTGAATTGTTCTTTGCTTTTTGACACTTCACCGTTGGCAACTGAATAAAACAAGCATGCAAGTTGAGCCTTTCAAATCAAGCGCACTTCAACAGTCATGGTGAAATACGATGTTTCCCAAACTTTTCAGGCTTGCAGCACTTTACAGAAGAAAAATATAATTTGCGGCGTCTAGTGGCGAGCACAACGCAATTTGCTTTAAGGTTTGATGATATTTTGGAAATCTAATTTTAAATGAGAATTGATGATGATAAAGGTATTAGCTCTTGGCACTGCTGAGCATTGTAAATGGCACCGTAGGGTAACGCAGCACTCCGGTTGTGGACCACTGAACTAGAAGACTCGTCCCTAATGTGTATATGCATTAGTATCTTTGTAAAATTTTTGTCTTGGAGCTGCGTGTTCCTCTTTGACGGTTTGATATTGCCTTCCTGTCAGCTTGGTTTTCTATAAACGCACCAACCTCATTCTGTCCCTGGTTCGTACTCCAGCCCTATGTGTAATAGTTTTGACAACAGAGTTTTTCCTTGTTCAGAAATAATTGTTGTTGGACCTTTCTTTCGAACCGTTCGTGATCAGCTGCTGTTGCTTATATCGCAGGCCAACTGAAAAGCATCAACGGTGTTTTGTACGCACCCCTGCAGCATGTCAGCGCCATACTTGAAGGGGGCTCGGCGGAAAGTGCCGGAGTAAGACCAGGGGATCGCATACTGGCGGTGTAAGCAGCACTGAGGACGTTGAGGCTCAGCAATTTTCTGGCGTGCTGTTCCAATGCATGTTTTTGTGTGCGGGTGTAGTGCATGTTCATATAAAAGAATCCACAGAAATTAGCGAAGAAGTCACCAAAGAAGGTGTTTGTAAGATGAAATAAATTATGGAGGTTTCTGTGTATGTTAACATCTGGTAAGAGGCACGTGTCGGCCAAAAGCTTTTCTCATCGTTGTTGACTGTCAAACGCAACGAGCAAACGGTCATCTTAATTGCAGATGTTTTTTGTAGTCTTGTTTTTTGATGAAAGCATTGTCTTTCAACGCACGTGCGAAAACTTAACCCAACGCACACTTTGTAGTTATTTTTATGTCACTAATGTTGCAACCTCTCCGGTGGTGCTGCGTTGATTGTGTGATTCACCACGAACGGGATGTGCGCGAAGAACAACACCATACATAAGTGTGGCGCGAACAAGCAATAACAGAGTGATCATGGCATGTGAACTCTATTGTTGCTTGCTGCCACGGTGCGAAGCTTTGCGCATGTGCCGGTCGGGATTTCCGATCGCAACACTAACAAATGCCATAACATAAAAGCAGTGTTGAATCCAGGGGACGATGCAATTGCTCCCCCAAACTGCCGTGACGTCCCCTCTGCTTTATACTGTAGTCAAAAAGTGAAACGTTTTCTGCTCCTGGCATGTGCTCGCTTGCCCCCCCCCTAAAGAAGTGTCGAAAAGAACTTTAATTTTACAGGAACGGCGAGAACGTGGAAGGTTCCACCCACAGACAGGTGGTGGAGCTCATCAAAGCGGGTGGTGACAAATTGACCATGAAAATCATATCGGTGCCTGCCCGCGACGCTCCGCGCCTGGATCCCGACGACGACTTCTTCTACGATTACACTGACGTCAAGAAAGTTGACGTCAGCGTGCCGTCTTTCGAACACGTTGAAGAGAATGGAAGCAGATACGTGGTGCGTGTGTTGGAAAGGGGGGAAGTCCTTTGTGCTTCGCAACAGGCTTTTTTAAATAAAAAATGTTTTTTTTTTGTTTTCGCCCTTTTAAAGGTAACACGTGTCAAGCAGGAAGATTTAAAGAACTTTCCAGTTTAGGGCATGAAATGTTCCGCTTTCATTTTTTATGTAAATGTCATATTGTCGCAGTTTTTTGTGGGTAAATGGAGAAAACATGGTTGGCAGCGGGCCTTTTGTAGTTCAACCTAATTTTTGGCTAATGCCGCTTACCCTCGTTGGCTCAATCCAACTCTAAAAACATTTTGTGCCTATTGCCTGTATGTACGGGTTGGAAATCGTAACATTTTGATGCATCTGCAACAGTTGGCTACATCTGGGTGATTTCAATTCGGACAACCGACTTGTTTTTTTTTTTGATTTAGATTAATGCTTGATGGCGCGTTATCGATCCTGTGTGTGTGCATAGTATTTAACAAATAGACGGATTTTATTGGATCCTGAAAGCGAAAAATTTTGTGGTTTCTGCAAATGCTTCCGCCGCTTTTGATCGGTGAAAATTCCCAGAGAGGGAATGTTTTTTGTTTAGCACAAACGTCCATGGACACGCCGACTGTCACTGAAAGTTTAATGTTTAATAACCCACAGTTTAATTATTTTTCAAAAAAAGCAACGAGCAGCCTGCTTTTTCAGTGTTCAGGTCGGTACTGAAAAACGGGAGGAAGTTCTAAAAAACTTAATCAGCGCAAACTAGAGTTTTTAATGCCGGGTTGTTTTCATGTTTTCAAATGATTTATTCCGTTAATTGTTGATTAGCTCAAAAAAGGAACAATCAGCCTTGCGGCAATGTTTTAGAAACGTCATATGCAACGTTAGGACTTGCGTGTTAAAATCAAAGCGCTAGTTAAGCGTACGTTTAAATAGCAATGGCGCGAATGTTTAGCATTTTGCCAGAGCGGCGAAAGACCATAACATGCACTTGAAAAACTTAGATTGCTCAGAAAAGATTTAGGAAAGGGTACTTGCAGAGCATGCGATTGTTCTATGTACAGAAAACTTTTGGGGTCATGATAGTGTGTTGTGAAGCAAGATATTCTTTGATTCTGAATAACGACCTGCTCTGAGCGCGTTTGCCATCACGAGGAAATTAAAGGTTAGCTACACCTTCAACAAAAGGACAGATGTGCACTGCAAGGTGTAATGCTGTGCTGGTTTCGCTGTAGTTAAAGCATTCAAACGCGACTGTCAACTGCACGTTTTACACTTAAAGTTAGCAGCAGTCAAAATATTGGCCGAAACGCTTTTAATTTCATTGTTGCTTTTTTGTGAGGATGTTTTGCGATTCGCTACGTACAAGGAGCAGTATAGTGGAAATATTAACTCGTGGTGTTAACTTCTTACCAGATAACGTTAATTTTTGCAAAGCAAACTGCGTTGCGTTAATTCTATTTTTTCAGGCTTGTTGATTTTCCGTCTCAACGCTTCATTTTAAGAGACTTTTACTGTGGTCAGGTATATCTCATCCACCTGCGCGGCAAGCATACTGCGCGAAGACGCTACAGCGAGTTTTTGATGCTGTACGAGGAGCTCATGAAGATTTTCACCGATTTCGACTACCCGAAGTTTCCGGGCAAATGGCCGCTCAAGCTTACGGCCGTGCAGCTGGAGAAGCGGCGACTGATGCTGGAAAATTTTATAAAAGAAAGTGAGTTTGTCGTAAAAAAGGAAGAAAGCTTGACATGCTTTCTAGCGGCGCAACAAGATAAACCGTATCGATGTGGTCTTTGTTGTTGTTGACACGATGTAAATTCGTTTGTCAGTACATTGCACGCTTGTGGGTTTTTGCAGGATTTTCTGTTTGTTAAATACGACTGCTGTTTAGCCGCGAATATTTCCCAGCAGCGATTACCTGCTGTTTCTTAGCGTGTGCTTCTGTGGTTGCTGAACCCTACTAGGCGTCAACAGTTGTGATGTAGCAACGCCGACGCCACTGTCATATTTTTTAGGTCTCGGCCTGACCCCAGTCCCGGAAACCAGGTTTTAAGGTTTGGGAGTGCAAAATACATTTTTAGGTGGCAATATTTTTGTTTTTATTATATGCTTAAAACAAGTTTTTCTGCTCCCAACAAAATTTGAGGAGCACTGCTCCCGAATACCCCCCGTGGCTACGGGCCGGCCTGCGTCGAGTACTTCTGCAGCATAGCTTTTTATGCGCTTATGTGTCAGGGTCAAGTCATGTACAAGCCTGTCTGTGATGTTCTTTGCTCTGCAATAAATTTGCGAAACAAAATGGTTTGCAAAAGACAGTGCGCTTTCGTCATGCCTTCTCACCAAGCTGTGTGGTTGCTTTTCTGGCAATTTCCTGGTCAATGTCCAAACTGAGTTTTAAATGTTTGCTCATGAATAAAGTTTGAATTTACCGTAAGATCATCGATTCGAATGTAACAAATAGAATGTGACAGATTGTGACATTTCCTATTAAAATTTTGCTGATCGATTCCTTGTTTACCCTCATTGTGGAGAGTGCTTACTTGTAACAAATGGGAATACGAGTGCTTTATAAAAGGAATTGACAATTGCAATCTTGCTTTGAAAACGACTTTGTAAGATTTCCAGTTTTCTATTCGGGCGTTCCCCTTTCCTTGGATTCTTTGCAGTTACGCATTGATGCTTCACTGGCTTTTGCAGCGTTCAAAATCCGCGTGATCGCCGATTGCGACCTCGTGCAAGACTTTCTCGGCGTGGACACGCTTGATGACGTGCAAAATGACGACGAGCCCGAACTGCACGTCTACAACGCCGACGAAGACCTGGGACAAGGTTCTCTGTGCTGTTGCTCTGGAGCTCTGTTTTTCTCGGCGCGCAGTGTTCGATAATGCGGCGCACTTTGCTCCTTAATAATTCACTCGGATTGATTTTGCAAATTTTCCCTGCAGCGGGCCTTCGCAGCTTGATTAACGCTGCACACATGTGAAAAATATATCGCGCGTGCTGAAAGTAACATAGGATTTACTTGAAAGGTAATTTTTGGCCGGAAAAAAGTGTGCGCGAATACGGGTGGAATTCAGTCACAACCTCTTGCTCCATTCTGGTCGTCGGCGTCCATATCCCTGCACTGGGATGCTTCCTACAAGGCCAAACATGACCGGCTACACATTGCTGCAAAGCACAAAACGTTTCCCTGTCGTTTGGATGTTATCTTGTTCTCGATAGACTCGGAGACCCAACACACGAAAGCGAACGATGTGGAAAAGCCCGCTTTCTCCAAAGTGACCAACGGTCTGCCCAAAGCGGAACCGACGAAGCAGTCCCCCGACGAGCTGCACGTGACTTTGCCGGATAAGTCCCGGACGTCGATACCGATCGACCAGAAACTCAGTGGAAAAGAAATCGTTGAGGTGGGTCCCTCGCTCACGATGTGCTCAGCGATTTCTTGGCGTTGTAGGACATGTTTCTAAGCAGAGGAGATGATTCGTTGCCAGTTTGATTTCGGTTTGCGTTATTTTTGTACTGTAACCCTGGCAAGAAGTGTGAAGCACACAGCTTGTTTTCATCATTTTTGCCTTGCCTCCTGCCTGCTTGCTGGAGTGTTTGTTTCGCCACAATGGCAGCCTGAAGCAGCAATTGGTTACCGAGTTCGACGCAACAACATCAGGACAGCAGGAAATCAAAAAGCCATGCGGCAGCGACAGAATTCGCTTTAGATTTCGTCGGAAAATATTTTCGGATTTGATCGGAAAACATTTCCACCGGCAGATGCGCTTGCAAAGATGTGTCGTCGCTTTTTTCGGGAATTCGATTCAGATCGGCGCATGCGACTAAAAAGGCTAACGCGGTCAGGGACGGGACGCCGGTACTACAGTGCAATCGACTTTAACAGTACAGTGACCTACAAACCTTCCTCCATTTATGTTCGCTTTGCGCATATAAAAAAAGGTGACCTGGCCTCCAATGAGGGAGTCACGTGTTCCTGGTCCCAGAATATCGTTATTTTTCGAAAGTTAGCGCGTGTGTTTTCATTCGCTGCACAGCCTCGAATCAGCCAATGGTTGTTGAGATCCATTAGGAGCCGTTACATATCCAACTAGATCGCGCGTCTGCTCTGGCAACGACGGCAAGCAGCTAGCTTTCGCAGTCATTTTATTTCGTATCACACCTTTGCTCCTCACATTTACAAACAGGATAATTTTCCTCAACACGTCCCGCTAAGGGCGACGCAGCTAAATCTACTCTCAAAGTGTTTTGCCAGGAAATCGATTTCGCGTCCTTTACGCATTTTCAGGCCTGTAAATTGCAAGCAAAAGCTTACGGGTGAAATGATGTAGAACGAAAGCAAGACTCAGAGAAAGCGCTCTAACTGTCGTTTCAAACAGTTCTCTCAAACATGATCGTCATGCTGTTATCACCGAAGCCAAAAATCAAAACTAAAGCTGATTACGGTGCGTCTAGCTTCAAGCAACCGCTGCTATGAGTCACACAAACGTTGTTCGGCCCTTTGGCCTGTTCAGGTAGGAACTACTGACCACCACTACTGAACTGTAAAATACGTGGTCTGCTTCTTCGTTTCAGCGTTTTTCTTTTTCAACCAGTTTTTTAAGTTTTCTCTTGCTTCAGCACATTTCAAGCATTTCCTGAAAGCAGAGTTAGCAGGGATTTCCCCTCCGTGTCGTCGAGAATTGAAGGCTCTTCGTTTGCTGTCGAGCCTACGAGGAACCCGCCTGCCGTGCTCTGCTTTCGTCGCTTTGCGATGATTTCTATTGCACATGTTGCTACGGAGATTTGTGGCTGAAATGTTGATACGTGCAAGCGGATCAATCGCAAAGTTATGATCACGGCAGACAGATCCCTCGAAGGCTCAACAGCAAACGTGGAGTCTTCAGTTCACAAGATATTCTTCCTGATGTGACTATGGAAAATATTATATGACGTTGGTCGCTGAACTTCATGCGCTGAGCAGCTGAGAACGCTGCAGACAATGTGTTCGTTTGTTGTTTTTTGCGATGGGTGTTTAAAAGGCGCGTTTCCAATAACGACGACAACTCCCTTGCGAAAGCTTTCTTTGCTGATGAAAGAAAAGCTCTCATTGCATCTTGTACTTGGCTTGTGTTTTAACCGTTAAATTCGGTTGTCTTAAAAAGAATACGCACTTAGAGGAATGTTCCTCTACGCCGGTTATTTGCGCTCAAGAGTCGGCAAAAGTGTTTCTTCCTGTTGCAGAAACTATGCAAACGGCTCGAGCTGGAAGAGCGACTCCATCCCTTGTTTTCACTTTTCTGTAAAAGAGGCGACTTGTGTAAGTGCTCTGCATCTTTCGTTCACGTTACTATTTTAGGACAGTGTTCAGAGTGGTGCAGACCGTCAGTGGTCTTCTTCCCTTGCGTTCCTTTCTTGCTAAGCGCCACCAAAACGCAACAGGGTAGCGCAGTGTTTCCCAATCTATTTTAGGCTTGCGGCACCCTACAGAAGAGAAATATAATTTGCAACGATGTATCGATAAAGGTATTAGCTCGCGGCAACCCTGAGTATTGTAAATGACATCCACTGGGGTGGCGATTGAAAATGATTGTCGTCTGCATCTCGAAGTGTTGCAGTTCGGTCACGTGACAATAAGCAAAAGCAAAACTGTGCTTTGGGTCGCGGAGGAGAACGGCTAGAAATCGAATGCCAGTTACTCTAACATGTTGCATTGGTCAGTTATGTAATATTTGCATCTACGGTGACCTTGTTCGCTCACCATCGACCTTCATCGATTTTCTACTTGGTCTTTATGAACACGTACAGCTTAATTCAAACACGTGCGTCGTTGCAATCGCATTATTTGAAATGTTTCGTCGCTTAGCAAAAACGGGACGGCTACTACAAAGCAGCGAAAGGTCCTTGTTAATAATGATTATTGGCGTTCGGCTGAACTTGTTTCGTGCGATGCGCAGACTGCAGACTGACAAGCGACGCCGACATTGCGTCGCTTCTGACCTCATCAACGGATCAAGACGTGGCCTTGCGACGATGGATTTTCAATCTTGACCAGGAAAAAGCGCTCCTCGCATCCAGCGAAGCCACTCTAGCTTTACTGGTTGGCCAGGTCAGAATATGAAAGATGCAGTAGGTCTGCACGCTTCGGCTGGAACTCAGTAGCTTAAAAATGTGCTGCATAGGTGATTAATTGTTCCCCACGTCTTTCATCCAACCAAACATTGGCATCAAGCTTAACTTCGTGAAGTATCGATGAGATCGTGAATCGTATCTCTCCGAGTCAACGTTGATAGGCGGTTTGACTAACTTGATGCCACAATCAGGTCTCCTGGTTGATTCCAAGCATCTGTTCCCGAAAATAGTCAAACTGCTGAGGAAAGGTTTGATCAAATTCCTCACGAAAGCCTGCAAGTTCTTAAAGATATGTTGTTGCGGTTTGCGCGTGGTGTTAAGAATACTCAACGAAAAGAAGTGTGATGGATTTCTGTAAATTTCAGTCTTAAAAGTCCCAACTCACCCTAAGTCAAAGCTGCCTTCTCGGAGGGGCAAACGAGAGACATTTGATCAATGAAAGGTTATTTTGACGTTCTAATCCTCGAAAGCCATGCAACTTTAATTCGAATCGTGCTTCACTTGCTAAATCAAATTTAGTCTTTTCGTTTTTGATGTGAGTGCGTGCCATGACGTAATGGCGCTGAGTAAGCAGAATAACGAACTGTCGAGAGGCAAAACCAGTCGTTTGAAGTAAAAAGCAGCAGCTGCTCGTTGACAGTCGTGTGCTATGATTGTCTTAAAACTTTGGGCCAAACTCCGTCGTGTTCATTTTTACCAGGTCCAGCTTTGTGCCTTGGTGGTTGAACCCTCGTTAGTTTTGTTGATCCTGTTTCACTGCAGTTCTTGCGTAAAAGAAAACGAGCTCCGGCAAGAGCTCATGATGCCCGGTTGCGTCAACTTATGGGGCGTTCCACTGTCGGTCTTTTGATGTAGTTGCGAATTGCAAACGAACCATCAACCGCGCGTTTAAAACATTGAATCGGTACTTGGCGATACTTCACGCGTCCCACCCCAAAATAGATTATTATTAGATTGATGTTGTTGTACCTTCTACAGAATAACCTACGTTAGATTTACCGCCAAACACAATGCGGTTAAAAACTGCAGTAGATTCCCGTAAAGTTTTGAAAGTGATTGACGCGTCTTCTGAATATCCTGGGCAAGTTTCGGGGGAGGGGGGCGCTTTGTAATCGCTAGACTTTTGAATCGTCCACCCCCTGGAGTATGGTCGCAGGCCAGTCGTGAAGCGATGCCAAATACCAGCGTA
>Ga0210059_1003104_pt1 | contig 26445 bp, 14 predicted proteins | sample Ectturendosymbi2_FD_188042 | JGI IMG/M metagenome (GOLD analysis project Ga0210059, IMG submission 188042) | Ecteinascidia turbinata endosymbiont from Florida, USA - Sample 2 (SPAdes) (version 2) | ecosystem: Host-associated > Tunicates > Ascidians > Unclassified | place: Key West, Florida... | reverse complement strand
GGTTGTATAGAGCTCTGCAACCAAAATTATATGCCACCCGCAATCTCTGCATGCATGACTTCCTGAAATTACACCATAATTGAGATGCATACATGGGCGTAGAAAAGGAACGAAAAAGTACGTTTTCAACTGCATTTGAACAACAGGAAAAAGAGGCTCGCAGCTTGTTTGCTGCACAATATTGATATCGCAGCTCTCTCTGAATGTCTTTGTCATCTGAGAGCTCAGTATCCAATAAAATCCCCAGATATTTGTATTGGTCAACAGATTTTACGTATTGACCACCCAATTTCAAGACTGGATTGTTACTACAAAAAATATTTTTCCATTACGTCCAAACATAAGGAAAATGTCTTTCTAAACCTGTGCTTTCTTGCAGCTGTGTCAATTCAATGCAGGTGAAAACATTTTGCCACTCAGAATTACGCATTTGAGCCTTGTTGTTTTCAAACGAGTTTGTTTATAAAACATTTAAGAACTATTTCATTCCTTCCTTTCAGTGTTGGGGAAGTCACAACAGTGGAAGTTTGTTTGCAGTCGGAAAATGCTGGTTCTGTTTCACGTTTTGGAATACCATCATAAATTTTGTTTAGAACAGGAATTCAGTCGACCAAAATAATCTTTTCGTTTGGTTTAAGATCAAAGGAATGAAGGCTTTTTGGAAGCCACAGATAGGGCCGAAAATACAGGTGGGTACTGATTGTCATAAATTCTGCATCATTCTCATCAAAGACAAGATTACGTAATTTTATATTCCTGTAATCACGGTTGTAATCTACACTTTGAGTTACTGTAAATCAGGTTGTGGACTGCAATTTTATATCACGCTGTGGTCTATCACGGAATGTAATTTTTTATTACTGCAAATCACGCTTTGGCCTTACAATGCGGATCATGAGGATTTAATTTTTACGCGCTTGGATGGGATATAAAAGAGACTCCTAATTTAACATTTACGTACGATCAGTGCCTCAGTTAACGCTGAATAATTTTACGATTATTTATAAAAAATATGAACTTTCACATGAAGCAAATATAATTTTTGATATTCGCAGCACATTTGAGAAGATACCATGATGTTTCGTTGCGCAAATCCTTTTTCTATAAATCCTAAAACTCTTCAGAAAAATATCTTTAGAAAATGAACAGTTTGTGAAGATGCAGAAATATAATTAAGTTCGATAAGACAAGTTTTAACGCAATGTACCATTTTTGAAGAACAGTAAAATCACATTTTCATATGCGTATGTCTTTATTCGATGGGGCAATCGCAGGCTTTCAACTACGATTTTCTCCATTGCATTAATTTCCAGTGCGATTCGACATGGATGTCTAGATAAATTATTATCATTTGGAAAGAAGCCATTATTACATTAATATTATTACATTTCTTATTTTGTCAAAAAAGCAAGTAAAGCTTACAGTGTTGCTTATAAACGACTTTGTTCAGGTAGGAAAGCATTTCTCCCACTCCCGGTTTGCACGTCCCCTGCCTTTTGTAGACTAATAAATTCAGTGTTCTTAGTTAAGCAGTTTTCCAACCTGATTTCTGTTTACTTTCTGCCACAGTTTATCAAACAGGCTGTTTCACTGCAATTCATTACGTTTACAGGGACCCATCGAACCACAAAAAAGAAGGCTATCAGTTTTATTGCAGTGAGTGATAGTCATCAACAGAACGATAAATATTCCGGCAAAAACTCGCACGCAGTGAGAATCAATTCTCGTCGTGTGAAGGCAGAGTAATTTCCTCTGGTAAAATGAAAAACTAGCTTTGTTTATCAATTCAAAATGTGTGCACCTAAACAACCATCATTGAAATTATATCTTAATCTGCTTATTGGATTACTGCGCCTGTAGACAACAGTTGATAACTTTTTTCGGCGTGAAAGCTTTCAGAGACTTGTACCATGTCTACAAATTTTGAAACGAAATCACAATGGCAATAAACGTTACTAAATATAACCTGAAATTCACCATGAAAAAGAAATAGCAACGCAAAAGCGGTGAGTTAAAAGATACAGAAATTCTTTTTTACAGTAATATTACTTTGAATCACAGGCTTTGATGTGTTTCTCACGCAAGTTTGCAAGTGTTGCAGGGACGCTGCTGCTGTTTTGAAGATCTATATCGACGTTATGAAGACACTAGAGCATTGAGCTTCTCTGCTACTGTGATATGAGAATCGTGAACCTGTGCAACTCCCCAACTCACTCACCCAACGGAACGCTGTAGCTCAGTTGTGGTGTCTGTCACTAGCAGCCTTGGACTCATTCGCGATGGTGATTCTTGCAGCGTTGATTCTCACGTGCCGTTCATGTTCATCAAGGCAACAAAAGATTTCAAGCTTAGCCACGTGGAAAGCGTAATATGTGATACTGGACATTGCAACTGTATTTCACAGACATTGTAGCCTTATTTCACATTCGGGAGACAAACGCACAAGACAAAATGATCTGATGCACATGCATAAACCATTTCAACGAAACGTATCAGATAGGCCCCAGCTAAGTTTCCAACCCGGGTGCCGTGGAACACTAGGGTGCTACTTACAAAACTCATGTTGCCGCTTGCTTCAACATACCATTACAATATACATCATCCAAATGTCATCAAACCTTAAACTGCCATGGGTTAACCACTGCGTTCCGCAAATTGAACTTCACATATGTTAGGCGCAGTCAGCCTGAAAAGTTTGGGAAACAATGTCCTAGTTTTTTTAGGGTAAGTAAATCAATGAAATGCAAGTGCACAACACCCCGGTATACGTGATACGTTTCTGTTTATTTCTGTCAACTCACGCATTGGTAGACAGACAGTAGGAAGACTTTGTTGTTTTTGAAGAGGAGTGCTTAGATCAGCGTCTGTTGGAAACCAACGTGGATGGGCCCTGAACATTTAAATAAGAAAAAACTGTTCTTTGGGAGTTCCATTGCTTTCCTGCTTTATAGCCGACTTTATTATAAAGAGCTGTCTATTTCCGCAAATTGATATTGTCATCTTGATGACTGAGAAATATATCTTACATTGTACTTTATTGTTCTCAATTATGAGTCAGAAAGTCGTACATTTCGCTGCAACAAATGAGCGAATGAACTGCATAACGTCAGTAGCGCAAGGGCAAGCCTCCTCGCAAAATGTTGCCACCGGTCGGAATTTATTGTTTCAATCACTTCACTGTTGAAGAGCAAATTGATGCCAAAACAAAAATTTCGGCGATTCGAAGGCAGACTATCTGCAGAGAGACTCTTAATCTACATGTTCGTTATTGGAAAAATAGCATGATCTACACAGCAAGTGTGTTAAGGATCTGCAAAGCAGATACGCGTTCGTTCGCCGCAAGGTTTTACGTTACAAATACTTCGTGAAGTGAAATGTCGTCATGCCACAAAGCTCTCGCTGTGGTTCGCACAAGTTCGCAACTTTCAAAACAACATCTCAAAGTCCGCGCTGCACAGATTGTTTTGCTTAATTTGCATCACTTTTAGGAATAAACTCCAATAAATTATTAGATATTGTGAACATCTGCCAAAGTACACCCAAAAACGCTTTTTGCATTGAAAGTCGCATAGGTTGACCGCGTCCTGTAATTTCCACATCAAGGGTGTGTTTTGAACACCTCAGACATGAGCTAAATTTTTCTTAAACTCAATAATTAAGTTTGCTGTTGGAAAACACTAACAACCTGGGTATGTTACAATATTACGGAAAACGTTTTCCTTGACTGATAGCGGGAGATGAAATGTTAACAGATGTACAATTTTCTAAAATAATGTGAGAGAATCAACTGTACTATCAGTTTTATACAGGTGTGATGAACAGCTGAAAAAAATAAAACATCATGCAAAGGTAAAGTTACAGTCGAAATCTGTGGTCCAAACTCCAAAGGGAACCAAATGAGCGACGTTTATTTCTTTTTATCACGTTTCCTGAGCTCACAAGCAGTGCAGCAATTCCTAGAAAACTTCAAAAACAAACAATTTCGTTCTCGCTTATATTTTTAGTTAAATATTAATCTTTCTCCAGTCCCAATGATCAGTGTTGGGATTTTTTCTACAAATAAGAAAGAATCAGTTTCCCTCATTCAACAGTGACGCTTGATTTATGCTGTTTCCTCGATGATCCGCTGTCAGCTTGTCGATTTGTCTGAAATATAATGTTTCGATGTAAATCGTGCCTAAAAACTTGCATACATGGTTTGTCTGTTGGCAGAACAACAAACACTTCCTGAGAAAAGTAGCTAAAGTAGTTCAAACAAATGTGATGGTAGCATTTTCTTTGCCTAAATACCGTAAATAGTCCATACATGGTTTGTTTATACGGTCTACTTGGGTTGATTCAAATAAACTTTAACATTGCTGCCCAAAATTGATATCATTACACATAAGTGAAAGCTCTAGTTCTGCTGCAAACTGTCGAGGAATCAACCGATAGGGCTCCGCTTTCTTTGTGCGATGATTCAAAGTTGCACATATCTGTATTCAAGTAGCTACTGTAGCAGCCACACAGGTGACACGAGGGACACAATTGAGCAAATTATTTCAATAGAAAATCGATTTCACGTAAAAGGACGCATTCGCTGGAGTAAAATCTGCAAGCAATGCTTACGGGTGAAACGTTGAATGACTGAAGCAAAAATAGGAAAAGCAATTAGATATAAAATGCATGAGATTGACTATTGAAGGAAACGTATCCTTCAAATTTATTGCTTGACAAACAACATGCACTGCACTTTCAAAGAGCCTAGTGAAATAAAACTGTTGCTATTTATGGTTTTGTTTTTTAATTGCTGAGAAAACGTAAAGACTGTGACTGGCATGATGCGAAATGTCCATTTTTAGTGGCACAAGTTCTTCTGTAATCAGCCAATACTCTCATTTCTTACGTAATGCGGCAAATAAATACAAACACTGTTCTAAAGTTACATTTAGTTTTTGTTTGTAGTGGTTCCTGGTTTGCTTCATTTGTTTTCTTTTATAAACATAAGTTGACGATATACCACAGTTAATTTTGCGTTTTGGAAACCTATATAGCAAAAGGAAAGTGTAAATAGTCAGCCTTTTGTAGAATTATAACTAAGAAATTTAACTAATTTTGGTAAAATGTGTTTCAATTGTCTTGCTATGCGGAATACAAAGAATACTTTTTTTCAGCGTTTACTTCAATGCAAGTGTGATGCACGATTTACATTAGACTTAAAAGTCTCCTTTCTTTGCTAATTGCACACCTCTCATTACACTTAGTATCTTGGTCCTTGGCTGTAAATATCTTGGACAAGCTGTTTTCTGGTGATAATAATTGATGCACGCACTCGCTGGATTACACGTTTTATTTACTGGTTGATTTAACGCAGAACGGACTATTCAAACTGTAGACGATAACCCAGGAAGATCAGTAAAAAATGCAGTCTAGTTTGAAACTTTAATAGATCCCACCTAATAAACAATACCAGAAAGCACATGACATGACTGGTGAAGCAGATTAAAAGTTTGACCTAACTACAAATATGGTCACTGTACCCTTGCACCAAAGTCTTGCGCTATAACAGTATTGAAATGCGATTTTGAAAACGTAACATAATGTTCTTCTATCTGGTTGAAGCAAAGAAATCAATGTTTTTCACTGTTTCTATAGACACACCCATGGATCCTCATACATAATACAAAAATTTGTGAAGGCATATATAGAAATTTGATAAACACTGTTCGGAGATTTTGATTGAAATAGAGATTCTGAAAATAATTATTCGACGTTCTAGTGAAATAATTTATAAGACCCAGTTTGTTTTTATCGCAGCTTGTGTTCGTGACGTCAGTCAGTCAGTTAGTTAGTTAGTTAAGATGTTCTGAGTTCTGAACTTCGTGTTATGATTTATTCATTGTAGCCTTGAGTTGGTTTGTTTTCTCTGCTTTTGCTTTAGCCATTCAACTTTTCACACGCAAGCTTTGTTTGCAAATTTCAGGATTGAGGATGCGTAATTTTACGTGAAATCGATCTCTTATTTTAAGTTTGCCGATAGATTTCTTGCTTACACCCACTGTGGAGAGTACGCACTTGACAAAGAGATTGTTATTTCTTTCAAAGTTGCACTTGATTAAAGGGATCCAGCCCAGCTTTTACTGAGCATAGTTTTATGTAAAACAGACTGGGTAACAGAAAGTAATTACTGGTTACACCACGAATGCTACATTTAACAACATCCTGTCCGGAGAATCGCCCTACAGAAAAGAATGTTAATGATCCTCAGGGTGGAACAAATGTGTTAATTCATGAAAATCATGCTCTGGTATGGGCTGCTTCAGTAACTGATGTTTCTGTGACATCAAAAGCTATGGGAACCTACAGTACTGTGTGTAGTTACTTTGAAAATGGCCTGCTGTGCATGGCTTGTTTGCTTCTGTTGCTTGCAGCTTGCTCCATGTTGACATCACTTTGATTCACTGCATGCAATTTGCGACTGCAAACGCGATCGTCAGCAATTCGAATGCCTCAGAAAGATGCCATCTCCAGTAAATCCCTAAACGCGTTGGTCTGTTGTTGTTATAAACAGGAACAGTTGCTCAAGATAATGTTGATAGCACATCTTAAAGAGAGGATTTGTGTTGATCGAAGTGTCACACAATAACGGCGTGGTGGTAAACCTTACTCTTTATTCATTCATTATCATTAAACGTTATCATCTGAAGAAAGTCGTAGTGGCAGTGCAACTAGGAAGGCTCGAAATATCTCACGGCTGTCAGCAATCTCTAATAGTTCTTTCGGATCCACAACAATGCGGCACCAACCCAGGTCGAAGATGTAATTGCTCCACCTGGCCCTTGGTGGACGTATGGGGCGCATTCCCGTGCGTGTAGCCACCAGCACTTTCCTCGCAGATTTTTCCAGAGGCATTCTGGTCACCAGACTGAAAGATCGTAGCTGAGATCTGTGTTCGGAGGAGAAGTATCTCGACATTCAGAGCTTTAACGAATTTCACAGCGGCACACTTTGTCGCGAAGTGTCAAGTCGGGAAATCTTATCTGGAATCATATCTGTCGCTTCCATTTAAGATAGCATTCATTCAGTCATTACTCAGGTTCATGAACATACAGTAAGTGAGGATCAGAACAAAGACCGCTTTGAAAACTGCGTTCTTTGAAAGCTCACGTTTTGTAGACGGCAGAGCTATGTATCTCACGTAGAACTGCGCTTGTTTTTCAATCCGCCAATCTCATTGCTCTGCCTTCAGTCACTTGTGAATACCACTCCAATATGCTGCACGTTGCTTTTCATTTGAAATTATATATGTGCTTGCTGTAACTGCAGTGCTGTGCAAACCTTGAAGACCACTCGCGTGAATTACGCACTTTTGCATTTTCACTCATAGTTTGTTAATTTGTTTGAATTAAACACCCGTAATTCTCTGCCACATGAAAGAACAAAACATGAACAACAAATAAAACAGTTTTGCAACAAAATCAATATTTCCGTGACCTTCAACAAGCATTTGACTTAAAAATACTATACCTAGTAGCTTTGGCTTCGAAAATGGCATTTTATTACTTTATAAGTGCGTTTTTGCAATATGAGAAAAGATCTTTCCATTGATACCAATTCATTGATAGTGGTCTTAAATTTTTGCACAGCAGTGTACAGTAGTTACGTTGTCGAATTGCGTCCTATACGTTTTGCCAACGCTCTGATAGTTGACAAGGTATATTGTGACATTCGTAAAATAATTGAATGGGATGCAAGGAAACTTGGCATTGGCCAGTTTTGATTAAGTGAAATAAAGAAAAGGAAAAAATGTACAATTTTGAAGGTTACAATGTCGGCTTAGATATGGGTGTTAAGATGAAAGTGCATCACATAATGTGTCAAAATATTCTTTGGCTTCATTTTAGCCTTGTGCGTCGTGGCTTTCATGAACTAGTGATTTTCTGTTGCTCAAAACTTATACTGTATTGAAAACGGAGTATTCTGCTCACAGAGAAAGGATTTGCCACAAGCATAAAAACTTTACGTTTCTCCTCTGTCAATTGTGCAATCAAAATGCTTAGACTTTCAAAAGACGTTATTCACTATTGGAAAATATAACCGTATTGATTGCATTGTTTAGGTATCATTTCAAATGAACTGGCTTCAAAGTGAAAGAAATATCCGTAATAAAATTTAACAAGTAACTTCACTCCACAAGTGGAAGAAGCAAGGAATCAAACACAAATTTCAATAGGAAATCGATTTCACGTAACACTACGCATCGTCAATCCTAACTTCTTATTCAAATAGAATAAGATGATGGGACTTCTATTTGAATAAGATGATGGGACTGGCGATGCGTAGTGTTACGTGAAATCGATTTCCTATTAAAAATTTGTGATTGATTCCTTGCATCTTTCACTTGTGGAGTGAAGTTACTTGAATACAGATACGCGCAAGTTTGATTCATCGCAAAAAGAAGAAAGCAGAGCCCAGTTGGCTGATTCCTCTAAAGCCTGTAGAAAACATAGAGCTTTTTTTGTAAAATTAAGCACTTACCTTTTTCATAAACGGATTCAAGTTAGGCATGTGAAGCAGAATTATGATCCCGTATGGCAACAAGCACAGAACAACCATGAGAGCAGTTACAGATAATGTTTACGTCAAGTCAAACTGCTTCTGTATTTTTCGTTGTTCTGCACCTTGTGGGTGAGAAGAACTAGTTGTTCTGTGTCGTTTGACGTTTGCACGACGTTTCGCGACATATCTACACAGAAGAAATTTGATATGAAACATGTGGGGATTCCCAGAAGAAAGCGCTAAAACATCTTTTTAAGAGCTCTCGATGTATTAATTCCATTTCCAATGACAAACCTTTGTGAAGCTGCACTGTCTACTCTAGGTCATTGCTTTCAACCTTTCTCATGTCGCGGCCCACTTTTCGCAGAGTCTTTGAATTTGGGCCCGCTTCACAAAAATTTGTTTCAGAACTCATGACTGGGCGTAATTATGGCGATGAAACAATAGAAACACTAACTATATCGTCGGGTACGCGTGACCCGAAATCACAACCTTGCCTCCACACTGCAAAATCTAAAAGAGCGAGTGCGACCGCAGGCGCACCTATCAGCAAGTTGCACATAACAATGAAGCTACTGGAGCGTGGAAAGCGCTCCGACGCGTCCTTACGTATGTAACACGTGGTCACCGCACTTGCCTTGGGTTTGTGGAACCCACAATATCAATCCATGGTGAAAAATGGGAGCATGCCTTGGATGGAATGCGACAATAATACATTTTTGGCTTTCGTAATTCATAACTTTTACCAAAAAAATGCATATTGTATCAACTAATAACTTTTTCAAAAAATATTTAAGTTATCTCGGAACATTTCGCCGCCCACCTGAAGGAGCTTTGCGGCCCACCGATTGAGAAGCGCTGCTCAAGGTAATTTCAAAGTTATCTACAGTGCTCGTTTCAAAATTGCAAATGACATTAGAATTGCTCTCAGCGTGATTAACCCGAGCAATGATGAGCTTATGTTGAAGAGACACGAACAGAAGTCGCGCTGACAAAACATTTTTGTTGTGCTTTTCCACATAAATTGTTGTGGTAGTGCACCAACAAGCTGTGCTGTTTTCATTAAGAAAGTTTTTAAATACATTTGAGTTCTAGTAGTAAACAGCTAATCCTCCTCATCACAATGATGTTCACCCTTTCATCATGTACCTCCTTTGTAGTTTGCGCAGAGGAGGGGTTCCCAAGCCAATATCTTTAGGAATGAAGGTTACCGGGGTTGAAAAGGTTAAGAACCACTGCTCTATGACAATATGATCAGCGGCTTGTCCGTCAGCGCCACACTTGCTGACCGCTGATGGAGACAGACTCCATTTGTACATGTTGAAGTAGTAATGGTGGTAGAACAGTACAGTATATTTTTAAGGCATAAATCACTAAAACAACGTTCACAATTGAGAACTTACGCAAAGAGTCTCCAGTAACAAACCACAGTAACACAAATCGGCAAACCGATGCCGAGGAAAATGATAAATAAGTCGTATCCTCGAGACAAGTTGTCGTCGTATGTGCAGATCATCATGTTGTGCTCGTATCTACGTTCGGTAATATTACTCGGTTACGAGTCCTATGTAGTCATGATTGTGCATTGCACCTGATAGATAAGGATTTTCGCATTCTCCTTTTGACTTACCCGAGACGCGACCATCCCAAAGTAGTAGGCATCACAAGAAAATTGACCCAAACCCAGTTGAGGGCAGCAGCGATTTGTTGGTGAAAATTCGTGTGTAAGATTCGTTGCGCACCATACACCAGTACCTGCAATATGTCAGCAAACCTGTGGCATGATGTGAGGTGGAGCATGTAAGCGCTATGAATCACAAATCACCAAATTTTTCATGCGTACAAATTTTTATATAACTGAAATGTAACTAGGGAAAAGCACGAAAGATTTGCACTGCAAAATGTGAAATAAAAAAAAAAAATTCCAAATCCTGTTAAAGTAAAGTCTTTAAGATACGCATAACAACGTGGAAGCAAACACTGCTAGAATAAACACACAACCAGCATGCCGAAAAGAACCCTAAGGTTGTCTAGTCGACGCGCCCAAAATCTTTATTGAACCAAACAGAGTGCCAAAAATCATAAACACATTATAAACGTCGCAACGCAAAAATGCAATGTACTGTACAAACAGACATTTGACAAACAAACAAGAAGAAGAAAGCATTGCACTCCTACAGGAGACAGATGCAAACACAAAAAAGCATATAGCTATATATGGTTAAGAAAATAAAACGTATTTATAGCAGAGCACAGACAGACTATATGCGGTTTGCAGAAGGTGACATGGGGCAAAGCTTTTTAGACTCTGTTATATTTCTGTCCAGAGGGCATCCCCTCCAACGGGAGTACTTTTATTCCAGAATTGTACAAACCCTTTGTATAAAATAATTTTAGTTGTCAGCGATTGATTCAGGTTTTGTAAGAATGAACACTGGAAATATTTTGATAAAATGATCATAGATTTTGAGCAACGCACCGTGATGCAGTTTGTGCATACATTTTGCCGATTCAAGTCGATAGAAATCATTTAGCTTCACTACATTAAGATTTTTACATAGAGTAGTAACATGACAAATATAATTACTAAACGTCATTATTCTTAATATTTTATTATGCAAAACGCTTAAAGGTTGCAGGACAGAATGGTTAGTTGTACCTCATGACATAATAGAGTATTGTAAATGTCAATAAACAGAGCTATAGTACAAAATCTGAAAACGGAAATAGGACGAATATTTTTATTTTAGATCATATATGAGATGCACGCGATAATCTAGTTCTCACCATTTGTACATGAGAAGACCAGTCTCATTTACTGTGTGTGAGGGCGCCTAAGTATTTGACACATGTTTTTTGAACTCAACGAAACATCATTCAAACGTATTTGAAATGATAATGGGATAATGTGGTTATGTGTGCTTCTCACAGACTTTCTGGTAAGCATTTAAGATAGTTTAGAATTACATTATTGATAATTAATTTAAACGCATCCTTTTGTCTGCTTTAAGAAGTTTACAGTTAATCGAAAAATGCAGGTCATGCAAATGTTTATCAGACAAACAAAGGTACGCATCCTCAGCCTGAGGTACAACGGTTGAATGTTGAAGAATTCGGCAAGTATATTATGTTCATAGTAAATAGACGTGGCCCTGAAACAGATCACTGTTTGACCCGAAAGAAACATATTTTCAAAACAAGGTTTGCTGTATCTGCTAATAACATACTGCTTTCGATTTAGAAGATACTCGGAAAACAGCTGCAAAGTACTTCCTGTTATGCCAAAGTACAACAGTAGTTTTTGAAGTAACATTTCATGGTTTGCAGTATCAAATGCCTGTGATAAAGGTAAAAACACTGAAGAGGCATAGAGTCTATTTTCACTATTGATTAATCAACATTTGTATGAAAATGGTCTACAGTATGAGAAGAGATAAGTGGTTGTTTTTCCTGATTGGATCATCAATAAGGATCGCACATGATAGACTCTAGTGTGTCAACGTAATCTGAGATATTGTTTCCACTAGGGTAGTTTACAAGATGGATATTAAAATCTCCACTTTTATAGCATGTATAATTTTTGTTTCAGAGATACGTCTACGACTGAAAATAGTTTTTCTATAAGGCTTTAATGTCAGGAGAAAGATGTCTATAAGCTACACAAACAGCACACTGTTTGTGGCTTAGCTTTAGCTCTACCCACAAGCTTTTACAATCCTCATTTCCAATATTTACACTAGTTGAAACAAGAAAGTCAATGTGCAGTTTCTCATACATTTAAACACGTCCTGCATTCTTCTCAGTATCAACATGAACAAACTGATAATGCTGCAAACTAGTGTTGTACTGTACATAAATTTGCTGTTACTATTGTTTTTAGTTTCACTTATAGCAATAATGTGAGGAAGTATATCTGATTAAGGTAAAACAATCCTCTCATTTTCAAACCCAATCGAAATCCGGTTCAAATCCAATGAAGATCCAGAAAGTTGAACGGTTTTTACTTAAGCTTCTAATATTCACATGAACAACGGTAAAATCATTAGTACCATATTTTTGTACTGTAAGTGTCCCATATCCGAGGTAGATCATAATATTTCGATATTCCCCACAGATTCACTTCATTGACAAGGGTGTTCTCATTTTAATATCGACTTGCAAATGTTTCTAGTGAGAAGGAATTGAATTTTGTCGGTTCTTTCTCTGTAAATCTACATGCTGACAGTTAGTACAAAAATGTAAAGAAATAGCATTTCAGAATTAGACATATCAAAACATTTCAAGTGAAACCAGTATTTAGGGGAAGGTGGGGTACAATCGACACTTTTTTTTCATTTTCAACCACTGCTACTTTATTGCAAGTTCAAAAAAGCTCAAACTTTGTCACACAATAAAGCAACTCTATACACACAATATCATACCAAAACATTAAAACAACGCCGTTCAGAAAAAATTTTACAATCAATTGAAAAAGAGTACTTTTTCTGTCATGAGCATGGGGTACACCTGACCTGTCAATAGAAAGTTGGGTTGCATGCATTGCATAATGCTCACATGATATCCCATGTAAAATAGGCACTTGCTGACTGCCTCTCCACTTTTATCACATTCTAATTACCCACTATCACTGCATGGCAAAACAAATTTGCATGATTACCAAACATTAAATCAATGCAGTATGCTGAAATTCATGCCTTACCGTACAAATATAATATGCCTCTCAGCACATAATCAACTAAAAATGCTCATACATTAGAATTATTCTGCACTGCATTCCAATGTAACCTCTCTCGTTTTACCTTGTTAAGAGTGACCTAGTGGCAATGTGTCCAGTGTGCCCCATTTTTTTGTAAGATGTGCCCAATGCACATCCAAAAAATAAAATGAAGAAGTACCAAATCAACTTAAAAAGAATTTAATATCTGGCATTATCGAAAGATGTTGCACTGCCCTGACTACAACGCCACAAAAACTCAGAACAAAACATCTTGATTAACGTGGGAAAAACCCAAATCTCAAAGCGATTTTATAAATTACGTTTGGGTTGCAAAAACACAACTTGTTCTGTAACTCGTAACAACGGCTGCCTTTCAAGAAAAAATTCTCTTTAGTACTACGGCTGGTATGAGACTAAATCACCATGGAATCTTCAAAGTTCAACGTTTCCAACTTTTTGAATAAATCAAAAAAGGCGACTTTGCCCCTAGTTCCACTGTGCCCCAACTTCCCCTACACATGATACACACAACATATTCAGAGATACAGTAAAATAACAGCGATAATCGACTTGAAAAGGTTTAAGTTGATTTTTACAAAATGCGTCATGGATTTCCTTTTTATATGCAGAAAATGAAAGCGGTAAGTAAATTTACTTGGGCCTTGAGGAGGATATTTTCATTTATTTTCAAATAACAAGAACTCATTTCAATACCTAAGAAAATGTTCATTTGAAATTTTGCTTCCGTGCATATTGTTACAATGTCGTACGTTTTTTGTTAACTATGTAGTTTCTTTTAACCTGCATTTGTAATTAGACGCACCATTGCAAATACAGCAGCAACTCAACATAAGAAAGGCATTTCATTTTTTAGGCCATTTCATATTTGAAAAGATATAATATAGACTGTGGCTTTCCACGTAATTAATATCAGAAGTTCATTATTGTCATGTTATATGTTCGTCGTTTTGCAATCAGAGATTCTAATTCGTTTCGATGCCTTGTCTAAAAGTGAATGAGTAAGGCCGGCTTCTACTTAAGACAGAAAACAGTCTGCAAAATTGAAAAAGTTGATTTGTACAACGGTCTTAGTTTCAAACCAACATTGCATTTAAAATTGCATTCAACAAATTGTTTACCAACAACTATTGGAATGCAAAGGAAAATTGCGATTTCCAACTATACACGTTGCTTGAAAAATATGTTGGAATAATGAACGCGCACGCGCGATGTGGTCAGCACAGGAAACACGTAAAATCACCAGGTCTATTCACGCATGAAGCTAAGTTGCAGTTTTCCGAGGATATAGCCTCTGTCGCGGGAACGAGTGATTTTTGATCCATAGGCAAGTTGCTTAACCAAAGGAGAGAACAAATGACAAAGCACAGAAACAAAGCAGGCTCATATTAACCAATTGTAGTTCTGAGTAATTGAAGTCAACGTTTCACATGAAAAATGATTTGTCTTTCCTCCTCACCTGTTGAAAGCAATGCAGGCCAAGTTGCTGGCTGAGCAAGCGCATGACACCGTAGCTAAGTAAGCAAGTGCCTGACATCCTTTTTCAGTTAACGCGTTGGTGGTAACGATGACATTCGCGATTGTGGTCGGCAAGTAAAGTCCAGTTACCTTCGCAAACATTTTATATTTCCATAAACAACGGGCATTTACGAAAAAAGATGCACAAGCAATTCGCATTGTCGTTTGATAGACAATTGTGTTATCATAGTATTTTCAAATAAAATTATCCGTTCATATCATTGGATAAAACGAAGATAGCCCTGTCAGCCTAGTGCTGTCAGTTCATTTCGTTCGTTGTGGATGGGCAAACCGGGTTATGCACGGCACATCGCTGTACAAAGTCAAACTGTATGAACTAAGAGCACAAATATTTCCCTCTAAAAGCGTTTGCAAAATCTTTTTGTTAAAATATTTTAAACGCGCACGATATGCGGTTTACAATGACGTATGATTTCAAACGCTGCTGTAGGACAAACAAAATACCTTTTAGCTTCACATGAAGCATGCACCGAGATTACAGTATGACTATGATATATTTTGTTCGTAACTTGTTGAGAAATTTTGTTAACACAAGCGCTTTAAACGCTTTTGGATATCACAATGCTCAACACGAACACTGAGCTACCGCTGAGATTTTCTTGAAAACCCCTCAACGTGCAAGTGGTGCTTTTCAGATAGATGTGCAAGTAGATTTACAAAAGGTGAAGAGTGTTTTCTGTGATTGTTGGAAGCGCCTACTTGAGAGTAACCGCAAATATTTCTTATCAAAAAATAACTCTTGCTGCAATTCCTACTATAAGATTTTATTATGATCATTTCGGCGAATAATACTAAACACAATTGATTGTGGTTTTCTACACGTATAATTAACCAAACATTGCAGTCACCGAAACTCATCGAATATTTTATTACGACCCTTTTCAAAGTTGTGAAAAAGGCGTTCATGATGAAGAGGGTTTGGCATGTGCAGTGCAGTCAAATCGTTTGTAATATCTCACTTACTCACATGGAGGGCGCACTTACAATCAAATCAGCAATAGCAAGATTGATAATGAAGATGTTTCCATTTTTGTTGACTCTCCCTGCGTAGATAATAGAGAGGATGACGAGCAGATTGCCGAAGGTACCAACAACTGTGAGGATGGTCAGATATAAAGCGTCAAATATCCTTTCAGCTCCGTATTGCATGTAATAGGGTCCATGATCAATAAGTACAGTTATCGCAATTGTGTTGTTGACCGACATGCTTTAACAGGATCGTGCATTACAACTTGAGAGTCTCTGCAATCGTAAATGTAATTCTAACTATATGGAAGTTTTGTTGGTCTATTAGTGAAATGTGATGTTTGGCAAGAAAAGCGGAAAAATGAGAAACACAAATCGACTTATTGGTAAATTTATTATGAAGAATATTTTTTCCAGCGTAAATTATTTTCTCATTGAGTAAAGATGTTTTCTATCAACTTAGCAAACTTCTTTATACCGAGGATAAACATTTCTCCACTCATAAGTGGAAAAGCCAGATTAACTGGAAGTATAAACTTACTGCGTTATCATTTGTTTGTGTGGAAGCAACTAAAATCCAATCTGCGCTCAAAATGAACAATTATTCGATTTGCAATTGATGGCCGACATGGCTGTCATGGATTATTGCCTTTATTCACTCAAACCAAACGGCAAATATAGTCGACATTCTTATGTTTGAAATTGTCCGATTGTGATGAAGTCATATTTTTCTGAAAGGATAACCCTTACAACAGTCGTTCCCAAACTGTGCCTAGTTGTAGATTCCTGCGTTCATAAAATTCATCACAAGGCATCCAAACTTCCTAAATTAATGGCCGGTAAAATGTGGTATTCGGCAAAATGTGGTAACTATTCCGGACATTTCAGAACTTTTTATAGGGCTGCTCAAAACGTTTTGTTGCGCGCCGCGTGGTATGTAAGCGCTGCAATTGTGGAACAAATTGTTTGACGTTAATGAAGCATCGTTGCCGACATTTTGCGGCTACATAATAGGCAACTGAATAGAGCAAAAGTTTGAGATTGGGCTTTTGAAAAGTATGAGGCCTTTAACTACAACTGCAGGAGAGGTTATTGTCACCACAACAAACCTTTACCGATCACTGTCCTGAATGTTTAGGATACGAAACGCAGATTATATATCTAAAGCCTGATTCCACATGAAAATTCCTATTTCGGATTTGGAGTCATCGAACTGAAATCATCCTTGCTGTGGAATGGCCACCTTACCCGACACTAACATGCAGTTAACCATTGTTATCTTATCAAGGGGGCTATTCCTCGTTGGCAATGATGAATTCAAGACCGCAAGTGTAGAGACAGAAACTTAGTTTCAAACGTTGGAAATAATGAGACAAAGACTTCTTCCAAAAAGTGAGATTGGAATGCTTCAGAGCGAATTATAATTTTACCAGAAGTTTTCATGAATTTTTTGACAGCGTCATTCACACTTTTGAAATCAAGTTCTTCAAATTCCGTCGAGTTTACCCAATTTCATGTTTTTTTCCTTGCCAAAAAACATTAAAGCAGCAATCAGGTTGAACTTCTTCAGCCACATCATGTCGTGTCGATAAAGTATTCGACGTTTGGAAACCTATAAATCTCTACAGAAACCTGCATACAACGAGACCAAGATCTAAACAATTCAAGACCTGCAACATTTCTCTCAGAAAATACATTCAAGAATTTTAAATGGTACAAACCATCTATTTAGATTGTTTACTGCATTTGAAATTTCGATCTACAAGATTCACTGCAACATTCTAGGCAAACTGGAACTCTAGTGCATCTGCAATTTGTTCAGCGAGCAGTGTTTTACCTTCGACTGTACAGTAAACTATTCGTTTTCGTTATGTTGACCAGTCCCAGGAAACGACATGCCTCGTTTAATCGACATGAAAAAAGTGATTAATTCAGCTTAACGGACGTGAAGCCATCATTTGATTTTCTACAACAACGCTTCACGGAAAGTTATAACTTCTAAAAAAATTTGGGACATCATCAATTTTAGCAAAACGAAAACGGCGTTTGACGCTGAAGGTTTCCGGAAATATTTTACATCAATCTTTTCATGTTGGCGATGTTTGCCTTTGCACAGAGAGCTCTTGTCAAAGGTATCACGTGTCACAATCCACTTCTGATTGGATGGTCTGCCCAGGCGTCAATGCCCAACTATTTTTTCTTGCTTTTAAACCTATGTGTGTTCAAAGTGAAGCAATAAAGGTAATTAGATAGAAACACACCTATATCATCAGCAGGAAAAAGATGATTCACAACCACGCCTCCCACAGTTTACAAGGACAGGCGACTTGCAAGTTTTTTAACTGCCTCTGCGAAACAATGAAGAGATACAAGGGTCTTTCGCGCAACGCATGTGCGCAGTGTTTGGTTCAAACAACAGCAACTGAGTAACGTCTAAACCGATTTTCGACAAAGCGTATAACAACAATATCGCACACAAGGATATTTCGTATGTAGACACGCGACAGTTACGCAACTTGTTTTCAACATGGTGACTTTGCAGCAACGTTTTGCGAGGATCATATGGTCGCAGGGATTGTCTCTGCCTGCATGAGGACTTGCGGTTTTTGTAACTTGAAAACGTTTTGTATGGACGTTACGGTGTACATATTTCCGAAGCTATGAAGTTGTTTTATCTAGTTTAAATGTTTGAACCTGGAGAGTCTACAACATGTGTCCGTCATCTTGCTCAAATTTAGGTTCTCATCGAGGCGCATAAAGATTCCCGATTTAACCGTTTCGTGCTTGCATCGTTAGTTGCACTTAACAAAGCAGGCTTGATCTATTTTTATAACCTAAGCTTGGATTTCCACAAGGAATCTGTAAAGGACAGCAATGTGTTTTGTTGCAGTTTGCCATGTTTTTCTCAACAATTTTTCGCATTACGTTATGCCAAATGTATTCTCTAGTAATGGAGATTCTGTGAGATGTCCCGATTTCTTAAATGATCAAACAATTGTCGTTTCACACTTATATCTTGCGTATGTGACAGTTTTGTACCAATTGTAGCCTATGCGTTATTTTCAATGAAATTCTGGAGGAGACAAGAAATTAAGTTATAGCATTAATAGAAAGCATGATGCTGGCGTCGGGGCTTCATTGCTTTTGGTTTATAAAATGTATGTCTTTGCCTCATTTGAAAACATGATGGCGTTTTATTTTAAGCTATGTCCACACCAAACTCACCACTGCGCAATGCCTTTTGAAAGAGCAAAATTACCCTCAGTCCTAGAAAAGCACGTCGCCATACACGAATGATACCGCACGCGGTGTTTTTCTGCAAAACGTGGCACAGGTGGGAGGACCCGACTTTTCGTGACTTCCGTTGCGGTGATTTTTCTGTGACGTCATATTGAAGTAACTAGTCTCCACAGAGGTCGAGGGTTTGAATCAATCAGCACATTTTTTGTTATGAGATCGATTTCATGTAACGATGCGCATATTCAGACCCACAATCTTATTCAAATAGCAACATGCATCTTAACACCTACAGTCTTATTCAAATCAGTCCATTCTAATCCACTATTCCACTTGAGATAAAGTAATACGAGCTGAGATCTGTCGCATAATTTTAACAAATATGTGGATGCAACCAATTTCACTTCACATAAAATAAAACTTGAAAATAATTTCAAGTGAGGAAATAAAGAGCTTCAAATCACTTTATGCATTTCAGGGACGAGAGCATGGCTTTAGTGTCAAACAGACATCCATTTTATTATTTTAAAAACAATGAAATTTCTAACAATGATGAAAAACGGGAACAAACATATAGCGCAGTTTTAAGATTCCCTTTGATTGAGATTTCAAGAGTGAGGATGCGTACAGTTAGGCGAAATCTATTTCCTATACAAATGTGCTGACTGGCACGACCGGTGTTTCTCTATAGTGTTCTCTAAATATTTCCAACGGTCTCTCAAACCACAGTAGAACCTCGTTTTACGACTACCACTAAAATACGCTAAAACGTCTCTGCAGGACAACGTCTGCGTATAGATAAAATATTTTCCGTCTCTTAAAATGCTAAGGGATCACCAAGGTTCAACCATAAAGAACAATATATGGCTGCGTCACCTTTACGGAAACTGATTACTTTTTGTGGAGTTTGTTTTTTTGTGAAAAGTAGTTTCATTGACCTCAGCTGTTCCTTGACAGTTTTTCAGAAAATGTTTTATGATGTAAATGTTCAATACATGGGAAACGTCACTTTGAATACAACAGAGCTATAAGTGCTTCATTCTAAGTTGCAAAAAGCTTTGGGATGACTTGAATTGGCACAAACGAAAGAAAACTGTACAATTTCTTTAAGGTTTTCTTGCTTATGTTTGGATGTAGTACAACATCCCGATTTTTGACAGTCGTCAGACATAACCTCATTGAGCAACTGCTTTGTCACACCTATCTACAAAACTATAACTGTGAGGCAATCTCCTTTTATAAAAGCACTGTTGGTGATCAGACGGCTGTAATGTGAAGCGGAAGCATGGTCACCCATATTTCCCGTGTAAATGTATGACGCATAGACGAGGAAAATTCAAGAAACTAGTGATGTTTCACATGCTAAGCGGTTATACTCAAGCTTTCAAACGTTGCGATTATTGTTTTTGGCAATATCTAGCGAGTTGAATAACAACGTTGTAAACACTTTCGAATGAAAGGTTCAACAACAAGTTCAACTGATGGTAAGTATGGAAGTAAAATCCTTAACAAGTGTCTGTGGAGTTAATAGCGCACTTTCCACAAAAAATGACCACTGGTGTTCTCGGATACTCCGTTTTCAGCTGCAGCAGCCTGTTGTTTGTTCCAAACATGTTGGTGTAAAGTGCAAAGTTTAGCATTATATGAGTAGACAAGAAATTTTTTGCCTGTTGTATCATACCCCAATGCAGGGATTCCCAAGCTTTTGCACCACTGCAACCCAAAAAAATTGTTCTGACTTCACACCTCCTACAATTTATAATAAAAAAACTAGCTTCTGAACGTTTAGAAAAGATTTTAAAATTTCGAATTTTTTGAAACTTAAAGAAAATCTACTATATGGACAAGAAAGAATGGAACAGAATAACATTTCATTATACTCCTAAAAAGTAATCACTTGCTTGAAATGTGTACAGAACAATAAAATAAAAAGGTTGACTTCCCAGCATTTACGAATGCTTTTCATTCAATGACATTTTTGTTACTGTTTCTTGTTTATGAGCTTTTGAAACCTGGAACCGTGGTAGCAGTGCGCATGCGCGTCACCCAGCGCATTCAAGCGTCAAGCCGTTTCAAAATTTCGTCTTAATTGACAAACTCCTGACTTGCACATGTATGTTGCCGCAAATGGAATGAGCTTAGCTAGTGCAGTTTCACAAAGTCTTAGAAACACACTTCAGTCGAGCCTAATACTTTTCCAAAGTTTGTCTCTCAAACTGCATTTCAAGAGCACGATTTGAACGCAGTTCCACAAGAGCTCATTTCAGTTCTCTATCATTTAACATTTCATTCAAAAAGAGTATGGTTTCATAATCCATTCTTCAGACCAGAGCCAAATTTAGATGGTGGGAGGCTTGAGGCCCAGGCGTGGTGGGAGCCCCATGTGCGGAGACAGAATCTTTAGGTCGGGAATGTTCGATGAGGTCACTAATATTTCCACGGATCTTTAATATTTATGATGTAATCGTGTGACGACACATTTGTTAACTCAGGTGAAACAAATCTTTGTGATGCAACCTGATATTTGACAATGATTAGCAATTTGTGAAACTGTTGCAATACCGGTCACCAGAAGCATTGCATCTTATTTTTTCTAAAATTTTGCTTGAAAAACTTTGCAAATTTTTTGGAAAAAGTTTCAGGGCGATCCAACGTTTTCATCATCTCTGAACGCCAGTCCTTGCTCAGCAATAAATTTTACGACAGAGACTAACAAAAGTTGCAGGCAGAAGCGATTTTCAATATTGTTTGCATTGATTGACCTGACTGGCTAGCTCTGTATCAATTCTTCATAGTGATTAAAATTACATCTGCTACTAAACGTAATCGTGGCATCTATATATTCCATTGATTGTTCGTGGCTCCTCAGGCCTTCAAGAGCGTGCTTCAAGTCGCAGATTCCTTTTCTAATAATGAAATGCGCACATTTAGTCGTATCCGCGTACATCAGTCTAGAAGTGAAACAATAAACACAAGTTTCTGAAGGAGAAAAACACAAAGCCAGCTTCTATCAACTACTTCGCCGTTGTGGTTCTGGCGACGAATGAAACTTCCGATGCATTTACATGACGAGTTTCCGTCTTTTCTGTGTTGTGGAACATCACAGTTCAAAGATAACGTTTCATTACAATTTCAAAGAGAACCTGTTTTATTTTTCAACCAATGTTCCCCCATTTTTTCTGTTTTCTTGACCAGAGACCGCTATCGTTGCCGCCAGTGATAGTGTCAGCCTTCTCATCTGTCGTGTTTCTCGATGATACTTCTTGACGTTCTGCTACTGGACTGCTAGTTAAACTAGGTCTATTTTCATCGTTAGGTAGATCTAAATCTGTCACAATATGTTCTTTGACTTTCTGTCCTCTTACAGGTTCCGCAGAAATGTCTCCGGTGGACTGTACTGCCATTGTAAAATAGTAACTAGAACGTTTCTTAACTTAGCTGCAACTTCTTCCTCTCTCAATTTTGCCTCTTTTGCTTTTTTACGTTTTTAGAACAACTTGGATAAGCTCTACACTTGTAAAGGTAACGATCCCCTTTCTTCTGTCTATGTTTATGTAGGCTGCCATATTTTAATCGCAAATGGGCGGACACTTTACGACTGTCACTTACTTGAGTGTATTATCTACACTTAAGTCAAATAGCAAATAGTCCTCTTGATAAGATTTAAGAATTGAAGTAAGACGTCCAGTGCAGACGATGCTTCAGTCAAAATACACAAAACAAAATCCCTATTTACCTGTCTTATTTAGCCCATGAACATTTTGCAGTTTCCTTAAATTTCTTAAAAATGTAAAATCTCTTAACAAAGTTATGAAACGCTTGCATAAAAAAATGTTTTAAATTGCACACCAGCTTTAATAGACTAGAAACAGGTTCAACTAGAAATATTTTCTTTCTTTTTGGTTGGTGGCTCCATCAAGGAAAATATCGTTCCACATTGGCGTAATGAGCAATAGCGCTGATGTAACACTCTGCAATCTTTATCAGTTGGCTGAAGCATGCAATGGTATTGCAAATTGCAAAATATTTTGCCCATCTTTCATGTTCCATCATTCTACAATAAATTCCATTTGGTTGATGCTCTTTTTGCACGAACTCAAACAATTTTGGGTATTGGTCAAACAGTTTAACTTCATCAATAGAAACGTTTCTCTCAAGCAGATGCTACTCATATGGTTCACCAATGACCCATTCAGTTTCTTTCAAACGGAGGAATCTAGTCAAAGCATTTAAATTCAGAAAATAAAGTGAACCATTTAACCAGATGTGCAAAACAAGACTTGTGTAATACAAATATTCTTGACACATTTGACATAAATAAATCACAGTCATGATCCTTGCCTTCTCTGAGTTTTCTTATTGCTGATTAAACCTGGCTTGATAAGATATGCACATCTGATTGTCTCTCTTGAATCCTTGCCTTCACAGTGGCGAAACACGATACAACCTCAACAATTGATGGTTTTGACTTCTCAATATTCTGCACTTTCTCATTAAAAGCAACCACAAATTATTGCAAATGTCTTTTAAACAGAGTTCGCTCAGATAATTTCCAAAACAACGTTTCAGAAGAACAGTTTGGCTTGTCGAGGGCATAAAGTACTACATGAATATGAAGGTCGGTACATCTGAAGAATCCTTGAATAAAAAACTAGAATAAAGTGATAGCCACCTGATTGTGCTGTGAGAAATACGTTTTTGGTACTCAATATCCTCAAAGTCTCAAAAGTCTTTTCACTCTATTTTTGCGAATGACGCTAATGCAACCACACGTAATCCACTCAGCTTCAAAATCATTTAGTCCTTTTCCTAAAAAGGTATACTTTTGACGTATTTCTTCAGTTTTTAGCATTACTGATTAACTATAATTACTAGAAACTACTACACTAAGCAGCGCATAATACACTGATCACCGCATCATGGTTCATCAGAAAAGCTAGTTCCGTACAGTATAATGGAGTCAGCAGTCCGCACTCTAATGCCAAAGTCATTGAGATGCTGAAAAAATATTTACCACTGTTATGTAACGATCAATGTGAAAGCATTCCCGCCTTTGCAGCCAAGAATTAACTCAGCCGAAACAAAGGTGTAGTCAGGGGGGGCAATGGCCCACTCAAATTGCTAGCATATCTTGTCATTTTGTGCTTTGAGAGGCGGTATCCTAAACAAAAAACTGTTGCCCGCATAAACTCAAACGATTTGTCCCCCAAAAAAATTTCGGTCTGGATACGCCACTGAACCGAAACATCTGTAGAGTAGTTAAACAAGTTGAAGTCCCTCACATAAACTAAGGTAGGCCACCAGGTCATATCTTCTTGCTGTTAGGTAGGGACAGCTTGCTGTATGTAAATACAATATATCATAGCAAGTGACGTAACTGATGGGGGCGGAAGGGCGAATTTCCCCCTGGCAAACTAAATGTGAAACCCAGATTTTTACTTACATTTTGGTTTTAGTGTTGTTTTGGTTTTCAGTAATTTGTTGTTTTCTACGTTTGTTGGATTATTTTCCGGTGGTTTAGGGTTTCAGTATAGCCATCCACATCCGGATTCACCATCATTTCACAAATGTTTTTGAGTGTTGGCTCGTGGTCCCCGTTCAGTGGCCAGTGGGCCCCTTTTAGCTATGTTTTCCACCCTGGCTCAAACCTCTAGTTAAGCCACTACGCCACTATTCCGTGTAAAATAAGAAATGCAAAAAGGAGGACATCTTGACATTTTTGAATATCCTCGGATAAAATATCATTTCGCATGTAAAAAGTGGACATGTAGGCCTACTCTGAAAAGAGGACGTGTGGCAGACCTATTTAACAATGTTACTCATATGAGACCTGTGCAAATTTGTGTAAGGCAGACGCAAAATTTACCAGAAACAAGTAGAGACTTAAACTAATGCATTCTACGTGGTTTGACCTTGTATTCACTAGATTCAGATACCTTGCCGACTTTTAGGAAACCAATAAGTGTAATAGTTGTTTCGTCACAATATCAAATAGTATTCCAATGAAATACTGCCGTCTAGCTGACCGATGAGCGTCAAACAACATCACAAATATGAGCGTATAAGCGTCTACGTCAGCAAATGACGTTCCTCCCTAAAAATAAGCGTCTCTAGAACAACTTTCCTCGCTAAAAATGACTAAGTGGCACGCACATATGGCTAAACACATGAACATGGTGGGAGGACCCCTTTGGTAGGGGGGCCTGGGCCCGGGACCCTTGCCCCCCCTTAAATCAGGCGCTGCTTCAGATGTTTCCATCTTCTCTATGTCAAAATATCTATTACATAACGTCGGCATCACTTCCAAATGAGCCAAAATTTCCTCACGAAGATTAGGGATTAATCTCGAATATTCATCCCATAGATTGTTTCTTCAAGTGATGGAAAAAGCGAATAATTCCCTCTTTTCACTCGCCGACGCCACAGGGACATCTTATCTTTGAACACATTTAGCTTTTCATAGAAATTCAATATGCTTGTTTTTTATATATACAGGATTCTATCTGAACAAGAACTGATGATGCCTACGTAGCAGGCTAAATATATACTCTGTATGAACTTGGTGTCTGATTCTTTACGGGGAAAGGATTTATTTCAATAGGCAGTGCTTCAGCTGGCATTGTTAAGTAGGAGTTACGTCACAAACGTAAAATTCAGGTCGATTTTTTTGCTATTTGTCAATCTTCTTTGATCATAATGACATCATTATGTAATTGAAAGCTCTGTTTTTTTGTAAGCTTCTGAGGAATAAGCCGAGTGGGCTCTGCTTGCATTTTTTTGCAATGATAAAATCCCAAATATCTGTATTCAAGTAACTACTATCCAAACCTACGAATTAAAACCTACGAATTAACCTTATTTTCCATGATTTTGTACAATTCGGAAAACAGCATTCGCAATGCAAGGCCGTTTTGTCATCCATTGTTTTGTCACAGAAGTGATGTGAAGTATACTTCATCTCTCTTACAGTAGTGAACCCGAAATAAGACTTGACTAACAAATATTACTGAAATCGCCCCCCTAACCTTATTGGTTGGATCTACCCCGGGGTCAAAACGGTCACTTGCCCCTCTCTGGAAATTGGGACTAAGAACTAAAACGTTTTAGAAAATTTGACGTCAGCAGCTCAATTCCGATTAATTGGATTTATTTCTTGCAATAACAGTTTATTAGCCGGTACGGCACTCACACTGCATAAGAGCCAAGTTCACTGTTCTGGTGTCATGCAGTGCTGATCTTGCAGTTTACTCATGTCCGCTCCTTTGCCTGCAGGGATAACTTGCCAAACTTGCGACTGGATTGTTTCACTGTTGGTCTTTATCATGTATTAATAACATGGCAACAAATCTTCAAATTGTCACAACAGAACCTAGCGACGAAGGAAACCTTTCACTAGGCTCTGTTGTGACAATTTATTCAACTAAGAACAC
>Ga0210059_1003103_pt1 | contig 26453 bp, 11 predicted proteins | sample Ectturendosymbi2_FD_188042 | JGI IMG/M metagenome (GOLD analysis project Ga0210059, IMG submission 188042) | Ecteinascidia turbinata endosymbiont from Florida, USA - Sample 2 (SPAdes) (version 2) | ecosystem: Host-associated > Tunicates > Ascidians > Unclassified | place: Key West, Florida... | reverse complement strand
GTTAAAATTTTCTACGACTCCGACTCCGAATCCTCAGGTTGAAAATCCTTCCGACTCCTCGACTCCGACTCCGCAGCCCTGGTTATGGCAACCCGATGAGGATTTCTTTTTTGTCGGGTTTTTCTTTTCCTATTCGTCTGGAACCTTGCGGTCCATGACAATTAAACGTCATGGCCATTTGTGCCCGACAAGAGTAACCTCTTTGCAATTGGCCATTAATCCCGCAACCTATACATCGGACTGCGTCAGCATGTCTAGCGGTCGACGCAACCTTCACCATGGAAACATCAATCTCACGTACTTAATTTTGCGAACTTGATTCAATTCATTTGCCATTGAAGTTGAGGCACATCAAGATCATTAAAATATTAATGTGGGAAAACGAACAGAAGCCGGAGCCACACTGATGAAAACTAAGAGCTCGGGAGCTGGAGTTATGTTCATGAAAAGAAGAACTCCGGAGCTGGAGCTGTGTGATATTTGCGACGGCTCCGAGGCTCTGAAATGATCCACACTGCAGCCAGGCATATAGACGATCCAGAATAAAAATTTAACAGATAAATTGTTTTAGCAACAACCTCCAATGATTATTATAAATGAAAATAGTAAATTAAAATTTGCGCAGTAAATTAAAATTTGCAAAAAACTAACAAGTCATAATAGTAGGCTACTGAAGCTAACTCAATCATCGCTTAGTGGTTGAGCATTTTCGCACCCCTTTGTGTTGTTTCGCTCCCCTATCACCCCCTTTGTTTTTTACGCCCCCTTGCCCACCAAAATCGCCTCCAAGGGGGCGATTCCGCTCACTTTGATAACCACTGAGTTAGAACAGAATTAGATGATGTAGTTATAAAGCATCCTAATTTAACTTTTGCCGCAGAAAGTTGTACCTTCTCATTGGTCGCGGATTTACCATTAGGCTAAAATGGCTTAAGCCTAGGGCCTCCGATTTCAGGGGGGCCCAAAATTTGGGGAGTAAGGACAATTTCCAGCATTTCTGCAGGCAATTACATTTGTAGTTTTGTTTTGGTTCAACGCATGTTGTTTTGCTATGGCGCTAACAAAATATCTCTATAGATTAGAAGAATGAGTGCGGAGGATTGAAGTGAATGACGATGAGCATTCTCTTTTTATGGCGTTAGTAATTGGTTATTGTTACGTATAATGTGTGGAACAAAACGCCTGAATCCATTATTCAAATTACACGAGGCCAGGGAGGTACTCAATGAATATGTAATGGGAGTATAGTCAGATAACTTCATCGCTGCCTTTTCGTTAGTTTTATTGTGACTGTTTTTGTTCCTGATATCGAGGGAATTGAGAATAAAGAAATATGTTTATGTTTTGGAACAACTTTTTCAGTGAATGCAACAAGCATGTGTAGTGCTAATTTGCATGACATCAGTCGTCTCAAACTTTCCATAAGCGTCCCAATTTAAAATAGCCTAGGGCCCCGAAAATTAAAATTCGCCTCTGCTTCTCATACATTTCATTGTCACCATGAGAAAAGTTTTCATAGAGACGAAACTGTCATAATGAAAATTGGTAAATGGTGATAACGTTTTCATTCTGAATAGAAAGGTCGTAGTAAGGCACAAAATTAGCAAATGATCGTAAACGGTCAATTATGTTAATCACTTTCTGATGTCGACGCAAAATTTCAGTGTGCCACTGTCAAGAAAACTGTAATGGAATTCAACTCCAAGCGTTTGTGTAGACTATCACTTGTAGAGATGTTGGTATTTAAAAATAATAATAGGAGAATGATTTCGCCTATGATTAGGTGCAGCGATAACGACAGTTTTGCCAGGGTTGAAATGGTATTCTGTTGCGGTTGTCTATTCCCTAGGTTGCCTACAATGTTTTTGATGTGAGCTTATACGCCTGGCAAGGATTCCAGCACCTCACAAAAACGTTTTTTCGGTGATACAGACTGTTTATAAATTTCAATACTGACCACCGTCTGAGGGCGGTTTTATTTTTGGTTTCTCCTCAAAGTTTTCGTATGACCATCGAGACCATCAGGAATTAACAGAACAGAGGCGGGAGTTCATCAATATGCATTTGCGCAAATGTATGCGCTGAATTTGATTGTTTTGCGGCAAAATTGCACTAAGTGTTTTAATTTCTACGGAAAATTGGGGAGCAGTTCTTTCCGTTATTGTTTTTTCCGAAATTTTCCTGAAGCCCTGAGAGATACAACGTTTGTTGGTGCAAAATCGTGAAAAATTTTTACAGAATCCCTGTAAGCGCAAACAGAAATTCGCATGTTGTCTCAATATAAATGTGTCTATTTATGGAAAATTTTTGGAAGATTTCCGTCCTGATCTTTGCATTTTGTATGTTCCTATCCATGGTTTCCCAGCCATGGCACAACCTCTTGTAAATTGTATTGCCTTCCTCCGCACGGAGATTCGGTCTGCGCTTCCCACCAGCAAAATACATAGCTTGATACGGGCGGATGGCAGCCTCTCTCTCTCAGGTTTCAACTTTGCCCATAGTCATGTTTTTCAGTTTAAAAGTTGTCGCCTTAAAATGCTAGTACCATGAATTTAACAAGGTATACACCTGGTTTGGCACATTTATTTTATTCAGTTACTCGCAACACATGTCACTGGGTAAATACCTTCTGGACAGATAGACATCGGTTTGTTTCATGAAACGTTTAACCGGAAAACCCATGACAACGTGCCAAGCAGGAAAAGTAATAACTGTCGCTGTTAGCAATAATTGCCCGCAAATACATTTTACATTTAAACAACGATTGTTGTCAGTATTATTTGCAAAACGTAATGAATGGTCAAAAGTTCGTTACCTTCGTTTCCGAGAGTCCTGACGATAATTGTAATATTGAACAAGATAAGGTACCTTCCTGTCTTGCAATCAAGACCGTAACCAGGAGGGCGAAGCCCCCTAGAACATTTTATCCCCACCTGGAAAAATGTGTTGGACATAGTTAAAAAATTATGGGCCCCTCTCGAAAAACTCTTCGCCCCTCCTGGTGTCCCAACCTGGTTACGGGCCTGCTTACAATCAGGCCCATATGAAGAGAACCAGAGAACCACAAAATTTAAATGATGCACGCTATCGACTTTATTCTAATAATCCCATGGAACGTGGCCCACGAAACGTGGTAAACAAAAATGATGGGAAGCAGCCTTGTGTTGCGAGGACCTTATGTCCTTTTCAGAAACAGCCTTATGCTATGGCAAGGAACAGCCTTATGCTGTGGGGCAGCCTTGTGCTACAGAGACGCAAAGACCTTGTGTATTTCACTAACGGACCAACCTTCTCGGTCCTCGTAATGCTCAGAATAGTTCTCCGCTACTAAATGAACAAACCAACTCGGTGGTCAAGGAATGCGGAACGAAGCAAAAACGCAGCCCGACAAGTACTCGAGGCCCGATCATCAATCAACTGGAAACGTTGCGTTAAGGACAACACGCGAGCAAAAATACGCAGCAATGCTGCGAACGTTACAGATAACATGCATTTTTCGTTCTATAGTATATGCAAGGAAGTGTGGCGGCCTGGAGATGACACCACATGTAAATAAATGGACACTGGTAGATTGTGCCCATAAGTAACAAGTCACTGTGGTAGTTACCACAAGCAAAATTCACTTAACCGTATACAGGCCCGTAGCCAAGTTTTAAGGGTTGGGGGGGCACAATACATTTTTAGGAGGGCAGTATTTTTGTTTTGTTTTATGTTTAAAACAAATTATTTTATTTAATTTTCAGCGATTAACTGGGCAGCATATCGCCAGTTGTCTGTTTTCAGTCTGATCATATAAGATTTGTGATTGTACCGGAATGCTACGTGCCATGGGCAGCCAAGAAGGAGAGGAAGACTCCAGCACCTTTCTCAAATTTTCAAAAACGATGACTTTTTCCAGAGAAAGTATCCACACAAGACTAAGAGCATTTGTTTGATCATGCGCTTTTCTCCGGAAACAACAAAGAAAAACAATATTTAAAAAATTAACCTATGCTTCAAGCAGGCCCGTAACTAGGGGGACAAAGCACCCTAAAATTTCTTTCACCTCCCCTGGAAAATGTGTTTGACATAGTTTTCAAAATTTGGACCCCTCTCAAAAAACTCTTCGCCCAACCTGGTTATGGGCCTGGATTCAAGATACTTTTCTGACTACGCGCCAATGCTTGATGCCTGTTTGGTGCATTTGATTCAGTAAAAACTTTGTTCGATGTTTGCCTGATGCACTGTTAACTCTTTTTAAAAACATAACAATATTTGGTATAAACAACAAAACTGAACCAATTTTATTCGCATCAGCATTTAAAGTGAAGACACTGGTAAGAAAGAAACTCCGTCTAATTTCTCACAAGAGTCACAACAATGCACGAGATTTTATATAATAGATACATGCATTCTATTGGTCACTGAAACAATCAATTAATTCTTCCCATTAACAGCTGGAAGTCGAACCATGCCAGGGATGTCGTGCTAACAAAAAGGTGTGGGACCAGGGGCGAATTTTCATTTTCCGGGCCTTAAGCTGTTTTAAATCGGGGCCCCCCTCTTGAAAGTTTGCGACGACTGATGTCATACAAATCAGCATTACACATGAGTGATACATTTACTGAACATGCTGTTCCAATTCATTATCATATTACTTTATTCTGAATTCCCTCGATATCAGGAACCAGAGCCATGTCAGCCGCCCTCCATACCCCCACTTGGGGACCACGCTGTAACAGGGGATCCAAAATTCAGCGTTTAAGCCCCAAAACAAAATTTTAACTTGAAACACTAGAAATCACTGAAGTTTTTGTCAATCCGTATCCTTTTCTGTCCTGTAAGTTATAGACGGAGCAGTATCTGCCGCTGTTACTCGGAATAACATCCCCTGATCAGTGCCGGCGCTATCTTTAGGCAAACTAGGCGTCTTCCTAGAGCGCTAGGCCAAAGGGGGTGCCAAAAAAGAGCCAAGAAATATACAACTATGTCAGTGGTTCTGAAAGTGACAAACGACCACCAAGTAAAAGTAAATGAACATGATGAAAGTGAATGGAACACACGTTCACGCAATTTTTCAGGTTCGCTGCATAGGGTCAATACTTTTGGTATTAATTTCAATTTCATATATTTTTCAGGTAATAAACTTTTCTAATTTACAAAAACTTCCTTCTTATTTCCACAATGTACAATGTGATGATATGCAGAGTAACGATCTTTGTATAGGACGGGAGGGTGCTTGAATGGATCTTGCCTGGGGCAGGGTTGCCAAGTCTAAAAAGACCTTAAGCTAGAAAAATTGCAAAATACCGCTTGAATAAGACCAATTGTATAGGCTTCTAGACCAATTATCCACTAGAATTTAGCAGATTTACGCCGCCAGAGCAGTTATTTAGCAGCTATACAGGATTAAAATCCGCTAGATCTAGCGGGAACTCCGCTAAATTGGAACCCTGGCTTAGGGTGCTTACAAAGCTATCAATAACATCCTGTTGTCAGGGCCAGCAACGCTTGCCCTCCTTACTTAATGAAATTCACTTCAATAATTTTAAGGTTGCCATTTCTATTATTTTAATTTCTTGCTGTTCCTGATCCTGCCACTTTACCAAAGTACAGGGACGCCGGAACGGGGGTGAATTACGAAGGCACTGCCCCCCCTGCCCTTTGATAGGGGGTAACGGGGCACAGGTGCCCTTACATACAAGTATCATAAGTAATTTAATGATTTATCAAGATCAATTTGAAACAAACTTATTGCAACTATTCGCGCACACCTGAAATTCATGATGGTTTTCTATAATTGCTGTTAATAGTTTCGAGGTCAACATTGTTGCTAAACATGTAAATGCGTAAAGAATGACTATTTTGCTTATTGGTGGGCTTTTACAGTGAAGTCAAGTAAAAAAAGTTTCGAACTCGTGGTACGTCAAAGGCATGGGCGTCCGCAGGGGCGTCAAAACAGGGGCGAATCCTGGAAGGGCGATTGAGGTGATCGCTCTCCCTAAAACCAAGGCGATCGCTCCCCCCTATATCCATTGTTTTGTAACAGAAGTGTTGTGAAGTATACTTCATCTTAAAGTAGTGAACCCGTAATGAGACTTGGCTGACAAATATTCCTGAAATCGACCCCTTAACCTTATTGCCTGGATCTGCCCTGGGGTCAAAACGGGCATTTGCCCCTCTCTGGAAATTGGGACCAAGAACTAAAACTTTCTAGAAAGTTTGACGTCAACAGCCCAATTCCAATTAATTTATTTATTTATTGCAAAAACAGTTTATTTGCCGGTGCGATACTCACACTGTGCAAGAGCCAGGTTCACTGTTCTGGTGTCATTCAGTGCTGAGCTTCCAGTTCACTCATGTCCGCTCCTTTGCCTGTAGACACAGGCTTTGCCAGAGGGGCCTAGGGGGCCATGTCCCCCACACATTTTTAGAACATGTAGTTATTTGTGCTTTGAGAGGCAGTATCACAAACAAACTAGTGTTATTAGCCTAAAATCAAATATTTTAGCCCCAACCAAAGTTTTTCGCCCCCCAAATTTTTGGGCTGGTGTTGAGTTCGTTTTACTCCTCAACATGAAACATTCTGTGATCCGGAAGTAATCCAAGAAGACGACGCAGATTACAAACGAAAATCACCAACGAACGAAAATCCGAAGTTTATTGACGAATCCAAATCAAGTCAAACGAAGACGAACATTGAAAACATTATTTACTGTAAAACTGTATTTGCGTATTTGCTGTACTATGATGTTAAAGAGCGAGTAACAAAAACCCATAGAAAAACCGTATTGAAAAACATAGTCCGAAACCTGATAAAAATTGTAATCAAAATTATTACGATTTCGGATGACCCTAATTTCTAGAAAAGTGACGTCACGGACGCCCGATTACACCAGACGCACGTACGATTATGCAATCCGTACGAAACCACGAAACCTAGGGCGTAATCATGTGATCGAAGTCGACCAATGAGAATCCAGAACCGTAGCTACAAATACAGGTGCATCTGGACACTTGAATCAGTTGATCTCATGGGCTTACCAGCCTCAACACCTTAACCAGTAGTGGGCTTACCAAACTGGATAGTTGCTGGCGAACTTGTGGGGTCTGGCAAATTCGTGAACCAGAATACGCTTGTAGCTGACTACTAGGCCAGAAAGGCTAGACTGACGGAACTACCAAAAGTATAGCCAATTATGGAAAGCTGGTTGTGGTGTTGATGCTGAATAAATTGGGTTACTTTCTCAAACTCTCTCTCCTGATGTGATAATAAAACTGCGTAGTAACCTTTGGTAATTATAAAACCTGTATATTCTGAAATATAATATAAAACTCTCTTGTTAACCCCTGATGTTCGTAGTAACTAATGTTATGTGCTTTAACTAACAATTGTTGATATAAACCCCTGTTGTGATAGATATTCGCAGTGCTTAAAGCTATAGTAATTAAACCATGAGTGAATACAATTAATTGTTGTGATACACTGAGCGAAGTCGAGCTAGACCGGCGGGTCCAGGTTTCTTAATTGTTAATCTGGGCGTGCCATGGACATTCCTATGGACCAGTGCTCTCGCGGAATGTCCTAAATGTCTTGTGGTTTGCTTCTTTTGGAAGGGAGCCGCAACATAAGAAATGGTGCCACCAGTGAGGTATGTTTTTTTATAAAAAATACGGTAGTGCCTGGCATAAAAGGCTACTACCTAAGCTTGACTTTTATGTTAGAAAAATACCTTTCATCTAATACAACATGTTAATAACATGCATTTTATCACATAAAACCTTCATGTTTGGCCTTTTTTAGTGGAGAGAGAGTGATACCCTTGACTATACTTGGAATTTATGAATTAGCACAGAAGATAGGAAATTTAGACAGAGCAGAATTTAATATGTTGAAAACAGAAAGAGAATAGGCGTGACTTACAGAGGAAAAATAAAAATTACTAGATCAGGCGTCTATTAGAAAGGTTTGTAATACTATGGAAACAGGTGGTAAGTCTATGAATTATTAATTGGTGTTTTAAGATCTTTATGGTACCAAAAGGCTCGTAATCCTAGTCGTTAAGCTTTGCATAAAATATTATATTATTTTATTCTTATATAATAAACCCACCTGGAACGACAATTCTTTTAATATTTAAAACAATGTATTGGCCCACCAACTTGAATGAATAAATTGAACTAATCATAAAAAAAATGCTTTAAAAATCTCTGTAAATTGTCTTTTATCTCATACCTGGAAACCATTTTTATCGAAAACCGTAGACGACAAATGAGGGTGGAGAAAAACCTTTGCTAATAAGTAATATATACGCTAACTTTACTATCTTAAGAAAACAGGAGGTAAGTTTGTGAAATTTTTCTTTTTTGTCCGTTTTATGTTTTGAAGTTAATAAATTAATAACTGACCCGTTTAGGAAGTTTCAGATTAATAATATTGGATCAATAATTTAAAAATGACCATAAGAGCTACTGAAAGCTGTGTACAAAGCTTAATGGTCAATGGAATAAACGTTGCTGATGTAATGGTCCGAACTCCAAAAGTTCTTTTGGATACTTTTGGATTACAAAATTTAAAAATTGGAATTGATGTTGCCTGCCAAACTAGTACCTCAAGCACAAGCTCGGAAGATTGGTTTGAGGAATTCTTGAAAAATATGGAGGTGATGGAAACTCAATTAGGTACCTGGTTGGCAGAGGAATTTGAAGACAATTTTAAATATGATCCAATAGACTGTATTATACAAGCCATCAACTCTATACATTTTGAAGGACCACAATGCCCTATATTGAAACTGCAAGATCAGTTGCAAGCCAAGAATTTGAAGATGGATATACTAACACAAAACCCTTTATTTTTTTTAATGTTTAAACAAAAACTTTATAAGGAATTTCAAGGCTCTCTTTTCTGGTGTTGGCCATTGCTGAAATATGTGAATATACGCGATTTCCAATGGCAAGTTATGAGGTTATGGGAATTTTTGATAAACACCCCAACAGATGAAGGTACCTATGGGTGGTTGCAGAAGCTGATCAAGGAGTAAAAACTATTACAATATGCAACCACATTCATTACTCATGGTGCTTGTTACCTTCAACTGTTATTTAACATGTTGATGAGCAGTGGCGACTTGTGGTGAAAATGGCCGGGAGGGCTGCGAAATTTCATCTCTGGTTGAACATACAGGATTGTCGCCCTGCCCCTGGCTGTTCATAATGGCGTTTACAGTCACTCCAGCAGTCCTAAACTTATCAAACTGGCAATTTTCAGTTTTCCTTATTGATACATAGAAAATATTCACTTCAGTTTAATGAAACCGAACCCAAACCGTAAACACAAACACAAAAGAATTAACCCAACCGGTCCCATCAAAAGTATGATTCATAACCAGTGCCACCAAAGCTGTTAAGGCGAGAGTCGAACCCAGGACCACCCGCATTGGAACATTCCGCTCGACTACTAAAGCTATACTAATAAAACCATGAGTGAATGCAATTAATTGTTGTGATACACTGAGCGAAGTCGAGCTAGACCGGCGGGTCCAAGTTTCTTAATTGTTAATCTGGGCGTGCCATGGACATTCCTATGGACCAGTGCTCTCACGGAATGTCCTAAATGTGTTGTGGTTTGCTTCTTTTGGAAGGGAGCCGCAACACTGGCTACACTACTGCCTGCAGGGGCAAGTAACAAACTTGCGAGCGGATTGTTTTACTGTTGGTCTTTGTCGTGTAATAATAACATGGCAATAAATCTTCAAATGTTTACTTCAGGTTACGATATTAGGCGTTTTGTTGCATGTGACTCTTGAACACAGACATCTTGGCAGGTAATGTAGTGAGACAGTGACTGTTGCGGCAGCTAGCCATTTCATTGTGAGCCATGGGGGAGCTAGTCCGCAGAAATTTGAGAAACGCGCCTTGACGATCTTTCGCCTAGAACCTGACCGTTATGAATCTGCGCATCAACTGGACTGTAGTCTCTTGTTCCCTACAGCAAATGGCCAACAGAGTCGAAAGCACCCAGAAAATTATTTGTTAGCAAATCCAACAAACAACAAGCTTAAGCAGCGATTGATCGTCAACACGGTTTCTGAAACACAACAGAAACAAACTAAAGGCATTCTATGAGGTGCCGTTCGTAAAAATATTATATCTGACAGATTTAGCACAAAAACTGCTATCTCTGTGCATATATAGCTATGCGCAGAGATGATATCTCTGGCGCTTAGAGGTGGTGAGCTGCGCCTGGTGAGAACAGTTGGAATGGTCGGACTTAACAATTGACGAGACCTTCTTTAAAACTTTGAGAAAAAATGTCACTAGCACTGAGACCACCATCCCAAGTTTTTTGTAGTCCTTCGTCTACACAAACGAATATCATAATCAAAACAGTATAATTTAGAGCTGAAACCACCTGGCTTCATATTCATGCCTTGCAGCAGCCTAGATTTTGTCTGGATTACTGAAACAGAACACCAAGTTTTTCTTCAGACAGGATACCATGCTTTCCTCCGACACGCTTCAGCGCTATATATGCATGCAGAGATAGCTATCTCTGCGCAGAGATAATTAAATCTGCGCAGAAATAGCTATATATGCACAGAGATAGCTATCTCTGTGCAGAGATAATTAAATCTGCGCAGAGATAGCTAAATCTGCGCAGAGATAGCTATATATGCGCAGAGATAGCTAAATCTGCGCAGAGATAGCTACATCTGCGCAGAGATAGCTATCTCTGCGCAGAGATAGCTATATATGCGCAGAGATAGCAGTTTTTGTGCTAAATCTGTCAGATATAATATTTTTACGAACGGCGCCCCATAGCATTCTACCAGCGCAGCTGAAACTACCAAGACAAACTTCGTCAGATTAGCTGAACGTGCGACAAGCAATTACCAAACAGACAAAAGCGCAGCTCACACCACTGCGGCTATTTACATAGATCAACTCGCATTAGCACATGACTGTAGTTCAACTAACTGCGCTGAACTGCGAAGAGAACGGTTCTCGTAATTAAGCAGACGTGCTAAAATTACAATTAAAGAAATAGTAAGCGTGCAACGTATCAATTCAACAGTTAACAAAAGAGCCACTTGGCTGAGACTATTTTCAATTAATACGTACGACTCGAAAACACAACAGCTAACTTGCACTAAGCTTTACTGTGCTAACACTTGGGCATGAACAAAACAAGTTTACGTACCAAAGTGGTGTGATCACCACGGCTCAGATATTTGGACTTTGCAATCAGAAAACTCGCTGTTACGGTTAGCAGAAATTTGGTCTATTTCACGTAAAGCCGAAATCGTCACTAAGAGTCTAGATTAAATCGATCTGCATTTTATCGTGCTAAGCGCGGCACAAACAGAAAAACATCTTTCTTTGTTACGACTGTTCGAGGTTGCAAAGCAGACGAAGGTCTGTCCCAACATCCTGTTCACAGACGCAAAACGGCGACATGAGAGATATAAACGGTTACTCAACTCAACGTGTCCTCCAACGACCCACGCCAGGGAGTTGCAAAAGGGTTGCTACTGCAGAAGTGTCAGCGCAATCCATCAAGGCAGTCCGTTAATGTTAGACTTTAAGGCGGCGTTCAAAGAGTGAATCACACTCTTTGGACGTAGAGAGTTGCACGTATTAAAATATTGGTCACCGGATGCGGAGCTTGAAGCGGCTAAACAAAGGTTATGACATGTGGTTGCTGCGCGCCGTTACAATGACTATTGATAGCGGCAAATAGGGACGTCGGAGAGCAGTGGCATTGAATTCCTGACCTTTCAAACGAGGGACAACAGGGGCAAAGGTGTCTTTTAATAGGTAATTTTGTGATTTATCAAGATCGAATTAAAAGAAGTTGTCTATAGTTTGTTTTATTATTTTTGAAGTCAACGTTATTGTTGAACTGTAGAAAGCATAATTGGCAGGCCCTAACCAGATTGGGACACCAGGGGAGGCGAAGAGTTTACTGAGAGGGGCCTTTTTTTAAACTATGTCCAACACATTTTTCCAGGGAGGGGCAGAATTTTTTGCAGGGGAGACTAAGCCCCCTGCGCCCCTCCTAGTTAGCCTACGGGCCTGATAATTGGTAACGATTTTTGTTTTTCATACGTTTATATTGGCCTCAACTTTTTTCCGCCCCCCTGCCCTAGCGACGTTCCGGCGTCCCTGCCAAAATATGTTCATGGCGAAACCTTCTCTAAATCATGTTTCGGCCATCCAGTGTAGTTAGGTTAGGAACGCTGTCGAAACGCCAGCACTATTGGCGTTAATTAACTATTTGACCACAATTAAATTTTGATTTTAGGACGCATCACCTTTTTTAACCAAACAGATTCTAGATGGAACTGCAAGAAGACTTTCTGGCGAAGGATCTGTCGAAATTGCGTCCGCAAAATGCAAATACAAAACAAAAATGCAAATATAATGCTTGCAGAAATGCTGGAAATTGTCCTTACTCCCACAATATTGGGGCTCCCCGAAATCAGGGACCCTAGGCTTAACCCTTTTCAGCCTAATGGTAAATCCGCGCCTGGTGGGAACGCATCCAAAAATAGCCATTTTGAAATAGCTTCACACTTATTTTTAAAACAAAACGTGAAAAAGGTGTGAGAACGCCGTTTCTTCGCGTTCCCGCCCCGCTACATCCCCGAACCATATTCTCTGGCATGTAGACGTTCTACCTTTTATCAACACTCGCAGGTTTTAAAACGTCTTTTGGTGCAACGAAAAACGAAAACATGAAAAAAACAAGAAAAGAATTTTGAGCATAAACTGTCACAAAAGCTGCAGTTCTGACACCTACTACGTACCATAATACATGAATAAAATATTATTATATTCATGGAGGCACTTGCAGTGTCAAGAGAATACTTTAAACATGCAGTCGTCGAGTTTTGGTCGAAAATTAAGAAACGATGTCTTCGTTTGCCACAGCAGCTGTTTCATTTATTTCAAAACCTAACAAAACCAGCTGACATTTATGCGGTCGCAGGAGTGTAACGAGGGGGGAAAGGGGGTCATAATTCCCCGGGTGCCGAATCACTACGGGGAGCGCCGAATGAGTGCGGGTGTGCCAATAAGTCCAAGCAATGTCACAAGTACTTTCTTCAATGCAGTACATTTGCTTCCTAAAGACCTCAAATTCGAACATGATGGTGCCAAACTTGCTTCGTGCCCCGGGTGCTGTCTGACCTCGTTACGCCCCTGTACGGTCGTGTGTCATGCACCTGCGATGAGGTGTGAGTATCCTCACCACACTGGAGAAGCTTGCTTTGCATGTGGCTGTGGAAACTCCTACATTTAAGCCCGTGCTCAGCAGCAAGTTTATGGTGGGAAAAGGTGCTTTATACGTCCAAAACCATTTCAAAAACTGGTCCAAATTCATACGAGTGTTTTCATTTCAAAACACATCAGGAAGCTTTGATGAAACAATGCTTTTCACAGCAGTAGTTTCAGCATTAAGATCTTCACTGATATTTTTGTTACTTGAATTGACTAAAGAGTGAAGAGGTTGTAATTTCTGCTTGTCAAGAAAGCAATTCGATGCTGGTGAAAGAACACGCAAAGATTTGATGAGAGACATATCAAACTCCGAAAACCATTTGCTGAATTCGCTCTGAATAGTATCAATGATTTCAAAGTAAGATGCTTTCAAATTCAAACTCTCACTTTCATTGTGAATTCCGATGTGTTTTGTTGTGAATGACGTCCTATCTGAATCGAGATGAAACTCACTTTTTTCGCTTGTTCGATGTAGTTTCGCTTGTTTAGAGGGTGGGATAACAGTAGCTTGCTTGCGCCACACACTAAGTACGGAATACGCGATAGCTGCATTTTATGCTGACTTATGCTAGTCAGTGCTGCAGTGATCTATACGCATGCTGAAGCATTTATACGTCAGACACAGAATTCCCTAACCTTTGTTGATCAACTTCCAATTCGCGTACATTATCCTTCTGGGTTTGGTTTGGCTATTGCAAGAAGTTCTGTTTGACTACAAGCAAGGCTAAGAGCAGTCCAATGTTCCCCCTGAGATGTGCAGTACCACCAAATCATTTGCGCAGTGAAATCTGACTCTCGTACATTTGCAACATTCCAAAACGTCAGAAAAGCAAGAAAACACGGAGAAGCTATTTTAGAAATAAATGTGTAGGCCCTAATTTTTTCGTATTTTCATAAGACTTTATGCTTATCGTAAATTCTAATAATTCACGAAATTTTAAATTCATTAAGAATTCTGGCAACTGAGCCTTAAAATATTCATGCTCACTAAAACCAACATTTGCTAAAATTTTCTTAGAGAGAACGCTGGCTAAGACTTTGTATTATAACATTACCATAACAAGCTTGCTAGTGCCATGGCGTTCACGCAAACAAGGAGACTGCAGAAACGGTTTCGAAAGACTATCTCCAGTGACTGTGAAGTCACAAATCGAAATTGTTACCAGCATGATATTCCTTAATACTATTTATATTGTAACAAAGAGATTACCTTTTAACACAACGTGCGGTGATGTTGCGAGTTGACGTAACGATTAAACAGATTGAAAACAAGCATTTGCAAGATTGATAATGTTTCGAGTTTGAATAATTTGGGGGCATGCCAAAAAAACGATTATGAGGAAAAGTTAAGCAAAATTCAAATATATTTGCGTTGTACAAAACCGAATATATTTATATTCGGTAGTCATTACTTAAACTGACAGTAAGTCAAACTTGCAGAGAAATCATTAATGATACTTAACGCAACATCGGAATATAGAGTTGTATTCTTGTATCTCTTCCGAATCACGACAATTTTACAAACGAGTATTTTATTTAAAACAAATAGATGTCAAATGTCATCACGGGAGCCCCATTGGTGCGGAGGGCCCGGGGCAATTGCCCCCGTTGACTGTCTTAATCCGGCCATGGTTGCACAGCCACTGAAATCAAACAGCCGCACCAGCGGAGCGTGCAACTCTTCGAGGTAATTTCACCGAGTAGCAGCATTTATTGCACATATGAAAAAACTCAAGTTGAACAAATCAGACGGACAAACAATTTTTCGGTCCAGTAGTGGTCAGTACGCAGTCGGGTTTTCAGTTCAATGTTTTTAACTCCAAGTCATTAGTTTGCGCAAAAGTGACCCAGTGGAGTCAGTCAGCAGATTTTTTAAATGGGTATCGGTTTCACAGTATTTACAGTAACAGTATTTATACACATCCTCAGTCATGAAATCTCGAGGCAAAGGCTGACGGATGAAGTGCTGACGCGCGAGCAAAGAAAAACTCTAAAATGAGGCAAGACGTTTGAGGTTTTTACATTGTTCGCAAGATTAAAAACTGAATTTCCAAACGGAGTTCGTCTCAAAACACGTTAACGAGTTTTGTAGCTTTTAATTTACTCATGCCTTGGGTTCAAATCGAAAACTTTTTGCTTTTTCACCATGAAGGATCTTTACGGTTCTGATCGCAGTGCAGTTCGCTTCAGTCGACCAAACTTGATGCTTAATCGGTTTGCTTAGTTTTATGAAACCTTCAAAACGGCGAGTACCTGGCTCGGGAAGAAGTTAAGTTCGGGGTTGTCGTCGAAACAACTGCGCTGCGGGTCTCAATGCACAAATCCCTGAGGTGACCTAGGGTCATAGGTTTTGTTACATGACCTAGGGTCATCGGTTTTGTTACATGACCTAAGGTCATGGGTTTTGTTACATGAATGGGGCAAAACTCTGACCACGTTGACTAAAAAATGTAGTCTTTTAACAGACTCGCATCTTTTGGCAAAAAAAACTCTTAAAGTTTGGTTTCAACCTGTTATCTTCAGTTTTCAACATAAATAATTACAAAATGAATGTTTCGGACAAAATGCAAAACAAGTTATTCTTGGATAACCATTCTTGGAACAGCAGCAGGGAACGTTGTAAATGCACTTCGTCTTTTATGAAAATCAATTTGTTGGTTTCGATGCATTTTATCGACAAATTTATGCGTATGTTACGTCACAATCCTAAAACTCCACGTCACCGCTTCGAACGCGGGTTAAAAACGAGCAGTGGTGACAGGGTCGAAATCTGAACAATGGCTTAGCAGTGGATGAAGGTTTATATGAAGTCGCAAAAAAGACACGTCATCGTAATTTCAGTAAATTCTTTGCTATTGCTAAAAAAAATACAAAAGTTGCATAATATTTTCAACGCGAGGCATCATCCATCGCGGGAAATTACAAATGCAGACATACACACACACAGAGTCATGTATAACGAGAAATGGAAAAACGCTTCATTACGCAAAGCAGCAGCAGTTATTAACATTTTCGTATTTTTTTCCAGTTTTCTTCTGTATCTACGGCATTCTTCTGGGTCAAGAAGTTTTAACATTTTTATTCAGTGGTGGCATCTGCGTTGCTGACATTTGTTACAAAACAACTTACGCGAAATAATAGTATTGTGAACTGCTCAAATATCAGCTCGCACGACGGTCGAAAAATAACACTGATAACTTCAAATTTTGAGAAAGCAGCCATTTCTGATCAAACGAAGACAAACGAATTGCGATTTTTCTGCAACGAAATCTTAAAAATGAAATTATTCAAACATTTTTGCAAACGTTTCAACGCAACTCAATGACACGAAGGTTCGTCAAAATAAATGAAAGGATTGAATGTAAGCATCAGCAACCCAGACTGGAAAATGAAAAATTTTCAAATGCGCGAGGCGTTGTTCGAACGGACATCCTCCTCAATACCAATTAAGAGACTTCTTCATCGCTTTCAGCCACTGCTTTATTATATCCTGATACCGGAGCGCCACATCGCGGTCAGGATGAAAGTCGTTGCATTCTGCGACGAGCTCTTTCAACTCGTCGCGGTTTTCCCAGAAGCCGACAGCGAGGCCAGCGAAAAAAGCGGCTCCGAGGGCGGACATGTCGGTCTTCCGCGGCCTCAAGATGCTTTTGCCAATCAAGCTCGAGGTCAGCTGGATAATGAACGAGTTTTCCGAAACGCCGCCGTCGCACACCAGCCGCTGGATGTCAGTGCTGATCTCTGACGTCATTGACTCGAAGAGCTGCTTGTTTCGGAACGCCAGAGATTCCAGAACCGCTCTCACCACGTGACACGGCCTGGTGTCCTGCGTGATGCCCATGATGCTGCCGCAGGCCAGGTAGTCGTTGATCGGGGCCTGTACGCCGTTGAATGCCGGGACAAAACAGACGCCGTTGCCAGGCGACGACTGGTCGAGCATTGCGTCGAGTTCAGAGAAATCAGAAAAGAGTCCGAGCGTCCGAAGCCAATCGATGGCGTTGCCTGCCGTGTTTGACGAGCCCTCGGCCAAATGCGTCACTTCCTTTCCCGTTTTCCATCCGATGATCGGGTAGAAGCCGGCAACGGAAGTGTGCGGGCGGGCGCCGACGTTGATGTCCAAGAAGGCTCCCGTGCCGATGGTCAGCTTGCAGTCGCCGGGCTCGAAGCAGCACTGGCCGAACATGGCGCCCTGCTGATCGCCGACCGCACATCGTATGGGAATCGGCGCGCCGAACAGCGACGGGTCGCATTCGCCGAAGTCGGCGTCGGTGTCGAAAACGGGCGGAAAGATCGACGAAGGAATGCCGAGTATGCTGCAAAAGAACCCGCTCCAGTCGAGTATGTACGGGTCGTAGATGCCGGTCGAACTCGCGCACGAGTACTCCGAGGCGTACGTTTGCTGATTGGTTAATTTCCACACGACCCACGTGTCGAGCGTACCGAAGCGCACTTTGCCCTTTGTGGCTCGCGCCTTTATTTCCGGATGCTGCTGGAACAACCAGAGCAGCCTCATTGTGACCTTAACAATAAAAGCAAGTCAACTTTGTTAGGAACAGTTCAAAGGTCACGAAGAAAGAAACACTGACGCACGAGATTAGTCGTTTTTAATATGAATCCAGTTGGAGTTGCTTGACTTGTGACAAATTTCTTTGAAGGTCTGAAAGTAAAGCGATTTGTGACGTAACAAACCCGTTCGGTCAAACCAAGCGGTGGAGATGCAACATGATACCAAGGTAGAGCTAGCCGTCGCTTTCGCGTTGGCGGAAAACGCCAAGAAAAAAACAGCAATAATGCTATTGACACAGCAAAACTTCGCCCAAGAAATATTCCAAACCAAAATCAACAGATAAACAGCCTACTTGCACATCATTTTAAAACTTCAAATCCCAGGCTAGAACCAACAAAACACCAGGTCTCCTGCAACGTCAGCATCGCAATGCAAACACCATTTCTAGTAAACGAATATCAGTTGCTTTATCACCAACTATCCAATAAATTTTTACAAGGGATTTCTCGTCAAGGAAACGTGACCGCAATGATTTTTTGAACGAATATCAGTTGCTATTAAAAGTTGAGCTTTAACGATTTTGCTTTCATGGAGCGCTATTTGGTTTGGCGTTGTTCCACTGAAGTTTTGTTGCCCCATGGAATGAAGTGCTGGGGTTCGAAAATCTAGCTGTTTTGGAAACACGTGTGCTGATGAAGGTCACAGAGCCATAGGTCTATAAGAGCAAGCTTGGAATGATTGCTCGTTCCTGCATATGGATGGTTTTATCTAAAGTGATGATGTTCTTTGTTAGAAGGATGCTGTTCTATTTACTGAAATTTTCGAGGCACAAGCCCAATCCTGCCAATGCGCACAGAACTAGAAAGAGTTGATGACGAGGTGTATCGAAAGAAGGTAAGCATTATTGTTTTCAGCTGTTTTATTGCATTTATGTGTTTGTTATATGGAATTTACTTTGGCAAATTTTTGAAGGGCTAGGTACATCGCATCGTTGCCTAGCGGATCTTTTGGATGTAATCTTGGATTAGACTTAACTGTCGTTTATTCTATGCGTGGTTATCAGTTTAGCGTGTTGTGCGCAGGTGCTCAACTGGGAGCCAAGAAGAGAATGCGAAACCAAAAGTTCCCAGTTGACTTTGGCACTGCCAAAGAAGCAACCGTGCACGAAGAAAGTGTCTGCACAGTCAGAAGGTCGAGCCCTGCGGGATTTTTCACCTCACAGTTGACGACAGAGATGGAAGTTCCGTTCGATCAGAATGTTTGGAACAAGTGTAGAGCAATGCAGAAATGTCGTCTTTTTTCAGGCGATTGTTGGAGAAATGAGGTGATCGAAGGATCGAAAAAGGAAATCTTGTATGCGACTTTGCTTTCAAACGGCACTGTGTTACACTTCGAAACAACGAAAGTACGCAACAGTTCTTTTGTTGTGAAGGTTACTGCACATTTTCGACTTGCAGTGTTACCTACAGTAGCCGTATTGACAAACGTGTCCAACTGTATTTCAAATTTAAAGGAACCGCACTCCATCTCAGACCGGTGAAATCTTGCTGTTACATTCGTGGATATGATCGCAAAGCACCGAAAGAAGTGTTGAAACACAAATTACCACTCTTGCATCATTTGGAACGACTAAAGCACTTCGATCCTAAGGCCTTGCAAGTGGCTGCAGAGATGGTTGCCCAACCAAAATGTTCTGAAGCAGATAAGATGCGAAAGCAGACGAATTGCTACGCCAGATGACAATGTTTGGTTGGCCTTACAAAAAATCAAAGAAGACCAGCATCAAGCATCACGTTGCTACGCAACATTGCTGGTGACAATGATGTAACGACCGACCTTATCTTTTATCGCAGGAAAAGCATTAGTGGATTGCGTAAGATTAGTAAAGAAGACATCGTTTATATCGATGCTATCACAAGCTTTCTGCTCGGGCAGTAAGCCTGCTATGTATATGAAGACGTTGTTCGACAACCTATCGAAGGAAACACGCCACTGTCGCTAGCATGATAACTTGGTCGCATAAGATTCCTTCGATAGGTAACTTTCTACATCGGGTTTGGCATGCACAAAGCCACAAAGCAAGCAAGGTTCGTCAAGACCGCACCCGCGGCTTGTGATGTGTGATGGAAGCATGGCGCTCATAAACGCCATAGTTACAACGCTATTCAAAGAGTCGCTTGAAAGATGTTTTGAAGGTGTTGGGACATCACGCAAGGCAGGAGACAGCCGTTGTTCGTCTCCGAACCCTTTCTTGATCTATGCGCAGCCATTTCATGAAAATGGCAAAGAAACAAGTCATCCAAACGGCTAACATCAGATGGATCTGATGATACAGTCAATTTAAAAATGCAAGTGCAGATGAGGTAAGCAGTTCAATTGCAACCTGCCCGATGCACATGATGGTGCTGTTTTTTTGTTGTTTTTTTAAACACTGCCAAATTTATTTCAGATAACACTATTCTGGAATACAACTTCCACACGAACGATTGCAGCAACGCGCAGTGACTGGCAACAGATTCTTCGAGTAAATTCTTTCCAGACATTACAAGGAAGTAACTGGCTCGACGGCGATGTAAGCTCCTGGTGTTGCGCATAATCACATCACTGTGTTTGCGTGCAAAACACAAACCCCGCAATGTATTGACGACGCACTCTTGGGCGTACGTGTAAAACCACCCCGAACCCTAAAAATTCTGAATGTGGTGTTGTAGAATTTTCCACTGTCTGCATGCGGTTTAATGTGCCCAGCCTCAAAGAGTTTTTGCACAGGTCATCGATTATATTTTGCGAAAAGAAATTGCAAAAAAGCTAAATGTCTGCGTCTTGGATTGTTTTCTTGTTGGCTACATTTGGAATGGGCACCACGAGGTTGCAAGCCGCAATATACCAGGCAAAGTAAGAGATTATGAAACATTACAATAAACCATATTATCGAGTGCGATTATAGCATTGATTTTTAATCAAATACCTCTACTCCTATTACAGGTTCAATTGAGTGATTAGAAGGGCGAACTGGTTGGCCTTTACAAACCAAGAGGGAACCACTGGAAACTTATTAAACACAGTTTCATCATTACGACTACAAACACAATTGCAAAAGTTGATCTAAAAAGATCAGAATTGTAAATGTTTGTTCTGCAGTTCATACATTCTGTGTCTGCATCCCTTTATCTCGTGTATCCATTCGGCTTTCGACAGCAAGTAAGAAGATACCGTACAAGCAGTCAACACCTGGTGGTTTGGAAAAACTATTTTTTAATTGTGAAAAACACGCTTTCTCACTCATTTTTGTAATTTCTTCTGTTGTTCAGACGATTTATGATACAAAGAGCACCTGGAGAGTAGTTGAAAAAAGTGCAATCAAAAGATGTGCATTATTGTCTTCAGCATGTCGGCTAAAGCTGTGGGGTTTACGTCATAAATGTCAGTGCACAAAGCATGAACGGAGTGTATTGCAATATTGTGCTGTTATGTTTTTTCAAAAGTCAAACCGAAAGGCTGTAAGGAAGCATTAGAAATATCAAACACTTTTTCTACAGTCCGCATCAGAAACCTCTTAGCAACTGCCAGAGTCGCCCACTAACGTCAACTTTTGCAATAAAGAATGCACACTGCAAAAGACTCAAGTGGATTTGGCAAACGAGATTTTAACAACACCTGGTAAGTAAGGTATGAGACATTCGGCCTGTGAGTCGCATATTAAACACCCTGCCGAAAGAGGATTTGATCTTGCGCACAACGCGGAACGGTATTTTTGTTGTGCCTTTGAAATACCTTTTCAACTAAATTAATTTTGAACTTGTACATTCATTGTATTCAGACGACATGAGCGAACGCTGGTGCAAGTGCGGGAAGAAATCTTTAAAACAAGACCAACAACGGGTAGGCTGCATGTGACGCTCGCGAAAAGGACTAGCAGAATTAGTTTGAAAAAACTTTTATATCTGCTGGTTTTTGTTTTTTTAACCGATATTGTGTGACGTACGACCCAGAAGGTTTCACGAAAGTTGTCTTAAAACGACGCTAAGGAAACGTCTTGGTTGAAAATGTCCGCTATGCAGATGGGGCGGTGCGTTGCAACTATAGCTCTGGTCAGTTAATCATCTCCAGCAAAGCGCTAGGGAAAGCAAGATGGACATTGCAGATAAAAAAGGATGGAAGAAGACTCAGGCAAAGCTCGACTGGCCGGTGGTCATATTCAGGTGCTTTGTAAAAAAATAATTGGCAAGATTCTTATTAGCGGCAGCAGAGGGCATTTTGGCGCCATGCACTCCTTGAAACACACCCAGTCCACTGGAAGTAAGATGGACATCGAAGAATGGAAAAGATACAACCACATACTCGAAGAACTTTCCTGGAAAATTTACGTGTTTATCGATGTTTTTGATTGCTTTCGTGAAAAATATTTAAGCTGAAAAACTTTTACTGGATAGCTGGTGATAATAGCAACTGGTATTCGTTTAAAAATCATCATGGTCGCGTTTCCATTATTAAAAATTGATGTTTGCATTGCGATACTGACGTTCAATGAAACCTGGTGGTTTCGTTGGTCCTAGCCTGGGATTAGAAGCTTTGAAATGATGTGTGAGTAGGTTGTTTGTCTTACGATTTCATTGGAGTATTTCGTGGATGCATTTTTAGTGTTTTTCATAGCTTATTTGCTCCTTTTTGTCTTGGCATTTTTCGCCAACGCGAAAGTTACGGCTTGGGGAAATTACGGCTAGCTTTACCCTGGTCAGTATGATACTTCTGCTTTCAGTTGAGTTGCGCTGTTTAGTGTGAATCAATAAATATATTTATTACCAGTATTGCGACCGATTAACGCAATTACCGGGACGCCCAAAAACCTTAGACTGTTCGGCCTTCGTCTGTTTGTTGGTCAACTGTGAAGCGTTTGATTGAATAGCTTTGGAGCCGATTTTGAAAGGTGTGTTATGATGGCAGCATATGTGAAAGGCATACAAACTGAAGTTTCCAGGCGTTCCACATGGGTAAGCGGGGATTGCTGGGTTGCAACTGGTTTCTTTCGATGGTTAGTGTGTCTAGATCCGTAAGAAAGCGGACGTGTTCCTGAAATTCTGGCCTTGTTGGGTAACACAATATAATATAGAGTTGAAAAGCTCAACCTGAGGTTTGTTGTATCAATATTAAGCTCAATATAAGGTTTGGTTTATCAACAATATTGATCTAAATGAACTCTTGTAAGGAATCAGCTTAAATCAGCCTTTTTTCTAACTGCCCCTGAACTTAGTGAAGAAGTTAAACAGACGTCAACTGAAACGAGGTAATAAAATCAACGTACATGCAATGATGGTGCCTCGAAAAAACTAGGAATATAAAACCAAACTCCGACTAACGAAGAATAGCTTAAGATGCCCGATAATCAGAAATATTGTGTTGTGTCAAAACCGACGCGTAACAGTGGCTACTTGAACATCACTCACCTGGGCATTCAAACACGGTTTTTGTGATTATACGTAAAATATCCAGAAAAACGATGAAATACCAAATCACTTAAAAACTTGCTTACACATACCACCATCCAACACTCACGTGCTGAGCTCGAAACCGCAGCACAGCGGCTGCGAGGAACTTCTTGTACTGCGTCACTGCGTGCAAACCCCTGGAAGCAGCCCTGAGCGCGCGTATGCCGTACGCTTCGTTCCACTGCTTTGACAAAGGCTCCGCACGAGTGTCCTGGAATATATCGACAAACAGGAAATATTTAGATTTTGAACAACAGTGTGCGAACAAACCCTAGCATTCTATATAGAGCGATGGTTTTTAACCTTTTTTCTGCCAAGGCCCCCTTACATAATTGTCCTTTGTTTTAAGCCCACCTGACATAAATAAGGTGTAAAAACAAATGTATTTATTGGCAAATTTGTTGACCAAACTTTCCATGTTGTAGAGCGCGAAAAGGCTCGCGCCCTTCTCGGGAGGCATGAACCCTGGTTAAGAACCACTGATATAGAGGGAAAAGATCATTATTTTAGAGATGTATCATATATCGCAACTGGAAGAAGTTTTAAAGCAACATCTGAAAGGCTTGAACTACTCACTGACATTGAAATGATTGTGAGAAATGTCAAAAAACAAAAGGGGATTGCACATAATATCCCCATCCCAACATGCAGTTACTTGCCATTATAGTAAACTCGAGTCTAAATACAGTCAAAACAAGCAGCTAACTCCAAAAACCTGATCAAAGAAGATCCACGCTGAATGTTATATAAACAAGTTAGACCCAAATAGAGTCAAACACACATGTCTACTGTTTTTTTTTTTGGTTCAAGACTGAAATAGTTTTTGAATGACCGATAAAAATTAAGTCATTAACAGTGAGATTGTCTGAAAATATACGCTAATGAACACTTTTACAGCAAGTTTTGATACAACTGTGAGACAAATGATTGAAATGTCTCAGTTAAAAAAAAGCAGGATGTCTACATCTGAAGATAGTGAAAAACTAGCATCATCAATGAGGAAAATGTAGATACTGTGGATTTCAAAACAACTGCGGAAGCTATTATTGAAATGAAGCTCTATTTATACTTTGCTGAACCCTTCTTAATTTTTTCAATGAAGTTAGGCAAAATACATACGTGGAATCACATTTTGTGCTAACATTTCAAATAATCCCAACATTAATCTGATTTCAAGTTCAACTTCATATTACAGGAAACATTTCTGTTACAAATAACGAATTCATTAATGGTGACAACATGGCACTAGAAATTTGAAACGACTGTGATAGAGAACTTCAAGACAAGTTTTCACTCTGAATGCCAAAATGGTAAAACTAGTGGTTCCACAGCAAAAATAAGAATAAGTTGTAATACCAACATCATACTAATTTTTCAAACGTGAACAGAATACTGCTTGAAAATACAGTGTAGGAAATATAAACAAATACCTTTCTTTACAACCTCTCAACTACAACTACAATTTTACTTCAGTCTAACCTGCCAAACAAGAAAATTGTGATAAGGTGTTTTAGTTTCTGTATCCCAAACAACAAAGGTTCCTCTTTGTGTTGAGATACCCATTGCTGCAATGGAGGTGGGTTCCACTGATGCATCTTGTATAGCATTCTGTGAACAATGCAAAAATAACTGCAAATTTCGCAATAAGACAGCCTGTGTTGAATGTAAATAAAAACCCAAAACTTTGTTGGTGATTCATAAATGATGAAAGGTGCATTTCAGAGAACATTCCAAGCAGGTAAGTTTTTATTTGCTGTTTAATCTTTTACTGCAACATAAGCCAGGGGACACATTAAATACATTCACATAAAAATGATCCCACACTGCAATAAAGTGAAGAGAGAAATGTACCAGATAACATTTAAAAAATTACCAAAATGATGCAAATGCAAGCACAGTACCAGCACTAACCAAAACCCTTTGATTCCAATTCCTCTTTCTGGTTTCATGACTCAGACTCCTCTATGACAATTATCACTACGTTTTTCATCAGTCTTAACAATATGTCTATACCACTGCAGTATTTATTGTTATCAAAAAGATTTCAACAAGCATTGCACAAGTAAGGAAAGTCGCATAAAAACATTAGGCACTAACCACACAAATTTATATCTTTCACACATTCAAGAATCAGTATTTGCATCTGCATGATTTTACCACAATAATTCAGTGGCGTTATGTAGGTAATAAACACAGCGATTCAGTTAGTTACATACAGTTATGCAGAATAAATCAGATTATTGCATAAGATTTTTTTGATGCTGCTGTTTTGCATAGTTGCATGCTTTCTTGAGTAGCACATTCACAAAACAAAGAAAGTAAATCACGTGGCAATCTGCAACTGAGCAGAAAAAGGAAAACATTTACAGGCAAGACGTGGTAGCTTAATCACCTATCAAATTTGCAGCTGGACCAGGGTTGCCAGGTTGGCATTTTATAAAAAAAATAGGGAAATTTTGGTCTTTATTAAAGTGATTCAAAAAGAGAAAATGCTGTTTTGGCATCTACACCACAGTTTGGCATGTTGTTGTCTGTTCTTAATGATGTTGAGAGAAAAAAGCAGTTGGCATTTTTTAGAGCCTGGTTGGTTTGAGCCTAGTCTTTACAGCATTTTAGGTCTTTTTGCATGTTTGGCATTTGCAGGAGTCATATGGCATATTACATTCAGTCACATTTGCTACATATCCAGAACATTGAATATTTTTCTGATGGTTGCAGTGGACAGTACAAGAACTTTCTCAATTTTACTTACCAGAAGCATGACTTTGATGTGGATGCATCACGTGTGTTTTTTGCCACAAGTCATGAAAAGTCATCATGTGATGGCATTGGTGGCATGGTTAAGCAAGAACTGACTCAGGAAAGTTTAATGCGACCCAGATAAGCACTTTTTAACTGCCAAGTCTGCTTTCTAATTCTGTGAAGAATCAATTGATGGTATTACCAAATTTTACTACTTGTCAAAAGAAAACCTCATTCCAAAGCTTTTCGTCTGACACTCTTCAGGGGATATCGTCAGAATGAAGTGGAGATACTACCGAACTGGTTTATATACAGAGAAGAAGAGATCTCATTGGTTAAAGCAGTGGCCAATAAGAAAGGGTTTAGGAGATAAGAAAGGCGAGTTGTCATTGGTTGAAGATGTAATTTGGACCTCGTCGAAACGTTGGACCGGTCAACCAATGGAGAGTTCAAGA
>Ga0210059_1003102_pt1 | contig 26455 bp, 14 predicted proteins | sample Ectturendosymbi2_FD_188042 | JGI IMG/M metagenome (GOLD analysis project Ga0210059, IMG submission 188042) | Ecteinascidia turbinata endosymbiont from Florida, USA - Sample 2 (SPAdes) (version 2) | ecosystem: Host-associated > Tunicates > Ascidians > Unclassified | place: Key West, Florida... | reverse complement strand
AGTTGCACCGACACGCAGTTAACGAATCAAAACTGTGAAAGATGCCTTCGACAGATTTTACAGTGAAATTATTCGTTTGTGTTAAATTGAATCTGCTTGGACATGTGAGTGAGAGTGGAACATCGTTCAACGTTTTGCGCATTTGGATTGGTGTCTGGCGGTGTTGCATCAGAACAGGGGTGGCGAAACTTTTTGACCCGAGGGCCGATTTCGCGTCTGCCAGGCCACAGGATGGCCGGTGTCAAGCGAAACTTAAAAAAAATTTGTGAAAAACCGGACCGTACCGGAGTCACTTTTCTTTTCCGCTGGTAGTAGGAGTCGGCGCGATCATTTCGCAAGTAAAAACATGGGTATTAAACTTCAGCTGGTTTGATGGTAACCAGAATCTGAACATCAGTCGGATTTTCATATTTGAAAATTTTCCAGATCCGGATACGGATTCAAAAATTTTGAGCAGGAGCGGAGCTGGAGTCTGAAAAAGGACTCCGGCCACCTTTGCTTTTTACGTCACTTTCCAGGTCAATAAACACAATTTCTGCTGAATCACCGAACGCTTGAGTGGACGATTAGCTTTGTGTTAGGTCAGCGCAACTCAGACACAGTATAGCCTAGGTATTGCAGTAGAGACTGTACGTGGTTACTTGATTTGCACAAATGAGAGCGGTTTTCATATTGTAAGCTTTAGTTTTCTTATTTTAAATACTTTTGGCAAGATTGTTTTTTGCAAGTTGACCAGGTCAGATTATTTATCAGCAAATTACTGTAAGCAAACTTTAGCCTTGCGACAAGCTTCTGAGGAATCTGCCTGCTTTCTGCTTTTATTCTTCTGCGACGATTAAAACTTGCAAGCGTATCTATTTTTCATAGTTAAAGGCCACTAAGATGGCGGCAAGTAAATCAGTCACAGTTTATTGACGGGGAAACTAGTTTCGCGTTTTCCAGCGCACCATATCATTCCTGTAAATGTAAGACAAATCTCACAGGTGAAATGTTGACACTTGAAAACAAGTAAAGAAAAACACACTAACTGTGGCTAGTTACAATAGACATTACTAAAATTTTTTTCGAAGCTAAAAGGTTGACTTTCCCAGAGCCTCATAAACCAGTCACTGCTAAGAACATCTGCGTTTGGCAGCGGTCTAACAAAGACACTTTTCCTCTGGAGATAACACACACACAATGACGAATGCCAGAGAGAAGCCACGCGATAAACAGAGCATAACAGTTTATGAAAAATCGAGAAAGGCCGAGCCATTAAATGTACATTGGAAGCGTGCAATGAAGCTAATTTTTAGTTATTCCTTATTCCAAACACAACTTCTTTGATGGTGGGACAGTTCCTCGTCAATTCTTCCGTACCTGTCTCATAGTTCTTTCAGTAAATGTCAACATTTGCGGAATTATTTTCTACCTTGTAAGCTAGCCTAATAATGTTTTCGGTGTGAAAACAAATGGGAAGCGTACTGTATTAGGCCTAGCTTAGTAGGCTTAATTTTGTCGATGCAATAGGCTAAGTAATTGTTAACACTTAACAGTTGTGGATAACACTAAACGGAGGGTCGACGGTCTGGGCAGGCTGGAGGGCTGTGTTGCCAAATGAAAAACGTGAATTTTCTGCAGGCTGGCGAGCTGCACAGAAGGGCGGGCCAGCAGGCTGCACTATAAGACAGGCCAGTGGGCTATACATTAAAGGCGATCTGGTGAGCTGCACAGTAACTGAGTATATGTTAGGCTGCGGAAAAGTGTTGTTCATCACTGCTCTGTATGAATGACGAACACAATACATAACAATGCTAATATTTCCAGTTAAATTTATTTTTTATAGCAGACACGATATGGGTAAAGATATGGGTCGCATAAACTTGCTTACTAGAAGTCAATTCATTGGCCTAGGCATGGAAAGAAATCCAGTGAATGATGTGTTACTACACATCTGCAATTTCACTTTCTTTCAGACTCAGTTTTGTTAACCTGAATTACATTGTGATGTTTAGGTGACTCACTGTATCAAATTATACTGAATGCGGCTAATTCTTGATCATCCTTTTTTAGGACCCAATGCAACATATTTCCTTTTGAATACATAAGACATTACTGCCTGATGAGGACATATACCTGGCTTGTGTTCCGAATTCAAATCCTGATTCCAACAACTATGTGCAGTCACATTTCAATGCTGCAAAATTTGCCCAACTGTTAAGGAATTTCTAGAATTGCCAGGTTATAACAAAATACATTATTTCATAACAAAATACATTATTTTATATTGAAGCACTGTCATGAGGTTCTGGTATTGTAAAGAGGTTAACAGGTTGATCTATCCTTCTTCAAGTTTACATGAATTCTTGTGCAATGAATACAACACTTTGGGCGAAGTCATATAGCCATTGCTTTTTGTTGCATAACTGGCATGGCACCTCATGCTTTTAGCAAAGCAAGAGTTGTTCATGAAATCATACCAGCTTCATTATTTTCTTTTATTTTTCATTGTTAATTATGTTTCTTTATCTTTAATTGTTTAAGCAGTTTTATCATTAGAAAGCTTTCAAAAGGGATGGCGGTAGCTCAGTGGTAAAGTGTAATTGCTTTTCAATGGGAATGTTGGGTGTTCGATTCACGGCCACTGAATGAATCCCCATAGCGCTCCTTGAGCAAGAGTGTTCATGTCAGCTACCTCGGCAAGAAGCACAATTCAGACTTCGGCTTGCAAAGCTTTCATCTTAGTGCTTGTTGTTTATCAGCAGAACATTTTAGGCATCAGTATTTTGCTAATCAGCAGAACTTTTTTGTCATCTGAGTTTTCAGAGTTTTGGTTACAAGTACAGTTTTGTGCAGAAACATGCTCATCGGGCTATAGTTTTTTTAAAAAATACAACACAAAATCAATAACTCTTCCAATAAAGAAGTTCAAGCGTATCAGTACAAATATGCTGAAAGAAATGTTCTGCTTTTGACTCTTGGCAATGTGAGACTATACGCTAAATTAATTTTGCAATTTTCACATGGAGTCGCTATTTGCAGGTTACTTGGACTAGCTTTTTTAATGGTGAATGGTTGATTGTTTCATAAGACCCAGCTAATAAGCAGAAGCAATACAAAGAGCCAACACACCCTGGGTAAACCAACTGTCAGTGAACATTAGAGCAAATGAAAATACAATGGCATAATAGCTGATCATTGTAAGCAAAGAGTGGTACTGTAAATTGGTGAAGGACCATGGTGGGCATCTAGTCAACCAACCCTGTTTATCACTTTTTGAAGGACAATAGTTGGAGATCACATAAGCACAATTAAGAAAAAAAAAACAAACACAAGCATGGTGAAGAAAATATACAGGTGAAAGCACATGCCTATGTACATAGATGAGTGGATTGAAATTAATTGAAGGAATTTGGTATAGTTTAGAATACTTTAAAATAAAATTTAAAAATAAAAAAGCGAAAAAAGTAACAAGCTAATTGATGAGGTATATAGCAAAACAGAAAAAACTATGGAGTGTACTTTCATGCCGAAAATAATGGGATGTGCACAGGAAGGGTCACAGACAAAATTTTTTTTATGAAAAAAAAAATTTATTTGTTAAAAGTCAGTTCGGACATAATGTCCAAAGATATAGACTAGTGAAAATTGTTATTGCAAGCTTCAATGTTATTATGAGAAAACAACTGGAATGTTTCAGCAAAAAGAAAAAACGAGTTCTTTCATATACTGAAGTTCAGCTTGACTGTTGGTGGTGCCGGTGGGGTTACAAGGAGCACAGCAAAGGAGCACATCTGTCACCGGTAAACTTTCCGACTTTACTCTCATTCTATAGTTGCATCACAATGGGATGGGAATTCAGTATGCACAGTGCATGCATCAGGCTACTGCACATGCTTTTAGAATAGCGTTGAAGTGTACAGTATGTTGATGAAAATATTTGATGGTTTGACAAACTTTGTTGGAATGGATTCATTGTGGTTCTGAAGATAGTTATTAAACACTTATTGGTACCAGCTGACGTATACATACATAAGTGAAAAAATGTACCGTGGTTACCAGGTAACACATAAGCATTCCTAACGAAAATCTTCATTTTCTGGCCCTGGGCGTCAAACCAATACGCCATTTTTTTGGCTCAATTTTGTTGGAAATTAGGCTATCATCCAAGTCTTTAGAGCCCTTGGTCAGCTTTTTAGCTTATTGGAGCCAAAATTATGGCTGAAACGAAAAATTGGACAAAAATCAAAATCACACTAAAGGTAACCTTCATCATTTTGGCTAAAGGCCATAATTTACCAGGCAATTGGGCTAGAGAGTTGTTCAAACCCTCTGAAGATGGGCAAAGTCTTGTAGTTTAGACCTAAAAAAAATTTTAAGTTTTGGATTTAGGGTTTTTGGTTGTTGACGTCATGATTGGGATAGGTTTTGCATTTTTTTTGATGATGTCATAAGTTTATCCAATAAGCCGATTTTATGGCTCAAAGCTTTATTGGACTCTTGGCTATAATACGAGTCTTTAGAGCCCTTGATCAACTTCCTAGTGTTTAAAAAACTTCCAAATATTTCAGGAATTCCCTAAGGAATTAGCGGAGATTTCCCTAATTAACTTGTGGCCATAATTTCGGAACCAGAAATGCTAGAAAGTCCATCAAACCCTATAAAGACTCATAATTTATAGCCTAGTTTCCAATAAAAACTTGAGTCAAAAAATGGCTTTCGGTGTTGGCATCCAGGGCCCGATGACGTCATCCTAATGTAAACAAAATATGCATTAACATACTCCCATCATGCAAACATCAATAAAAAACATGACAGCCAAAGCTTAAAAAATTTTTTTGTTCCAAAGTACAAAACTCTCCAAGTCTTTACAGGGTTTGAATAGCTCAATCAGCTGGTGAGTTATGGCTTTTAGCCAAAATAGCCAAGGTTACCTTATGTGGGATATGAATTTTTACACAATTTTTGTTTTTGAGCCATAATTTTGGCTCCAGATAATAGTAGAATGCTAATCATGGCTCTAAAGACTCAGACGATAGCCTAATTTCCAACAAAATTGATCCAAAAAATTGCTTATTGGGTTGGCACCCAGGATCAGGTAAACTTGGTCGAAAAGTTGAAAACATGCCATCATTATGACGTCATCTACAGAAAAACCCAAAACGAAAATTTTTTTTTCAATCTAAACTAGAAGACTTGCTGAATCTGCAGAGGGTTTGAACAGCTTGCTACCAAATCAGCAAGTAATGGTGTTGCAAAGCTCTGCTAAATCACTGGTGCTTGAGGGCCTTTAAGGTAAACCACCTGGTACCAGTGTATATCGCCACTGGGAATCCACCCGGTAGCGAAAGTATTAAGTAAATGCTGACTACTTCTGCAAGATTCTAATTGTAAATATGCCACAGTGTTAGTATGTTAGTAATAAATGTGATCTTTTTTGTTACTGCTACATGTGTTTTTTATTAACACTTTGAGAGCTGGCGTACGATATATTCGTACTTCGATTTCGACCTAAAAAACAGCAGTTTTCGGTTGGCCTACCAACGCCCTAGCTCTTCTGCCGATTGCACTAGAGAGCTGTTCAAAGATTAAAACGGATCAACCATTCTAGTAGATTGCACTTGAAAATAATTTTTGGGTTAGGGGGTGCGGATTTTTTGTGAGTGACATAAGTGAAGTAGTTTTGGGGTCATTTTGGCACATGTTGCCTGGCCTAGGGCCCAACCGCTAGGCCAAAGTGTTTTCCTAAAGCTTTCATTGGAAACTAGGCTCGAGTCCGAGTCTTTTGAGCCTTTGATCGACTTTCTAGTGTTTCTGTTTCAAAAGTTATGATCTAAAATAAACAAATTAATTAATTAGCTAATTACTCAAATATTTTTCTAACTTACATCATAACTTTTGAACCCGAAACCCCAGCAGGTCATCCAAAGTATCAAAAGACTTGGATTGTAGCCTAGTTTCCAATAAAAACTTCAGCGAAATACTACCACCTAACGGTTTGTGCCTAGGGCCAGGCAAAGTGGGCCAAGGTGGCCTAAAAGTCTTCTACTTATGATGTTACTCACAAAAAAACCCGCACCCCTCAAGCAAAAAAATTTTTTTCAAGTGCAGACTAGAAGACTTGCCGCGTCTTGTGACGCTTTAACCAGGTCCGTAACCCGTACAGGAGCGGAGATATTCCCGTGCAAAGCCACGTGCGTTTAGGCGTTTTTCTTCAAAAATCCCCGAAAGCAGCCGGACGCCAAAGTGTTGAATTTGACCTATAGGCTGAGCATCCCCATGGACATGATTGTCAGAATTCTGATAACAAAATTGCTAACCTAGAACTTCTCATGGAATGTCAGTGGCCTTGAATATTTCCTTGGTTAATACATGCAACATCTATAAATAATATTATTTTTTTATGAAATAAATTGAAAAATTTGCAGCAGCAAAGGCAAGAACACTTGTCTTTGAAGTTGGAATATATGCAAGTAAAACATTATACCTTAGTATTTCTATTATTTTCTGTTATTTTTGCAAGGCATTATATCCAAAGAAATGTTTTAGGATTTTGCAATTTTATGTTTGTCTAGTGCAGTGGTTATTAAACTTTACAAACATGCTGAACCCTTACGTAATTTTCTAAGCTTTTGTCGAACCCCATATTTGCCAAATAAACAAATTAAAAATGGGTTACTGTAATCAGATGACTTTCGTTGGTCCCCTGAAACGGCTCCATCAAACCCTAAGGTTCGATCAAATCCAGTTTAAGAACCACTGGTCTAGTGGTTTTGAGTAGTTTTATATAAAATCATTTGCTATGCATTCTTCTGTCTGTCCTCTTTTATGTATTCATGAGTCTGCCGTCATTCGGTCCTTTATGATGTTCTCTAAATCAAAACTCTGGGAGTGCATGCTCCACAATACTCCATAGCTTGCAGCAGTGGCAATTGTTACCAGACCTAACAAGAGAGTGTAGCAAGTGGGTACACTGGATTCAGGGTCTTAATGGCTCTGACAAACCTGTGCTTTAGAAAGCAAAATGAACTCTGGGCAATTTTATACTGTGTAATCAGAAGCTTTTTGTGCCCAATTATGTCATTAAAATTTATGCAGATTTTTACAGATTACCAGCAAACTTTTTGCCTAGTTTTTGCATTTTATTTCACTAGGTATTGCAAAAATTGTTGAATGCTCCTGGTACTTCTTAGCCTGAAATGTATATAACTTGATTTTATGTTTTTGGCAACTTTCAGCCTTTCATGAATATTGACAAACACAAAATCTCAACAAAATATGTTATAGACTTTTAAATAGATCTGTGATTATGTTGTGAAGAGTTACTCATGCTTTGAACCAGCCATAGCCAGAAAAGCTCAGTTTCTATGGAGTCAGGTTTTGAGATATTAGCCTGTGACATTACATGCTTCATGCATGTCCCCTAGCAGCTAAAGTGCCAACTCCTTCATAGGAAACTTGTAAGTTGTGTATATATGGCAGTGATGGAGCCTCGAGATTTGTCTCGAGACCCATTTTGCAAGACTTGGTCTCAAAGATTCACTTCTTGTCTCGGTCTTGAGGTTGCAGGTCTTGAGATTTTGAATATTTCAAAGAAATGGTTTGGTAAAATTTCTATAATTAATGATTTCTGTTTGTTGTATTTTCAGGTAAGAAACAACCAAAACTTGTCGGAAAATGCCAGAAATTTGAAAAAAATTCAACTCGGAAGTGATAACAACATTCAAAAAAATTTCAGCACAATGCACAAATTTTGAAGTCTTGGTCTCGAAGGTTTTGATGAAGTTTTGGCCAGGTCTCGGTCTTGACTGCATCACTGTTATATGGGTTTAAACTATGTTGGGATTATATCTGCTTTGATTAATAATCTTGCTTCAGTGATACTGACTAGTTAAAGAATTAATGAATGAATAAATTAATTTTTTTGACGGCAGACACAAAGTCCATAGTACAAACGAACACTCTCTGCACAATGCTGGTTGATAAAAATGTACGGAATGGAATGTTTTGCAGTGGCATTGGAGGCTGAATCACAGGGTTACAGACATTTAACAGAAGTTTTGCAACAGCGTTGGAGCCAGAACCGCATGATTACAGACACATTTTTAACAATTTTGTTTGTTAACCAGTAACACATGGTACAACACTACTGCAGAGTAGGATGCTAGTTCTTAAACTGGTTGAGGCCCAGTAAAGTACACCACTGCAATGTTTGAGCACTCAGTCACAAAGCAAAATGCGGTTGTAATGTTTAAAGAATAAGGTTAACTGCATCAAAAGCATGCAAACATTTCTGCATCTTTTGAGAAACAGGTACATATTTTTTCTTAATACGTCCTCAATGGTAGGAATGTTACATTGAACCTGATACCTACTAACACTTGCTCTCCAGGGCAGGTTGTATAGAGCTCTGCATCAAAAATTATAGGCCACAAAGAATGTGTTGCTCATACAAAGTAATATGCTTCTTATTAATATTTAACATATGCCCTTGCCATAAATTTATTTTGTTATGCTGTTTTAACTAAACAGTCAACTCCAAATTTTTAAGGTGATTGCGTTTATTTTCACTCTGATCATGAGTTGTGTTCTGGAAAAATATGCAGTTCAAGTGCCACACAATTTTGAATTATCCAAATTGTTTCACAGCATTTTGCCTGTACTGTGACATGGGAATCTTTTAACATATTTAGGTATTGGTAATGTGTAATGTTGTCAAACAACAATGACTTTGTAGTTTTATCCAAACTACATCACAGAAGAGCTGTTAACAATGATGACCACATCTCAAAGTACCCTGAAGAGAAATCCCATGGAAAAAGCTAACTTTGTGTCATATTTGTTATTTTGGTGAGCATGTTATGTATTTTGGTGAGCATGAAAGTTAATATTTACTTAATTTTTACAATGATACTAATCTCAATTTAACTGAAAAAACTTGTGTGCATTATTATGTGTGTAGGAACTAAGTAGATTCTTTTTGATTAAGCTGTACTCTTCATGTTATGCAAAAACTGGGTAATTGTAGTTTGGATGATACCAGTGTCAACTGAGAAGTTAAAGGCTTACATTAGTTTGAAGATTTGAAACAAAAGTAGTTAGAGGGACTGTGTATCTTAATGCTATTAGGCTTGAAGTCCCTTCTTCCAATCATGATTAAAACAAATGAATCCTATCGGTGTTATGTGAGCTGTCCCTTTTATTTTAAATGCTGTTTGGCATCATTTTTCCATGAGTTTAGTTATTTAAAGGTTCTTAGTGGTGCTGAACTTGGTATTGTTGCGATCGGAAATCCCGAGCAGCATGTGCGCAAAGCTTCGCACCGTGGCAGCAAGCAACAATAGAGATCATTCTCGCAATCTCTCTTTGCGTACTCTTGTTGTTACGTTCAATCATTCACAAGTCAATATCGTCAAAGTTTCCACATCTCAATCTCTCTTACTATTGCTTGCTCGTGCTACATATATAATGGTGTTATTCTTCACGCACATCCCGTTCGTGATGAATCACACAATCAACGCAACACCACCGGAGAGGTTGCAACAACATCCCCTCCTTTTTACAACGAACCACACCGATCGGACATTCTTTTTGTTAAGGCTGAACTCGGCACGACCTCCTCATCCTGGTCACAGCACCATATTGTTGCGATCGGAAATCCCGAGCAGCATGTGCGCAAAGCTTCGCACCATGGCAGCAAGCAAGAATAGAGATCATGCTCGCAATCTCTCTTCGCGTATGCTTGTCGTTACGTTCAATTGTTCACAAGTCAATATCGGCAGTTTCCACATCGCAATCTCTCTTACTATTGCTTGCTCGCGCTACATATATAATGATGTTATTTTTCACGCACATCCCGTTTGTGGTGAATCACACAATCAACGCAACACCACCAGAGACGTTGCAACAGTATTACCATTAGTTTTCTGTCTCCTTTGCAGGTTTTTGTAGCCATGTCATGTTGTGTTACAGGTTATCAAATTCTTCATATTGTACATGTATTCACGAAGTAACACCAAATTAAGGCATTGCCAATGTGTCAGACCAATTCAGAACCTATGTATTGTCATAAAAGTTGCTTGTCAACCTTGTATGTTTGAAACTATTGATTTGATAATAATTAGAAACACTGTGAGGCCAACAAAGAAGTTTACTATGAGTTTCATCACAGGGTCATATGAAGTGGGCAGCATTTCTGGTGTTTGGATTTGGCACCATACTGGTTTTCTTCAAATGTTTGAAGATTTGAACCTTGTAAATAGGTGTTAACAGAAATGGCCATTCAAATTTATGTCTGAACTGTATATACAGTGGTGGGTTTAGGGTTGGAGGGGCTCGAAGCAAGACTGCAAAGGGGCCCTCTGATGATGTCATCATACTCAGCCAACCGTGGTAATCACTTTTGATTTGCCTAAGATTGCACTGACATTAGATGTTTAAAAACTGTGCAAAAGTATGAAGTAATTCATCATGTGCCTTATCGAAAACATTTCTACTGCAGCAAGTAGCCCACACAATTGATTAAATCTGTGCTAAGAAAAAACGGCTCAAGTTATACTGGCTAAGAGCTGGCAAAAAAGCTTATTAAACATCGAGCAAGTCTACCTAAACCAACCATTTACTAGTCAAACTTCAAATAATCTGTGACTTCAAGCATAGGCTCAATCAAACCACTTAAAATACCTGAAATATCTGTAGAAAAAGTGAATATTCATAATACTCACAATTGCCATTTCTGCTACGTGATAAGAAGCATGAATGCAGCCTTGCTTATTAACAGTCTTTGCAGCGCAACAGCAATAATACAAAATTACTTTCTAAACTAACAAGAAAATGTCCTAGAAATTATGTAGAGTGATTATTTATTATAAATTATGTAGAGGCGTAGAGTGGTCACTGCTATAACAGTTGCATGTTGTCTTATTTTCTGATGTCAATGTTCTTTTAGGTACAAAATCACAAGAAATGCAAAATTTGTCTATCTTTTTTAACTCAGAGACATAAAAAGACTACTTTTTCTTCATCTGTGGCATTTTCATAACATTATCAATATAGCAAATACTTCAATCTCTAAAAATCATCATTTGGTATAAAAAATTATCATTTGGCATAAGTAGGCCTATCGGCTCTTATTTCATAGGGTCTTTTCAGAATTTTTTTCGGAGAAATTTTAACCCACAATTTTTGGGGTATAGAAATTGGTTTGAAGCTTTTCTTTATTTGTTTATTATAGGTGGTGATGGGGCCACTTTGAAAGGACGGTACTTACACATCACAGTTGCTGTTGGGAGCCCCTTTGACAGCATAGTACAGGGTGACACAAAAAATGGTCATCACCAAAACTTGAATAACTTTTGAAATACTTGATCAATTCTTTTTTTTTCAGATTTACAAAGTAGAATTAAGAGTCTACCAAATTTGACCTTCGAGATACCATGGACTACTGAACAAAAGATATTTATAGTTGAGGCATATTTTCGGCAGAAGTCTATGCACACAGCTATGCCAGACATTCTTGACAATGTCTGGTTTTCGGACGAGGCACATTTTCTGTTGTCAGGTCACGTGAACTCTAACATCTTCGGGGGTAGTACACCCTCTGAGCACTGTCTGCAAAGGCCATTACACACTGCCTGGGTTGCCATCTCCAAACATGGCATTATTGGACCATTCTGGTTGTGACAATCAACACCAAGCGATATGTCCACGTGCTTGGCAAGTTCTGGACAGCACTTGGTCGACAGAGAGTGGTCGTCAGGGTCCTCCAGTGGTTCCAACAGGATGGTGCCACCACCCACTCCTCAAACGAATCATTGACATGGCTACAGCAGCGTTTCCCTCACCGACTGATCAGCCGCAGGTGTGACCCACAGTGGTCGCCACATTCACCAGACTTGAATCCCCCAGATTTTTATCTGTGGGGATACCTTAGGGACAGGGTGTATGGCAACAACCCCCAGACTATCCCTGACCTGAAGGCAGCAATCACAGCAGCAATAGGAGCGATCCCAAGGGAGGAATGCGGGAGGGTCATCGAGAACTTTGTCCGCCGGATCCAAATGTGCCTGCAGTGCCGGGGAGCTCATTTGGAGCACATTTTTGAGCGCCAGTGAAACCAAGAGTTTTTGTAGTACAGACTTGAAACTTTGGAGTTGTCTGTTAATGTAGCTGAAGTTTTGTTTCAATCTGAATAAAATTTCGGAAGTTATTTGATTTTTGGTGATGACCGTTTGTTTTGTGTCACCCTGTACTTGCACATTGGAATTGCTGTTTGGGTTCCCTTTGAAAATAAATTACTTGCACATTACAGTTGCTGTTGGTGGCCACTCTGAAAGCAAGGCACTTACACTTTGAAGTTGCTGGGGCCCCTTTGAAAGCAAGATACTTAAACATTGCTGTTGGGGCCCTTTTGAAAGCATGGAATTTTACAATGTAATTGCTGTTGGGGGCCCCTTTGAAAGCAAGGTGCTTACATATTGCAGTTGCTATTGGGCCCCTTTACAAGTAGAGTACTTACACATTGCACTTTCTTTTAGGGGCCCCTTCAATGAAGTTTGAAAGCAGAGTATTTACACATTTCAGTGGCTGTTGGGGGCCCTTTTGAAAACAGATTACCTTCAAGCTGCAGTTTGTGTTGGGGCCCCTTTGGAAGACAAGTACCTGCACATTAGAGTTTCTGTACGGGGGCCCTTTGAAATCAGAGTTCTTACTAATGATCTGCTTTGTAGCACATTATATGAGTGAATAAGAAGTTTTTTATCAAAAATAAGGAAAATTTATGCGTGTGACACCTCAAGGGGGCCCCCAAAAGGGGGGGCCCGAGGCAAGTGCCTCGCTCGCCTCCCCTTAAACACACCACTGAGTATATACTTCACGAGTCCTTACTAAGCTGGTAGGCTAGATTTAGGAGTGTCACAAAACATTTGAAATTGGTTAGTGCTAGCAGTAGAGCAGTGAAAGACTTCTGAAACTGATAGCATATTGGATACATATAATTCTTCCTTAGTATAGTCGTGGCATGTACATAACCTAAGTTATACCGAGATTAACTCTAAAAGCTGGTAAATTCCAATGAAGATGCCCTAGAACCCTGGTTATATAATGGGACTTCATAATTAACTTTTTCATAATGCAGCCATGCACAGAATAGTATAACTGCAAAATTGCGTCTTAAACAATGTATATACGTATGCTGCTGATTATGATGTACTATTTTTGGGAAACATCGGTCGTAATTATTGTTTTAGTAGCTGTTTGCATACATTTTTTTGGCTCAGTTAAGGTTCAAATCAGTATTTATTTATTCTGCAAGATTATCATTTTAAGAAAATAACAACAGGTTTTGTGTGAGATGGAAAGCTGCGAAGTATCTATTTATGTGTAAATACACATTTCCAAAGCAGGACAATGTTGAATCTTTTTATGTGTGGCATACTGAGATGTGATAGTCTGCACCCTCACAGTGAATCTTGGGCGAATTTTGGGTATGAACTGGATTCCAATTATTGGCAAGCCAACAAAGAGAAAACCATCAAAGACCAAAAAGTTGTCTCACGCAATGAGAAAGAAGACATCCTTGGCAGATGAAGAGAGTATTCCAACGATTTTCTGAACTCAGTCACTCTCATACCATTGGACACGTACAAGAGTTACACTCGTGGTAGGAATACATCATCACTGCAGCCGAAGTCTTCCCAGCCCTCAAAGCAATGAAAGGCTAGGAAGGCTGCAAGTTAAGATGAAATCCGACCAGAAATGCTATAAGCCTTACAAATCGAGTAGTTCTTTGACTGACTCATGTGTGTCACGTGACCTTGTTATTCTGGAACGGCACCGAAAGACTGGCAAACTGGGGTGGTCATCCCCATACACAAGAATGGAGACGGAGAGAATGCACTAACTATATGGGCGTCTCTCTACATAGCTTCCCTGGAAAATTGTATGTCAAATGCCTTTAAAAAAGTTGACTACGAAATAATTGAACCAAACTGGAAAATACCCAGTGCGGTTTTCGTCCGGGCCGTAGCGCTACAGACCATATTTTCACTCTCAACAAATTTTCGATAAATCTTGGGAGTATGCCAAACACTCCTACATATGTTTTATCGACCTCGACAAAGCATATGATCGGGGCCCTTGGCAAATGCTTTGGGAGTACATTGTTGACGGCGGTTTGCTTCTGTCAGTCAAGTCATCATATCCTTCTCAAAAGTTGTGTTCGTGTCGGTGAAGTTAAATTACAACTGTTAACCGTGGGTGTTAGACTCCGAAATGGGTGCGATGTGTGCTGCGTCACCAATCCTCTTCATAGTCTATATGAATTGGATAGACAATCACAGCCGAGCCGACGAGGTTTTCACTATTGGAAGCTGATCAGTCGTTTGCTTCTTGCGGATGATTTGGTGCTGCTTGCATCTTCTGAACAAGGTCTTCAGCGGTGTGCAGACAGTTGAGACATTTGAGGCCACTCAATTGAAACAACGTTCATGTGAGACCACTTCAATTGAGACCTGTTGGTTCGCGACTGGTCCGTTTGAGAACATATTCATTTGAGTCTTGTTGAGTTGAGACCCGTTCATTTGAACCCGTTCAGCTTAACTTTCCCCAGAAGTTCCGGAAAACGCTAGCTGAGAGGGTACCGGGTGTGTCATTAGTGGGTACTGGATGTGTCATCAGTGACACACATACTGTGTCATTATTCAGATGAACACAGTTGAGCAATATCTACAAGCACAGTAAATCACTCGATTGAAAAAACATTAGCGCATTTTACAATTACGGCTAACTGTAATTAATTTTGCAGACATTAATTGCTACGTAAATCGTCTCATAACAGTTATTTTTCACGTATTTTTTAATATAAGACACTTGGTTCCACTATTTTACTCAAATTACGAACCAAAGTTTATAAAACACGGGATGACGGACTATGACTGTTTTGCCTACGAAACAATCTTTGGGCAATGTTCTACCAAAAACTATATGAATGAAGTCTTGTTTGAAGGCGATTATAATAGTTAATAATAACACATACAGTTGGGGTGATTTGTGCCAGTTCACGGGGAGAAATAATTAGGCTAAGCTTAATCACAACTTTTTATTAATATTCTTAATCGCAGCGAAAGTCGATATGATGATTCAGTGGTAGCAATATTATGATTGTTGGACCATTTTTAGTATCTTCAAAGGAACTGACATTTTTCGTCTTTAAGAAATGGAGTTCGGTCGATTAGGTATATTCCGATGGCTATATCAGTATTGGTTGCTTTCAACCAACATAAATATAATAAAACGAATCAACGCGTACTAATATATGTATACGAATTTAACCAATATAAGTATCACAAAGCAAACTAATCCATACTACTCTACATAAAAAGTCCAAAATTCCGCGCGTGTTGACATCCCTGTTACACATGTTATTGCTTAATGTCGCTTTTATGACGCTACTCATGCAACAACTACTAGGTCAACAAACTACCAAAATGCCTATTGCAACAGTTTCACCACTATTTTATATTGTTTTAAACATTAGCAATATACGTGCAAATTCGTCAGAACCGCAGTGCTTGGCTCTCAACCAGTAACACTCTCCGTGGCCTTGGATAGTTAGTGCAGTGAAGCGTTACAAAGGACTTTGCTAGTTTGATTGTTACGTGATCAGTCCTATATCTTGTGTTTTATAATCTTTTTTACGAAACATGGAGTAGAAAGTGCATCAACTGAATTAGTTCCAAAGTGGAAAATATAGTTTTTATTTTTGGAATCAATTCAGAATTTTAGTACATTCTAACCTGCAGAAATCGCTCCAAATCTGGTAAATCAACAAAATCGCCCCCCGGGGGGGCGATTTCGCCGACGTTTAATATAACTGACCCTAAAAAAATGACATTTCAGAGGTGCAACGCTCCCTTCCAAACACGAGTTGTGAAGACTTTTCTGGCCACTGTAGTGTTTTAAAGTGCGAGTGCGTTTACAACCCAGCGTGAGTCACGCCAGGACACCGAAGGACGTAACGTCGCAAAACTTTAAATGAATGGACACCTTGCAGAACATCAGGTTTCTCGTAAAGAAGTGGAAGGTAGATCATAAAAATGTATTTCACAGAAAAGTAAAACAGCTTCACTTTAACGTGGCGCAAAATGATTGTGATCTCAACTGAATATGGTCTCAAATGAAAAAGTCTCATGTGAATGTGGTCTCAAATAAACAGGTCACAAAAGAACGTGATCTCAAAAGAACGTGGTCTCGAATGAATCTCGAACCTCCCAAGGTAAAAAGTGGGTATGAAAATTAGTGAATGATTCAAGTTTAACTGACGTGTTAAGCGAGTAGTTGAGCTATGTATACAAGTAGCATTGAACTCTGGCTTAATGTGTTGTCCCTTCTTGAAATAGCTGATGTGAGCTTAATCAGATAGATAGATAGATAGATAGCTTTATTTGGCGGTATTGAATTAATTGTAAATGTACTCGCTAAAACAGAAAAAAACGCCGGGGCACCGAAAAAACACAGAGGTTATCTAGTCAGGTGCCCATAAAATACGTGAGATTGATGTTTCCGTGGGTGAAGGTTGTGTCGACCGCTAGACGTGCTGTGGCAGTCCGATGTATAGGTTGCAGGACTAATGGCTAATTGTGAAGAGGTTACTCTTGTCGGGCACAAATGGCCATGACGTTTAATTGTCATGGACCGCAAGGTTCCAGATGAAGAGGAAAAGAAAAACCCGACAAAAAAGAAATCTTCGGGTTGCCATAACCCTTTCTTGACCCACGCACACTCATTATAAAGATACCGGTAGTTTGATTTGATTATGACCGCGATGCAAATTCCATGGAGATTGAGTTCCTTATCGCAGATAATCTTCGTAAGAGAATTTTCTGCTTCTTCGGCAGTTGTTCTTGATATTCTGTAACAAAAACTGGACCGCGGCAGCAACGTATTCGCGAAGTAATGAGCTGTATTGAAACACACAAAAATAGTAGTTTTCTACAAGATTACGCATTTTGGCATTGGATAAGGGAAAAAGTTTCAGGAGTTTTGCTGTGGTAATGTTCGCTTGCTTTGAAGCTACTTAGTGTCAGCAATGCATCAAGAACTGCAGTCAGGAAAAGCAGTCTAGTACACTGGGTTAAATCCAGAGATGGCGAATAGCCATACTTTCTTTCATGTACTTTTCACTCCGCATTACTCATGCTTCCATTGTGCGCATAATAAAACGAAGATGGGAAATAGTGCACCTTTTTGCACCACCTATCGCGACTATGGACTGTTGATAAAAGTCTGAGGTTATGGCAAGCAACCCTGGTGTTTTGTTTGAAAGTGAAACTGTTTAACTTTTTCGGGTGATATTGCGTTGGAAAATGCAGTATTTGGCTTAATAATATTTTTATGAACTCAATCTTTAGGTGGCTAAATGACTTCTTTCACAAAGGACAAAAAAGCGATCTTCAAGAATCGGACTTGTTCCGCATGATGGAAGTTGATAAATCTTCAACAATATGTGAAGCTTTGGAAAGGTGAAGTTATAGCTAATATTTAAGTGCTTCGTGTTTCCTGTGTTTGATTGGCAACATTTTTGGGCAAACTCATTGAAATTATATGCTTGTTCTGTTTAACCAACACGACTGAGAACAGCTGCAAATTGAAAGTTATACCCGGATTTGCAGCTTTTGATTTTGAATGGCATGAGGTATCTATTTCGAAGTGATTTCTCGGTGACATAGCTGAAAGCAATTGAAATTATGAACCTGCTTGATGAACTATTTCGAAATTTTTAGCACTTTGTGTAGTAATGTAGTTGCAGTCACAAAAAAGCATATGAACATAACTTACATGCCAGGAAGAAATCCGTATGCACAGACCCAGTTTTACTTCTTTTGCACATTGAGATGAGCGTTGTAGCATGTAGAATTTCTGACACTTGACCAGCTCAACAAACTTAACAAATCAGTTAATGCACCCTTTGTAAACTTTATTCGAATCCACGAAACACGTGAACGGTGACCAATGCTAACCAAAATATTAAGGGACGCAGCCTCATGCTGCCGTAAATGCAGAAAAAAGTCCTTGTATATTTCAAATACGCAACAAACGACACACAACTCTCGACCTGTTCGAGATACGTACAGCCCAACTGCAAACCGAAAAAAGTCTTGCAAAACTCGCGACCCCACCCTATATGAGCGACGTCAGTTGCAAAGGAATGCTGAACGAATCGATGCATGAAATATTCAAGCAGGGACGTCGCTTAGTGGCGAAGCCGAAGAGACATATGGGAATTTAGCTGGGTCTTACCAAGACCTTGTAAATTGGTACTGTAGCTATCTTACCAGGCGCACGGTGTGCAGAAGAGCTTCAGGGAACACAACCAGAATATAACACAAACCTAGTCAGATGATACCAGACATTGTACAAACTCAGTCGTGGCGCTAGAACACCACTGTAGTTATAAAGCACCATCAAAACACCATATGAAATCAAATCAAACGGGGAATTCAGCGAACGTTATATGGCATGTAAAATGAAAGGACGGTGGATTCATCAAACTTTTGAGATTGTGAAGAGCAAAATGGGTTAAAAACGGAAAGCAACAGATGGAGAGCAAAACACAGCTGCTTCTTTTCTTTCTTGATTCAGCTGTTGTCGACAAAACGAGTAGGTTATTGCGCTGGCTGAAGCAAACGTAAAAGAATTTGAAACTGCCACCATTGACATTTCCGTACTTTCAATTTGGATACTCAGAGTATAGTTCTGCAGATAAATGCTACAAGCGCTTTCTGTTGCAATTTAACTTCTACACTTCAGGAATTAAAAAACCTATTGTGCTCTTCAATAGCTCATATTTTGGTTTAAAAAAATCTGGCGTTGCTGTTGTACGAGCTCGCTTCAGCCATAAAGTAAGCAGGAAACCTGTACGGCGAAGGGCGTGATCAATGGTGTGTTAGACTGGCTGTCCGAGTGGGGTATCTCCATAGTCCATACCCGGTTTTATAAATTTTCAAGTTATGATATTTTTTTCATGTTTTTGATAATTTCCATACTTTTACGTTGACATTACTATTTTCAATTGTTTCCACTTTATGGAAGTTGTTGGAACTTCGCAGCGTAGCTTGGTGCAGTAGTAATAGGTGAAGTTCACAACAGGTTTACGGAGTCGGAGGTTTTTGTGTGCAGTCGGATTCCTAAGAGCACTGGGAGTCGGAGCCGGATAAAAAATCCCACTCCGGAAGTCTAATTGAATCATATTTTACATCACACACCTAAGCTGGGAATTCCTGTTGAAATGGTACAATTTCTTTGGAAACTTTTATTGAAACAGAGTTCTTGCTGTGCACCACAATTTCCATTGATTGCGAGTTGCTACAAAATCAGTTTGATTCTGGCCAGAATCATACGAAGAACGCTTTCTTTTAAGGAACAGTTTGCGTTGCTTTACGCCTTCAAATCATGATGGAAATCACTGATTTAAATCAATCAACCCTGATCCCTGCTATGTGACCATTTCTGATGGCAAATACACCCTGCCTAAAAAAATGTCATTTTCAAAAGTTAGGTGTGTCTATTTTGCCAATGAAGTGAAAGCACTGTAGGAGCAAATTTGCCTTTAGTCACACACGATTGGTTGAAGGAAGTGGCTATTCAATCGCCTCAACTGGCGTGGTTCAAATAAAATGCTGAGTTTGCTACTCAAACGGCACTGGCGTGATGATGTAACAGATGCCTTAAAGGTCTCCTGTGCCAATGGTTTTTGGTTCGGTTCTCACCTTGGCGACTTTCATTTTAGTAGTGATCATTGCACATTTCAATTCATGGGACCACTTTTTCTTTACTTTTTTCAAATGTTTTCCAACTATAGGTTCAGGGGTTAGGTTTGGCATTGCGATTAGGTTTATGGTTTACCGTTTATGTCTACTACATTTCTACCAAGCCAACTGAATTCTCGTCATGCATTACTGTCATGTTACAGATGGCGGTTAAATAAGGTTTCAAATAAAAAGATCCTCAGGGTGTTCTGTAGCCACTGCCTTGGTTTAAATCAGTGGTGCTCAAACTTTTTGGCTCGTGGGCTACATTTGTCTTTCAGAAACCCTCCGCGGGCCACAAGAATTAATAATCTCAAGAAAATTCTCTGAAATGATTAAAGTGTTAAGTTTTCCTTCCAATGAAAATTGCTTCACGGGCCACTCCAGAGGGCCTTGCGGGCCACGGTTTGAGCACCACTGGTTTAAATGGTCACATGACAAGCTCAGAATAAATTAACTGCTTAGTTGACAGTTAAGTCAATTTTTCGGGATTAGCTACATTCTGCCCAGCAAACCAAGTTTTCATACAAGTTCTCTTCAAATGTCATAGTATCTTTTTGGGCCAGATTGCCTGCGGCAGTTTGGAGTTAAACCCATGCCCTGACCTAAAATTGACTGAAAACGATATAACCTAAAGGTAGTGTCTATTTTACCAGCGATGTTCTGGTGGCAACAGATGGACTGGAGCTATTGTGCCGCCAATCGAAGATTTGGTATCGCGGCATGACGCAATACCAAGAAAAAGGTCACACTGTCAGGAAAATGCCGTCCTGCTCGTGGTGTAACGGTTATGTGTTAACGACTGCTATGCCAGTGGTTTTGGTTTGATTCTAACTTTGCCGACTTTCGTTTTGTTTTTATTTTCTTTGCTTTTTTTCAGGCTCCGCTTAGGTGATACGTTCAGGGGTTAGTGGTCAGCGTTAGAATTAGGTTAGCGTTAGCTTAGTGTTAGGTTAGTGTTAGCTTAGCATTAGGTTAGCTTAGTGTTAGGTTAGTGTTTGGTTAGGGTAGTACTAGGTTAGCTTGGTGTTAGCAGTGATTACTTAATATCTAAAAGCCTGCATAAAGACCTGAGCGTAAGTAATGAGGACACTTAATGCTGGATTGAATATCTCGCATCGAACTTTCTCATCACTGGGAACGGCAAATACTGTATTGCAGGCTGTTTTCGTGCTGGCAAAAACTTTTGTGCTCATAGACTGTAACATCTATCGATACAACCTTGAATCTTTCAACTTGATTGCACAAAACAATTTAACACCGCGTAGCAGAACAGTACATACAGTATATTGCTGCAAAAATGCTCTGGTGAGCCCACAATAATGTAAAACATGTCAGTGCAGCATGTCCTCCGCGTTCCTCGCGCGCACACTGTATACCAGGACGAAATTGCATTATGGGAATCGTCTCAACCATGTTTGACGAAACGAGTATCGCCGACGGCCGCAAACCTATTATGACATCATTTTCGCCGACAAAAATTTCTGCTATTGCTTGCAACCATATTATGACATCATTTTTGCCCATTAAAACTTCTGCTATCGTTTAAAACAAACCACTAAAACTTCTGCTACTGCATGAAAGGGTTAAAACTTGGTGATTTCACAGCACTTTCCCAGTGAATTTTTTGCTGGAGCTCTTGTGGCAGCATTACGGGTCAAAATTTTATAGATTTTTTTAACAGTGTTTTTCGGCATCATTAAACACGTACCGAACCTATGCATAGCAGTGCTATGCGTATCAATTCATACACTGCAAAATTTATGTTGAGTTGCTGTAATTGCAGTGTAGATTCTGGATTACTCGCTTTGAAGCGAGTGGAAATTTTCTCTTTTGATTTGCGACTGTCGAGTTTAAAGAAAGCAAACAATATAGACAACCGCCACTCCTGCACACTCTATTTTCAGTTGCCCGCAACGCCAAGTCATTTCTGGGAGCTAACATTGTGAAACTGTTGGCCTGATGGAGTTTCACAGTTAGGCATATACCAGCTTCAACTCACACCGTCAAATTAATCGAAAACGCAATTCAACACTTCTGGTTTGTCAATTGTGAAACGTTTCGGCGTAACTTGAGCTAACATAACTTATTTCAACTCGTAGTTCCAAGAAGTGCAAATCATTTTCAGCCTTGATTGTAAAATAGCAGCACAACAAGAACTTCACTTCCGTAAAAGTAAATCACGGCACTCTAAAAATAATGCCTAAATTACAACATGCAAATTTTCCATGTAGTTTTTTTTCCAATAAATCCGATTGTGCACAAATGTTAGCCTTATTCAGCTCTTGCAAGTCGTACCAGAATCGTTTTGACATACTTGAAATTAGACATGAGCGTGGTGCTCAACATTTCAACCCCGTGTTATAACGCGAAACGTACATCTTATTACCAGTGTAATTCATTTACTCGTTCTTTTTCAAGTTTGGGCATTTTCTCGAGGCGGTGACAGGAGATCTTAGAAGAAAGCAGTCCAAACGCTAGGGACAGTTCATTCAGGAGAGTGTTCTTGGCACTGCTGCTGTCAACCGCTAAAATTGTGCAGAAAAACCTGATATTTCTTGTTTATCAGCAGTGGTATATTGCAGCTCACAACTCGCACAAAGAAATGTCATTGTTACCTGTGATCGTTAACTTTTTGCAAAAGTTTTCAATTCAATTCTGTCGCTGTTTCACTTTGAACAAAACTGCCGTTTGAAATCCACGTAGACGCATTTCATTTGAAACAAGACGCAAAAAATTCCATGTAACATAATTTCGGTGAAAAACATTTTGTTCTGAAAAAAAAAAATTTTGTTGTCGCTCATTCCTTTTCTAGGCGTAGCACAACCTGTCTTCCTCATACGCCGTGAGTTTGTGAAAACGTTCTCGTTTGTTAGCGTAGTCACAGCGCCTCGACACTTGCAGTTTCTTCGCTCATTTCAACTAAACTGAAAGCGAAGACACAATCTCCCGTTTTTTTTCTATCAAACGATTTTGGTCTACAGAAAAAATTATCGTGTTTGTCAAACGCGAATAGGGATATTTTCAAATACAGTTAAACAATACCCTTGTTTCTTCTCATTACCATTAGGATCTTTCGTAAGTAGTTACAAAAAGTGATTACTAACCCAGCGATAAAAAAGTTATTTTCAGCCGAGTTGAAACAAGGTTTGCGCTTAATAGAAACCGATGAACACAGCAAAAGAACAACATAATCTCTGCGATTAGAAATATCCATTGGTGTTTATCAAGTAACACAATCAGACACTGAGCAAGCGGTCAGTTGCTTTGTCACAACACCTGGATACGGTGCAATTCCAAAAAAACGGGTCGATATATTGCGCAAGAGGTTTGCGCATGGCTCTCTTGGTTCAAAGCAGGGTTGTCGTCGGTTCCCGCTCGTGACCGAGCACGGAATTCGTCTGCTGTCAGGATTGATCAATCTTTGGTTAGTGTCGATGGCGAATGTGGCTTCGTGGCGACTCACACATCTTCTCCAAGCTGCCCTAACGTTTGCAAGTTGTTCCCAAGATTGTGGATTAATACTACCTTTTTTCAAGATGCATTTTAGCTGGTAATTACAACGCAGCTTTGTTTTTCCATGGGGCCTTTCTTCCGCAGACAAAATTTTTAAAGCCCGCGAGCTTACTCAGTACTGATCGTTGTGTGTATGTTACAGTAGGCAATTTTACTTAGAACAAGCATAACATCGTTAATAATAATGGCGTTGCTGTATTAATGGCGTTAAGACTACTAGACAGAGAGCTTCTAGAAATTAGTCAGCAAAGATATGTTTCCCAAAATAACTGAAAGGTTTCGCACTGAAAATGCGCTCGACGTTTGGAAACGCATACGTGTGTGAGAGTACATTTTCTACCAATAAACAGGTCAAATCTAAAAATAGAAGCACAATGGTAGAACCTTCAACACATTGCAGGAATGATATTGTTAGATAAGCATCAACCACAGGCATCGCACTGATAGAGAATTGTAATAAATTGTTTTGTTTGCTATTGTGTAATAATTTCAATGGCACACTCATTTAACTCACCTATTTTCCCTTTTCAATTTTAAATCTTGTGAATCTGTTGTTTTATAGCCTACATCATTTTGTTGGAAGTGGCCCGCGAGTTGTCACGTTTTTGTAAAATGGCCGTAGGTCAAAAGCAGTTGGACCACCCTGGTATATGAGAAAGGCAGGTTGTGTTACGCCGAGAAAAGCAACGTGCGATGCAGACCAAAAAAGCAATATTTGATTACGAAGTTAAATTGCCTGAGATGGTATGCTTTTTGTGTTATTTTCACCGAAATTAAATGGGTCTGCGTAAATTTCAAACGGCAGTTTTGTTCAACATGAAATAGCGACAGAATTGAAAGCCCTTGCTGAAAGCCAACGATCACATGTAGCAATGCAATTTGTTTATGCTAGTTGTGAGCTGCACTATACCGCTGCTGAGTAATATTTGATATCTGCTGCATCCAATCTTTAAGATCTGGATCTTTTAACCACTCGACCGTAAATTGATGTGTGTACCGCTTCATCTTATTTGGGGGCCTGTATCATTAGTATCTCTTATCACTTCAACTCATTGCACCTAGCTAATATTTTCAGCTTATGCGCTAAAAGATGCTTGTTTATCAGTTACTCCGAAAACTAAGGCACCTAGATAAAACAAGATAAAGTAGTATGAGACTACAAAGAAAGCTTTATGCAAGTGGCCCGCTGCATTTATAACATATCTTAAATCACCGCTGCGTAGTTGAACCTTAAAAGCCACAGATCTTCAGAAGAAAATCCCAGAAGCCCAGAGAGGCACTGAAAATCCAGATTTGGTGGCAAAACCCCAGGTTTAACATCACTGTTTAGTTGTAGTTGGTTAGTCCTGTCAAGCAACGACGGTTGGACGGTTGCTTAAATCCATTGAGACGTAGACTTTTTCTTCCTGCATTTTTTTGGCAAATTCCCTGCTGCGGTCAACCCAATCCATTGACGTGGTGAATTGAAAAGAAGGGTTTAATCAGGTTTGAAAGTTTAAATATTTGAAGAAATTACTAATGAAAAAATAGGGAAATAATCGAAAACGCGAAAAATATGAAAACCTCAAAAATATGCAAAAAGAGAACATGCAAAATTGAATTCAGGGCTCCACTACCTGTGCGGGTGCTAGAGATTTCACGGGACAGCACTTTTGCAGCCCAGCTCGCCCGGATGTAACAAGAAACCGCCCGGCCCGGACTGTTTATGCTAAACCACAAATTATTTTCCGGCCCGTAATATAACGTCACCTCAAAAGCCAAGTAACAAGGCAGTGGCTGCAGAACCATCGATGGATCCTTACATTTGAAACCTTATTCAACCATCTCCTGTAACGTGACATTAACGCACGAGGAGAATGCAGTAGGCTGTGTAGAAACATAGTAAACACAAAAGGTAAACCTTAATCTTAGCCCTAACCTAATGCTAAGCTGAGCCAACCTTAACCCTAAGCTAACGCTGATGTAACCTTAACCTAAAGCTAACGCTAAGCTAACACTAAGGTAACGCTAACCCCTAAAGGAAAAATTTGGAAACTTTTGAAAAAAGTAAAGAAAAACTGGTCCCACGAATTGAAACGTGCAAGCATTCACTTACGAAAACGTAAGGCGCCAAGTCAAGAGGCCTCAACCATTGGCATGGCAGACTTGGAACCTATCCGTTAGGCTACCAGATCAATGCCGTTTGAGTGACAAAGTGACCACTTTATTCGAACCACGTCATGCGAGGCGGTATGATCGAATAAGTTTTGAAATAATAAGATCCATGGGTGGTTCCGTAGCCACTTCCAAGTAACAACCCTTAAGTTTTCAGTTCATTGTCCTTTGGACACTAAAACCATGTAGTCTTAAGGCAGTGGCTATACGTCGGCCATGGGACCTTCACTTTTGAAAACTTATTCGTCCGCCGACTGTAACGTGTCACACGACAAGTGTGCACTGATCTGCACTACAATTGCTAGTAGTAACATGCTAAAACTAAACCGTAAATCTAAACCTTAAACCCTAACCTAAACTTAGGCTCTAATCCTAAACTAGGAGTTCTCAAACTGGGATACATGTAGGGCACTTAGGGCTACCTTTCCTATCTGAAGGGGTGCATCTAAGGTTAGCAATTGAAGGGAAAAATGTGTTTACATATAGGCTATGCCATTTCGAAATATTTACACATTCGTCTGTGAATATTATTTTCAAAAGCATCCTTATTGGTAAATATATTTTTGTTATTTTCCTCAACCTTTTCGCCACAAGAAATTTTAGGAGTACATGCTCATCTATCGAAATGCTGAAGGGGTTCATGGCCAGAGAAAGTTTGGAAACACCTGTCCTAAGCCTGAACCTGGGCAACAGCGACAGACTATAAACGAAAGTGTTTGTTGCTTTGATTGATTCGTAACATTGTTCACTGATTTGCATGGAAACAAGTGAAACGAAATATGAGCGGAACGGTGAAAGAGAAAGAACAGCAGCATTGTTAGATTTTGAAACTTTGCAAAAAACAAAAATTTCGTCTCACTGGCAAGCAGACCGCAGTGGCCCGTAGAGGCCCGGAATGACGTCACCGCTAAAAGACTTGTTAGCGAACTGTTTCAAAACCTTTAGCGAACGGCCCGAAGACTGGACTGTTAGCCGCCCGTGCTACCTCTAGAGCAGAGGCG
>Ga0210059_1003101_pt1 | contig 26456 bp, 21 predicted proteins | sample Ectturendosymbi2_FD_188042 | JGI IMG/M metagenome (GOLD analysis project Ga0210059, IMG submission 188042) | Ecteinascidia turbinata endosymbiont from Florida, USA - Sample 2 (SPAdes) (version 2) | ecosystem: Host-associated > Tunicates > Ascidians > Unclassified | place: Key West, Florida... | reverse complement strand
ATTGGTTTACTGTGACGAAATTCAAGAAACGAGATACGAGAATTACTTCGATTTTGATCTGGCAGCGCGCTACATTGCTGAACCGTTGGTTTTGCTGGTATCTTTCGCGCACTCGTCTGCGCCGAAGCGCGAACGGATGCGACGAGTGCAACGGATGCGTTGCTCAGCGGTGTTTGGGGACGATCGGCGTGTTGGTTTTATGTGGCGACAATCGGACAATGAATTTAGCAGCTATCGCGATGCATATCAAATATACGGCGAGTACTTTATCGGAAATCAATACGTCGATTTGATTGCCTTTTTTGAAAAATACGTTTCTTTTGACTTGGTCTAGACTACGTTGAAAATCTGCGGTCATAAAAGCAGCGACTGAAAAACAAACTTTTGTTCTGTAGACCGCCATAATCGCTGAAGTCAAACGTTTTTAAGAAAATAGCTGCAGCTCCAAACGAAGCAAAGAGAGCGACTACTTGTTCAAAAATGAAATTTACGTTGTACATCTGGGAGCCGCTGTGCAAAGCACCGCTGCTACTTTAATGAACAGACAGGGATAGCCTTAAATTTTTTGGGAAAGGCAAAGTTCTACGGGGGCTCACTTGGGAAATCGCAATCCATTTATAATGTTATTGCTAGTTTCAATTATCTTCATCTATACAGACTACAGCATACTAACGTAATATGAAATGCTAAAGTTATGCATGATACAAAAATGAACTAAAATTTTAACAATTGGAAATAAAAAGTGACAATGCAAAAATCACTTAAAAATTAAGTTACATTTTTTAGCTTTTTGTTCGGAAAATTCATCTATTACCATTTGCATCTTTCATTCTATGTTTTTACCCATTTAATCTGTCGTCTTTCGCTTTATCTGTTTGATCACTAACCAGTTACAATTATCACAGCTGTTTCAATATAATAGCATTGATTTGTAACTGTACAGTTTTTATTGCAGTGTTTTTTTTTCTTCTACACAATGCACCATACATCGTATACCATTGAAACACGTTCAGTAGAAGCTAGAAAGGATCAGAGAGATATCTGGCAAAATTATTGCAAAATCATCCAAGTTCATGCAAAAAAATTCAAATTTTTCTGATACTACCTGATGTGGCCTACATGCAGTGAGGCGAAAACGTTTGTGTTGTAATAAAGTATGACCATAATTAGTTTGCTAGCTCTGGTTTGTCTCTGGCTACAAAAAGTTACCTCTCTTCTGAAATTGAAAGTTACTTTGCTCCGAGTGGAAAATATGAGATTTCACGCCCATCTGAAGATGAAAACTTACTCCAAAACCAGTCCAATTTATGAAAGTGGACAGACGTCAGCCAGAGTGGATGGTGCCTGAAATCCACGACCGGAACACGAACAACTCCTGACTCGCAATGTTTCAGTCAAACTTCTGATTTCTTGTTGATAAAACTAGTACGTGTAAAATGCCCTAATGACCAAGGCCAGCCAATGGTTTGAGGAAAGGTAAGTTAACTAAAAAACTGGTTGCTTGCCGCATTTGTTAGACTGCAAACTGCAGCTTCTGTTGCTTTTTCATCATTTTGTTCAGCTTGCAATCAAGGGCGGCTTGAATGAATTATGAACACCATGTCATGCGGTTTGCAATCGAACAATTATAAAACAAGTTGAAAGTGCCGTTTATTGCAACTTCATTCTACAGAGCAACAGTCTTATTACTAGAATAATTTGAAAAAAATGGAAAAGTGCTACAACTGACAAGGGGTCCACAAAGTGGGGTCCGCCGGTGACTGCGTCATACTCTTCTAGCTGTGAACGGGTCATATCCTTCATAAAGATCACACTGTTTTTATTGCCATTTCAACAGTTGGCGCATGTCACGCCAGTGGTGTAACTAGGGGGGGAACAAGAGAAGACGTATGCCCCGGGCACAGCATCTGGGTTCGCCAAATTGAGTTCGGCGAAATGTCAAATGCCAGAGGGTGCCAATAATTACTATTCACGAAATGTCATAGGCCAGCGGCTGCAACCCAGTTGCGAAATCTCGTCAAGATCACCAAGGTTCGCAAGGCGAGCAGTATCGAACCTTAGTGACGTTTTAGGGCGGAGCTTCTGTACTCCACAGCAATCAGCTCCCACCCGTGGTTTGACTCATTGCTCCGTCACAATGCTTTCCGATAGCAGGGTTGCGAACTTATCGACGTTGGTGTCATTCCATAGTTGCGTCACAATAGGACGGCATCCAGCGTTCACAGTGCATGCCGCATCCTACTGCGCGTGCTATTAGAGCAGCGACGAAACCTACAATGTGTTGTTACAACAACGGATCTGATTTTCAGGAAAACTTTTGAGCTGTGATGGTTCGACAAATTTCATATTGAATGGATTTGATGTGGTTCCGAATTTTGCTACAATCCGAATTTTGCTACGATGATTTTAATTTGAGGGATATTTAATTAACAGTTGATTACTTTTGCAAGACTCTAATTCAGGGGTCTCGAACTCAAATTGCTCCGAGGGTCAACTTAGGAAGTATAAAGTAACCCGAGGGCCGAATTATGACTACCCGAGGACCGAACTATAACGCTGACATAACAATGGCGGTACCTGAGATTTACTAGAGACAGCTTGTACATTATATTTCTTGCGAAAGATATCGTAAGTTACAGGTAAATCATTTCTAGGAGTCTGTAACTTCGTTTGAAAGGAACTTGTTCACTCGCCAGCAAAGCACTTTTAAACACCGGTAAATCGACTAAATGACTGAAATATTAATTATTTGAAAATTCCCAAAAACCATCGCGGGCCGCACAAAATGCCCTCGCGGGCCACATGAGGCCCGCGGGCCGCGTGTTTGAGACACTTTCTTTAATTACATCTGTGCAACAGCGTAGAGTTTATTAGCGATAATTGTCAACTATTCAGCTACGGTTGCATGGTTGGTTCGACCTGCAAGCTAAGCACCTCAACGGATATGATCGACATTCAGGTCGCTCCGGACAGCGAGGCTTGATACCACGACCAGCAGCTGTCTACGGAGACGTCGCGGAGTTGTCATCAAGCAGGGTCTACAAATGGATTTTCTTCATGGCAAAGATAAAGTTTTACCAAATCAGATAGGCCCCTGTTCTGCGACTCTTGTTTCATGTTATTAGTTCGGTCTTGGTGTTTCCCGTCCATCTTTGCAGCTCTTTCATACTTCCTGCACGGAGTTTGATTTCGTGGTTTTCCAAGTGCGAGATTCTAACGCGCTCACTGTAATTGAACTGAATTGCTCTAACTGTTGTGATGGCAGTTTGATATGCTTTCCATTGGGTGCACTGGCTTTGCGCACTGTATAGCTTTCTTGCAATGAATCAGCCCGATCAGAAAAAAGGTAAAAGGTCCCAAGGTCAAATGATGGTACAGTGAAGCCTCATTGCGCAATCGCCGGATCCTATCAAACGCCATTGCGAGAAAAGTGGAGTCGGGTTGTATCGATACTACAAATGAGGTCAGTCAGTTGTTTCAGACTGAGCGGATAAGCACGCTTGCGTTGCTTTGTTTTGTTTTCATCGGTACTGCTCACAAACTGCTGCTAGAAAACGTCGTCGGTAAAGTTTCACAAAGGGAGTTTATTCTTTGTTTTCTTTTCATTGATGTTGCTTATAACCAGGGCTGGGATGTTGCCAGTTTTTGGTTGGTGTCAGTGTTTGAAAAAAATTTGCCGCCGGTGTTGGTATCGACATCGGCAAGTCTTGAAACAACAACGTGAAACCTTAAAGAGATCACATGATAACCATAAAAATTTCAGTATCTAATTCAAAGATTTGTTTCAGAGGGACAATGGGCCGAATTACAGTGCGGTGGAAGAATTGTCGGCATCACAGAGGGGTAATAACCCTATTTGTGAATGTCCACTATGATTAATCTGAATAATTTATATTGAAACCACTTTTTCCCTCTTATAGGGCTTTGCTCCCTATTTTAGGTCTTCGCCCCCTAATCTGTTCTGACGGCGTATCGTTGAAAATGTTGCATTGCGTATCTCACCTGGTGTCGGTAAAAATTTACCAACACACCAGCCCTGCTGTGTTTACAACCCCATGGTCTCAATTTCCACGATTTTTGCGATCATTTTTGCGGTCAATCGAGTTACCCTGGCAAGTCCGAATTCGCGTTATATCGGGGCGCGTCACAACGAAGTTCCACTCCAGTCAAATTTGTACTACTTTCGGCTATTTGGGAGTTGGTCTTTAGGTCTTACTGAGAGGGGCCCGAATCAGCTTTCGACACCCATACTCCCAACTCACTCTTCGCATCTATGCTGCCATTAACGGGCTGGGTAGGGGGCAAAACTGACTTTGTCCCCGGGCGTGGGAAACCTTTGGTACTCCACTGTGTTAAGCTGCGAGCGAACACACCATGAAGTATTCCCTAAGCAGTCGCATATAAGAAATAAAATCTGAATTAAAATGAGAGGGCGAGTTAAGGCGACATACTTGTAATGGAAAACCAGCGACGATCGGGGTCGTCCACAGTTGTTTCAAGCAGAGTGATTAGCCTCGAGCCGGTTACTGGGGCAAAGTCAGTGTGCTCAAAGTACTTATGCACTTCTACGCTTTCATCCAGAAAAGTGGGAGGAAATGACGCGCTTGTTGCGGCGGGCAGCCAACGTAGCTGAACATGATGAACTTGTGAACGTCGTCGACGCTTTCCTCGGTCAATCGCGATGACCTGTGACGAAAGGTCAACAGCGTTGTCACCGACATTTAAAAAGGGATTAATAAGACAAAGACACGATGGATGTGGTCTTGGTGAACACGAAGAGACACGTTGCCTTCAGGAACCGTTAGTTCGGCAAATAACATAGACCTGATTTTTGGCGACAGATCGTCACTACTGTCAATACGAAGCATTTCTGACTGACGTCGGTTTAACAATATATCACGTGTTCGTTGCGCTGGCAACATAGCAGTGCAACGCAGACACGTTCACCTTGAACAGTAATGATTGCTATTTTCTTTTTTTTTTGAAAAAAGATTGTATCACCAGTAATCAAACCTGGTTGAAACACATCGAACACTACGTTCATTAGGAAACTAGTAACTGATCAACTAAAGTGAAGGCAGAAACACCGCCTACCTTAAGCGACTGTTCATCGCCAGCACGAAACGCGGCTTTGGTGGTGATCATGCCTGTGGTGGGGTGAATTACGAACATGTCTCCGTACTCGGAAGGGTCATTCCACCTGTATTCTACTTCTGCGTTCCTTCCACTGTCATCGTCCAGCGCGACGACTCGCGTGCTGTCATACAAAAATCAGTTATGAGGACTTTTATGTTTTCACTATGGGCGCACGACTCGCGTGCTGTCATACAAGAATCAGTTATGAGGACTTTTATGTTTTCACTATGGGCGCAAACTGCATTAACGCTGTGGCACATTGAGCTCTACACAAAAAAACTCACCCATGCTGAAGCAACTACTTCAACAACTCGACTTTTAAATGTGATTACGCCAAACACTGTACTCGAGGTTCAGTGCCAACTAAGTTACATTCGCCAAATTATGAGTTTGGATTTGAACCCGCAAATGAGTGTGTTCATAGGCAGCAGCGGTGTATCACAACATTCGCCTCGGTAACGTTTCAGTATTCACAAGATTATAAGTTTTACTATTGAATGTGCTGAACTGCTAATTTGTTGCAAATCAGTTGTGCACTCAGCATCGGACCTAAACACTTTGACTTCACACATAAATGCTACCTAAAAACACTGACAAAGGACAATTTTCACCGCATTTCGTGGTGCAGGCTTTCAGTTTTTCAGGACGATTTGCGGGAAGGAGCCAAAACGAAAAAACCTGCCAATCCAAATCAGTGAGAAGTAGGCTGAATACGGAGCTTTCTGTCATGCACTTGAACACAAAGGCATGACGCCGACAGTAGGAAAGGACCCTTGTAACACAATATGTTTGAAGGCTCCGTGAACGTCAACGCGTAAATCTCAATAAGATTCGTTCCAGTCAATGTCTCCACATCAACGCTCGCCTTACACGGTTGCATCTTTGCGCAACGCAACACTTATTTGTAAAAAGGAAGAGATTCTGCAACCTAGGCGTGTAAAAACCGTTTTTTCGGATTTAAATAATGCGCTCACAATGCTGGTGAGTATAATACGTGCATTCTACTATCACAAAATGAAAATGGAGACAGAGGATCATGCTAAGTGAGCTTGAAAGCACACATGATTGATACTGTTTTAAATGTTGAAAACCACATAATTTCGAAGAAAGCTGTAAATTGTATGCGAACTTAGATTTCACCCCTCCCCCATTTGGACACAAATACACATTGCAAAGCATATACAATTCATTACGCAAAGGGAGCGTTGAAGCAAAGAGATAAACGCTGCTGCCTACCCACTGCAACTGAACCATGCAATATAATGCACGACAAAGCAAGTTTGTGTCGCAGCATAAACGCTTCAAGCCTACACTTCGCCAGAAAGCTCAACGAAAAACTTACACATTAAACCAACTTGCAGACTTTTTGCGCTCCGTTAGCGCGATTGACTTCTCCATCTCTTTGAGAAAATAAGGATCGTTGTTGTTGATATCAGATACGTTTACGATTACAGTCACTAACGACGACCGAGAAGGGGTTCCAGAATCGCTGATTTCCACCTGCGAAAAATATCATTTTCGATATAATTGTTTTTTTGCTTGAAGAAACAAGAGAAGGTAGCTCAAATTTGACGCAAATTTTTTCCAAATTTACACTTCTCAGCCACTTATCTCTGGCATGATGGGAGTCAAATGGAGCTGGTTAATTATCTGTAAAGAACGCAGAAAAGCTTTACACACGTGTAATAACAGCGTTTAGTGCACTGTTTTGGTGCACGGTCAAACTGCACCGAAGCTGCTTTATTAAATGCACATTCCGTAACTGCACCATGAAGAGCAATGGAATATATCGAGCGTGCTGCCTAACGATCTATCGAAGTAACGCACGCAGTCCTTGCAGGGCTGTTTCAACAACTCATCGTCACGTTCGGAAAACCTTGATCGATAAAAGTGCGAACTGACAGGCGGCGAACTAACTATCCCAACAATGACAAAACTGTAGTCATTTCAATTAACGCTTCAGAAGGCGGTCAGCGGCTTGAAGGCTTTGCTCGACACATAGCGAAGCGTTTTATCGAGGCCGCCGTAAAGACATTACGGCGGCTTCGGTTTCATCCGCTCGCTGGTGCACACCGGCAGCAGCCAAATGACGTACACGCATTGCGTTAGCGCAGCTCTAGCGCGAGCGAAGCGTGGGCGTCACAGATCGCACTGCGAGGCCGTTGTAACAAGCCTTGGTTGCGATGGCTTTCTTCTTCTTCTATTTGAATAAGGACTGAGGATGCGTAATTTTACGTGAAATCGATTTCCTATTAAAAATTTGCTGATCGATTCCTTGCTTACACCCATCGTGGAAAGTACATACTTGGCTTTCTTCTTCGTTTCGCACTTGCTTTCTCAACACCCTGTCTAATTCACGTCAGAGGAATGTGTTTGGAGAATAGGCGCGCCTAACAAGTCTGATGCGCTCGGAAACGAAAAAAGAACCGACTGAAACAAAACGCTGTGGAATCACTGCGGGACAAGAGGGATTGCCGCAAGCCTGCGCAACGGTCGAAAACCTTAGGATATTTCCGAAATACCTGACTGTCCAAGAAACACAAATCGCTTTGTTTACATTTATTTCATATGCGCACAGCTGATTCAGTAAACGTCTCGATTGAAGTAGACGATGCTGTCAGTGGCAGCACCACTGCAGCATGCACTACGACAGTAGCCGTGGGACCTACGGTGGAGGGTAGGCGTGTATTGGCGCTTTGGACGCCATTCGTGACATCATGAATAAGAGCGAATACACCGAAACGCTCTTTTCTCGTTTGGTCTTTGCATTTGGGATCAACCATAACTGAAACCAGCACAACTTCAAATTACACTGCCTTTAAGAGTGAATTGAAAACAGTCAGCTGCGCAAGAGGGCATTAGTTGAAAGTGTAATCCGCCTTCAGCGTTGTCGATTGCATCAGTACGTCGTAACTCTTGAGCGACGTCTGCAAGACCAGCCCTTCTGCCTTCATTCGACTTAGCCCAGCCGTGACCAAGCGCTGCGTTACCGAACACGGACGCATTAACACTTATCACAAAAACCGCTGCCGACTTGGAGCGCGTGCGGCGGATCAACGAGATGGACGACTCGGAAGCGAAAGTGCGAGGGCGATGCGCTTGATTGGCAGTGCCGAAGCTTTCTCTGAACATGCGTCGACATGAACAATCGTAGAAAAGTCCTATCCGAAATCATTTTACAATCGTCTAGCACTGAACCGGTTTCCAAGCAGTTATGTCTGCTGACAACACAATTGACGCTTCCCGAGTCACACGTCGTGTTTTGCAAGTTCTCACTTAACGAATACTATTTTTATTCGCATTTATTTTTTCAGCAAAAAATTACAGAAGAGTAAAGGAAAATCTGAATTGAGGCCATCTTGGCACCAGCTCAGTTAGTAGAAGGTTGAGCGCGCACATCCTCGTCGACAAAACAAAGCAAGTCCTGCACTTTCATTCCTGACCCATCAAGCGCACCAAAAACAGCTTTTAGCCAAAAAGCCTTGTCAGCGTTCGGGTGCACTGAGACCTGTTGGCGGCAGCGTTGCAACGAATCAAAATTAGTGGAGCGCGATGAAGGCAGGCGATCTGGCGCCGCATCTCAAGATCGTTTATGAATTCATGTCACTAACAAAACAATCGTCACGCACAGCTAAACAAACACAACGCCATCAATTACGAAAAATCATCTCAACAGAATGAACGTGCCACCAACGCGAACTGCAGGTCATCTATCAACACAACATCGAAGTTTTGCAAAGAAGAGCTTCAACGTGTTGAGGTTTAATGTTCAGGATCACTGTTAAATATTAGCCACTGTTTGCTCACAGCCCTTGGGTTTTCGCAAGCGAGTTTTCCCACCGATAGTACTGTAGGCTCTGAATATCACTTAACAGTGGGTGCCTTGAAAGACAACAATATTCGCAAGCAGAAAACATTTCGATATCAGCATCCAGCGGTTTGCAAAATTTCAACGCGTAGACGCGAACGAGATATTGTGGTTCCCTGAAACAGTTCAAATAAGTACTCTCCGCAAAGGGGATGAGCAAAGAATCAAGCAGCAAATTCAAAAAAATTGGGGGGCATATATCAGTATTCAGAAGGGGGTTACATACTTGAATATATATATATGTGCACGTTTGAATTATCGAAAAAAGATGAAAGCGGAGCCCAATCGGCTGATGCCTCGAAAGCTTACAGAAAACCTAAAGCTTTTAATTGCCACTGAAACAGTTCCGACAAATGTAGGTGAACACATTACGAACTGTGACAGCGACGAAAACAACCTGAATTGAAGCAAAACTGTCTGTCAACACGTGGAATGGCACAAAACAGTCGTTTCTTGGCGTGATGGGCACCAATGAAAATAACTATTTCACGGTGTCTGAGGCGTGAGCGTGGTCAGACAAAGCAGTGCTTAGTGGCAAATTGCCACTGTCACAAACGACGTTTGAATCTTTGTTCGCGCAAGGAATCGAGGAGACCTGAAAAGGTCAAAACTAGGTCGTTCATTCCGATGGCTCGATCCTGTTTTCGTTTTTAGGAAAAAAAACTCATCAGGCGAAAATGGAAAGCGTCGCCGAGCAAAGGCTTTTCGCTCCCTTCACGCTCAAATGATCATGAAAGTTTGGAATGGAACAGCAAGGTTCGCGACCACGAATTAACGTGATGTTAACAGATCAACGTAGCTGCGTGTGTGGCATCGTCGCAGATATAGTCTAGAAGGGTCGTGGGCTGTATATCAGATTCCGAAAATGTGGGTTGGCCATGAGAGAACACCCGTGCCTTTTCCTTTCGCATCCTATACACAACTGGCGCGCACTAGCAAACGCGCAGAAGGCCCCTTTCATCGTGTGCCGTCGAAAATACTGTGTAGGAGGCAAAAAAACACGCTTAAGCAGTGTTGCCAACGTAAACACTACCCCCCTGCTTTGTTGTGCCGGAACGTCAACAGTACGCCAACCATGAAAGACAAGGCATTACCGCACCATTAGCGGTTAGGCACGAGAAGTTGCGCCTGCGTTGCACATTTCGCAAATACAACGAACCAGCGCCTGCACGTTTCTTGATCTTGTGAATTTCTATGCCGCTAATGGATCAACGAAGCTGCTACTGTGAAAAAGGTAGATGTTGGTGGAGTTGCATGATAAGCCAAGGAGCAGTGGGTGCTGAAGCCAATTTGCTGTCGCTTTGCGAACTTTTATTCCAGAAAGTCGTCATGCAAAGTTTTGTCCGGAAACGTCACGGAAAAGAACATGCACGGCACCAGAAAACTCTTGCAGCGGCAAGACGCTTCTACTAGCAACAAAAACAGACCTCGAACTCCTCGTAATTTAGCAAAACGTGGAGTTTTGCAGGCTGCCGAACTTCCTGCGCTCAGCAGCACTGCATTGACATGAAGCGACTATTCACGGTCAACCCCTTCTAACTCGTTTCCGCCGACTGGACACAGAAGTATGCTTAGCGGAGAGCACCAGGGTGTTTCGGAGCGAAACAAAAACCTTTTCAATGCGAGTTTATTCTGCCTCGAGTGCGACAACGTTCACCAGCTCTTTGTTGAGCTTAACAACCAAGTTCCATTACCTGGCTATTGCCCAAAAGCTGTCGAAACTAGGGCGGCATGTTTTGATAGACTCGCTCGATCGTGCTGGCAAAAGGAATGTTTTCAATCGTGGAATGCGGCTCGTGCCATCGCAAAGGAACGCGCAATCAAAGTAAACTTGAAATTATCTTGTGAAGGTCAAGCGAAGGTCGGCTCAGCTTTCGCAAAGAGGTCTCCTGCCTCTGAAATGACTCCACCGCATTATGCACTGCTGCGACCTGTGAAGACGCAGAGAACGGAGGATAAACGCATTTCGGTGAAATGCGTAAGAAACAGCACGCCCCCCCATATTTTATAGTGTTCACAGGTATATAAAACGACATTTGAAAATCACGTACAGTGTTTCTTATCTTTCTTCAGCGGCCAAGCATGCACCCTGGCTACCAGCTTCCTGTCAGACAACGACACCTGTGCTCAAAATCCTACATCACCGAAAGAAAGGCTACGGCACGTTTGAAGGGCACTGGAGCGAAATTCATCATCGCCGCACGCGGTATGTTGTCGAATTGCAAAGACTTTCGCTCGTCAGCCGACAACAGTCGGAAAGTATTTCGGAACGTTTCGAAGAGAGGCTCCGTCGTATACTTAAAACGCTGTCAGAAAAACGTCGCTTTGGGGCAGGCGAGCAAGCGGAAGGCCTCAAGAAATCGTCCGGGGCCACATACCACTTTGGACTACATGGATTCGTCGCAAACGAAGCAGGATTCGTCATCAAAAAATGCCGCTTCACGAAACATGCGCAGTGCCGCATCGCAGCCATTCTTCTTCGCGTGCGGAGATGACGCGTAAATGTGGCTTTACCAAAGTAAACTATCATTTCGCTTTCATATGCCACAAATGATCTTCATGAAGCTCATACATTACTCGAACCCCCAATTAGGGTTGAAATGAGCGGAAGACAACGCGGCAGTCTCCTTTCAGAAGTTCCAGGCAGTCAGATCGCACTGTTTATTTGCACGCCTTCAGTTTCCGGTGATACCTGGTCACCTCAACAGCAGAAAAACGGAATATTTCAAATATGACACGGAAATGGTTTTACTGGTACGTTAATAATATAATTGCGGGACAGTTTAGTGATAATTTGGAGAAGCATTACTTATTTAATTGCCGTCTACCCGAAAATACAAAATTACCCGAAACAAGTTCGAGTTCACGGTTTGCATGGAGTTTCATAACGTAGTTCGTCCCAATGAAATATAAGGTGGATAAAGTTTGATTAATATGGTTTAACTGTAAACAGTCTTTTAAATGCAAAGCACTTGGAAATCCACTTTGTCACTGTTTTAGACAACCAAGCACCAAACTTCAAAAACGTTTTCAGGAATGTACGCTCTCACACTTCAGCTTGCATTTGGATAAAAAGCAATTTTGTCTCAAAAATGGACGAAGTCACATGCGAGAGCGGCAAGTTGTGTGTAAGCGAAGCAATAAAATGTCAATGATTAGAACTAACAACGCGGATCGAAAGTTTGAGAAAATTTTCAGAATGCAAACATACCTTCTATGCACACGCCACCACGGAAAAAAAACGAGTTAGCCATTTCCGACAGAAAATGACACTAAATCGATTTGATAACGTCAGGTGGAAGGGTGCAGCTTAACTGACTGGCCCTTCGCGCCGTGCACTTAGCATTAAGTGGCAAGAAGCGGGACCATATCCACCCTATTAAACAAACCATGCGGGGCAAGCTTATTATGTGGCACTGACCAAGCGGAAACAAACGACGCAAGGCGAGCGGGGTTGTTGAACACACAAAGACGCCTGGATGATTCCTCGTGATTTACAGGAAACCAAACGGAAAGCGGGAGTTGGATCGGATGGATTACCATCCCTCTTTGACCGCGCCGGATGCCAAGAGGGTCAGTGTCCGGCAGCCGCGCCGTTCGAACCGCGGCGGCGAGTGGACGCTCACGCGTCGTTTGTTTATTTGTCAACTGGCTTTCGCGTCTTCTCGCTACAAATCTGTTCAGCCCGTGCCCGACCGTTTCGCCCTGCTTTTTGCTCCAAGACCAACCGACGAGTCCAGGCATAAAAGACGCCGATTGCGCGTGAGCTGGTAGCAAGGCCCCAAGCGCGTTGGTCGAGTAACGCTTCACACACTCAGGTCCGGTCTTTCATACGCTCCCGCTGGCGATGTTAATTGATGAGTCTGCGCGTCGCTATCGATAGCGTCACGATAATGACGAGAGAGGTATCTTCGTTTTCGTAAAAACCATACTGCTACGTAACGAGGGCCGACGACCGACGTGTCTCGGCTTGGGAAAACGGCTGCACTATTGGAAAAGTCTCATGCACTACTTGAAAAACGTGGCCAGATACAAGCTGCCTGATCACGTTATTGTCGACGAGATGGAACAAAACTCCCGGATCCAATAACGTGTACAGCACTTCAAACAGAAACAAAACTTACGTCAAGCGAGATCTCCCTGGATGTTGTTTTCACTTTCCGGAGATTCTTGCGCGTTTGAATGGTGCCTAAAAAAGTAAAAATGTACGGTTACGTGTCTGGCTTGCAAATCGACAATCATAACTTCGATTTTACAAGTAACTCGATGGGACGCAGAGCGTGAATTACGTGCTAACAACAATTTTCGATGTTCCTTTTTTCAGCGAGGTGTTGATCACAAAACGTAAAAGACTCTCATGCGTCAAACGCAGCATGCAGCGGTCGTTACGTGCTGTTGTGCGTATTATCGAAAACCATTTGCAAATATTAGCAGCGCTCATTAAGCGCAAGCGGTGCATTCCTTTTGCTTACGCAGCATTTTCCACCTTTCACCTTCTGGAGAAGGTACTAGCCATTTACGATCGCCGTGAAAGAAACAAACGCACACTTTGTTTTCTGAAGTTGTTTGAAAATCGAACAGTGAAGAATCGAAATGGCCACAGGGTTTTCTGATATCAAACTCTTCGTTAATTCGCGGTGGCGTCACGAAGTGCTGCTCATGATCAGCAGGAAAGCAACTCGCGCAGTGAGTGCCTCTGGGATGTTCATTCTCTTTCTTCGAAAGAAACCAAATCAAAACAGTTCACGGATGACTACAAGAAATACCGAGCCAATCAAGGCTGCATGTAGCAACCACGTCTTGGAGATCGGCAAGTTCGCGAGGCCCCTGAGCAAGGTGTGTGAAAGAGAAGTGACTTCACTCCAAGAACATAATCAACGAGGAATGGTGCGAATAATGACAGTAAAATGAACCTCTGACCCAAAAGCAACGGGTGCAAGCTTTTGACAATAAAATATAATCACTGCGCAAAACGACTTGATCAGGCCATTTGATGTGAAGTTGCGAGCATCCTGAGTAACTAAGGAAACAGACAAGCACAGCTAAAACTTTGTTACAAATGGCGACTGCTAAGAACTACCACTGCACGTCACAAGTTCACTGTGATCTGATTACTGCACGGCGGTCACTGCATTGAATGATTTCGCGTTTGTATCCCCGTTCATTATGCAATTATTTATAGATCACAATATAAAAACGTAAAGAATGTATCTTTGTGGCTTTGTGCTTCAAAGAGACGATTATTATCAGTAATCCGACTGTGTGCACCAATGCCAAATGACAAAAATAAACATATTAAAATATTACGACTACACAGGCAATCCGATTCATCCCATTTCGTAATGTTGGCAAAGACTGGTAAGCACTCTGCCGCCTTTCAACCGTAACACGACAAGAGCACACAATCACTGTCTTATCAGGAGGTTTTTCGTGATGAACACGGACGTCATTAACAGAGTATTATGACTGCCTGAGCAAACGAAGACTTGGCAGCAAACAAAGCGGAAGCACAACGAGCTCACAGCCTGATATCATTGCCACACGTTAGGCACCGGCCGACGTTTGTACGATAACTGATCTAACTAATCTATAGTTCGCTTCCGAAAATATCGGTAAACGGAAGTTACGTTTCATTAATACAAACTCTAGCAAACGTTAACAGTAAAAAAGCGCCACTTTGTCAGTATTTTCTTTTAACACGTGTTCACTTGGTGCCGCAGCAGCTCATGCGGTCACGCGGACATGTCAATCATCAATCGCCGTCATATCTCTCTTCGGCCATTTTTGCTCTATGACGTTGCAGTCGGGATTTTCAGATTCAACGCCGCATTAATGGTGCAACAGCGCATTTTTTCTCAAAACAAGTTCCTTTTTCTGCTGTGTCTTGAACTGTTGTCGTTGTTCTGTTTAAATCCCCGTTTATACAACTACAAAAGCGAACGTGGCAGTGTCATCTGTTAAAAATTATATTTGTTATTTCACAAGTCAGTGTTGAAACTAAAACGTAAACTTGATGGCGAAATTGAAAGAAGCACTGAGTAACTGCAAAAATCTCAAGAGGTTTTGACACTTTCGCTCACAAGCACGCGTGAGCCTTTTATGTTGGTGACGTTGCACGTCCGAGATATGAAACTCAGCGGGCACAACTGGTATACGGACGTCTGAAGGCTTCTGTCAGAATAACAGCGAACGACGCACAGCTACCCTCGGCAGATCATACGGGAAGGCTCGCGCCGGCCGGTTAGGCATGCACAATTTCTGGTTTCACGGTTAAATATTCATTGGCGATACATCAAAGCGCTCTATGAAGTGCCAAGTCTGTCAGCGCTTCGTCAGTGCGAAAGCGTTCGGGTGGCATCCATTGTTCCCTGTTGGGAACCTACCTGGTCAAGAACGCACACTGTGTGTGGAAACAATTAACGTCCCCCCGTGAGCCGCAGTTTGTCGAAAACCATTGTGGGCAGAGATAGCAGTAGCTCCGCGACGATAATAATCCAGTTGTTTGCTACTCTAACGTTCCGAATACAAGGTAAATCAGCCCAGGCTGGCCTGCAGACCGAAAAGGTCGGCTAGTGTACAGCGGCCATGCACTTCCTATTTGCTTGCTGATTTGCGTCGACGCAAGAACTTTGTGGGCAGCGAATCAATTAGCAGCGGAACGATGCGCTCACTGGATGTCGAACGCTTCTCTGTTTTCAAAGCGCCATCAAAGCTAAGCACCCTGTTCACAGTCGTTTCTCTTCGTCGGAACCACAATTAAAAGCAGTCTTTGTTGCGGGGGTTCGGTTGCTCGGGCGCGGCAACGAACAATGGGTCTATTGCTCGGGCCTCTGAAGCAATCCATTTGACTAGATTAGCGCTGGCAGCGAAGATCAGCATTCGACAGCGCGCGTCTGCGGTGCGTCCCGGTGATGCAGAGGTCTGGTTTCGGTCCGCAACGCAACGGCGAGGTTTCACCTTCCGTGACTCAGGTGGATGTCGAACGACGCGAGCGAATGATGCGACTTCTTTCCGAAGCGAGGATCGGGATCGCTTTACAAAAGGCAATATCAAGCCTTGAGCAAATTGGGGCAGCCCGCGGAAAAACGGCCCTTCTGTGAAATGGCCCGGTGCCGAAAACACGGTTTCGGTTCGCGGCTCACTTTCAAAGAGCAGAGGACATCTCAAAGATTGACGCAATGTAACACTAGAGCAGACATTCATCAAAATTTTTATCAGATCATATTGAAAATGCGCTTTGATTAGATTACGTGGTAACCACTGCCGGCGCCCTAGAGCAGAAGTCCCCATGAAGCTCTTGTTCGCTTTGGTAAGAATATGTGCAGAGATCACATGTTTTGGAAACAACCCCTGTCAAAACCCTCGCTTTTCATTGTGGTGCGGTCACACATGAGAAAGCGATGGTTCTTATCAGCCAGCTCGTCGTTGTCCAACCTTCTACAGATCACAGATATCGTCAATAAGTATCAAATTCGGTCATCCAATGACTCATCGCTGTCAGTAAGGCAAGAAATGTTGAAAACGTCACTGCTAACAATTGATCTCTTCTCCACACTTGTGACATTCATTATTAATTGTACAGTATAACTCGAGAGTGTTTCAAGCTACATCCTTGTTGTTCAGCCAACGAAATATTTAACTGCAACGACGACTTAATCCATGGTGCTTCAGTCAGCCTTTACATGACTATTATCATTGGCAAAATTACTGCAATTTGATTCAGAACATAAGGTCGTTCTAAGCCTGGAAAAAACTTAAGTCAACTCGGTCACTATGTCTGAGAATATATGACTAGTGAATACTGTTACGGCGAGTTTTAGTATTACCACGGGACAAATGACCGAAATGTCTCAGCGAAAAAAAAACAGTTCTGCACGGTTGTTGGTTTACTTCGCAGTGATCTTCGGGTACAGCACAGCCATTTCCTCACCAACGCCCTCCTACCTTCCACCCGACCAAGGATCAATGTGAAAACAGGAAAGGTCATTTCCACCAAAAAAACTTTTCGTGCGGCATTTGGGCATATAAAGAGATGTTAACACATGATATTGCATGGAATTGATAAACCGGATAAAAATACAGCAAAATCTCCTACAGTATCAGCAAGACCAAGAGTGATTAGACAATAGCGCGATGCTTCTGCCTGAAAATGATAGTACGTTGAATACAATGTTTCCAAGTTCATCTCACTGGAATTTGTCCCGCAAAAATAAAATCTAAATACAAAGGATTACTGTTCAAAATTGCACAATCGAGAACCACCCGAAGAAGCAAGCATCGTGCATTTTCTACAAAACAGTTGAAGGTAATTTTGGGTCAACGCTCCTTGATGACCTTGGGTCAGCTAATGGTCAATTTCTTTCTTTCTTGCTTCAGCTTTTCTCAGTGAAACATCCTATGCCGTCAGACATTCCATGTAATTTGATTAAAGTGGAAAAGATCTTCGTTTTCTCATTTTGACGAGTATTCCCAAGGGTGGTATTCCCAAAACGAAGAGCGAAAACTCGAAGTTAATTTGAACTTGAAATGAGTTGCAGTTACGACTGATATGCTGACTGAACAAGGGGAGGGTGTACTAAAAATAGCAGCAGGACTTGCCTTTTTATCGATGGATTTTAGATGGTTGATTGTAGGTGGTACATACACCAAAAGACCTTCTCGCAACGTAGACTTTGCAGCAATTGAACCACTTTTAATTTGTGCAAACCAGGAAAGATTTTTTGCCTTGTATATGCTACAAGGAGCGGAAGTATCAACAACGTAAAATAAGATGATACTGGCAGATTTTGAAATACTTCGTCAAAACCAAGCAACATCAACACAGGATACCTAGTTACCGACCTGCTTGTAGCATTTCGCGCATTTTTAAATGGGAAATAAACGAAATGAACCAGCATCGTGAACATTACCGTCAAAATAACAACATTAACCGAACGACATAAGTTTTCATGGGTATCTCCATATCAAGTCCTCTCAAAATCCTTGTTTAACAAACCAATAATGCGCAAGGGCGTTTTTTGTATCTTCTACACTGTATCTAAAGTAACTTAGGCAAAAGGTAACTTTACAATTGGTGATCACTACCTCCAATGGAATCACAATTATTTGGACGTTTTACGCAACTTCGCAAGTCCAATCAATTTTTCTTCTGGAGCTGGAACAGAAACAACGCGGGGTTCGATGAAGGCATCTCTCTGGGGCCACAGTAAATACGATGGATGCCTTTTTTCTCGTTACACCGCAGAGTTCACACTGCCCTTGCCACAAACGGTTGTACCACTTCCATCGTGTTTATGCGGTTGCAGCATCTGCATGGTGAAGTCTCGTCCAATTCACAATATGGTCACAAAACACGAAAATTAATTACAATAAATTTAACGTTTCCTTCTGTTTACGCTGCTGCATGGCTTCTGGCCTGTGGCCTGAATTTGGGAGAAAAAACGAGAAATGGTGTACAGTACTGCTATGAAAATGTCCAAACCTTGAAAAATATCAATGCTGGAGAATGCTTCTGACTCATCAGCATAAAACACCAGGTTCCAATGACTACAACCGCAAGTACAAGAAAACCAACAGGTGCAGAGATTTGTGCCAAACAACACGCCCGTTGATAAGCAATTTTCGCAATTTCGCCGAATCGTTTTTCGTTTCAAAGGCAGTTACGGTTCGGCGAAACGCTTCACTTCACAAGCAATCGCCTCTTCTTTCAAACAGGTGCCCGAAATGTCGCAAATAAAGCCCATGTCAATGGAAATTGGCTCCATGATGAATCAAAATAGACCAGTTATTGGGTTTTTGAATTTACGCCAACCCAGACAATTGGATCCAATTTGAAAATTCGGCAAGAAAACGAGAACATAACAATCCTCTGCCGGTGGAATGTTACGTCAGCACCAGCTCTAAAAAGCAATTAGTTGAACAGCGCTGTCTAACCATTGCCGTGAGAGCTGCGCAACCAATACACGTTCACGCTGGACGCCGCCAGTTCCGCCGACTGCTCATCCGCCGTTCATGCACAGCCAAAAGCGTGATTTGCTTTGCTCTGGTTTTGATATGAATTATTTTGCTTTGCGACGCAAATCGGCAAAGAGTTCTTTCGAGAAGAAACAACACAACACCGTTGTTAACACCAATAAAATAAACAGTTGTCTTTGGGGCGCTCGGTTTGTTTTGTGACTCACAGGATTCGCCCATTGTGAGCGAACACAGTGCTCTCAACTGTTCTTTGTTTGTCTCGAGCTGTGTTCGCAATTTCCCTTAAAAGTGCGAATGAAGCCTACGATCAAAAACAAGATTATTTAGAGGAAACTCAATAAACGCCGTCTCTAAATCGCTTGTACCTAATGAATATGTGCTTCGAGTTGTGACGGTAACAACTGACGCTGTGACGCTTTCAAAATTTGTTTATAGACGATCAAGCAAATCAGCAAAGAAAACGTTTTCACCAAACGCCGCCAAACTTGTACCTGTGAAAGTGGCGCCGCAATGTGCTCTGTAACTCTTTTTACACAGTTAGCATTTCAGCTCCACCGCACCTGAACCCAAGCAAAATAGCCTCTAGAAAGCAAAAATCCAACAGTGCACACCACACAGGCATCCTGGGTTCCTGTATAACAAGCTCTTCAGCGTAATTCGGTGTAAAGAATGACTGAACCTCAATGCCGTAGCTCGCCAGTGAATAGTGCGCTTTAGGCGGGACGTGTAGTTAACGGATCGGTTTTGTTCGTTGACTTCAGGTGTTTTTTGGTCCAACAAAGCTTCCCTGGCTCTGTGGACCCGCTCCGGTACCAAACAATGAAGCGACAGAAAGTTTCACGGACTTTCTCCCGCTGAGGCATCCGTTAGTCGTGCAAAGCAAAAACGTGATAGCAGCTAATAATATCGACCTGCAACGCAACACCAGGACGATTGTACTTCACCGTCACGATTGACAAAATGATGATCAGCGCTGTCGTGCGACCACGCAGCGCATTATAGAGCAGTCCTGGAGGAAACTGACTGACGAAGCCGGTTATCTCGCGTTGTGTTCATGTCTTGCGTGATATTCAAACAGTGCATATATTATGCCGTTGATCAGTACACGGTTCACAACGAATAAAATGGTGATGCAAACTATGCAAACGTGACCATGACATCCTGCAGGGGGAAGATATATCTGCATTATGCAGCAAGCAAATTTTAAACATTCCTTTGACAACACGGGATACCGCTATTTCGAATACCCTAAACTTAAATGCACACCATTTTCTTCCTATAAATCCAATTGCGGCTTTGCGAAAATGCAAGGAAATGCTTCATCACTTTGCAATACGTAGATTTGTTTGAGTTGACAAGAGCCAGTAAGAAAAGGCTGACCCCTCCTACGTTTATGACCTTAGCAAATTCCGCAAGGACAAAAGATCAGCGGCTTGGTTTTCCGAAAATGCGCGTGATTAACGACCTGAATCAACAACTGAAATGACAATGACACTTTATTATCACGTACCTCGCTACTCACGGCATTGACGTGAAAGACATCGCAGTATGTTTCTTGGCAACAAGTAACGACTGGGGCACTCGCCCTTTGTAAATATGATCGCGCAATTAAAACTTTGCAGCGCGCACCTTGTACAGGACAAGCCAACGCATGGTGCGACGTGAAAAGCGACTAATCAGATCAAATTGTTCGCTGTGTCGACAACGGCACCGGATATTAAACCGCAACAGAGGCTCGAAAGAGAACGGATTCAATTTTGGCACGGTCGATCTGTATAATGGACCGACCGTCTGCTGAGCATGTCCAGCTGGGAACTGATGCCGCAAACGTGGCTTTGAGGAAAGTAGTAAAATTTTACGAGCGACTACGGGAGAGTTGCCGGGCATGTGTAAAACAAGACTTGGTAGAGGCGTAGGGTTTTATGCGAAAACAGCGACATTCGTAAAAGCATACAACACCCTGCCAATGGAGAAGGCCTGCGCCGGTAAGGATCTACAAACCGCTCTGGTGATGACTGCCTCGGGGTGGGCAGTGGTCACTGGTCACTAGCCCGCGATACGAATGCGGAAAAATATGCTTTACGGAAAACATTTGGGGAAAGAGTGATTATGTTAACTGAACTTTTTTAAATTCACAACACTTAGGTAAGACGCAAATGAACATCCTTCACTGAAAGGTTTATACAAAAAAAAAAAACGTTTTCGACACTGAACCTAGATATTTTTGGGTAAGTTGTCAGTAACACGATCTTCAATTGTTCAGTAGGTTGACAGAGGCGTGGCAACCGCAGTACCCAAATGGGCTTATTTAAATTTACATCGACAAAAGTAATCCATAAACCCTTCATAAAAATAATGGCAATTCTTGTTAGAGTTTCACGTAACTACAATCTGTAAAACTTCATGAAATTTCAGGAAGACATGCACTCGAAGCTGAAAAAAGCAAATTTTGTGCTGGCGTCCGAGCAGGGGAGAAAACAACCACAAAAATATTAACGTTAATGAACGCCATTTCAAAACTGAATGACGAAAATAATTTTGACGTACATAGACAGTCCGAACTTGCTCGCTGGCGTGGTGACTTTCTGGTAGCTAGCACAAAACAACTGTCGCCCAGTGCGGCGGGAGTATCGCCTGAGCCATTAGAGCCGTGACAGATGCTTGGTACGCGGTGTAGCGCCGGCGCCACAACGCAACAAACACGTAACACAGAAAGTTTTGCAGGAATCTAAGATTTAACTTGCATCAGTCCGACGTATTCGTCAGACAAAACGACCAGGTATCGAAGGCAAATCCAAGCAACTGGATTGAATGGTCATTTAGTTAAAGGGAACTTGATCACGGCTTAAAGGCGGCCAGACCAGAGAAGCTCGTAATGTGGCGCCAGGTCATCGCAAAGCAATATAAAATCCGCCAGTTTTACAAGCGCTATCGTACCTCATCTTGATAGAGAGTCCATGTCAAAGATAGAATCAAAGTTACTTCGCCACATTAGAGGTCTATACACCGATACTTAAAACCATATGGATACTTGAAACCTCATTACACTCAGTAAGAGGTATGCAAATAGCTTTGGCTAGCATGGCTCAGCAAAGGTTGACTGCCAATAACTTTAACACACAAGTCTGATTGCAGTGGTTTATAGAAAAACATTTGCTCATCTACCAGAACAACGCATAGAATAAAGAAAGCAGGTTTGTAACTGTAATCATGTTTGTTTTCGTTTTCGTTTTCTACAAGTGGACAACCGCGAAATGAGACACAGATGCTTAAAATATGAAAGCGTTGAGGCATCATCACCGTGTCTTCAAAGGCGATGCACTTTTTCGCACCTCAAGTAGATAACATTTCATAGACGAGAAGTGGCGATTGCCAACGCTTCATGTTGGCAACCTCAGCCGACAAATCCTGCCCCAATCCAACATCTTGTAGATCGCAATGAAATTGGAAATTGTGGCTGAAGCTAGTTTATCCGTTGATTCATAACCAAGCAAAGATATTAGCCTGGTCAAGCGACAAAGAATTCTTAAGTTTTACGACGAAGAAGCGATCAACGTCACATCAACAGTTTCCCAGACGAATAGCTCTGCAGTCCAAATGACCCACACGAAAAACCCACACGTTGGTCAACACCAAAACAAACACCAGCAGAATACCAACCAGCGTTGCGTTGCGTAACCAAAGCTTTTTCGAAATCCGTAAAGTGCTGGAATTAAGCGGAGAAACGTAGCAGAGGATTCCTGCACCACCACGGGTACATTCAGACATCCCGCCACTGCGAGGTCCTTAACGAAACACATCAAGGGCACTCGATAAGCACTCGTGATGAGGTTGCGACGGAACCGCTCAGTGAAACAAGAACATCGCGAAATGTCCAACTAGCAGGGCTTCTATTCGTTTTGTTTGCGTCACGCCGCGACACGGACACAATGACGACGGTCAGGCGAGCGGCAAGAGCGAGGTACTGATTGCCGCTTGGAAGTTTTGTTGAGGTAGAAGAGATGTCTGCAAGCCATCAAACGCCAGTATGCCCCACGGAGTTCCACCGATATCAGGCCAGGACGTAGTTGCTTAAAGCGGTCAAAGGTGGCCGGACTTTAATGAGGAAACCTTAGCCGTCATCCGTTCATACCTCCGTACTCATCAAACTCGCACCTCTGCGACGAACTTGCGACCAGCATCGGCGTAGAATTACGGAAGCAAAGCGTTTGCTGCAACTCTTTCAATAACACTCCAGGCTTCGCTGAGAAGGCATCACCAATCGAAGGACGACCGATCGAACCAACCGTGCAAAGCGGTGAGTTATCATCCGTCTGGCGGCTTGTTTGGAAACGCGTGGTTGTTGAATGCTTGCAGGCACATTTCACATCCCAAAGATCCATGGAGGAAGCAAAGTTTTCTCATGTGTAAATAGGGAAACGAACGGAATGATTTTGCGGTTTGTGTTAAGTGCTTATGTCCAGCCGTTAAGGCAGAAAAGTAGATGGCAAGCATGATTTCATTCTTAAACTTTTCAATGCTCCATCGTTTAATCCTACCGTAGAGCTTACTTCTGACAAGCGGAAATTACATGGTTTGTCAAGCGACATAGAGGCGCTATCTGCCACCTGCGAAACCTTTTCAAACGGCAAAGCCATTTTAAATTGAAAAACGTTAGCTTTAATCTTTTCTGTTTTCATTAATATTCCGTATCTTTTCATGCATAATTGCTGCTGCTTCACCATTTTCTCCAGACACCGATCTATTTTTGTAATCGTTGGGTGACGGCTACTAGCGGAAGGTCGAAGCTGGAAACTATTTTCTTTTCGGAGTGTTTGAGCGTTTGAAAAGAACCAGTTTTGCCGTGGATCGATCACCCAGCCTTTCGTTCGGGGAGCACACACTTTATCATTGACCTGCTAAACATTAAAGAACGCCAAACATCAGTCAGCATCTCTGTAGTTTCCTGATAAAAAGAAAAGGAAAAAGACTTTCACTCTAACACAGGAATCAAGAGCATACATTCTAAACCTCAACATATGAAACAGTTTGTCGACTGGAAACGAAACGTGCGACGGGCGCAAACGGTGCTGTGTTTTTCGTATCCAATGTAAGCTCACAGAACATCTACAAGTTAGTTAGGCAGTTCACTTTTAGCTTTGCTTGCCGGTTCGCAATGGCGGTTAGAGGCGGATCTAAAATGAAGCAGTGAAGCACTGTAGTGCTAAGCGCACAGTTTGCCGATGCCGCCAACCGACCGAGGGTCTTTTCGTGTAAACATTCGCAACAGTAAAGTAACGGGCTGTAAGAAGAATTGAGTAGAATCATTGACTGACTCGTGTTCGCTTCTTGTAACAAAAACTTCAGCAACATCAAAACAGAAATGGGTAACACATGTTTCACACGACATGCATTCATTACCAACTCATACGCGACGACCTACAGGCGTATGAAAACAACTAGCTCGTCTTATTATTCCACGTTGTATCAACATTTCTGAAGTTAGGGAACCACAGCTCACGAAGTTATAAAACAAACATTACCATATACTGCGCGCAGTGCAAATGACGCGCAAGGGCACTCAGAACCATTTCACGAGCTAACCAGTATTGCAAAGTCGTCCGATGCTGCCTTAGAAGACAATGCAAAAGTTGTTTATTTCTAAAAGCGATTAAAATAGGAGACAACCTACTCTAGTGAACAAACAACAACGGGTGACAGAGTTTAACTTGCAGCTAAACCGCCTGAAGCCATAGTTGTAACCAGTGCAATGTAACGGTCACAAACAAGTTGCTGTGAAGTGCTGACCAATTCCTAATGTTTCGGTATAACGGCAGATGAATTGCCGAGTAAAAGCTAAACGTAGCAACACACGCAAAATAAACACTTCTGTCTCGCCTTTTGTTTGCTGGGTGCGATTTACAGGAGGCCAAGAAATCAAAGTACCGAATGCCGATGAAAGCAAACTGTGAGCAGGGATAGCGGCATAACGCAGAGCACGTCTGTGTTGCTCATTCGAGAAAAAGCATCGCGACACGTATTGAAATAAGAACAGCTCGCAAAACGAGCAGCACCTATAAAACATTGCCGTTATATTCCGCTGGTCCACTTTCAGCGCGTTATTCGCAACCAACCGTAAAAACATGGGGTTGATGCGAAATTGGCAGCCGCTCAGAAAATCACCAGTGGTTTAAAAAGCCCATACTGAGCAGACGAAGATACAATTACCGCATAACAATAACAGGCAATTTTGTTCGTCGCCAGCAAATAGCGCCGAGTACGAAGAAACCGCTCATTAAAGAAAAGACAAGTCGCGTTTCGTCAGGCGCGGACAGTGAACTCCAATGGCGCGGTTTCAATTCGGAGGCTTTGCAAAATTTGCCAAACGCTTCCACTGGGGTTCACGCCTCCGACAATATATCTCGACTGTGATCTTTACGGATTTAGATAAACCAAGCGTGCGCATCGCCAAGACCTTGAAAAATTTGCACAACGGACCAGTTAAAAGCTGTAGTTATGGCTCAAACACTTGTACAATGCGATTATCGGTATGCTACGAGAAAATGTATGCTTTTTTCTGAAAGCATGGAGATGGTGCAGATAAGGTGCTGATAGTAGTAGGCTTTGCCATTTATTTGCCGGAAACACGAGCAGACACTCAGTACTCTGGTGCGTTTCATTCAGTACGTTCTTACGTTCTACGATGGATATCCCAACAATTACGATTGACAGTAGAGAAAAGGATCTTTTCAAAATAACAAAATTCCTGCGAGGAATTCCTGCAAGGCTTGCAACAATTTTACACAACGTTGTTGCAGCGTTTGGGGTGGGTCCATGAAAACAAAATGTACACACAACAATATCATGCATAGTAATGCATCTTAAGAATCTGGCAACACTGCGCACTGTTCAAGAATGAGCAGCGCACAGGCAGTGGCATAAGCGGTGCCCAAGCGAGGGGACGCGAAAATCCTTCAGCACACAAGCTGCAGAAAAGAGCTATACTTAACACTGTTACGTTAGCGCTCATTAGCAACCTTGCGTATCAAAGGGTTACACGTCACTTCAAGGCACGCGTCACTGCTTTGCAAGCGTACCACGTCCAACTTAAATTCACACGTGGTCTAAGTTCGGCTCGCTTTTCTGATGTCTTAAAACTATCAGTAAACCAGACATTGTTTGGTTCAAACATTAGAATGGCGGTTCTTCAAACCATTCAGAAAATGCCATGCTTGTTGGAAACACCTTCACTGATCTTTACAGCAAAGACAAAAACCGCAGCGATCCCGTCGATACTTCAAAGATGCAGACTGACTGTTGAAAGTTTTCAGTAGCTTCGCAGTCACGGTTTCGACGCGCCATGCCTGCGCAGGCGAAACTAAGTCCAGAGTTTCCCCATCAAGTGGGTAAGGGGACGGCTTGCAAGTGGACGCTGCGGTCAGTTATAAAAGCATTTGCGATCGCAATTGCGTTTTGAAAACAAATTGATTGTTTGTCA
>Ga0210059_1003100_pt1 | contig 26459 bp, 21 predicted proteins | sample Ectturendosymbi2_FD_188042 | JGI IMG/M metagenome (GOLD analysis project Ga0210059, IMG submission 188042) | Ecteinascidia turbinata endosymbiont from Florida, USA - Sample 2 (SPAdes) (version 2) | ecosystem: Host-associated > Tunicates > Ascidians > Unclassified | place: Key West, Florida... | reverse complement strand
TTTTTTTGTATGTACAATTGGTCTCCATATTGAGTGACCACATTGTTCAGGCAAATTTTGTTCAGTTCGACGATGATTTTACGGGCCTCGGCGCTGTAGTCGGAATGCTTCTCCAATGCACATTCAAGAGCTTTTGTCACAGTGTCTCTACACAAGCTGGGGTAAAGTGCTTTCACATCTGCTGCTACAATGTAAAACACTGGTTTTTGCTTTGCAGTTTCAGGTTTTTTGTAAGGCGCTCTTTCCACATAAGCAGGTCTCCAATGTACTGACGGCTGTCTTGACAAAATTCGTTCGGACAGTTTTTGCAAAATTCTGCACTGATAGGTTTCAGTATGAATTCAAGAAATGCAGTAATGCGTGAGGTGCTGATGTTCCCAGCGGATTGCAGCAGGCCCACCGGCATTTCCTTGATATCAACGTTCAATAAATTCTCCGGAGTTAGCTTGTGTGTCTTGAAAAGCGGGTAAGCGTACGCTGGTGTGTTGCAGCGAAAATATTTTGCTGATGCACCATTGACCTTGCGGTACGCGTTGTTTTTACATTTCATTCCAGTCATGGGTAGTAGCAGTTCATCCTTCAATTCCCCTATAGCATGAAGTTTAACCACTAGTTCGTTGCAATCTTTTCTCACTTTTTCAAGGTAGGTGTCGCTTCCATCTACAGACACGTCTAATTTTCCGTCTACCGACATGTCTAATTTTTTCAGTAAAAGATGATTGACTTTGCGTAGTTATTTGAAATATGTAAGCTGCATCTGAAACTCGTTCAATCCGGAGGAAAATACAATAATACAAACAATAAGCGGAGCCAAGAACAGACTGCACGAACGCAGTTGATCAGCGTGCCGGTCAGATGTATGTGAAACAAACAGACATATTCTGCAAACAACAAAATTGTTCACTTGACCTTGCACGACCTCAACACTTTCAATCTTATATGTGATCGAAAAAAAATTGTTTGCAATACAGTGAAACTCAGTTGCGATCGTTGATCAAGCCTTGCGCAGTTATATCAAGATAAACCAAACGCGCATTCCGCAAAACGCGGAAGACGGTGGTAAAAGCGAATCGCATTCTTTTCGCCCGTTTGCAAATAAATTTGTAAATAAATAAATATGTAAGCTGCAGGCTTGCACCATCCCGGTGCTCAGCCTCGTCTAACCGCGTTCATTCGGCGTGCAGTGCAATACTCTGGCCGCCGAGGTCCTGTACACGTGTGTGAAGGACATGGTGCTGAGGAGAGTACTCGACCAGACCGAGTATTCGGACTGCGAAGACCTGTCCAAGGACACCGTGCTACTGGACGTCTGCTGTGGGACTGGCACCATCGGGCTCAGCCTGGCCGGTTTTGTTCGCTCTGTGATCGGGTTGGACGTGTGCGAACAGGCCATTGATGACGCCAAAGACAACGCCAGGCTCAACGGTTGGTATTCTGGATATCTCACTGTCTTGAAGGCTTGCATGCGCCAGTCACAGGTGGTCGAGCACTTGTTGTCGATCGTGCGTGGTGCTGGTGTTTTTTTCGCGTTAGCATTTCGTGGTTTGTCCAAAATAGCCGCAAAACCTGTGATTTTGTCGATTTGAAACAGTTTTTGAACGAAATGACTTAATTTTCTTCGGTCATTTCGAAAAAATTTTGGTTAATGACCGAAAAAAACAGCGGAACTGTATTCAGCAGTTTGGTGTGAATTGCGTGTTCGTTGTAACTCACTATGCAATTTTACGAAGTCAAGTGCTAATGAAATTATTGTGGTATCTTTCTACAGTGTTTTCCAGCACAACAGCCCTGCGCTAATTGAGTGGCATTTGCACCAAGAGAGCTGTTGTTTGGCTGTTTTGTCAGACGCTTGTAATGGCTCAGTTTCACGACGTCCAGAAGTTCAATTTCACAGTCCATCATTGCCTGTTTCGGGTGTCGATTGTAGAAGGGTCAAAGAAAAAGAAATTCCCGATTGCGTGATTCATATGCAGCAGAATGCACACAGATCCCCCACTTCACTAGAGCAGGGTCTAAATACGACAGCAAACACCACGTTTTCGTGAAGGGTGACCAGTTATGTAAGAATTTTGAGCCCGTTAGAAGAACCCTGTTCAATGTTAGAAAAGTCGTGAATGTATCAGGAAATTGCATAGTCTTCAATTTTGTAGAATGAATTCAGCTTGGTGTGACGGACATTATGGATCGCTCTTGGAAAAGGTCGCCGTTCAATAAACAGGAGTTTTGGACGCAGAAAAGGATCCTTGCTGCTTTTTGTAGTCGGTGCGTTTTGGTTCCAGGTATAACAAACGCCGAGTTTCACTGCGGCAAAGCGGAAGACCTCTTGTCCAAGTTGATTCATCCGTACGCGTCATCATCGGATGACGTGAACCTTGTCGCGGTGGTCGATCCTCCCCGATGCGGATTGCATCTGAAGGTTGGCGGACATGCTTTGCAGGGGGATGCTGACGCTTGTGGCCAGGCCGGTGGCTGCGGGGAGATTCGAGAGCAGTACGCCCCACATTGTGTTGCGCCCTGAGAAATTTGTTTCGAGCATAAAATGAAAACAAAAAGCCTCCCCCCCTTAAAATGTATTTTGCTCCCTCAAATCGTAAAACCTGGGTTGTTCCAGGCTAGGATTGTAATGTGCTTAATTCCGCACTTAGACTATTTTGTTTGGTTTCAAATGCTGGTGATCAGGAAATGGCTAATTATGGCGTCACAAAAGTCGGGACGCAACCGAGTTGCGATTCTAAGCTTATCTGGGGAGGCTGAAAGCCTTGGTGACACTGCGGCGTCTGCAAAGTGCGTTATTTTTTCCTGTGCTGCATTAAGCTTGGAAAATCCAAAGATTGGACGAAATAAAGCCTTGCACTCATTGCTATGTGCAATTGCAAAGGTCACAATCTGACTATTTTGCACAATGAAAAATATTTTTTTCAAAAAAAAAAAAAAAACGAAAGCACAAATAAATTCGTCCTCATAATTATCAGTCGTCAAAGTCGCGCTTTCTGAACGCTTTTCAAGAAATGCGGAAGCCCGTAAATAGAGAAAGTCATCTTTCCCCAGGTAATCAGAGCCCTGCGTCAGTGCACTCCAATAAAGAAGCTCGTGTACGTGTCCTGCAGCATCAGCCAAGCAAAGAACAACTTCTTCGAGTGAGTGCCGGTCCCAGTCGCGATCTGGTTTCGGCGACGTGCGCCGGTTATATTCACCACGGTTCGGGATCCGCTGCTGGTTTGTTCTGGAACACAACAAAAGCGGTTTTTGTCGTTCTTCCGGCGTTTATCGTTGTTTTTTAGACCCCAAGGAAGGTTTCTTGAATAGGTGGGCGAAACGTCGGATAAAAAGATGAAAATTAATCGCCAGAAGACGAACTTACCCACTTGATATCAAACCTGCTTGAAAATGCTGCTCAACAACACGAGTAGCAAAAAACACAGCGTTATGCGCGGTTTTATTGGGGATCGAATAAACCCCCATGAACCAGAAATTTTGTCTGTCTTTAAAAAATGCTGGGGGTCGCCAGGTCGCAACGTCGTCTTGGCAAAGTGATAAAGCACAATTTGCCTAATTCGACTCCCCAAAGGGGATTAGAAAATAGTGACGGTTTAGGCGAAGTGGCGAATTATGCAAACAAGTGAAAACTCTACCATGGAAGCTCGTATACTTTATCATATCAACTCGTATACAATGTGCTCTGATTTGCAGTAAAACACAAGTTTATGACGTTATGGTTGAATACAACAATTAATACCTCTAATCTATCTGGACTCCTCCATTCAACCTAGCACCTTTCAAATCTCCAACAAACTGCCAGGACCTCCAACGTTCTCCGTTCTCTCAATGGGGAGTCGGGTCCCGCATCGCACCTCGTGTATAAATTCGATAAACAAATTGCGAGGTGCAACAGTTCTCAGATAAAGATCCTTAATTTGTTTGAATTCCCACACGTTCTGGCTGCTTAGACATCAAAAGCGAAACTGCAAATGACGAATTAGCCAAACAAAACGCTTCTAACGGATAGAAAGAGGTGACGAATTAAGCAAATTGACAAATTAGACGAGTTCTACTGCATAAAGGAGCCTAGCGCATAATTTGATGACGTAAATGGTGCGAAATCAAGACAAGCGTAAACGCCGTAGCCGACAACTATCATCAGTTTCCCTGTTAACCGTTCTCTTGCTTAGACCATTGTAAAATCGCTGTTGTACATATTTGTTTTTCTGAGCAATGTCATGCATTACCGGTCTTTCGTCTGTGCAGCTTATGTCGACCCAGCTCGAAGCGCTTGCTCGGCCTCCCATTCAAACCCATCCTCGCGCAACCCGTCGACCTCTTCCCCCACACGAAGCACTGCGAAGTGGTCGTGCTCTTTGAACGAATTGCGCCACCTAGCGAACTCGACGCGACGACGGAGCGGGCGAACGACGCCGGTCCACAAACGGAGCCTGCTGATGAACACGAGGAAAACAGCAAGGAACGGATCGCGGTCGATAACGGTTCAGCTGATGATAATAATTTTGATTCTGTGCAATCGTCGTCGCAAGAAACGTAAACACGAATCACGATGTGTTGTATCTGCGTTTGTGGTTGCCATGTTTTCAGGCGTAGTACAGTTTAAAATGCGTGGTGCGTTTTATAAACAAATGATTTTCTCTTAGGACTGTGCTACCCAACCTTTTTATGACTCTGCCAGCCTTTGCAGCTGAAATATTCTTCACGCGACACATGAAAGCTGAGAACTTGAGTCACTAATAGAAACATACTCTTCGCAAGAGTTGGCCTGAACTTTGCACTTGTTGTTTTCATTAACATTCACGTCCTCTATTGCGCAAAGTCTTGCATGACGAGTCCAAAGGGTATCTTTGCACAATAGAAGGGCAAATAAACGTGCGTTGTTATACGTGGGTCAAACCAAGAACGGACTGTTATTCAAAGAATCAAGGCTGTTCGTGTGCAGTGTTTCAACAAAGCAACTTTCGCCACGCACCTGTTGTGAAGCCTTGTTCTGATATAGTACTACGTAACAGCCAGGGCCGGATTTAGCTGATACGAGGCCCTAGGCCAGCGGTGACGAACCTATGGCACGCGTGCCAAAGGTGGCACTCATAACCCTCTCTGTGGGCACGCGCATCGTCGCTCCAGTACAGAGTTCGTTACCAGAAAGCCAAAGGGAACCTGGACCAGGCTGCTCCCAAAGTCGGGACAGCCACCTGAAATAACACTGTTAAGGCGTGGAGAGGTAGTTAATGCCCCAGTGCTCAATCAGAAACACCCACTTAACCAGCATGTAACTTCAGAGATTTTCCCCATCGGTAACATTACCGCTTGTTATAACACTATTTTGATTCTGGACGGGAAATTAGTTACTATGGACCTTCGTTCTACGAACTTAGAGCCAGAACACTGGCAAGCTATTATACCACATGTTTCTCTTTAATAGCATTTTCAATTAATCGTGAAAAGCTTAGGCTACTACCTACATTTTAAAGGTAAGCTGAACTGTGTAAGAGACAACACTGTCTATGGAAAGAGATCCTTTCTCAGCAAAGAATCAGACACTTTAAAGATCTTGCAGACTGCAGAGTATATATTTCGCCTACGATGTAGGCATCATCAACTCTTATTCAAATAGTATCTGGAAGAGACAAGCAAAGAGACAACCAAGTAGGGAGATTAGGGACCTTTGGCCAAAATTTACATTTTGTTTGATGCAATCCCTGCTGCTTGCCACAAGTGGCTCAAAGTTGGTTTCCGAAAAGTGCAAAGGGTTCCCATTAGTTTAGTACCAAAAAAGAACCAAAATCTATTATAACGTCTGGATGATTGCACTTTAAAAATTGTTGAAAAACTGGCTCAAAAGTCTTTACCCTAAGGGACCAATAGCCCATGGCTAAAAGACTTGGATCACGTTGTTTTGTCAGGTAATTTCATGTCAATAATTACAGAGGACAAACAAATTTTCGTTTGTTTACAATGAGAAATGAAACTTTTGCCTATTTCCAATAAAAAAGAAAAACGGTAATTTGCATTTCTGTAATAAAGAACATGAAATGCAGTGGAAATGCAAGTTTTCTTCATAAAACTTATTTTACTCAGCAAAGAGCACGTCTACATTTGTACTTTCAGAGTCATCCTAACCCTACCCTACATAAATACTTGCATTTTGATTACAAACTATCATTTGACAAAGATTAGCCCAGTAGTTCCCAACCGGGGTGCCATTAACGATACTCAGGGGTGCCGCGAGATAATACATTTTTCAATATGTCATTATAAACACTATTTTCAAAATGTCATCAAACCTTAAAGAAAATCGCTATGCGTTCGCCACTGGGTACCGCAAATAGTATTTGCCTTCTGTAGCGTGCCGCTAGCCTAAAATGGTTGGAAAACACTGGATTAGCCCACAATCCCTGCCGTGACGGATGATACTAAATATAAAGAGAATGCGAAAAGAGAGATTGGTCAACAAAATGTAGCCAAAGAAAAACCGAGCATCGCCTATAGGCCAACCTTTCAATGAAGTAAAGAAATAAAAATGTAAGCCGCCCTTGATTATAAGCCGCACGAATTGATGAAAAAAATCTTTATAAGCCACGGCTTCGAATCGAATAAATACAGCAGTCTATGTAGGATGGCAATGCATGGTTTTCTACTGGATTGGAAATCTGTCAAGACAACACGTAAGGCCTAATTATATTACATCGTTGAAAAGCCAATTAATCAATTAGCCACACACCTAAAACCTATCTGCTTTATCGCCATAGCTTTTCTAGATACAGGTTTCTGTTTTTTTAGTGTCAATTATATATCTCCGCGGAGTTGCTTGAGGAATATTGTAACCAACATCAGCCTCATAAATGCTATTACTATATTTCAACACATCTTAACAGCTTTCTCAAAGTGGTTTCATTAAATCTTCCGTTAACGTTCTTGCATTTTTTAAATGTGACCACGTCTGGTCTACTTCTGCAAAGCGCATGAGACAAAGACGAAAACGTAAGGAATGGATTATTATGGAACCTTTTTGCAATATTATAAAATGAGCAATTATACAAAGGACCTCTGGTTATGGTTCAAGGGTCCTTTATGCAAAGTGGTCCAAAGGTCCTTCACCCGGCCATTTTTATGCTGCTGCTACTGAAGCATTGTTACTTGCTTATTGTAAAAAACTCTACTGTCATTCCAGACATAAATGTCGCTTCTATTTGCAAACCAAGCTACTGACAGAAATCTGCTTTCTATCCTCGGACATCACAAAAAGTTCAGACCTTTTAAAATTTACTTTTACTCCATAAAAATGCATTTTCTGCTATAACTGCTCATTGACTGGGCCAAATTCCTGTGCATTACACATGACAAGTTGACGTCTGCCAAGCAGTTTTACGCATGATTTACGAAGCGTTACCATATGTCATTTCTGAGAAAGACATCATGGTCCAAAGGTTCTGCATGACCAGAGGTCCCTAATCTCCGCTACAATTTCACATTATTACATCACAATAACCACAAGTACAATTTCACAATTTTACATCACCATAATCAATTATTATCAAACAAAGAGAACAGTGGGACAGAATAGTAAAGTAGCATTGGACAGAATAGTAACATTAGAGTTCTTTGTTGCTGATGAGTGAACCTTGAAGTAAACACGTATGAATGTATCTCTTTAGATCTGATGATTAAACAAATGTATCTTCAAATTTATATTGTGGTTATGCGCACCGTCTCCAGTTTTCTACCGACTGTCCAGCGTGTACACAGTGAACACAATTTTCCAGCATGTAATTAACCTGCAGAACTCCTCATCAGAGGATGCGGTAATAGCATCTAGCCTAGATGCCTTTTAAGCGGGGATTGGACTAATTTTTGAGAATCACTGCAGCAGATTGTTGATTGAGGGAATATCTATTTTTTAGTGTTAGCTATTTTTACATAGGAATAGCTTTAAACTGGGTAGGGGAGAACTGGGTATGTTGAACCATTTTTTGCCATTGCCCTTTTGGTGTAGGCACTATAAACCTGAAATTGGGGCATTTGGTAGTTAAATCCATTTAACACATTTACACGCAGGTTGTTTGACATAGCTTTTTATATTCTTAGCGCAAATTGAAAACAAAAAACATCACTTTTGCGGTTCAACTTACCCCATGCGTGGGGTAGTGGGGTAAGTTGAACCCAAATGAAGATCTGTCACAAAAACGAACAGATGCAGAATGAAATGTCGGAATATTTACATTTGCGTGAACGTATTCAAAAATATTTAAGTCTGGTGAAACACATCTAACCATTGATGCATGAGGAAGTGGCGAAATAGGCCTACTTCAACTTGGGCAAATTTATCTGATTTTTTAATTCCTATGAAAATACATGTTTCCTTTGTCTTTTCGTCGTTCCAGTGACTTTTGGTAACGGGAGTATCTTTACAATGTCATGTTTTGAAAAAGAGCACTCGTCACCAAACTTGAAAGTGATGGCTGGTTTTCCTGTTGTAGGGTCATTTCTTCCTCTTTTCAAAAGTTTCCTTCGCATTCTCCATGGATGTCACCAATGCTCCCAATGGGTGTAACATATGAAAGAGTTTTTTTTGCCTGCGAAGCTTCCAGCAGGGGAAGATAAAGCCAATGCGGTTAGGGGGGGAGATTTCAGTAATATTTGGTTAGTAACGTCTCATTACTGTGTCACTACTGTAAGGGAGATGAAGTATACATCACAACACTGCTGTGACAAAACAACAAACGACAAAATGGCCTTAAACTGTTAATGCTGTTTTCCGAATTGTACAAAATCATGATGAATAAAGTTGCTTTCGTAGGTTTTAGGGGAAGCGATCGCCCCAATCGCCTTTTTTGATAGAAATCTTTTTGATAGTTCCTTCACATGTTTTGCCAAATCATTTTCCATTCCATCACTAAACATTTTGCTACTGAGGCCTTTCGGTCAATGAATCGTTTTAAGTATGACGATTAATTTCATGTTGGCTTGCAGCTTTTCAAATTAAAGTGCTTTTTGCTGCAGCGTCTGAAGCGACTGTCATAAAATCTTCCAAAACAGAAGCACGATTTGTTTTTTTTTTGTTGTTGTTGTTAAGGGAATTTTTGTATATGTGATGATTAAAAGCAACAGTAGATAAATCAAGCAAACAACAACTACCGACTTGGATCAAATGGGGTAAGTTGAACCATCAAATGGGGTAAGTTGAACCAGGGTTCATTTGGCAAAACATGCGAAGGAACTATCAAAGAGTTCCCCCCGTAAGTTGCGCCACTGACCACGTGTATTTCAAACGCGAAACAACCACAAGTTCTTTCGCCTGATTTGCACGTTAATAATCGGTAAGATTCAACTTGCTTTGAGTATGACGACACTATTGTCGGCATGTGGCTCGGCGAACCGTCATATTGAGATTCATGAAAACTATTTGGAAGGCTCAGGCGTTATCACCTCGAAATCTGATCAGTTGAATACAACAAAATTTATTGAATAATTAAAGATATAAATTGTTGACGAAAATTTATCGAGTTAATCATATACCGGCAATTGATACTACGCCTACCACAGTTTGTTGGAGGGCCCCTTGGATCTTGAGGACCTAGGCCCTTTAAGTCCCGCGTGCACCACTTTTTTGCAGAGCTTTGCAATCCTATAGCTCCCCAGGCGATTGAGATAGAGAGCTGTTCAAACCCTCTGCGGATTCAGCAAGTCTTCTAGTTGAAATTGATAAAAAAAATTTTTCGTTTTGGGTTTGGCGTTCTCTGGGGGGAACGCCATAAGTGGGGGTGTTTTTGCATTATTTGGGCCACCTTTATCTGGCCCTGGACCTCAACTCATTGCGCCAGTATTTTGGCTCAAGGTTTGTTTGGAAACCAGGCCAAAATCCGCGCTAAATAATGACGAAATACGGCAGAAGTATCCATTTTTCAGAAAAGGACTAAATGATTTAGAAGCTGAGTGAATTACGTGTGGTTGCATTTGCACAGTTCACAAAAAACACTGAAAAGATCACTGTGACTTTGTCAATATTGAGTACCAAACTTATTTCTCACAGCGTATAACCAGATGGCTGTCACTTTATCCTAGCTTGCCAAGGATGCTTGAAATGTACCCAGCGTCACATTCGAACTTCATGTCCATTGACAAACCAACTGATGTTCTGAGCTGTTTTTTGGAACTTCTCTAGGCGAAATCTGTTTAACACGTTAAGACACTTGCAACCATTTGTGGTTACTTTTAATGAACTTAAGCAAATTTCACGTCCTTTAATGGGCAAGTTCAGAATATTGAGAATTCAAAAGCATCAGTTGTTGAGGTCGTGTCGTGTTTCGCCACGGTGAAGACAAGGATTTAAGAGAGGCAATAAGATGCACATATCAAGCCAAGTTAAATGAGCACTAAGAAAACTTAGAGAAGGCAAAGATTATGAACCTGTGATGTATTCATAGCAGATGTATCTGTACTGTACAAGACTTGTGTTGCACATCTGGTTAAATGGGCCGCTTTATTTTTCTTAATTTAAATGCTGTGACTGAATTGACTGAATGCTAAATTCATATGCTTTAATTCTTCCGTTTGCAAACAACTGATTAGAAAAATGATGAACCATGTGAGCAGTATCTGCTTGATAGGAACGTTTCTATTGATGACGCTGAAGTAAACTGTTTAACCAATACCAAAACGTGTTTGATTTCGTGTAAAAAGAGCATCAACCAAATGCAATTGATTGCAAAATGATGGAACTGAAAGATGGGCAAAATATTTTGCTACTTGCAATACCATTGAATACTTCAGCAAACTGATAAAGATTGCACAGTTTTACTTCAGCGTTATGGTTCTTTACACTTATGTGGTACGATATTTTCCTTGATGCAGCCACAAAGAAAGAGAATGTTTTTCTGGTTCAACCAGTTTCGAGTCTATTGAAGCTGCTGTGCAATTTGAAACATCTTTCAGGCAAGCAGTTTCATAATATTGTTAAAGGCGATCCTACATTTTTAAGAACTTTAAGAAAACTGGCAAAATATTCATGGGCTAAATAGGACAAGTAAATAAGAATATGTTTTGTGTGTTTTCACTGAAACATCGTCTACACTGGACGTATTACTTCAATGCTTAAAATTGATCAGTAGGACTATTTGTTATTTGACTTGTTAAATGTAGATAATACACTCAAGTCAGTGACAGTCGTAAATTATCCTCCTTTTTTGCGCAGAAAATATGGCAGCCCTAATGAGCTTAGTAATAAATAAACATGGACAGAAGGGTCATCTTTACAAGTGTAGAGCTTATCCAAGTGATTCTAAAAAACGTAAAAAGCAAAAGAGGCACAAAGGAGAAAGCAAGAAGTTGCAGCTAAGTCAAAAAATATTCAAGTTACTATTTTACAATAGTAGTGCAGTCCAGCGGAGATATTTCTGGGGAACTTGTAAGAGGACAGAATATCGAAGAACATGTTTTTGCAGACGTAGATCTACGTAACGATGAGAATAAACCTAGTTTAATCAGCGGAACGTCAAGAAGTATCATCGAAAAACACGATAGATGAGATGGCTGGCGCTATCACTGGAGGTAACGATATCGGTCTCTGGTCAGCTAATATACAAGAAAAAATGCAGGAGTATTGGTTGAAAAATGACACAGGTACTCTTTGTCATTGAATCGTTATTTTTAAACCATGTCGTTCCACAATATAGAAAAGACAGAAACTCGTCACGAGAATGCACCGAAAGTTTTATAAATGCACCGTAAATCTTATTCAAGTAGAATTAATGTTCTAAGAGTCTACCAAATTTGACCTTCGAGATGCCACGGACTACTGAGCAAAAGATATTTATAGTTGAGGCATATTTTCGGCAGAAGTCTATCCACGCAGCTCAATTGACAATGTCTGGTTTTCGGACGAGGCTCATTTTCTGTTGTCAGGTCACGTGAACTCTAAGAACAACATCTTCTGGGGTAGCAGTAGCACCAGGGCTGTGGAGTCGGAAGTTCCGTCATCCGACTCCGACTCCTGGCAATTTCGATTATCCGACTCCAACTCCGACTCCGACTCCGGACCGACTCCGACCTCCATCTGTATTAGTTACTTAAAGTGATAATTATTTTCAGATGAATTCATAAACCCTACTTGCACTTTCCAGGAATACGGAAACTTGTTTTAAATCGATGTAAATACACGTTCATCTCTCACTTTTGCAAAATGCGATCAAGCAGAAGTTAGTCTTTTAATTTTACAGAAAAATGTACTCATCTAAAAATACACAATTAAAATTATTAGAGAAGGCTGTTAAATAATCGATTTTAAGGCAGATACCTTGCAAACGATATCAGCAAACAAGTAAAATTGAAAAATGTATGCATTGTACTGGTGAGCATCTGCACATATTGCGCAACGCGGTTGATAAACTCGCTCGGGCATACTCTCTCAAGTGACTTCATTGAAACAACTTTTTACGGTTGAACGCTGTCAAGCTTTAGTTCTGTTGAACGTACATGTGTCGCTATATTTTTCCTCAGATGGCCAAATGAACATGTTACAAGTAAGCTCCTATACAGGCCAAAATCCACAAACTACCAACCAAGAAATTAAAACAAATTAGTTTAAGTTTTAGCTTAACCGCTTGGGAGAATTCACTTTTTTCTTCGTTGTCTAAACACTTCATACTATCCTGCTTTCACTTAGGTATAACAAACTTGCAAGGTTTGAGAATTAGTCAACATGGATTTTTTAACACAAAAATGTTGCGATAGAACATCCAAGCGAATACGATTGGAATTGTACGACAAAAGAACCGAAATTCATTGGCGCGTTTTAAGGAATATTTGTTTGTTTTAAGAAACTTATTTGTCTGTTTAACTTTTTAAAGAAGTTTACTTCTGTACGTAGAAGACCAAGCGAAGGTGCTGTGTCGTCTTCAACTTTTTGGATCAAATCGTTGCGAACCAGTAGGAGAAGTGTGACCAGAAACCACATGTCGGGATTATCGTTCACGATCAGACAGTCATCGTGGTTCGCCGATGCCGCGCAATAAAGTGCAAAGTGCAAGGCTACCTGACAATGCAACGAAATCCGAGTGTCTATTTTACCGGGGATTAAGGTCACAGTGCGTTTTTTTTAGTTGCCGCTTACTCATTCAAATCGAATCGGTCTGTGGAATGCCGAGTGTTGACAAGTCAACATACACCAGCACGTGTTTGCGGGGAAAAGTCTTTGTGCAAAAACATTTAAATCATGTGTCGGCAGTGGCGATTCCAGCACTCGGGATCAACCCGAGCCTTCGACTACGCTTTATATTGTAAACCGCGAGCTTGCATGTTTTGCATGTTTGTGCTACCACACATTTCACTGATTAATTAAGGTTGTTAACTCTGGCTCTTTCCATTGGGCATTGTCAGTGTTCATATATTTTCGTTTCATATTGGCTTTCAGCGTGCAATTTGCAGGTGACGTGAATCAAAAAATATCGTTCGCAACAACGGCTCTGTCGAATACATTCGCTCGGTCTTTACTCGGGCTCATCCATTGGAGCCCAAGCTGCCCTCTGCAATTAAGTATTTTTTCAATTTAATTAATACCAGATTGAATGTTTTTTTGAAGCAATGGGTTTGCATAGAACATTGGATTTGAATTTCAGTCCAATAGACAGTACCCATTCCAGAATAATTTCAAACGAACGATAAACTGTCTGGTAACTCGGGCTAATCTGAATGAACCTAAGACGTGGAGGATTAACTGGCGTTATCATTGTTCTGTGACGTGCGGTACGTAAAATTGGACGAACTCCCATGAGAACTCTCATTGATTGTTGCGTAGCCAACGTCACGGAGCAACGATAGTGCCAGCCAGAATGAGCAAATGGAAATTTAAAAAAAAAAACTAGGCCAAATCCGCGTCTTTAAATCCCTTGTTGGGCCATCCCTTTTTGGCCATGTTCAAACACTATGGCCAATTAAACAAAATTTTGGCAGAAAACTATCTTGAGAAAATGCAGTCTTGAGAGTTTTGCAAAAATTTGTCTTTTTGGCCACAACTACTGAACCATAAAGCTAAATGACCAATCAAGGGCTCTAAAGATGTGGATGTTCGCCTAGTATCTTTTACAGAAGCAAGAAACTGCCCTTTGGGGTTGGGGCCCAGTGGCGTGTGACAAAAATGCCTGAACCTACCCCTATTATGACGTCAACCACAAAAAATTCAAATCAAGAACTGCACCTGTTTTCTGATTGAAACTATGAGACTTTCCACATCTTTAAAAAAGGTTTGAACAGCTTTACGAAGTGAAAAGCACTTTTACAAAAGCAAAGTACAAAATACGCCAAAAATAGTTGTAAGTGAACAAAACAAATGCAGACAAATGAAAGATTCGAGGCATGTCATTATCTTGGTGGTTGTCAGACATTTGATCCTGGCTGTTACGGGACAAAAACGTGTCGGAAGTCAAAGTTTATGCGCACAATTTTGATCAGGTTTACCTATGATTCATGGCTACCAGTCACTGCTACCCAGGTCCGCATGTTAATTATTCATGCAAACGTGACTGATGCGTGATGGGCTGCTTGAGTGGCTTCAGACACAGTAGGTCAAGTTTCAATGCATACGGAGAGAGGGATTTCAACACAGTGATAGCAAGTAGTTATCGTCATTTTCTTCTGTTAACATAAAAAGTTTTCGTAACGGTTCAAGAAAAAGAGAACGATCAGCCGGACATACAAAAAGACAGAGATAGGTTGAAATTAACGCCTGCCATAACATTACCCAAAATCATCGTTGTGAGTTTACCAAGAAAAGGTCTAAAATGAGAAGTGACTATTAAATTTAAGTTTGCTGTAAGATTGAGGAATCGGCCGAATGGGCCCTGCTTTCAACTTTTTGCGATGATTCAAGCTTGCACATATCTGTATCCAAGTAACTAGACTCAACACACATGCGCGTCTGCAAAAATGTTTCTTGGGGGGACAAGGTCGATATTTTGCTCATACGTTTCAGGTTGCTAACGAGGCAATGCAAATAGACTTTCACAAAACATTTTACCCTTTCTATCAGGCCTGTAGCCAGGTTTTTAGGTTTATGGGAGAAGAATACTTTTTAGTGGGGCAAGATCTTTGTTTTTATTTTATGTCTGAAACAAATTTCACTGGGCACAAAGATATTTGGTATGGCACTGGCCCCGAATACCACCCCGAGACTATGGGCCTGCTTTCCACACCATAAAAATTCACTGTGTTACGGCGGGAGCCACAAAGATGCGGTTCTTTTTGCAGCAATAGCCAAGTATAATAAGATAATTTACAAAATAACCTATCTACAGATTTTCAAAGCAGAGCGTTCCCTTTCAAATCAGCATTGCCTTGGTATTTAAGGAAACCACAAATTCTCCTTAAGTTTATCAACCAAGACTTGTCAGCGTCACTTCGAAAGAAGAGCTGCAATCGTCTGTGTACTCACTAAGCTACAAGAAACAAACCTCAACGGATACGACGCATTCCAACAAGTCACATAGTCTTATTGTTGTTGTTGTCCCATAACCCTTTTTAGGGTCGTAGGGGCGCTACCTTAAGGAATGCTGCACCCGTTGAGTAAAATCATGAAAGTAATATTTTTTTCAGTGCTTCAGGAAGCTATGAAACGAATTTTAAAACAAATATCGCACCCCTACGAAGTCTATAACAAAAGTTATAAAGTCATAAAATAATCATATTTTCCATGTTAGGTCATGAAGTCATGTTTTGCATATTTTCACCCTAATTCAATAAGGAAACCATTAAAACAATCGCAAAATGTCGGGTGAAACTACTATATCACTAGGTCTAAGCTGTATCCTGCAAACTGAATCCACTTGGGCACCTTGCAAATGTTGGCGATTGTACCGATTTCCGGCGTGCGACACCAAATTATGATAACACATCCGGTAATCGTGCGACTGGTGCAGTTTGCTGCAAGATTCAATTTGGTTCTACTCTGTCGTGTCGCACGCCGCACATGCGCTTCGTGTTGGTCGATGTATTTGGATCAGAAGCGGTGCACTGTGACGACGAAGAATTATATTACTTGAGTTGGGCCTTCAGTGTACTTGTCACCAAATACCACTAAGAACTCTAGTGATCTGGTCGGTGTTTAATAACGACTCGCCTTGGCTCAATTCAGGTGTGGTTGGCATGGTGTGATGATGCCTGCTGCCCAGTGGCGTAACCAGTGGTTTGAGCTAGAGGGGCGAAGCTTAGCTAAAGAGGGCCCACTGGTCGCCGTCGGGGGCCCACTAGTCAAAACTAAGAAAAAAGGATAAGAAATGATAGTGAATCTCTGGATGTCTACACCAGCTAAAAACGAAAGCACCCCGAAAAACGCAAAGAAATAGCAACTTACAAAATACTAAATATCAAAATATTAACTGAAGGGAGCCTAGTTTTTACATTTACCTTGCCAGGGGCAGCGGCTTAGCCCCCTGTCAGTTACGCCAGTGCTTCTACATGTGCTTTCAGATCTTAGCTGTAGCATCAAAAATTGTTCAACAGCGAATAACTGTTAAATCATAAATTCTGTGAGCATCCATGTGACTACCATAAATAGCAACAGGTGAAGATTTATGGGCCACATATCTCTTTCACCCAAAATGGAAAACGTATCTTTTTAACAAGAAGGAATACATTACTGCACAGCTCACAGGTATAGTACAGAGACGATATTTAATGCTTCCAGACTCATCAAGAAATTTGATCAGTGCTACATCTAGACCAGGAGTCGGCAACCCTTCCCTAGTCGCGGGCCAAAAACAAACTGCACGATATGGCGGTCGGTACCAATTTCCACCAACAATTCCGTTCTTTTTGCTGGTGATGATGTTGATTATTCTTGGGAATTATGGGATTTCAATCAGATTAACTCCTGATTTCCACAGTTCGTTACATAGGCCAAAATATGACATTTAGTACATTTACAGCACAGTGGGGTTACTCATAAGTAGTTCGTAATAAGTATATAATGCAAGAAGTTGCAATGAGAGCAAATTCACAAAATATAATACCGCTAGGGCAGTGGTTCTCAATCTTTTTTATACCATGCACCTCTTTAACCGTTATTCGCAGATAAAATCCCCCCTTAGAAATTTAGTTTGTAAATAACACTTTTACATTAGTACAGTAGGAAGAGAAACTAAACTCTTCATAATTAATAAGCTAAACTATGCTACATTTTAAACAAAATCCTAAATACAAAATCCTCCCCTGAGAAATACAAAATTCCCCCCTGGTGGGGAATTCCAACCGGTTGAGAACCCCTGCACTAGGGGGACCAAAATGTCACTACCATTTGCAAACCGGATCGGGCCCGATGATTTTGCTTGGCTGTTCGGATCTGGCCCGCCGGTCGAAGGTTGCCGACCCCTGATACCCCTGATCGTGTAGTCTCAGTATGTGTCGAAGTCGATTGCCAAACGCAGCAAGCAATCTACTGCTTAAAAAACTTATTAATCACTCTAGAGCTACATTTAATAAGCTCTGAAGTCTGAAACAAGTCCTGAGTTTGTCAACATGCAACAAAAATTATGTGTAAATGTGCCAAAAGAGGCCCTTCAATAACTTGAATGTGTAGACAAAGAACAATTCAAAATCAAATGACTTCAAAAAATTTACAATGTTAAATATGGACTTTCATGCGGAAGCAAATTATCAGACAAACTAAAAACGTTAACTTGGTTTCAGTGAAATTTAACACAAAGGCCCGCTGCCTTCAAAGGCGCAAGAGCCCTAGCATTTGCTACTCTTGTTAATCCGGCACTGTTTTCAAGGTGTACAACTTACAATTATCGCGTACTGAAGTCCTCCTGACATTCTTCGAATTGCCATTGCTGACCATGGCAGTATATATTGCGAGCTGCGAGCTATTATTCAGTAAACTGAAACTATGGTGCTTTCATACCTCCGAGCCTCATGACCAAGAATACGTTAGGGCAAATTGTGTGATCTAGGTTTGATGAGTGTAGACAGGGGCATTTTGTGTAATTTGGCCGGAAAAGGTTAAACATATTAATGTTTCGATGGAAATGTGTTTTTCGAAAACAAGTGGTACATGATTTGCATTAAACATTTATTGTACAATCCAAATTCAATGTGTTTCTTTTTAAAAAGGAATTGTCGTTTGCAGTTGCAATACGTTGTTTAATTTTTTTAAGATACGTAATTTTGTCAGGCAACACTATACCTCGTATATAGGTTCATAAATTACGAAACCACTATATTTCAATGTTTTGACATTCTTCATAATAAAAATAAATGAGTATGTAGATATGGCCCTCAAGGATAACTCATATTTTATTTTTTTTGAAAAGTTTAAAGCAGAAATAAACAAACATTTTCCGTTTGAAAACATTCTTTTCTTCACGGTTTAACTTTCGTGAATACTGTTGCTATATCCAAAGTTCAAATTATCAGAAAGGGTGCACATTTACACTTTGCCATGGCTGCGATTTTGCATAGATACGCCACTGGCAAGTTCTTATGTAATAAAACCCAATGGGGAGCTTGCTACTGTTTGCTCTTGAGTAGCTTATCCATACAAGGAGAATTTTTTGACACAACATATCTCACAATCATCCTCCAATTCAAGGCGATTTCTGTTGTGTTGAGAAGCATCATTGAGATGTCAAACGTCCATAAATAAGTGGAAACAAAAGACAAACGCGAGCGGAGTGCAACTTTAGCAACATTAGGACTCGAGCGATCATATGAATTCAGAATTCTTCATCTGTCTAAAAGGCGGATCCAGGGGGGGCGATGGGGGCGATCTCCCCCCTAAAACCTATGAAAGTAACTTGATTCAGCATGATTTCCCACAATTGAGAACACAACATTCACGATTAAAGGCTATTTTGTCGTCCATTGTTTTGTCACAGCAGTGATGTGAAGTACACTTCATCTCTCTTACAGTAGCAACGCCTTTACGAGACTTGACTACCAAATATTACCAAATCACCCCCCCCCCCCTAAAATAAGTGGCTAGATCCGCCCCTGAACTGTCTTGTCATCTACGAGGTCTTTGTCTGTGGAATCATCAACCCATCCTGCTGCTCATCAGGGGCGCTGATGATGAGGCTGCTCAGTCGGAACGCTGTCGCATGCGCCATGCAGTAATGCACCACGAACGGGATGTGCGCTAAGAATAGCAGACACATGCAGATGTAGGCCTATCTGCTGGGCCGGCGTTACTGTTAGGCGAACTAAGCAGCTGCCTAGGGCGCTGAGCGAAAGGTGGCGCCAGAAAGGACCAAAGATAAAATTGTGTTCAGGAAATGACGAACATACACCAAGTAAAAGTGAATGAACTTGGTGAAAGTGAATAGAACACACTTTCATTCACTTTATGAGAAGATTCAGGTACTACACCATTTCAGGTTTGGTGCAGAAGGATTTTTCTTATCAATTTAAATTTCATATATAATAGGCTATACTACAGATAAGTTATGTCGCAATTTAGTATAAATTTAATTCATCTAATAACTTTTCTTGTGCAAAACAAACATCCTTTTTTCCAAATTGTACAAGATGACGATTTATAGAATAAGGACCTTTGTTTAGGAGAGATGGGTGCTGTCAAGGACCTTGCCTAGGGTCAGTCGTGTAACTGACGGAGGGGGAAGGGGGCGAGCCGCCATCCCTGGCAAGCTAAATATAAAAACTGGGCCCCCTTTAGCTGAAATTTTGGTATTTAGCATTCTTTGATTTTCAGTAGGTTGTTTTTTGGCGTTTTTTGAGGTGTTTTCGTTTTATCAGCTGGTACAGACATCCACTTTATTCGGATTCGCCATTATTTCTTAATTTTTTTGAGTGTGTTGGCAAATGGGCCTCCTTCAGCTGCATTTTGCACCCTCTGGCTCAAACCTCCAGTTACGCCACTGCCCAGGGTGCTTACAAATCTACCAATGGCGTTCTGTCAGGGCCAGCAGGGATGCATTTCAGGCCATACTTTATCACGTTCACTGCAAAGTTGTGATGTTGCCATCTCTGTTCTCATCATTTCTTTGTTTTTCCTGACTGCACCTCGTTTGCCGGAGTATAGGCTTATGTCGATACCTTCCCTAAATCACATTTCAACCATCCAGTGTAGTCAGATTAGGAAACGGCACCGAAACACCAGCATTATTGATGTTAGTAGTCTATTTAACCAGTCAAATTACGATTATGGAACGCACCGCCTTAATTTATTTAACCAAACAGATTCCAGCCGGGACGTTCGCGAACGTCAGATGTTTGGTCTGCATGTGGAACGTCGTCGATTTTTACGACACTAAACTAACAACGGGCCTGCGATGCGACTGCGAGCATCTGGATGCTTCTGCAGTTGAATCATCGCAAAAGCTGTAGCATGGTAGGGAGGCAGGCTGGGTTGTGCAAGGTGGTTGGAATTTTTATTCTCAATGGCATTCATTTTAGCCACAAACAGAAAAAAAAGGAAACTCACTTTGACTATAACGCAGAAGATGACACCACAGAGCAGTGGTTCACAAACGTTTTGTTGCTGTGGACCCCTTTTACTGCTCCAAGAGCTTCTGCGGTCCCCTTCGTTTTCTGATAAAACGTTATATATCAGCAGACTTCCGAATTGTGGCATTCCTTCCTGTGTCCGTACTCACTGCGGAAAGGAGCTTTTCTCAGATGAAGCTGATAAAGTCACACAACCATGTTGCAAGGGAGGTTGGGGATCTAGCCTCGTGTCTGCTGAGTCAGAGACTTCCTATCATGAAGGTCATTGTCAGTCAGTTTGCCAAAAGAGATCCGGAAGTAGTATTTACGTTTTAAGATCCATGCTAGATGCTTGTAATGTTTTTATGAACTTGTGATCCACATGAATTCCGTATTATTGTAACAAATTAGCTTTTGTAAATGTCTTACCTCATTTACAAGGGAAAAAGTCATTTCTAAGAAAAAAGGGTGCTGGAATAGACTTTGTCTAGGACACACCGGCAAAAGATATGCAAAGAAAATGTTAATTTTGCATAAACGTCATGCCACAGTTGATTGAGAACAGGTTGAACAGAATGATGTCATCAAGCTACGAGGAGGCGCTGAAAATGGATCTCGCCTAGGGCGCTGGAATGGCTTGCGTCGGCCCTGTGTAAATGGCGCGAACAAGCAGTAACAGACTAAGCACGGCGCTTGATCTCGATTGTTGCTTGCTGCCACAGTGTGAAGCTTTACGCACTTGCCGCTTGGGCCCTCCGATCGCAACACTGATGAGCAGAAGGATAAGTTAATCAGAAAAACAGCAATTCCAAGACTACATATGATCTAAACCTTATCGTCAACCTCTGTCACTAACCCAGGCACCTATTCACAGGGGGCGGGGGCTGTGCCCCCCAAAATTTTTTTGTGCCCAGAAAGATTTGTTTTAAACATAGCCTACTTCACAACACTGCTGTGACAAAACAATGGACGGCAAAATGGCCTTGTATCGCGAATGCTGTTTTCCAAATAGTACAATATCAAGGTGAATAAAGTTACTTTCGCAGGTTTCAGGAGTGGCGATTGATCCACTCGCCACCTGGATGCGGCCCTGAAGAAAGATGTAAATTTTCTGGTTTTTCATTGTTAAGCTTCCTTTATAACTCTGCTAAAGTACAGAGTCTTTGTAAAAACCAATCCAACTGTTCTTCATTTCTCACTCATTTAGCTGTTTTGCAGTTTCTTTCCTTTTGATTTTGTAGCAATATTCGAGTTTTCGTTCTGTAAGTAACGCGTTAAAAAGTGTGTGAATAAAAAATAATTTTAGCCTGTGCAAGCCATAAAGCAATCACAAATCATAGATCGACATAATCAAACATTTTGAATTACGTGGCATTTTGGCGCTTTCAAATCATTCCTTTTCTTGTCTTAGTCACAACAAGCAGAATGCATACACGCTGCCTTTCAACTTAGCAAAATCACTGCTACTGTAGTGGTGACTATTCACGTTTTCACGAATCACGCAATCTAACGCAAGGCATTCTTTCACTTGAGGGTTGTTAAAGTACTTGTGTAGTGCTTGAAACGCAACAAGTTTATTTCTCGTTGCTTTGTTGGTGGTCAGAACGCGAGGCGATTGTATCGTTTTCGCGACATTTGTGCAGTAAGCGTGATACACAAGTAGATACATACCAATGCGAAAAGAACGATTAATAGGAAAAAGTTACAAGTAAAATTCAAATACAATTGCATTGAACAATACCGAAAATATCTATATTAAATAATGATTAATATAACTGGCAGTATGTCAAACCTATAGAGAAGTCAATAGTAACGCTTAATTCAACATCGGAATATAGATTTGGTTGCAGCGCTTTAGAATCACGACAATTTTTCAAACAAGTATTTTGTTTAAAGCAAATAATTGTCATCACGGGGGCTCCCTTGGAGCGGGGGGGGGCGGGGAAATTGTCCCGGTTGTCCCCACTTAATCTGGCCCTGAGGTGTGGAAAGGTTGTTATACTCAGTGGCGGATCCAGGGGTGGGCAGTTGGGGGCAACTGCCCACCAAACGTCTGTGGCACCCCCTTGAATGGCGCCACTTTGCCATAAATGCGCCCCTATTTCGTGCGCATGGAAGTAGAAACAGATAAAAATTTACTCTAAAATAAACAATGTTTTTCGCTTAGTTAAACGTCAGGATTTACGTGCCGGCTTTCCCCAACCTCTTATCGAATGTTTATTTCTTTGCTGCGTGAGAACTGCTCAGCCATCACAAACGCAGTCGCTTCCGCTTAACACAGTTCTCGACTTGCCGCTGTGCTGTATGAAATTGGTGTGTTTTTTACAAGTTTATTTCTTTAATGCCTGATGACCGCCTTAAAAGGAAAAGGAAAGGCAGCAGTAAAAATAGGAATGCCATATGGAAAACTTAATAATGACTCAAGATTTTACAAGCCTCCAAAATAAAAACGGAAAACCAATTTCAGGGTTGTTGCCAGGGCGGGTCGTGATTCCGCAGTTTGTCTGCATCGTAGTTTTGCAACATAAAGGTGAGGGGATGAATTTCTTGACGGAACTAATCTCCTGATTGACAGAGGCGTAACGAGGTTAGATGGCGTTCAGGGCAAGAAGCAAGTTTGCCGCCCCAATGTTTGAACCTGAGGTTTTCGGAAGCAAATGTACTGTATTGAAGAAAGTACGTGTGATACTGTTGAAACTTTTTGGCGAGCCCCCAGAGTGGCTCTATACTCAGTGGCGGATCCAGTGGAGGTTCATTCCAAATGTGCTAACTAGAAACTACACATCAAAAAGTTGTTAACAGGAAACTCAGGGAAGTGAAAGGTGGAACGTCTTGTTTCAAAATTCATTAGGCCACTACATAGCAATTATAACGTGAAAATCACCCTTACTACATCGACAAGGCAATGGGCAAATACCATAATTGTATCAGTAATCTAATGCAGGGGTGTGCACTGTGCAACATCCCCGAGCCAAATGTATGTGACCAGATTGGTTCACAGGCCACTGCTGCATGTGTCAAGATCTGCGGGATACACAACTCGCTGACCGCCCAAATCTGTACCTTTCCGCGGGCCACAAAAATTCTACTCCAGGACCACGGGTTGCACATCCCTGATCTACTGGATAGTGTGCATTCAAGTCTCGCATACTTGCCTGCATGCCTAATTGAAATACGAATTGGTTATTTTCAAAAATTCCAAAACGTTCCACGGCACACATGAGAATCTCTCGCGGCACACAGTTTGAGAACCACTGATTTAGTCCCACGCTTTGCCTAAGTTTTTTACTAGCCTGTTTTTCTTAGCTCATTGCTAGTGTTCAGGTATTTTTGTGAGACAGACTTTTCACTTTTTATACGTTGTTTGTCAGATTGCTAAAGTATTATCGCGTGTCGTAAATTCTGATTGGAATCACCGATTTTTTTCCTGCTTCCCATAACAGCTTTTTCTTAGTGCTTCTAATACCACTTGGTTTATTCTTGCTAACTACGTAAACAACCACACTGTCACGATCCGTTGTGCAAACTACCTTTTCGAAAAATTGCGAGTCACAGCCCGTTTCCCTTCAAGACATCACAGGTCGCTTACGTTAGGGCAAGTGTTATCTCCAATCGTTTCCGCATTTTCATTTTTTACCAGCGCTCCTAACTCCATCGCTGTGTCAATTGCACCACAGCAACACCTTCTCTCTAGCACACAACCGCAACCTGTGGTTCCCAACGACCTTACTTCGGTCTCTAGTCATCCCTCTTCTGAGATTCTTGTTTCCTTCAGCAAACCCTCTGTGTGCACTTATGAGCAGCCTCTTGCTTCGCCTGTAATTTGCAGTAATGTTGGTCCGGCTGATCTACCTACCATGTCTAGCACCCTACGTCCGAAGCAGCAGTGTAATAGGCAGGGGTACGGAGGGTGCATGCACATCCCCAAAAGTTTTGATCTGCTGAAACTCTGGTCACAATTCCCGGAAATTTGGGCAAAATCCCTGAAAATCTGGGTAAAATCTCTGAACATTTGGGTAAAAATGGCACCCAGCTTTTGCAGAAAAATACATGGAGACCTTGTCACGGTCGATCAATTACTCACCCGCTCAAACCAAGGCGCTTAATCAGTTAATCAAGCGCATTCCCTGGAATGCCGTGAGCGGAGCATCGTCGCCCTGTTCGTTTGCTCGCAGCGCCATGTTCAGTTCTTTGGCAGTAGTCTTCTCGGTGGCAGTGACCAGTTCGTCTGTCGAACTTCCCAGTTGTGTGAGACGCTGAACTCACGGTGCATCGAGGTGTGAGAAGAGAGCTTTGTTCGTCGACACGTTGCTGCTGTATTTTGTCAGAGTAGCATGTTATGTTTTACAGCAGGGTTGCCTGCTGGATATCCATTTTGTAGAGTTTGTGGTGTTGTGTCTTTTGTGTCTGGTATTAGGGTCTTAGGGTTAGGTCCATTTCCTTTTTAGTTTAGCTTATCGTTTTTCAAATAAAGCCAGCATTTCTCCAGCTGGGGTTCGTAGGTGTGCCGAACTCCTCAATATGGACGAGGATTCGCTAGAATCTTCCAATTATTATGGAGAACGTCCACCGAAGGTACAGCGAAAACGAAAAACAGGGGCTTCGTCAAGTAGCGATGACACTGGTGAAAGTTCGTACAAGTCACATAATGCGGGTGAGGTACTACCTGTTGTTCTGCAAAGTCAGACTGAACGTCAGCTGCAGTCGTTAACAGCCTCTGCATAGGAGACGTTCCTCGACGATTTGATTTTGAAAACTTGTTCTTCTTCTTTGTAGCGTGGACAACTTCTGTCATTTGCGGTGTGTTTGCCGTGGCAGTTTGGACAGTTTAGCGTCGTGGAAGGGCATACAGTCCAGCTACACTGTTCACCACATTTGGAACAACGTTTCTTACCCTTGCAGTGGTTTGCCACGTGGCCGAATCGATTGCACTTGAAACACCGAAGGGGTTTGGGGACATACGGCCTGATTTTGAAAATTAAATACCCTATCCTGACCTCCGACGGAAGGTCGGACAGGAAATGGAGAAGAACCGTTGTGGAATCGAGCAATTCCAATTCACCAACAGGTTTGTACTGGAACTTCTTTACGAATTTCACTTGCGGTTTCAAATAGGCCTGAATCTCAGCTGCCTTGAGGCCTAGGGGAACATTATATATCACCCCTTTGGGACCTACTGGTTGGCGTAACGTGGTCTGAATTGGGGTTGACATTTCACCATCTGTCAGCTGACTGCAGCTCATCAACGTCTTGACTTGTTGCGGGTTGGTACAAGTGACCACCAGATTGCCATTTCGGAGTGGAACGCAGGACTCGTACGAACCAATGCACTTTTTTAGACAGTTGTCTATATATATCGGGTTTAAAATGCACAGCAACTAGCACAAGGTCTTTCGTCCTCAAATATGTCATCAAGTAGCGAATTTCCTCCGTTACCAACCGTAGATCGCTCTCCTCGTAACTTACGTCCTAACCTCGGTAATACCAACGCAGTCGCTTCTACTGGTGAAGAAATAATCTTCACTGAAGAATTCGGTAGTTTCAACATGTTTCAAAATCACATCCATTTTCTGGCCTTTCTTGCCTAAGTCATCCAACAAACCATTGTGGCCAAGGACCGAAAGGAATCTATAGACGTATTTAATATCATAACAGGGGCTGCTGGTGGTAGAATTGTTGTCTCCCACTGGATGCTGAGCAGATTAAATTCTTTGCCAAATAATGGCTATTACCATTTTGCACTGGAATGCCAGGTCCATTTTCAAAAAGCTGCCGGAACTGAAACAGTACTTAGCAGGTCTTAAAATGCTGCCCGACGTAATTTGCATTCAAGAAACTCACCTTACGCCCAAATATCACCCAGTCTTTCCGAACTACACCATTCTGCGCGAAGACCGCCCGACTTTCAGAGGCAAAGGTGGTGGGCTACTGATTTGCATCAAATCATCCCTCGAGTTCTCAGAAGTTAATTTGTCTGGGCCGAGCAATCGTATGGAAAGTCCTCGGTCACCGTGGGTGGGTAT
>Ga0210059_1003098_pt1 | contig 26465 bp, 16 predicted proteins | sample Ectturendosymbi2_FD_188042 | JGI IMG/M metagenome (GOLD analysis project Ga0210059, IMG submission 188042) | Ecteinascidia turbinata endosymbiont from Florida, USA - Sample 2 (SPAdes) (version 2) | ecosystem: Host-associated > Tunicates > Ascidians > Unclassified | place: Key West, Florida... | reverse complement strand
AACGAAAAAATTTTGCAATAGCTCCGGGTACTTTACGGTATAATTTTTCGTATAATTTCATACCAGTGGTATGTAAAAGCATACAATCATTGACAATTTTCAGTTTATGGAGTTTTATCATTAAACTATTAAAAGTCTCTCTGATCTGCTCAAAATGTTCAGAAATGGTGCAACCAACCATCATCACAGTTTCAAAATATTTTAATTCTCTAAGCATGATGCTATTATGATCTTCGTAATTCAGTCACTATCACTATTTTACCGTCCTTATCAGAGCTACAAATTACAATATGTCTGTTCTTTACAAGAGAGTTGAGCTCATTCAAACTGTTTTTTTGTTCTTTTGGCAAATTGTTTTCTTGCAATAATTTTTCTGAACTTCTTTTAAATTGCGCAATTTAGATAGAACCATATCAACATACGCGTTAGTCTTTTCATCAAGCTGCTCCCTATCAGGTCTGGAGTTTTTCGGAATTTTTAACTTTTTAGGTAAAGGGTTGCTCATTTCAGATTCGTCACCGAGTAGCGATCGCCATTCTTCCCTTCTAATATGCTGGTAAGAATTGTGCCATTCATTGTTTTCAACTGATCTTACCCATGCGCGTGTTGGTGCAAAATTAAGACCTTCAGATAGTACTTCTTTATCATACTGATCAAGTTCTATGTCAGACTTATTCAGTATCATGTTAAAGGTTTCCGGTATGTACGGTAATTACGGTATTTACGTTGCAACCTGTAAGTTATGCGGAGAACAGTATGTTGGCCAAACCTCAAATAAATTTTCGAAACGTTGGAATTCCCACCTCTCTTCGTGGAACACTGTCAATTTGTCTAATGACCAAGAGCAGGTGCCTTTACTGCAACATGTGGTGCACGAACATAAGATTGAAAAAAAGCCTAAAATCAGTGAATGTTTTATAGTCACTTTCGTAGAACAACCTAGCTACTATTACCTTGATATTTGTGAAGGTAAGTGGCTCAACAAAATCAGCGCTGGCATCAACAAGCACAGAATTATTTTGCCTCGCATTAAATGATAGACTTGCCCTTGTTTAGACGTTCCTCTTGTCATCACTTTTGTTTTGGCTCACCATTTTTTCTTCTCTCATTTATTGTTCTTTTCTCCCGCTGTGTGTTTTAACTTATTGTTACTAGTTGGTCTTGTCTTATCACACCTAGTGTCTTTTGCTACTTGTTTGTGCTTATTCTAAATGCTTATTTACAGTACGGTACTGTCAACGTTAGCTCAATATGTTTTCCACGCAACCTTTGTCTTTGTTTCGTAATAATCACTGCTTTGCGTACTTCCACTCGTTTTTACTTTTAATTTACTTGGACTGAAGACGCCGTATGGCGAAATCGATTTCCATTAAATAACATCAATGCGTGCTGATTTTTGTTACTTGTGCAGTGTGCACAGACAGTGCTTTTTATAGCAAATGATAATTTTTGATACCAAATGATGATTTTTAGAGAAGGCAGTTTTTGGTATGTTGATGATTTTATGAAAATGACACAGTTGAACAGAAAGCAGTCGTTTTTATGTCTCTGAGTTGAAAAGGTCAGACAAAGTTCTCATTTCTTGTGACGTTGTACCTTAGTGAACATTTCCATCAGAAAATAAAACAACATGCAATTCTTATAGCAGGGACCACAGTACATCTTTTAAAGGACATTTTCTTCTTAGTTTACAAAGTAATTTTGTATTATTTCTGTTGTACTGCGAAGACTGTTGTTTAAGCAAGGCTGTGTTCACCTTTCTTATCAGGAAACAGAAACGATAATTTTCGAATATCACGAGTACTCATTTTTTCTACAGATATTTCATGTATTTTAGGTGGTTTCGATTAAGCCTATGTTTGAAGTCACAGGTTATTTGAAGCTTGACTTGTAAATGATTGGTTGAAGGTAGACTTCGGGAGATGATGTTAAAGTTTTTTGCCAGCTCTTAGCCAGTATAACTTGAATCGTTTTTTCTTAACACATATTAAATCAATTGTGTAGGCTACTTGCTGCAGTAGAAATGTTTGCGATAAGGTACATGATGAATTATTTCCTACTTTTGCACATTTTCAAACAACTAGTGTCAATGCAAGATGAGGGCAGCCTTGACTGATCCAGCCTCAAAGCTTACCAAAACAAATCTCAGGTTGGATGCTTTTGTATGCTATGTTCTTGTAGTTAAAAGGATGAAATGTAAAACAAATTTAGTCTTTTAAGTCTTCTTGGTTGTTGTTTATAATTTCGTGGATTCCCACAAAGACACGAACGTGAACAAATTTAGGATACCAACTACCAAGCATTTTATCAAAGGGGGAAAATGTGAAACGTTCAAAGGGGAAAACTTTGTAGTTTATTGATGGTGAATGCAGAGAAATGGGGCGCCAAAATGAAGAATTGGGGCCGATACCCACTTGCTATTGCCTAACTTTTATATGTTGCCAACATTATCTTACCAACTTTCAGTGTTTTCAAAGTTGTGTATCATGAACACCGTTTTGCATTTTTCCTATGTCAGTAATGCCGTAGTCTCAGGAACGTATCCTTGGGTGGCCGTATCTTAGGCTTGATCAAAAGTGATTATCACGGTTGGCTGAATATGATGACGTCATCAGAGGGCCCCATTTTCAGTCTTGCCTCGGGCCCCCCCAACCCTAAACCCACCACTGAGTACCAAGACCAAAAAGGTCAAGAAATAATGATCTGGTCTGTGATGCAAACCAGGTATGGGCAGTTTTCTCTAACTTGACAACACGTTAGAAGTCTATCTTATACTTATAGATTTTCCTCTGTGTAATCTTTTTAAGTAAAAGGATACTAGCCCACGAAATATTTGGACTGGGGCGATTGCTGCATGAAATTTAGCTAAATCAAAGCAACAACAACGCAAGTAAACAAAGTTTTCCGTCACCAAATCTTCGCCAAAACCATCTTGAAGCCAGCATTTTATATAATTATCACTTGAAGTTTTATTGAAAAGTCAAGTCGAGTTGTGAATAACTCGGTCCAAGGGTGTAATTTAGGCAGCTGCTACAATGAAATGCTTAAAATTAGTACATAGCATTGTGCAAACGGTCGTCGCGCACATGACAAAGACCGCGTCCGTGTTTTAGGCATTGGGTCCCTTTCAAAAAATCCGTGACAATCTCCCCTGTCAGCCATCCGCAAAGTTCACGATGTACCACTTCGTGACAAAGTGCGCAGACGTAAAATATCGTTAAATTGTGAATGTCAAGGCTCTTCTCCTCTGAACGGAACAACCTCAGCCACGATGCAAGGCCACGTGACGAGATTACACCTGAAAAAATTAGTGAGCAACGTGCTGCTGGCAAAATCCACCTGAAAGTGGCCCAGTAATCGTCCAAAGACTAAATTGCGTTGCTAGACTAAATTGCGTTGTTTGTTCTCCAACCTTACTTGGTCCCGTTTTGGTGTCGATTCAGCAGAACTATGGGAGGTTGCTGAAAACGAGACATCCTACCTAGATCTGCTGTCTCTGCGAGGAAGAACGAATGAGAAAATGAATGAATGAATACTTTTTGTAAATACGTTCAGCAGCCTAAATTCGTTTAAAAACTCTGGGGTATTTTGGGCCAACGCAGCTATAGACGCTCGGCGTTTGAAATATTCGCCCAACAAAACTATTTGCGTCATTACTTGTTCAGGTTGAATCGTTACTGAGCCTCGAGTATTTCCTTCCTCAATTTATTCGACGCCGCTGGGTGGTGCGCGAGAGAACAGTGAATCCGAACAAAAACCTTGGAAGAAGCTTTGTGTGGAGATGGTTCTTTGACGAAGAGGGCATGAAACCGAAGCATGTGAAAGAAGTACTGGAATCACCCAAGGTATGACTGGTTTTCTTGCCCCACCCAGTCTCAATGTAAATATTCGTTTATCATAATAAAAAGGTATAGAAATCTTTCACTTATACAACGTTTACGCGGAAAGAGAGATTTGTAATCGAGATTTGCCGATATGATCTATAGTCGAAATAAATGTTTTAAAAATGAATCAAAATAAATCAATTTTTTTACCCAACAACTAAACAGTACATAAATTATTGTAACCCACTGGTTCTTAACCTTTCCTCTACCACGCCCCCTTTAAGTAATTGCCCTTTGTTTCACGCCCCCCCCCCAGCACCAACAATAAGTTGTATAAGGTTGTTGGTTAATTTATTTATCAACTGTCCATGTTGCAGAGCACATAAGGGCTCGCACGCCCCTTGAAATGCATTGACGCCCCCCCGTTAAGAACCACTGCTGTAACCAATGTTTGTTTTCTCATAACTGTCACTAATCATTCTGCGAAATACCCAGCCGACACTTTTCGAAAACCATCTTAGACCGTAATTTTGATCTACAGTACATTTTATGAATAACTGCATGAAGAACAAATTTTCTAATGTTGCAGACTGACATAGAACAACTCAAGGCGGAATTTAAGGAGTTGAAACAAGAACTGCTTTCTCTTTTTGCCTCATTGAAAAATGACAAGAAAACAGGATTTGAATGCATTGAGCAACAATGACCTACGCGAAGAAGTACTGTTGTGATGAAGAATTGATATGGACTTCTCTGTTTTCGATACGACATAATAAATGTAGTAGTGCTGTGAACAGAACGAGTTTTCTGACTGGGAACATTTCCGAACTAAGAAAAAGCGTGGACATGTTTCTTGACTATTATGAAATAATCTTTGTGTGAGATTTTATACAAACAAATTGATCACTGGCGTGTGCTTGTTTTACAGATTAGAGGCCTGTTCAGCAGAGACACGCCAAAACTCTGGCCTAATTTTTTTTTCAAAACTTTTCTCAACGTAATCAGCACTGATGAGAAGTGCTTGCGATTGCTCAAACTCACCATGAATTTTCGTTTCTTGCACTTTATACGATAATTGCGATTAAACAACAAAAGCATAATTATACGCAAAAGAGCAAAATATAATATATTTTAAGACCAGCATGGCAGTGTCATGACGTTTTTGAAAGAGCTGGTGGAGGTTAGCTTCATATTACTCCAGCGTGCCAGAAAACACCAAGAAATCGTCAATGTTGCCTTGTACATATTATGAAAGTCAGCAGTCAACCAATCCAGTAGCTATATGACATACTTCTGACATTTCAGATAGTTTTACCACAATGCTAAATAATTTAGCAGAACCTATCTGCTATGGATAATTACGTGCGTGATGGTTGAATCATTCAATGGATCTGTCTACTAAGCATGTGTTTGCATAACATTTCACTGCATGGGGTGCATAATCCTGTCCTTTACTCGTGTTGGTAAGTTGAACAATACAACTTGCTTTTCATGTAATTTTTTTGTTTGTTACTGCTTTTGTGCACATCCAATTTTTGCTCCATAATTTTTTTCTTTGTTTCATTTTATTAATTATTTTTTCAGTTTCTTACTGTGTTTAACATTTTTGACCACACTGGATTTTCTCAATGAAATTTTATCCACTCTCTTGTGTACACAGGCATGCTCATTTCATTTTAAATTTTTTCCCACCGTGTTTTGTGTTTGTTTCTTCGTTTGTTTATCCAACTGTTCCTAATTTATTTTTAACTGTTCTTCACTAACCCTTGTCAATAAATTTCAAACAGGGTTGGTTGACTAGATGATCTCCATGATCTTTCAACAGTCCTGTGACAGTGACAACCTTTGTTTATATTGATCGGTTTTTTGCCACTGTATTTTCATTTATTCTGCATATCCACTGAAAATTATAATATTCTTTGCATTATGGCGTTTTGCATTGCATCTGCTTATTACAGTAGCTGAGTGATATGAAACAATAAATCAATTCAATCAATCATTACGATCTTCTACTTTACTAGCAACGAGTTTGCATCAGCCATTACGGAAATCATGCCATTGGTGTTGAAGTTGGTATTTTAAGTTAAAGACATCTGTTGCATTTGACGGATTGAATATAACGCCAATGCAGCTTACCTACAGTCTCACTGCTGACCTTCACGAAAGTTCCATGAAATATACAATGGTAATTATTGAAGGCACAAATCTAACTTTTAAGCAAATATAGACTGTTGATACCGTCAAAATATAATTGCATTTTCAATTCGTAACTAAAAAATGATCATCACAATTCAAGACATCGCCTTCGTCATGACGTGAAAAATTTCGATATTTTTTTAATTTTCAAAAACACTGATTTTTGGCCATAGTTTGCCGACCGCATACGCTAGTCACAATCAAAGTCTCAAATGACGCGGCTTTTCGTCTAGGCTCTAGATCAAGGGTGTGCAACATTTTTTGTCGGTGGGCCATATAATCAACTTCAGACATCTAGCTGGACCACACGAAAAAGTTAGTTTTTTAACATAAACTGTCGGATTAGGATTTTCATACATGATGGGGAAAAATCAGAGTGTTGGCAAGGGCCACACTAAATGGCTCGGCGGGCCGGGTTGTGGCCCGCGGGCCGCCTGTTGCACACCCCTGCTCTAGATTATTCTACAAAACAAGGGATATGTTCTTACTTGACATTTTTCACGAATCCCGATGACGTCATCAGGACCGCCACGTGACGTCACGTTGCTTCACTAAATTTGAAACCTGTAAGCGCCCTATTTTTAACTCGAAACCAGAACATATTCTGCATCTTCAGAGGGTTCGATTAGTTTCTAGCTCTGTCGGTTGGCGAGTTATAATTGAATACGTCCGAAGCACTCGAGTGGGTCGTGCGGGCGTTGAAGGGTTGAACAGAAATCAGAGTACAACAGCCCTGGAATCGAGGTAAAACCGACTGCTAAGTTGATGAAAAAACGTTGGAGAGCAAATGGAAAGCTTTGTGGCCAACTGAAGTTTTCTCAAAGTAACTAGATATTCTTCTATATACAGTATCAAGTTAAGGTGATAAAAAGTAGAGTTACCTGCACTTATTATGGTAACAGTGATTGCAGAGTCGTCTGCATTACAAGTCTCTCTTCTTTTGAACATCGGCAGTATTTGCTATAAATATAACAACACAGTTCACAAAAGCACTTCAAGAAAAAAATGGTTTTTGCTCTGTTTGTGCAATTAGTTGAGAAAAACACCCCAAAGCCCATTTATTAAGAGAATAACCCAGTGACTACTTACTGAGCGTAAATGAACTACACGTTTTAATAAAACCCATAAACATGTTTAATTGAAAACAGATAATCTATCTGAGAGAGCACCCTGTTTCAAAGCATACCCACAAATGCATCGAAGGTATGGTGCTTCTTATTCGAAAGTTAAGACGAGAAATGATTATCCTCACCTTGTACTGAATCGTTCTGCTTGGCATGATTTGGAACAAAAGAATTGTAAATCAAAGGTAATTCGTGGATAGTTTTACATTTAATCAAGTCTATGCTCTAATCATATTTTTTAAACACACTGCCACGTAGGTCGTTTCAAGACGCTCACTAATTGTTAAATTGAGATAGAAATATCTCACCACAACCAACCCAAGTCAAGAAATGTGCGGGATAGACGCAGCAATACAAGCAGCCGGGGCATGCCGGAGCTCGGCTGCACCACCTCTACCAGTGTATGATTAGTTGTTGCCTACGAATAAAGGCAAAAAGCAGTCCCTGCCTGTGAGTTCCGCACCTGTAAAGCTCCGGAACCTATAAAATTGCCACGACACCTCTCAATACAAGGTTGTAAATGTTCGCTTGTTGTTACTATTCCTGGTAGATAAAAGATAATGTTCCACCAAGTTTCCGCTGTTATAAGCAGATATCCGTGGTCTATGGAACTAATCTGGAAGTTGTTGCGCTGGATTAGGGTGAAAACTACTACAATAATATTGGGATATCTTAAAACTACATCCTCTAACGATTTGCTAACTGATCTGAACCTCACGAGCTTACATTTGCATAGAGAAATACCTTTGCCCCGGTTTTTCTCTTTTATCGCTGTTGACGACTTTCTATAATCCTGTAATGGATTTTGACTGTTCTCGCTTATGATCTTCTGTGCTTTTTCTTTATACTTGCTGAAGTTTTCTTGTGTCGTTGTTTCTTTGAAAGCTCGACGTGACCCGACAAAATTGTACCAGTCAGGCTGGCCCCTGTAGCAAGATCGTCGTTAAAATAATTAAGTAAATTTCAAAGATTTTAAAACTCTTTTTCAAAGCGTGTATTTATTCTTGTAGTTTGGCTTATAGCTAGGTTTAGTGCTTTTGTTGAAATGCATATAAATAAGAATAAATAAACACAATACAATTCTGCTTTCCTAACATTGACCTACGTAACTATCTTTCTCAAAATGAGGGGATTGAATGAGGACTTCTCGATGTCAATCACTTTTTGGTTGTATCTATCTTTGTCTTCTTTTTCATGTTGTTGTTAAATCTGCAAAAAGGACTTACCAAAACGTTGCTACATGTATCCCATGCTTGGCAGGGTTTTTTACTTGTTTAGGTTTGAAGCGGTGCTTCTTTATCGAGAGGGATTTTTTAGTTAAATTTTAACAAGTGGTGGGCTGGCACCAGAATGTGGCCAGGTAAACAAAAGACTGACCGAGAAGATAGCTGAAAAACGCAGGGAGCCTTATGCATCTGTCATAACCTACATTAGAACAAAGCTCAGATATGCCCTTGGAGCAACCTTGCTACGATACCAGGCTCTCGAGGCAAATATAGTGACGTTCATCTCCAAGATCTCATAGACATTGACTTCAGTCTAATTTCAAGCCCAATATATTGTTGCTGCTAAATTTTAGAGAATTAAATCGGTGCACAACTTGTGTGATAGGTTGATATCATAGCAATATGAATGAGTTTTATCGTTATTGTTCCTAAACAATTATACTTCACTCATTAACTAACAATATTTTGTTTTTCACATACCCAGCACTTATTGGTTTACTCTTTACTGTTATACGTTTGTAATCTGTTTCCAACCTTGTCTCTTCAACTTAACTAGGTCTATGTGCCCTGCCGGACATAGCCTACTTACGACTGCGGTACTCCATATTCCATGTTCTGTGTTGATAAAAATTGTTTTATGCCTCTTCTACGTTTGCCTTGTCTTGACCTTGCGTAAAGCACGGTAGATACTTTTACACTGCAACAATATGGATGCTGTAGACACATGTTATCGCTTTTTAACCACTTTACGTTAGTGTTTTGTTTGTTGTTGCGGACCTCTACAGCATAACCGTACGGCATGGGGATGCAGGGGATGCGGTCGCATCCCCAAAGCTGATAAATTGGCCATTATTCGGGCAAAAAGTTTCAACATTTGTACAAATTATACAGCTGCATTCACATTTAAGTGAGGTAGTGTCTATTTTGCCATCAATAGCGAAAGCTCTGCTGAGACTATTTTGCCGTTATTTTTTGCCTCTAATGGCAAAAAACGCTGCCGTTAAGTGAACTTTTTGCTGCAGATGGCAAAACAGAAACTGCCTTTATGTAAACTGGAATCATTTGGTAATTCCAAGAGCCTTCAGCAAATTTGGGCCAATTAGAAAACTTCATTCAAGTTTTGGGTAAAACTAAAAACATTTGGGTAAATTAGGAACATTTTGGTATGGCCCAACAGCTTCAAATGAACCTGGGAAAATGAGAAGAGCTTCATTCAAATTTGGGTGAAATTAAAAACATTTACATAAATTGGAAACATTTGGATGAAATATATCAATTTACAACAGTTTCATTCAATTGTGGACAGCTTTAAAGAGTCTTATTCAAAGTTGGGCTATATGGAATAGCTCCATTGAAATTAGAGTACATGTAGAAATGTCTAGGTGAACTATAAGCAGGGACCCCGGAACGTCAGTAGGGCAGGGGGGGTAGACAAAAAGTTGAGGGCAATGCAAACTTACGAAAAACAAAAAAATCGTTATCAATTATCAAGCCCGTAACTAGACGGGGGCAGGGGGCTTAGTCTCCCCTGAAACGTTTTTGCCCTCCCGGGACAATTGTGTTGGATATAGTTTAAAAAATTTGGGCCACTCTCAGTAAACTCTTCATCTCCCCTGGTGTCCCAATCTGGTTAGGACATGCCAATTATGCTTGCTACAGTTCAACCGCAATGGTGACTTCAAAAATAATAAAATAAACTAGAGACAACTTGTTTCAATTCGATCTTGATAAATCATAAAATTACCTATGAAAAGACACCTTTGCCCCGGTTATCCCTTGTTTCAAAGGTCAGGGATGCAATGCCACCGCTCTCGGACGTCCCTGCTTGCCGCTGTCAGCAAGCATTGTCACGCTGCATTACCTGCTAAGATATCTACGTTCAAGAGTCACATGTGACAAAACGCCTAATATTGTAACTTGCAGTGAACATATTAAGATTTGTTGCCATGTTATTATTACACGATAAAGACCAACAGTAAAACAATCCGCTCGCAAGTTTGGCAACTTGCCCTTGCAGGCAGTAGCGTGGCCAGCCCAAACGTTTGGGGAGGACAAAAACTATTGTGGGGGACAAAATGTTTGATTTTAGGCGAATAACACGTATTTTGTTTGTGGTACCGTCTCTCAAAGCACAAATGACTGTATGTTCTAAAAACATGTGGGGAAATAGCTCCCTAGGCCCCCTTGGCTACGCCTATGCCTGCAGGAAAAGGAGCGGACATGAATGAATTGCAAGCTCAGCACTGCATCACACCAGAACAGTGAACCTGGCTCTTGTGCAGTGTGAGTGTCGTACCTGAAAATAAACTGTTTTTGCAAGAAATAAATCAATTAATCGGAATTGAGCTGCTGGCGTCAAATTTTCTAGAAAGTTTTAGTTCTTAGTCCCAATTTCCAGAAAGGGGCAAATGCCCGTTTTGACCCCGGGACAGATCCAGCCAATAAGATTAGGGTGGCCATTTCAGTAATATTTGTTAGTCAAGTCTCATTACGGGTTCACTACTTTAAGAGAGATGAAGTATACTTCACAACACTTCTGTGACAAAACAATTGATGACAAAATAGCCTTGTATTGCGAATGCTGTTTTCCGAATTGTACACAATCATGGTAAATAAGGTTAATTGGTAGGTTTTAGAGACAGCGATCCCCCAAATAGCCCCTCCTGGTTTCGCCCCTGCTGACGCCCATGACTTTGACGTACCACGAGTTCAAAACTGTTTGCTTGAGTTCAGTGTAAAAGCGCACCTATAGCCATAATAGTCATTCTTTTCGCATTTACATGTTTAGTAACAATGCTGACCTCAAAACTAATAACAGAAATTATAGAAAACCATCCTGAATTTTATGTGTGCGCCAATAGTTGCAATAAATTTGTTTCAAGTTGATCTTGGTGAATCATTAAATTACTTAAGATACTGTTATGTAAGGGCAGCTGTGCCCCATTGCCCTCCCTTGAATTCGTAGGTTTCAGGGGGAGCGATCGCCTCATTCGCCCCTTCTGGATTCACCCCTGTTTTGACGCCCCTGCGGACGCACATGGCTTTGACGTACCACGAGTTCAAAACTGTTTGCTTGAGTTCAGTGTAAAAGCGCACCCATAATAGTCATTCTCGTCGCATTTACATGTTTGGCAACAACGTTGACCTCAAAACTAACAACAGAAATAATAGAAAACCATTCTGAGTTTTATGTGTGCGCGAATAGCTGCAATAAATTTCTTTCAAATTGATCTTGATAAATCATGAAGTTACTGTACTTATGATACTGGTATGTAAGGGCACCTGTGCCCCCGTTTCCCCCCCTTTCAAAGGGCAGAGGGCAGAGCCCCTGCAATGCACCCCCGTTCCAGCATCCCTGACTATAAGACCTTTATTCAAATTTGGATGAAATCACAATCATGTGGGTATTTTTTAACAACCTCAATCAAATTTGAGCAAATTAGAACAACTTCATTCGAATTTGGGTGAAATTAGAAGTATTTCCATAAACTGGAAGATTTTGGGTAAATTCCAGCAAACTAAATCAACTTTGAGCAAATGGCAATAGCTCCATTGAAATTTGGGGCAAGTGGAACAGCTTCATTCAAGTTGGGTGACTTCAAACAACTTCATTGAATTTTGAGCAACTTCCAACAGCTTCATTCCAATCTGGGTAATATATAACGCTTCATTGTAATTTGGATACAGTTAGAAACATTTGGGTAAATTCCAACAGCTTCAATCCAATTCGGATAATTGAAACAGCTTATTTCAAACTTGGGTGAAATTTGAACCATCTGGGTAAATTAAAAGAGGTTCATTCAGATTGGCATGTATTATGAACATTTCGGTAAATTCTAACAGACCAAATCAAATTTGGGCCAATTGAAACAACCTCATTCAAATTCGGGCAGAGTTAGAAATATTAAAAAATTAGGAACACGTAGTGGCAACCCACCAACCCACCATTCCAAGTTCCAACTAACCCTAATTTTTGCAAAAATCGAATGTGTGATGCTGTAAAGTGTTTTTGAGCTATAACAACTGAAATACTTAGGCATGCAGGCACAAATGATTTGTTCACAATGGTACAGTTTAATTTAACATTAAGATTTGCTGTTTGTAGGTTATTTGGGAAAAACAAGGTCAAATTTGAGCAAAAATTTTTCGCATTTGTATGCACTTCCGTACACCTATGCTCCACAGCGAACGCTATCTCGTTTCATACAAAATGTTTTGTGGTCCTCTCATTATCGCAAGCATGATCGCTGACTCATGCATCAACTGTCAAACCAATGCGTCATATGACCTCATCGCAGCTGGTCTTCACTGTCTGTCGGTCGTCTGGCTACCGTGTATAGTCATCCTACAATGAGATCGTCCTGAGCGTCTGACAAGCTCTGTGCAGAACTGCAGTAGTCACTTGGAATGTGTAACTCCGGTTTTGTTACTGCATTTGTTCGAAATCTGTGAAGCTGTTGGAAGCAAAATGTAATTGTAATTTGGCCATTTTTTGTAAATTACAATGACATTACACAAGAACAAAACGTCAATTGCAACTGCACGAAATGTATAAATAATTACATCCAATAACAGTTGTAATTGATCCAACTCCGTCATAAATCATGAGAAATACAATGCTAGCCATCACGCTACATTTACTTTTACAATTTTCAAGCAACGACCAGATCTGAGCCGTTGAGCCGGAACTCAAATTTCAGGCTACGCCTCCAGGCATCCAAAGTTTTTTGGCTCCAGCTCCGGCTCCAACCTCTAAACGTTTTTGGCTCCAACTCCAAAATAATTTGCACAAGTCGCTTGTCCCACAAACTGGGGCTGTGGCACCGGAACTCAAATTCCAGGCTCCGGCTCCATCATCTAAGAATTTTGGGCTCCATCATACAAAATTGCTGGGGTTTCGGCTCCACAGCAAAACTGTCTTCAACAGGGGTCCTTTACGTTTGTGCAGGGGCTTCATATTATGAAAGTTGACAAAATTCCACTTATTTGTTTTTTCGTATTGCAATTTGGGAGGGCTTAGCCCACCAAAGCCCTCCCATGGCGATGGATCTGCCCCACAGCCCTGTTAATATCTGTAGCTTGTGCATTTCAAACTTCACAGCTGTAATGGTGTGACAAAAATATCCTCTGTAACATTGGAATCAAGACGTTGTATTTGAGAAGAAAAGATGGGCTATCATCTTCCTTGTCGTGGTTGTGAATAACCACAATCGGTGCCTCTGGTTTATTTTGAGAAGATATTATAAAGCTCCTTCCAGTCTACAAATTGTCTATTTCAGTAAGAGGGTTGCAAAAAAGCTTTTCCTATTTAGCATAACATTGTTTTGAAGCGTTGCTCCGTAAACTTTCCAACCCCGAGGACCTTATTCCCAAAGATATTGGCTTGGGGACTCCTCGTCTGCGGTTGTCAAAGATGTCTGTGCATCAGAGGGTTGAAAGAAAACACTTTGGTATTAATTTTGCGGAACCTCAGGTTTTTCATTGATATTTGCGATATAATCGCAAGCACTGATCATTGGCTTTGACGCAGGAATCCGTTACATTTATTTTGTTAAAACGAGTAAAAGCAAAGGACACAAAACTTCACGCAAAGTCAAGAAAAAAACAGAAACGCAAAACCGAAGCATCAGTTCGGAAACCGAAGTGTCAGATCGGAACGACCTGTTCGGCCACAAGAAAATACGAAACGAAACTTCGTGCTGCTCGAAAAGCACAACTCAAAGACAGAGCAGTTGTGTAATGCGGTAGGACAAGGACGTGATTCCACGGGTTAAGGATTATTCAGGCGAAAATGCTGCAGGATGCAGGAACCAAACATTATTTTCGGAAAAAAGCCCATGGGTTACTTTGCTTTTGCATAGTTGCAGTGCTCAATGAGCAAATCATTTCAACGGTTGCCATGAAAACAGTGATTTCGATCGTCCAGTATCAACATCTAGTACAACATGAAGAACAGTGTTTTTTTTGGCGAAATGAAGCCCAAACGAGCGGCTCGGAGTCATTTGCTGGGCCAGCCGTGGCCAATTATACCAAGGCCTTTTTGTCCAGGATCTCGCCCCTTCAGTGACAGCAAATAAGGAAAGTCGCGCGAAACAGAAACAAACGACGAAAAACAAGCGTTAGCAACACCTGTGCAACCGAAACCTATATACAACAATAGACAAACAACCGTGAGTAGCAAATAGCAAGTGACGTAACGCACGATGACGTCACAGCAGCGATTTTCAGGCAGAAAAGGCGAGAGAGGAGAGCAGCAGTTGGGGGGGGGCTAGCATAGAAAGTGTAGATGCAGCAGCTTGATCGGTGACGTCAGATTGTGTGCAGCCAGCGGGGCAAGGTTATGGTCGGTGTTCAGTTGCAAGCGCATTGCAAGCTCGTGCAAGACTTCACGCTTCAGCTTCAAGTGCCGCTGAGCGAAATTACGCAATAGTGACGCCACAAAGAGCTGTGACATCACAAAGGGCCGAACAAACACTTTCGCTTCATATGCGTGGAGTTGTGATTTAATTTAAGTCGAACACAATGAAAGGAAATTTCGAAGAATGCGAGGCGTCTCAAAGCGCCGAAAATTGTACAAGTTCTCGTAAGTCTCCTAAACAGCCATTTTGCAAAGTACAGTAATCGAACCAGTTCACAAGCAACATAGTTTTGAAAAAATTAATGTTTCGAAAATAACGAATGCATCCACTCGTTTGGTCACGGAAATGTACTGATGCGTGAAAAGTACGTAACACCACGTGAGCACCAAAAATTTCGCATAAACGTTTTTTTAAAAAATTCAAAATATTATAGAAATCGTCAAGGCACTCGTGTGTTGAACTTTGACCTGAAACGTCGTTGGGGGTCAGGGCACAACTTATTGGGCGGCAACAGTGAATTTCAGTGACGTAACAATTGCTCAAATTACAAGGAGCAGGGGACCTTAACTGAAAGGCCTTTGACACACGAGAGATAAACTGTCAATGAACCGCGAAAGAGCACGTTTCTCGGTTTGTTTCAAAACAAACAAAAAAAAAATAGCTGGAACAGCGCCAGCAGTGATCTTCAACGGAACTCAGGCGAGTCTTGCAGGTCATTGGAGATCGGGTCGTCAGATCTCTCCACCTTGACCTGTCCCGCCCAAACAGTGCTTTCATCGGGGGTACTCAATGTCGTGCTCTCATCACTGTTTGATGATACCTGGCCAATGAAGAAGTAGAAATAAGGGGTTGCATCCTATACAGTTGTGGTATTTTGAGAGAAATCTTTGTGGATTGCTAGAAAAATATCAAAGAACAACGACACCAATCCCAGTCAAAAGGTGCTAAGAACTGTCGTAGCTTTTCAATGAGATAACCCACGTTTTGCACAATCTACATGTGTCTGGATTCGGGTGTAAAAGGAAAAACTCGCTGTTGCACTAAGTATATCTTGCTACAACAACTTGTGATGGCAACGTTTTTCATTGGATAAAATAGTACAAGGAACAAATTGTATTTTTGTTGAAGAGAGAAAATTTAATTGAAAATGTACTTCCTTACCTTTGACTCGATTTCGTTCCAAAACTTTCTCGTCTCACTCGACTCGCGGCTGAGAGAAACCGTCTGACGCAGCCTCACGCGCGTCACCTGGCGGCTGCCACCTGCATTTAAAACTCCGTTTGAGGGAAGCAGTGAGTGAATATTTTTAAGCTCCAATGGATGTGCAGGAACACCAGATCCACATCGCAACAACACGTGACGTGACAACCAGGGCTGTGGAGCCGGATCCAAGCGATTTTGGATGGCTGGAGCCGGAGCCAAACACTTCAAGATGTTGGAGCCGGAGCCAAAAATTTAGACTCCCGGAGCCGGAGCCCGAAACGTGAGTACCGGCTCCACAGCCCTAGTGACAACAGTAGTGTTCCCGAAGAACGCTGCTACGTCACGTGCATATGCGTTTGCACACAGACGGTTATGACGCAGCAAGTAAAGAAAAAGTGTTTACCGAAAGGAAAAGGCGAAAAACTGTCGGATGAAGCGGTTGAGGCGCCGCTGGTTTCACGGACCAATGCACTGGCGATAGCTGGGTGCAGTGGACCGTGGCCGGAGATTCCAGTACTTGTGCACGGTTGACTGAACAAGAAGGAAATCATTTTACTAGCGGAGAACGACTGCGATGAAAGGGGGTCAGGAAATGCATTTCACGAAAAAACTCGTCTTTCCAAGTGAAGCTGCACCTAATTTCACATGGTCTCAAATCATAAAAACGCGAATAAACCTTTTTTACGGAAAATGCTGCTTAAACAGTTCACACAACGAAGCAGGGAAGCGCATATTTTCTTGTGAGGTTCAAAATTTCATAAAATCATTTATATTGAGCAACGTATTTTCATACGGACAACAAAGAAGGGAATGAAAGGACGCAGATCCTTTCTGGGAAAGCTTTCTTGATACATGAAAATGCATGAACTAGATTAACATCAAGACCTGTGTTTCATCCAAACCTGCTTCTAGGACAGGGGTGGCCAACAAGTCAGAGGCCAAGAGCCACGTCTCTTACTGTCATCGCAAAGAATCGCATCATACACTGTACACACGTGAACATCACCTCATCATTTCCTCACACACACATACTTTTGCTTAGCTAGATTATTTTAAATATCACACACCAACAGGATAATGACAGAACCTTACAAGCCATTTTATTGTTATGCGTGTTAGGTAAGAAGGCGCGTGAAACCGGGCAAAGAGCGGCATGTGGCTCTCGAGCCACAGGCTGGCCACCCCTGTCCTAGACACTCCGACAGCATCTTTTAAAGCCGGTATTAGATGAGCGCAAGTGTGGATAATGCAAGTACGGGCGTGGCTGATGGAAAACTACCCGCCGAAGACGATTTCGAACTGATAAGACGGCCTCGCATGAAGCCATTTCTTGCTTAGCGATTTTTGACCCAACTGCGCGACCTACGATTCCAGAAAAGACAGCAGCTCTTACTCGAATGGATTGCCGCCATTGTGAGGCTTCTTTCCATCAGGAACGTCACACCCGTCTGGACCGGCATCCACCGACCAATACTGGCCCGAAGGCTGCGTGAAGGTCAGGGGCACTTGGTACTGATAGCTCGTGGGCGTGGAGCATGGTGGCTCGCTGTCAGGGGTTACTGTGAGGGGGTGGCTGGAGTGGGAGGGGGTGAGCGAGAAGGACTGGGTGTCGTCGATGGATCCACCATTACCGATGTTTGGGCTTCCAGCAGGCCAAGGATTGGAAACAGAGAGGGTGGCAGCGATAGGTGTGGCCGTCTCTAGAAAGCAAAACTTCCCGTTATGCGAGGTGTTGGGATGTTGCAACGCTTCCTCGTTGTCCGCAGCGATAACAAAGGTCAAGCATAAAGGACCCTATTCAGCTTCCGGCGATGCAAATCTCTCAGTGATTGGCTCTTCACAATATCTCGTGCGTGCACGAGACGAGATCCTCCATAAGAACGAACACAAAAATACTGACGCTTGAACATGACTTATCCGTAGGTTCTAATGCTACAACTGTGACACACAGTGCCGTACATAGAAGCTTGAGTCAGGGGGGGAATACTTAGCTGAAAGGGGCTCACTAGACAAAATCCATAAAAAAGTAGAAATTTTAGTGAATTAGGATGTGGATGGCTATACCAAAACACGAAATCACCGGGAAGCACTCCAAAAAACGCAGAAAAAACAACCTACTGAAAACCAAAGGAATACTAAAACTGAAATATGAGCTAAGCGTGGGCTTGTTTTCGCATCTGGCTCGCCGACGGGGAGGTTCTCAACCGTGTGACCCCTCAGTTATACCACCAGTGAGATCCCAGCAATCGACAATACTTCGTTACTGCAGCGCCAATTTACCTTTAATTGCTGCCAAAGCGCGGTCCTTCACGCCATCAGTTGTTGAAGCCGATCTGCAGACAACACGAAACGTTGTGAACAATTTTGACGACGAATACATACGCCAGGTGGAGTCGCCCAAGGCAATAATTCTGAACGTGATGGTCCACAGTGAGTTCCAGGACTAACATTGAACAGGTCTTTGAGTTCACTGACCAGTGTGCAATACAAATACAGCTTCGACTAGCTTGTTCATGAGGTGTCAGCATGGCAAAGCGGTCCATTGGATTGATTTTCAAAACTTAATCTTAAGTCAAAGAAGGCTGAGAACCACTCGCCTGCGGTGACGGAGGGCATTGCTGAACTGGCAATGCGTACAAAGCACATGATTGGGAATTAACAGGTTTATTGGTCCCTTGAAGATGCTCTACCGTCGGTCAAGTTGATGAAAAGTACTTCGCCTCATACCCTGCTTCTCTGGCAATACTTCCTAGAATCCACGGAGTTTTAATTTCAATTTTGATGCCTGGCCCGCAACCACACGCAACTGGAATAGGTGACACCGCATCGTGAAGCACAAATCTTTCTTCGTGAAACAGATTAGACAAGTAATCTACAAAATACATATCACATGTATTTCTTCAGAAAACACCTACAAGTCCACCCAAAGTCGAACATGCAAAGTGGGAGTGCATTTGACACAATGACCACAACAAAACAGCTGCACACACCCCTAAGTTTCTTCCAGGAACTTATCCTCACATGGATTGCAAATCAGTGGCGTACGCAGAAAATTTCCGAGGAGGGGCAAGTTTCGTCACAATCGTGTGACGTCACAAATCAACTTTAGGGAAGTGCCGATGGCACGACCATTCTAGGAGGGTCCGGGACATGCCCTAGGGAAAATTTTGCAAAATTACACCTAAAAATACGCATTTTGTGCATTCTGGAAGCAAGTTTTAGACAATACTGTTTTTACATTTTTTTATATATAGGATCTGAGGGGGGTGGCCATGGCACAGTGGCCTCCCCCTCCGTACGCTAGTGATTGCAATGCAGGGCAGGGTGTGAAAAAACAACCGGTTGCTGGAGCACAAAGCTGTACTTGCTGTAACATGCTCTCAAGAAAACTGAATTGTATAAAGCTCGGCCAACGTCGTTACCTCACGCTAGCACTGCATAATGCTCCGCGGCACAGTCGGTCGCCTGTCACATGCCAGAAAGCATTTTATTCTTTAGAAAAGGCTTTTTGTACAAAAGCAAACGCGACTCTCGTATGTACACAGGAAAGACATGCAACAGTGTACGTGAAGGGATAAATAAATGTTGTGATAAGCAACAGTGACTCGAAGCCGCGACAGAAAAAATAACACTCTGGAATAAGCAGGGGGCGTGGGGGAGTGTAGAGTAAAAGGGACAGGAGTTAAGTAACAAATGGTGCTGCGCTGCCTCATAATAACATTAGCGGTGATCAGTACTTGATGTTTATTCCAAAACAATGGCGTTTTAATGAACCACTTACACAAATTTGATCAAAACTCTCGAGTCTGGCTGAGGATGTCACAATTGATGGGTTACAGTACTGTGAACGAAACAACTACAGGAGGGTGGTCCAAATACTTCGTTGTTGAAATTTGTCTGTTTCACGTTTGACGGGCAATGTACATTTTCTCTTGCAAGACGCAGACACCTCACAATGTTTTCACTCAAGCAGAACAACCGCAAGCATGAGCAACGAAGCGGAAAGGGACGGATGTCGTCAGCATATTATTTGCATTGGATGGGCTGATCGCAAGGTTTTGCCATTCGGGGAGCCGCTTAAGCTCCAAAAGATGAACGCTCCAAACCAATAGCGACGGGAGATTTCAACAACGTTTCGAGCCACCCACGTACATGGTGGCGGCTTCCAGATTTTTTATCAACTGAATAAAACTTTATTAAACAAAGCATTCGACAAAAACAAGGTATCGCGAAGTTGAGAGCACAGCAGTGCAAAACAATCACAAGCATAACTACTCTATGTTTGACAAAAGTATAGAAGCGAAACAGCAAGATCTGAAAACGCGAGATCGTTCAACGCATACGTTGCGTTCAAAACGCGACCAAAATAGACGATGCGTCTTCACTCAACGAGGATGAAATACTTCAGGTCAAAACATAGGCAACCATCCTTTCGAGCACACGACTTTATCTATGATTGCGTCAGGCGCTGACTTGTATGGTTGGTCGCTATGAAGTAGCAGCACGGTGTAATATCGTTGGTCACTAACGTAGCGAGACTCCAACGAGATATGATTAGGCGTTAACCGCAGACAGCAAGTGGGGTGTGGTTAGCTAAAAAAAGGTTCGCAAATTGGCAGTTCCGATCCACTTCGAACTCGTTCGTATACAAAGACATCTGTTACAGAAGGAACTACAAGACAAACTACTAAAAAGCTCTCTCCCGAAAAGGGACACGCACAGAAAGTATGAAACAGTGCAAGGGACGCACGCCATTGGACAAACAAATTAAACGCTTCAGTGCTTCAGCATTACGTCACACGTCCAAGAACCGCTACGTTAACGCATTTTTCAAAAGTGAAACAAAACCACTTACAGTCGCTTCCAATGCTGGCAAAGCATTTCATCGACAATATTTTTTAAAATGAGTTAAAGAACTTACGATTAGAGTCGGAAGCAAGCAGACCCGCAGCTGCGGGGAGCATTCGGGGGGTGGTGCCCCCCAAATTTTGTTGTGCTCAGAAAAATTTCTTTTAAACAGATAATAAAAATCTTGCCACCCTAAAATCGCATTCCCCTCAAACCTTAAAACCTGGCTTCGGACCTAGAAGCAATACAGGGAGTTTTGAACGGGAGATGGTAATGCGAGTGTTGTTGAAGCCAAAACCCCGGAAGCTGAAGCACTGGCGAACTGCAGACAAATCTAACCGCTTCCTTCCACGATTTTGACAAAGTGTCTTTGAATTTCTAGATATAAGCTTCGTTTTCCGGGCGGATACGGCAAAGTTCCGGACGGATTCGCCTTCGTAACAAGCGCTGCGAATGGCGTCGGCGCCGGTTGAAAAATATCTTGCTGTCATTACAGTGCAATGCAATATAACGGCCGAACAAAACTGCGCAGAGAAAAACTGAAAAACAACGCCACTTTCGCAAATGTTCACGAAAAAGAAAAACATAGAAAAAGTACACAGACGAGTGTTGCGAACAGCATGAGGTCGGCATAGGCCAACATCACGTCTCGCATGACATACAGTCATTGGCAGGGATCTATGCAAAGTCGCATAAAGGAATGGACACTTCCTAAAGTGAGATCCTAGCAGCAGATGTGGGTCGTTCACGTCAGTCAGCATGAGTTCTGTTTGGCAGTAGTCGATGCAGTAAACGTGCACGCAATGCGCGAGTACGGTGCGTGGGAGCGTATCGGCGATGCTCGCATCAAATGCCCGGTGTCCTGATGTTGATCAGACATTTTCTCCGTTGAACCAACTGTCTTACAACGAAACGTTGGAGGAAAAAGTAGCTTTGGGATGCGCGCTCGCCTGTTTTTTTTTGGTTGAAACATTTCGTTCATTTCTGTCGCTGAGACATTTTGGTCACTGAAACATTTCGGTCATTTGTCTCACAGTTGTATCAAAACTCGCCATAGCAGTGTTCATTCGCCTTTATTTTCAGACATTCTGACCGACATGACTAAATTTTTTTTCGGTCACTTCAATTTCGGTCTGCGACCGAAAAAAAACAGGTCCTCACAGAAGCGTTGACGCAATTATATCGGAAGTGCAGCGAGGCAAGCAGCAGCATCTGGACCTTCCAAGATTTTTTAATATAGAAGGACGGGAGACAAATAGAAAGGCCAATAAATTGTAACGTTTTCACGTTGCAGATTCGTTGGAAGACAAAGGAAGGGCAAACTGAGGTTAAATCCTGATTCAACGTCCCGGGTGTTGTGGGTAGCAGTGCATTCTTGTCGCACTGTGGGTATTCCAGTGGCAATGCGGATTGCGGATTTATCCGCCGCCGTTGTTTGTCGAGAACAAAAACGATTTATCGCTCACTTTTATGATCGGACGTAAATCCGTTCAAATAATGGACGAAGGAGTTCGAATGCTTGTATCATCAGAGCACCAAAGTACGTGACAATGTTCTGTAGATTAACATATTTCTTGAGGCTGCCGACGTTCATAGACGGCTCGCCGCGATGTTTACAAAAGATCAACCACCAGGCCAACTTGCGCGGCGTGCCCGGACACAGCGCAAAGCTCAGACGTAACTTTGGAGGCACATCGCAAGCGCTTCTTTCTGGACAAGGCGTGGTCAGACGGAGGTTCACGAAAAGGCACGAGGGGGTAGAAAAAGCGCCATCGCGTGGCGGTTAGAAAACATTGCTAATCTAAAAAAAATATTTTCCGTGCAGTGGGCACCGTTCAATCGTCAGCCAAAATCATATTAAGCACGGATATTATTGTCTAGGTGAGGTTGAAGTTTCTGCTAGAGGTAAGTGTTGGTAGAACAGCCAGAGACCGGTTACAATGCCACTTGCTGATGTTTCGATAGCATCAAAGTGCTTTCTACCTAGCACAAGGGGTCATACAAGTGCACATTCTCAGACAGTAGCATAGGAACTGAAATCAAACTTCCTAGATCGCGGCGCACAGTCCTTCCTCGCGCCGTTGTCACCGATGCTGCCATCCATTCAGTAGCAGTAACACGAGGGAGGATTGTTTCGTCACAGTTGTGTCAACAGTGCACAGAGATTTATGGATAATTACGTTAAGTCATTTCACAGCCATAGTCCGACACAGCACAAGGCGGCCGAAGGATTTTCGCAAAAAAGGAACAGTACAGTTTCATTAACAAAAGTAGCACCAGCTCGTCGCTGCTTCAAAGTCACCATTTAAGGCACCAGCAAAATTTTTGCTTGATCGCAAGCAACAACACAAGCTGCAAAAAGTCAGCAACGATTTTTCACAAACGATTTACAACAACTCGCTCCTCTCGGGAAAGTGTTATCGCCCTTGGGGTTCATGTAGTACAGAGCACCAGACAAAACCATGCACAAATATAACACACCAGCTGAAACTTGTTTTCTCACAGCGATTAAAACCAATGAAACATCTTACAGTGTCTTCGATCTCGGCCTATTGTGTCCAAAAAGGCCATTGCACCTGCGTCATGGTGTCAGCAATATTATCCAGCAAAGCGTCGATTGAGGACGGAACCAGGATTTCGTTGGTGGAGCGCTGATAGTAAGAAATTCGCTAAATTGCTTTGCAGAGCATGGTTAGAGTGGTTGGTGTGCATATACTATGTACAGCTGCACTCGTGCAGAAGTCGCAAGATGGTAGCAACGCCTTTCCAACGTGAAACAACTGGTCTGGGACTCTGGTAACCGGTCGATCCCCGGACTGACACCACGCGACGAGACACCATGCAATTGCACGAGGTTGTCTTTACAAAAAATGCCGTTCGTTCTGCGGTTGTCTTGAGCGTATTTCTTCGGTGAATGCCCGAAGCGCGAGCTGTTACGTAACAATCGGTCGCCGCTTCAGTTTTGGCCAGAAGTGACGTCACAGAGGGCACAGTGATGTCTTTGTCGGGCGCGAATCGTTTGACTTTAGAAGCTTGACGTCGTCGGTTTCCTCGGCAACGACTTGAGCGTCAGCGGACTCAGTTCCGTTTTCACCCTTTGGGGTACGAAGGTACGGGGTGGGAGCGAAACGGGGTGTTTGCGGAAGACGAATGGGGGGTGAGGCGGAGCAAAGTCAAAGTCAGTAGAAGTGGAGGGTGTCGGGTAGAAGGGTGGAACAAAAAAGAAACAAAACAAAAGGCACACGGTTAGTTTTGATGACCATTTGAAATTACGAGACCGAATTGCCGAGTTGCTCGCAGCAGATGACGTCACAGCAACGTTTTAAGTGATGTCACAATGACCTAGGGCAGCGAAACGTGAAACGAGCAATTTCAAAAAGCCACCAAAACTATACAGCATGCCTGGGGAGTGGGGCGGGGAGGTACCACCGCAACATACAATACGACAATACATGCAGGTATATGCGGGGGTGGGGGGTCAGCAAAACTAACAACGAGCAGCACGAAAGCTGAGACGATCACCGGTTAAAGTGCGAACCTCACACAAAGCAACTCTCAACTGCGAGCTCGGCAGGCCTGGCAACTTGCTTACTGCGCCTGGCGAAGATACTGTCAACAATAGTACATCAGGACCTTGTCCAAACGCACCGAGCTGTGTCACTTCCACAAGCAGCGAAAAGAACAGTTATCTCTGCTTTGAGCAATAACATACAACTTCGAAAACCGTTAATTTATTCAAAAACTTTGAACTAACATAATTCCCCGCATAAACTGCCGAGTCTAATGACATAAAGCCTGATTCAAGCCATCGCTCTGACGCAACCGGTTGCTCCTCCACACCTTTTTACGGGACTTCGAAAAAATACGTTTTTGAAAGTTTAACTGCATCTTGTTCAATGCTCGTTTCACGGTCAAAGTTTGTGTTTTCATCAATTGCGCCAACGCTGCATTCGTTGCACGTTTCTTATCAGAAAGGTCTTCTACCGTACGCCGAAACAGATCGCTAGCATGCTTGCTAGAAGACGCTAATACCGGGCAGAAGAAAACAAAATCGAAAAAAATACGATGCATACACTTCCAACAACACCGACTAGCACTTATACAGCAAGCCTAATTTCGTATCGGTTTTTGCAGCATAAATTTCCAGCTACTCGCGCAGGTGTCTGTCAGCAAGGCATGCTCGCGCTTGACACAGCTTCCCATGCACGAGCCAACTCACTGTTTAGACTGTTGCAGCTCTTCGTTGTCTCTACGTCTCATCGCAACCAGCTGCTCAGCTCCGACCATTCCCATTATTTCCAAAGCTTCAACCACTTTCTTGACCAGCTCATAGTTTTCACGTCCTCGAACCTGTGATCGTTCAAACCTCGGTGTTAGGTTACGGGACAAGCGGTGATTGTGACATCGTGCCGACGTCACAACGCTGTAAAGGACAATTAGTTCACCTACGGTATCGAGTAAACATACTTATCAGCCATGCCAACAGTCAACCTTGGTGGTGGCCTGACTGTATCGCCGCTTTATGACGCAACAAAAACGACAAATAATCGAACTTGAAACAAAATTGCTGTAATGGGTGATCCAACAACACTAAAGCAAACAGAATGGAGAAAGTTCGTTCAACGCTGTCCAGTGGCACAAAATTACCGTGATGGTAAACACGTCGTTATCGTTGCTTGACGATACCCTTCTACGTTTTCCGTGGATGTTTTGCAAGATCTCCATCGAAGTTTCCAGATTTGTGAAAGCTGTGTGCGAAACAAAAGCGTGTTACCGGCCTGCTTCTTGGGAAGTGCCTCCGCAATAATTTTATTGTCTTGCTAACATCAAGGAAGTTTTGTTTTTTTTGGGGGGAGGAACAACATCGCACGGGCGTGTTGAACACCGACTGCAATATTTACACAGGGCAGAATCACAGCATTACGCTACACCCAGTAAATTTTCAACAAAAGTCCCATTCGCATAATTTTGTTCCGATTTCTAAATAAAAGCTAAGAAGTTAATGAAAAACTTCGTTGGTGCAAAATCGAAACTGGGCGGCTCATCCCTTACCTCAAACCAATCAAAGAATTTAGAAAAACTTCACTTGGAGGCATAACCAGCTGAAAACAACACGTACTGGAGATATCACCCGCACAGCAATTGTTAAAGGCAGCAATTGTCAGAATATAAAAAAGAACAGGCGTCAAGCGGAGGCCGCTTATTTTCCAAACAATGGAACAACTTTGCATGGAAAGATGTACGTCACAAGTTCCAACGGTTCTTTGAGAGAGGGCCGTGTAGAGCATTCGCAAACACCCCGTGTGTGCTTTGGCGAAACAAAGCACGTGATTTGACGACGCGTTGCCATGACGCCCGTGCCATTGTGTTTTCGGAGAAAAAGATGCTTGCCATGGCGGCCCGGCACGAAAAGAGTCCAATCAAGGGATTGTCACAATGGCAGTGGACGTGAATAGCGACACAAGGCTACGACAAGGTTAACACGGACCACGCATCGTTTGCGGCGCGGCAAAATTACTATTCTAGCTTTCTGTCGTAACAATGCCAAACAATGCGGCGAAAGCGGCGACACCATTGTCGCATTGCAGGCGAACTCATCAAATCAGCCGGCGGCAGCAATGAGCCAGGTGTGCGAAGCGCCAAGTGACAGGTATGGCGATGAAAGGCCGAGCATTCCAGGGGGGG
>Ga0210059_1003097_pt1 | contig 26466 bp, 17 predicted proteins | sample Ectturendosymbi2_FD_188042 | JGI IMG/M metagenome (GOLD analysis project Ga0210059, IMG submission 188042) | Ecteinascidia turbinata endosymbiont from Florida, USA - Sample 2 (SPAdes) (version 2) | ecosystem: Host-associated > Tunicates > Ascidians > Unclassified | place: Key West, Florida... | reverse complement strand
TTCATCATGTCCCAGTACGAAACAAACAAAGGACTAAGCGTTAGGTGATGAGCTCCATGCTGAAACAGAGCAACCAACCAGAGAGTGCACACCTGAAGAGTTGGAAAAAGACATTTTACAGGAGACGTAAGCACCATCATCGCGCAACACGGGAATTTGGCAGCGAAAGGCATTTTTGGTGTTAGAGTACCTCTGCGATTTTCCTTCTCATTTCGTTTAAACAGAAATAACCCCCGCGATTTTTTCACAGATCAATAGTTCGATAAATTCCGAAGACTTTGATATAAAATTTGTGATCATAACCCCCTCGGAATGTATTTTAATTTATAGTTGAATTATCACTAATTTTCAAAAACATGCTTGCTTTAAGCAGTTCGTATGAGCTTGCTACAACATATTTGCAAGTTTTTTTGCTTTGAATGTTCTGTTCAGAACTTGTTCTTTCATTTGCTTGCGTTTAATTTGTCATAACAGGTCATTTTCTCCCTGTTTGAGGTCTTTCAATTTTACGCGCGAACCTCGCATCCACTGAAAAAAATGCGGCTGGAAAAGTCGGGCTCACTTTACCCAGGTGCCCTGAAACCATGACAGCCATCATCCATACATGGGACTGAGCTGTTACAGATAGTAAAATCCACTATCTAATCATCTCTGTTGCCAACCTTGCGGTTTTCCTGCGAATTTGGGCTTGTTTTTTTGTGGAGTTGCAGGTTTTTTTGAAGACTTGCGGGTTGCTTGTTTTTGGGCTTGTTTTTACTGAAATTTACTTGTTTTTTGCGGATTTCTGTTTTTCCTATTGCTTTTTCTTCAAATTTTAAGGCAATTTTCTGTATCAATTTGCTCCTAAAGCCTATTGAGCGTGTTTTTGTGAAAATTTGGTCATTTTGGGCTTGTTTTTTCGGATTTGCCACGATGCTTTTTTATTTAATTTACTTGCTGATTTTTCGTTTTGTTGCATTTTCCTGCAAATGCAAGTTGGGCTTGTTTTTTGGTGAAATTCCATTTTTGGCTTGTTTTTCATTTTTTGTTGCTTGTTTTTCCAAAATAACCTGGCATCACTGGATGTCGGTATTATTATTGGAGCCGACTGCTACTATCGACTGCCGGCTGGAACAACTGAGAACTGACGGCTGAGTTGACCTAGGTCAGTGGTTCTCAACCTTTCATGGTTTGTGGCCCGCTTCAACTGGCGTATAATTAATATTGTTACACTTGAGTTTTGCAATATCGCAGCAGAGCTATACAATGTATAGTATAATAATATGTATAATACATGGTAAAACCTCTGATTGTGCCCCCGGAGAACCGCTCTGTGGCCCCAAGGGAAGGCGGACTACCCCAGTTGAGAAACCCTGACCTGACCTCCCTTGGACTTTAAGTTATAAAGTTATAAACAACAGGGTTTTAAAAAATAAGGGATATAGACCTGTACTGTTCTTTAATGTTTTTGGACAAATTTCGCATTGAATAGTACATTTTTACCATAAACAATCATGTAATGGCTTCTTTCAAAAGATTACTGCAACTCACTATCACTTTACTACATCAGTTTGGGAAACCATTGCTTTATTCCCAGAGTTGGGTCTTGGGTTTAAAGAAATTTAGCATATCAAGCAGTGGCATGGTCCAGAAGAACACAGCAGTTGAAAAGTTTTTCTTGTAAATTCTTAGTAAAAGTTACAAATTCTTATCGCATTGTTTGTATTAATGTATAGTAGATAACAAATTTAAATTTTCATAGTAAATCTCATTTGGTAGTTTCCTTTAGCGATTTCATTTCATCTGTTACATGGTACAGTACTTGTTTCCTCAGGTGAACTACATGCAGGGTTCCCATGCGGTATTGAAAGTTATTGAATTTCAAAATCGGTATTTAAGACCTTGAAAAAGTATTGCATTTGGCCAAAATATAAGTATTGAAAAAGTATGGAAATTTTAAGTGAAAAGAAATCACAAGTATATGAGCAGATTTTCACTGAAGGCAAAGCAAATTTTGAAAAATGAAAGTGTTGAACTGTTAAATTTGGTATTAAAGACTGTGGAAGAGGATTTTTAAAATTGTATGGGAACAAGATCATCTTCAAGGTTTTCAGTGTCCTAGTACCTCATTTTACTTTTTTGGTGATGTTCTTGTGTATTTCTGATATTTTGATTGGCGGCTAAGCTTGAATACAATACAATCTAAACCATTCTGCTGCAAAAATACAAAGCTGCGAGATTTGGCAACATGCCTCAAGTTAATGCTAAAGGATAGCTTTAAGCTTCACATAAATATTCTGCTTGGTATATCATGCATCATTCAAATATTTCTTTGCAGTAAGAAATGGGTTTGAAACAAAATGCAATTTAATAGAGATGAACAAAAGCTGGCCTTCAAATTTGCTCACTGTTATCTTAGAAAATCAGTGGAAATATGCAGAGAAACTGTGCACACAAAACATTGTGCATTGTTCTGATTACAAACAACGTGCCACTAGTGTGCCAATGTTAATAACATGCTGTCTTTTTCTTAGTGGTTATTTATTTCTTCCTGATAAAAGCTTGGACCACATTTACCTGAAATCATGTTTTCCTTTGTATTATGACTTGCCAACCTAAATCGAGCATCCCCACTTAAAATTCCTGAAGCTTTAGACTTGCTGATCAGTCCAATCACTGGTTTTAATGGGCTTACTTTTCCTAAAGATTTTCTAACATAAGAACTATTTACAGTGGCAGTTCTGTGCAAACTATTTAGGCTAATTTTAATTACAAAAAATATTTGTCATTGTGATCTCTGTGTGAAGAATGACGAAGAGTTCAACATTTTGAACCTTACCTCAATGCAATAAGTTTCACTTGAACATGGACAATGAGAAAAATTTTATTTGCTCATGTTATTTCTACAAGAATTACTTTATTCCACAATTGAGCTGTCATGTGGATTTTAAAAAAATCACTTTGGAAGGTGATATTCTAAAGGTAAAATGTTTATCCATGTAGTGTTTATGCTTTTGATAAGATTTGGTGGATGGGGCTAAATTTTTTCTCAGTGTAGTAAGATCTCAAACAGTTGTGCAGCTACAATGTTGTCCTACATCTCCAAAGCTAGCCTAGATGATATGATTTCTTTTGGTGTGACAATACCAACTACTGCGGAGAAAAATTGTCTGCTGCAATGTGAAATGGTTATGGCAACCCAGAAAGACTTCCCTTTTAGCTGGGTTTACAGGTTTGTCTGTGACACCCAGCTCTGCAGATCTGGGCATTGGGCAAAATCACAACAGATACTGGTTGCCACCCAACACCATGAGCAACAGTGCTATTCATTCTACAGACTTCAAACCCCACTCAGATGATTTCTAGCTCCAACTGTAGACTCCACGCTTACTACAAATCAGCCGTGCTTGATGAAACATCTTGGTTACCAGTTTTTTTTCAGCATCATAATCCTAACCTGCATGAATTTTTAAGTATTTTGGTATTGCGCCAGTAAACTCAAACAGTCAATGTAATCACACTGAGGTTTGAGGAGTTTGTCAAACTAAACCAGTGGCAGATTCAGACCTGGCAGTTGGAGTGCAGTCACAACACAGGATGCGAAAATACCTGTTGTTTGAATCATTTCTATTGAAAAAGAAAGCGCAAAACAAAAAATAGTTTTGAAAATTGGGCACCAGGTTCATCTAGGTAAGGGCAACTGCGCCAAATTACCTTCCCCCTTGACCCGCCACTGAATGAAACGCTAAACAAACTGAAACCTTTTATCTCAAAGCTTAGTAATTGCACCACAATACAAATATTCCTTGAAAATGTTTCAATAACAATATTACAGTTCAAAAACCATCCCTATGTAAGATCCTTATATGTTGTACTGTATACCGTTCTTCTAGAAAAGGAGTAAGTTTCCTGTTGTTTACGGTATGCTGCATACATGTTTGTTTCAGGAACTTCAAAGCAGAGGAATTGCTTTGCAAACCAATGAAATCGCTGAACATATTAAACAAGAATACGAGCGACGAATAAACTTCGCGTATCGATCATTGGACAGAATACGGCAGATAAAATGCAACTACACACCTCTACACCCTCATGTTTATTCAATAAATGTGAGAAATTCATGTGCTTTTTATAACTAGCTGTTTTAAACGAGAAACAAAACTTGTCCAACTTGATCGCAATGCTTTAAACCGAAGCAAGACTATTTATTTTTATTGCAGGAAGATTTTTTTGATAAGAGGTTTCTGGATTTGGTCAATGCGTCAAAACATGGTAATCGGGAGGCTCTGCTTTCAATGGTTAATGCAACTGCTGCAGAAAAAGTATGGCAGATTCCTGTTTTCAAGGAAAGTTTTTGTGACGACTTCGTTGAAGAACTGATTCACTTTGAAAGCAGCGATGTTCCTAAAGGTCGGCCAAACACAATGAATAAGCATGGGGTCAGCAATCAGACAATACATGTGCTGGAGAATCTGGAAAAACAATATACAACCGTTTAACATCAACTGATGTTTGTTTAGGTGCTGCTGAACGAACTTGGTTTTGACACCAGCTTTCTTCGCGAGCTACGAGTAAACTATCTATCGTCCATCGCGCAACTGTTGCTTCCTGAATGGTTCGGTGAGGGCCTGGATTCGCACAAGGCGTTCACAGTGAAGTACAAGTCCGATGAAGACCTGGATTTATCTTACCATTTCGACAATGCGGAAATTACTCTTAACATCTGTTTAGGAAGAGACTTTGAGGAGGGGAGTTTGTACTTTGGAAATATGCGCACGGTTAGTGACCCCCGCTGTCCTGTCCTGATTGAAAGCATCGAAAGAAAATGGTACTGCTGTATAAATCACACAATTTCTTACATGCATGTAAGAGAGCGGATAAGTAATTTGTCTGCAGCAATGAACGACTTTTTCATTTTTGCTTGCAAGGTTAAGGAACTGAACGTAAAGGCATGTGTCTAAATCAGTGAAAAGTGTCTTTTTTCTCTGAGACGCTTTGGTCATATGTCCAATAATAGTATTAAAACTCACCGTAATAGTAATGATTTGCCTATCTTTTCGGACAATTATGACAAAGATTATTTTTTTTGGTCACTTCAAAAAAATTCAGTCAATGACCGAAAAATGACTGAAAAAATAAACCCAGATCTAAATAAATAGATGCGTGATTGCAGTAACGTCACCAACCAGTTTGCTTAATCAAAATAACTTCTGTCGACTACAAAAGCAGCTGCATCAACCTTTACTACTACTACATGCTTGTAAATACGACATGAATGAAGTCGAGTTGTCGCATTTTTTCAGGACCCAACAGGAGATCTGAGCCGGACAGTGGAAGTGAAACATAAAAAAGGCTACGGTGTTCTTCACAGAGGTCAGCACAGGCATGGTGCGATGCCTATAGAAGGCGATGGCGCGGAACGGCACAACTTGATCATATGGATGCGCGCATCTTCAGTGCGAAACGCGCTGTGCCCGATGTGCAACGAAATCCCGAAGCTGCTGGAAGTACCAGGCATGAACGACGGTTTCACGAGTAGATGGACTGAGGTGTGCTCTGTTATCTAGAGTCTCTGACAAAGAGCTTCATAAGTCCAGACATACGTTCTGCGAGTGTTTGATCCCCGGATGAAAGTGGCCGTCTGCTACGTCCATGGTTTTAGCAACGCACTTCTTCCAGAGCTGGGCCGGGCATCGACAGGTGTTTTGCTTCTTCTTTTCCCGGGTCCTACGTGAAACGACGTGCGGACTGGAGAGACCTGCAACATACGTTGGTCATAGTACAAGCTATTAACGATTAAAAATGTTGAATACCAATGAATGTATATAAACATTGTTTTATATAAACATTGTTTTTTTTTATATAGCGCTCGCATTAATGTTCTGCGTTTTCTCGACGCAACGCAATGCATTGTTTACCTTTAAACCTGCCTTTGTTTTGACAAGCGGTGTGATAGAAATTGATAAACGGTGAATTGTACACATTTTTTCGGATATTAATTGTCGCGTAAATATACCTGTTGTTGCTGAACTATGTTGCGCGTGTCAGACGCGGTGCATTTGTTGGGAGGCAGTTGATATGCTGGTGATGACTTTCTCGAACCTCTGTTAGTTTTGTTTCGAAACGAAGCTGCTGATCCCGACACACTGATAAAAACACAACACCGTTTATTTCACGTGAATGATCAAAACTGCGTGTAACAATCTGACCTTAAGTTTACCTGAAACCGCTTCTGCAAGTTGACAACTCGTCTGTTTCCCGTTGACGTCGTTCTTGCGTTGGGGGGCTTTTCCACAGTTGTATTGGCTGCAGGTGGAAACAAATCATTGTTTTCACGAACACAACAATTTATATGCTTGTTTCACTCAAAGAGCGAGTCAAAGTCCTTGTCTTCAAGGCAAAGCACCGCGTGTCATTCACATGGTTCAGTATTAGGGTGCTATTACGCACCGTTGGAGAAAAGTTAACGTATGGAATTCCATGCCTCGGAAATATTGCAGTAAAGTAAAAACATATTCCAGCTCTACAAAACTCTTGCGAGTATAATTTACAGCCGAAACTTCAGTGATTCGAGTGGAGTCTGGATTCATACGAGGGCTCTTCAACACTTCAGACCTCGGAACCTATACATTGTCCTGGACATCAAAGACATTATCGGAAGCAAGAACAATGCGACGGGCAAAAGTCGTATCTTTATACAGTAGAACTCGTCTAATTCGTCACTTTTTCGTCGGTCCCGGCAGAATCCCTATCTTTTGTGTACATTTCTGTTCTTCTTATTCGTCAATTTGCTTAATTCGTCACCTCTTTCTATCCCTGAGAAGCGTTTTGTTCGTCTAATTCGTCATTTGCAGTTTCGCTTTAGATGTCTAAGCAGCTAGTACGTGTGGGAATTCTAACAAATTAGGGATCTTTATCTGAGAATTGTTGCACCTCGCAATTTGTTTATCGAATTTACACACGAGGTTCGAAGCGCGACCCGACTCCCCATTGAGAGAACGCGGAAAAGTTCATTAAAGATTTAAAAGGTCCTTGATTTAATGGAGGAGTCCAGATAGAGCAGAGGAATTAATTGTTGTATTCAACCATAACGTCATAAACTTGTATTTTACTGCAAATAAGAGCACTATGTATACGAGTTGCTATGATAAAGTATACAAGCTTCTATGATAGCGTTTTCACCTGTTTGCATAATTCGTCAGTTCGCCTCATTCGTCACTTTTTTCTAATCACCTTGAGGTGACGAATTAGGCAAATTCTACTGTAATACCTTTATGTTCTGGATGGTGGTCTCATCATTCTCTTCATTTCCAGGGAGGTGAAATTTGCTTACATATTGCGACGAAGCATTACCCAACGTCTTCATCAAGGCTCGGTTTTCTTTTTGAAGCACAGCTATGCGGATTTCATTAGCTTCTACTTGGCGTTGCATGTCCAACAGGACATTTCCAGAACCTTCACAAAACGCAGGTATTTGGTAAAGGTAAGCTTCTCGAAAAATGCTTTCGGGCGATCTTGGTCATGTATTCTATTCTCTTGATGATTAATTCAACATAAGACCCCAGCATACAGTAAAAGCAAACGAGGTGTTATTGCAACGAAAATATCGGCTAAATACAAGCTGCTCTAGGTTTAGCAAGTTACAATTACGATGATTGTTTCGAGCAGTCCTGTAGAGTCGAAACTCGAGCTTCAGGCTCCAGCTCCCGGCGTCCAAAGTTTTGGGCTCTGGCTCCAAACCATTTGGCCCATTGAAAAACAAAAACCACTGTAATATTAGTAAAACTCGCTTTTCCCACAAACTATATGAAACCGGAACCCAAATTTCAAGCTACGACTCCATCATCAAAAAGTGTTTGACTCTGGCTATTCTAGCCATCCAGACTCGTTTGGGCTACGGCTCCACAGCCCTGGTTTCTAGCGAAAAGTTAGCTCTTGAAAGTAAGTTATAAAACACGGGGATCCTGTGTCGGAATTTTGTTCGCAAAAATCGTGTTTCCTAATTCCGTTTGTAGTTGCCCGTTACAATCACATTAAATTCAGACGCACGGAGGAAACCGCTACAACGTATTTGAAAGAAAACAGATCTTTTCATACAATTCTTCTACGACCTATTTAAGATATCTTACGTAGGCCGTGATTCTCCGAAACTACACTTTTTGCACATTCTCGTTCAAATCAAACTGACGCTTTCCGTGCGGCCATAGTTGCGAGCAAGAGCACGCTCATCAAGATGTTTTTTAGGGAAACCGTGATTGCAAGTACAATGCTACACTGCAGTTTGGTTCCCATTGATGTGGGTATACGAAGCTTTACTATGCGCCAAGCACTCTAATGCCACAGCTTTCTACGAACCAGGGAAGTAACTTTCATCAACCTCGTGCTTCATTACCATCGGTTGTTTGTGAATGACGTCATGCCGAAGATGATTTAATAATTCCTCAGAAGCTAAAAAGGTAATGCAAATCGTATTGTGAACACTTTGATCCTCTGTTTAGTCCCATGCTTGGAGATTTATTTCGGCAAAGCGCATGCTAGTCCGTAACTTGTAGTGCGATGTTTTCGGTTTTTGTATGTACGTAGGATTTGCATATACATGTGATTTTCATTATGCTTTGCCGTTTGCCGATGATAAGTGATTATACTATGGCAACTAGGTTAGACGGAGCCTCGGTCGGAAAGTATAGCATGCATACGCTGCTTCTTTCGTGGCTGGAACCGACTTAATTTTGCCGTGTTGTCGACGAGAGTTATGGTTTTTGAGTGGGAACTCAAATCCGTTCAATCTACGCAAAAATTCCTATTGAAAAAAACATTCTCACATGATAGGAAGCCGAAAACGATAAAATGTAAACTGCGTGGCAATCATATTGTTGTACACTTTCTTACCGAGATTGACCATCAACCTTTATTCGATATGCACTATTTGTTTCGGGTTTATTATTTTGAAGTGAGCTACAAAGAATGAATATGCTTTGCCAGTACTGATGCTGCGTGCCAACTCATCTTCGGCCTAATGAGTACAACATGAAAAAGAACAGCTCGTGTTTCGGGAAACGAAATTTCCATCTCTTTACCAATAGATAGTAAAGCTTGATAAAATCTGTTGACATCATGCAGCTATGCCAAACGCAGCGCGCAGGGTTAGAATTACTTTAATTGCACGAAATAATTTTGCTTTCCAAAAGGGTAACAGTTGTGTGTAAAAATCACTTCAATTTTTAAATAAGCGGTTCATCGCTGCTTTACTGCCGTAAGGATAAAATATATATTCTAGAGATGCTTGTCACTGGATATAATAGGAATGCTACACAAAAGTTTCCGCTCATGCGTTGCCGGGATATGCGAACTGGGTATATTTTATGCCGACTTGGTTGAAATTTTTCTTGGTATAGTATCTGTTCATGTTACACACAGGTGTAGGAGCAGGCAAATTTTTGGGGGTGCGAAGAGTTTTTGCCCAAACTTCCGCAATGCCCGAAAAAAATCCTAAGAAATTGACCTCCACAAAAAAAACGACTGCATTTCACTGGGTTCATTTTTTCAAGTCAAGGCACTTCAAGCACCATTTTTGCCCTTATTTTACCCAAGCTTGCCCAAATTTCTCCTGAACTTGCCCGAAAACAACTAAATTAAAAGATGACCTCCATAAAAAAAAATAAAAACGTCTTCACTTTCATTTTGGGTGCCATGTTTGTAAAATCAACGCACATACAACAATTTTGCGAAGGTTTGCACATATTTTGCCCAAATTTCCTCACATTTTGCCCGGATTTTCACCAATCGAAACTTTTGGGGATTGCACCTCCCACACCAGTGATGTTACAAAATAAAAACTGAACGGCTCGTGGTTTTATATTCAAAGCATAAATTTCTCTGCCGTCGCACGGTTGATGCTTGGAATTAACATCATTTTCAACCACAGCAAAAAGCTGAGAAGTAACCAAATGTGTCAAGAAGTAAAAAGCAGGATTGTGTGAATAAAACATGTTAACGGCTGCTCTCAATCATTCGTTCACATGGAAATCGCGCACATGATAAAATCTACACTAGCGATGGGAAAGCTTATTGTCTTTGCGAGTCACATTCGCAGCCCGTTCTTCGAATGAAACCGTTTGTTTTTCACCGCTTCTCTCATGTTTGGGGATCAACAACGAAATGAAGGGCTTCTCCCATTTGTACCGAATTTGACAGTTTAGCCATATTCAAAGCGCTTTGCCCACTATTTTTTTCTTTCTGCAAGGTTAATGGGATCATTCTCATGGCAATCCACCGTGAGTTGTTTGGCATAGGACAATTATTTAGGACCATTTTTTGTGAACATGGTAAACCTTCCAGGATCATTGCCTTCGGTTGCGCTAGCCACGGCTTGACTGTCACTGAATAACACCATCACTTGTGGCATAATTGACGGATGAGTATCTAAAAACGCTCCAATAAAAGATTTAGAAGTATACATAATATACACAGTACTACTTCGCACTTTCAGATCATCCATCCAGAAATAGAGCAAGTGCGTCTTGTCTTAAGACAGGTGAATAGCACGATTTGATACAAGGCAGCGTTTCCGTCGTACTAGAAACATAGCAAATTTTTCTGGGCCCAAGCAATTTGTGTTGTTAAAGAAAAGCCTCCATACGTATATTTCTTATGTTGCAGCTGCATTGCAATAATACTGAAACGTACTTTCAGGCATACAAGGTATCTCTGCTTTATGCAGGTCCGGGTAAGCGATCAGCAGACGCTCTCGTTCCGCGCACTTTTCCAACTGATTCTCCAATTCGTGGACACTTCCGCTCAAATCTTCAGCTCTGCGCTTCAGTGTTTCCTGATCTTGTTGCAAAACGGTGGCTAGCTCCTGCAAGATAAAACGAGTCGTTGCCGAAGAAATTCAGGCGCAATCACTTACTTTAAAACAAATCATACCACCGAAGAGTTTTAAAATCTTTTTGCAACTGCGTTAGAATCACAGCGCGGAGCACCACGTGTTGCCCCAACGTACTTCTTTGGCCCGCAATTGCTTCTGAAGATCATCAGCCGTTTCTTTTTGTAGATGAAGCGTTTCTTCACTCCGGTCTCTTTCGTCTTCAGCCACAGACAGTCTTTCACGCAACTCCTCACATTCTTCATCCAACTCATCAAGCCTTTTCAACAAACCCTGCTGTTTTTCGTTCATGGCCTGCAATTTGTTGACGCGTAGGAATAAATTCTCTTTGTCACTGTAAAATATCTTAACCTACCGATTCATATTCTGATCGAATCTCAAAAGCTAAGAAGTGTTATATAAGCCAGGGGCCGGTAAACACCGGGTTGCGGCCCGGTGCCGGTCCGTAAAGAAATTGTTGCCGGGCTGTGCGGAACCAAGGCCAAATTGATCCAAAAGCGACTAGAACGAGTGACACAAGGAACACACTGCAGATGCCATTGACTGTTATAGGCAAATCATTTCGAGCAGTCTCTACGCTCGTTTAAAAGAAACTTGTTCACTCGCTGGTCAAGCACTTTTAAAAATCGGTGAATAAACTAAATAACTTCAAAGTTTATTATTTGAAAATTCCAAACACGCATCGCGGACCGCACAAAATGCCCTCGCGGACCACATGTGATCCGCGGGCCGCGTGTTTGAGACCCTGGTTTAATTATTTACCTGCCAGTGGTAGATCCAGGAGGGACAGTTTGGGGCAAATGCCCCCTCCAAACCTCTGTGGCGCCCCTTTGCCATAAATGCGCCCCTTTTTGGTGCACATGGAAGCAGAAACAGATTTTAAAATACTCTAAAATAAACAATGTTTTTCGCTTAGTTGAACGTCAGGGTTTACGTGCCGGATTTTACCCAACCTCTTATCGAAGAGCGTGAGCGATGCTATTGTTTCGTAATAGTTCCACTATTTCATTTTTTCTTTGCCGCGTGAGAACTGCCCAGGCCCAGCCTTCACAAACGCAGTCGCGTTCGCAGTTCTCGTCTTGCTGCTGTGCTGTATGAAAATGGTCTGTTTTTTCACAAGTTTATTCTTTAATGCCTGATGACCACCCTGCAAGGAAAAGGAAAGGCAGCAGTAAAAATAGGATTGCAATGTGGAAAACGTATTACTGACTCAAGATTTTATAAGCCTCCAAAATGAAAACGAAAAAGCCAATTTCAGGGATATTGCCAGTGCAGTTCGTGAGTCCGCAGTTTGTCTGCATCATAGTTTTGCAACATAAAAGTGAGTGGATGGGTTTCTTGACGGAGCTGATCTCCAGATTGACCGGGGCGTAACGAGGTTAGATGGTTCCCGGGCCAAGATGCAATTTCGGCGCCCCCATTTTCGAACCTGAGGTCTTCCGGAAGCAAATGTACTGTATTGAAGAATGTATGTGTGACATTGTTGGGATTTTTTGGCGTCCCCGCAATCATTCAGCGCCCCCAGAATGATTCGGTGCCCGGGTAATTGCGCCCCCTTGCTCCTTCGTTACGCCCCTGCTGATTGAACCATAATGCAGCGTGTAAAAATCTACAGATGTTTACGTTAGCAAACAACTTGCCTCTGCGTGACAAAATGCATTAAACTTGCTCGATTAGCTCAAAGAATTATGACCTACGTTACTATGCAATTATGCAACTCCTCACTTCATATACATGGACAACGCAGAGGAGTATTGAATTACTACTAGGGGCATAACGAGGTTAGATGGCACCCGAGGCAAGAAGCAAGTTTGGCGCCCCTGTGTTCGAACCTGAGGTCTTCCGGAAGCAAATGTACTGCACTGAAGTTCTTGTGACGTTGTTAGGACTTTTCGGCGCCCTCATAGTGATTTGGCGCCCGGGGAATTGTCCCCTTGCCCCCCGTCGTTACGCCCCTGGTTACTGCGCGCAGCGACGCGCCTTAACAACTCATGGAACACAGCTCTAACCTGAGGCATACGGGAACCTTGGGCTTTAGGCGGAGCAAAATTTTCAATTTGCCCAAATTTTTGCGCCACTTTGAGGAAACACGAATAGGAGAATTTTGCAGGGCGATGGTTCTCTTTCAGAAACTTGCCCAAAAATATCCGGAAGTTTTTCCTGAATTTTTTTATCTTATCTGAACCTCCCCCCCACTTCGTACGCGTATATAGCTTTAACGCAAAAACTTTGGCAAAATACTAGCTATCTACAGCTTAGTGGATTGAATAATTGGTTTTACGTGGTCATAACAATTTTTGCTCAACACTTGAATATTTGCAATCCAAAATTGGTGGAATGCCGGTGCCTTTTGCCCCCACCTGGCGACGCGTCACCCAACAGTTACTGGTGGCTATGTGGTTTTGAACCTTTTTTTTCCATTGCAAACCCGTAGACAACTCACACTGGCCATGAAAAGAAAAAATTGGCATGGCTAGCGAAATCTGCAACCGACAGAAAAGTGCTTTAGTGGTTGTTAGATCATTCCGCATGCAATCTTCTGGTGAAAACTTTAACTTTTTTCCTGGAGACCGTGGTGTTGGCGAAGGTTCGTGGTTTCAAATTGGTGACAGGCTGATTCTCCTCTGTGTTTTCTGGCCTGGCTGGATAGAAGCAGATCCATTGCCAGATCAACAGCATTGGGGTGGCTTTGAGCTTCTTCTGGGGCTTCGTAATAGTATACAATGAATTGAAAAAAGACTTCATGGGGAGACTAGAGCTTGACTTTGGAGGTATTGATTGTGACTTCCACTTCTGTTGAAAAGTGTCACAACTTTTTTTAATAACCTGGTCTAGTGGGATTGATGTTTTTTTTCACATCAGCAATCCAGTGTCGAAAAATGTGAAACAGTATTTAAAGACTTGATTGAAAATCTACCTTTATATGTGGCGTTAAATGTATTTTAGGGCAATATGCTTTAAGGCTATCATGTAAATCTATCATGCGATTATAAGATCGTTTTTTACGATAGTCAACAAAGCTACCTAAAATGGGAGTAATGTCTTGGCAAATGCCTTTTATTCATGTGTTGTTTTTGAATTGTCACTTCAGCAATAAATAAGTCTTTAATGTACATGTAAATGCACAAGCTTGGTTTGAAAACATGATCGTCATTTAGCTTTTTATTTGAGTCCTATTGTGGGACATGAGTTGTCATTTCCAAGTCTCAGAAGAACCATTCTGTTTCTAACCAGGTCGGGAATGCGTTTCAGACACTGTTCTTCAATTATTTCACTACGGATAGCCAAAACAGTGGCAAACGCTTGCGCACAACATGTTTTTATACCTCTTAAATACATTTTGCAGATATACGAGATCTGTGTAGCTTGTGAAAAACGAGGTCCACTGTTTGGGTCCCGTTTTAAACGTTTTCTGAAGTAATGACATAAAGCGCTTTCAAACTGTGGTTATTCCCTGAAAAATAGCATAGTTCGACCAACAAAAATAGCCACTTGTTGACCTAGAAAAGATAACCTCTTTTGTCGCAGACAACCTTTGGTATTTAAGGAAGTTAAGACATTTTTGGCGCCCCCCAATTTGACTTCCCCCCCAAACGCTTGGTTTGGATCCGACACTGTTACCTGATCATGGCTGGAAAGAGTTTTGTTTTTGCAGGACTCTTTCTCTAGAAGATCGTTTGCTGATTTTACATTTTCTTGTATTTCGCTTAATTGCTGTTTGAGTTTGGAAGCTTCTTCTTCTAGCCGTATGGCATCTTTTTGATACTGCTTTCCACGTATTACTTCCTCTTTTAACTGGAATTTTTCGCTTTCTAAAATAGAAAAAAGAAATGATGACAATGCTGGCACTTTTTGTAGAATTAGTTCGTAGCCTTTGCAGTTTGGGGCAGGGCAAACATGCTTACACCAATAAAACTGCAATTAATATAGCAGCGAATAGTTACAAACTTTATTACACTATTTCAGTGGTGCTGAAAGTGGTCGATATCGACCCCAGGGGTCAATTGGACCATCCAAGTGGTTGATAAATAGACACGGGGTCGAATGGGGGTCATTGAATGGCAAAGGGGTCAATGAATAACTGCTGGGGTCTGCTGGAGCACTGAAGCCTCCAATTCGAAATTATTGTTAATCGAGCAAGGAATGCCAACGGCGTTTTTCAACAAATTAAACAAAATCAAGAGGGCTGATCAAATCGCAGCTACAGTAGTTCAAAAGTAGCCTGCACTCGAGTCGAAAAGTTTTTTATTAAATCATCCATTGTGATGACATTATAAAAATTGTACCGTTTGTTACGTCAAAAACAATATTGCTTACATCTATAGTTCCAAGCATATTTTCGGATTGTGTGTTATTTTATCAAGCATTTCAAGTAAACAGTACTCAAATTTATTTTGACACATACTTTCCTTGTATTAGTAACTGTTGGGCTAGGCCACGGGGTCTACGGAAAATTGTATACTTTAATTAGGGGCCAACGTGCAGAAAAGTTTGAGAACCACTTCACTATTTCAAAAGACCGTCGACCAACAGTGGTCTTACCGAGAGCTACCACTTGCCGGTGCTTTTGCAAGAGTTCATCCTTCACATTTGACAGCTGAAGAGAAGTAGCACCTAAATGTTCTTTTAGCTGTGCTGCTACATTTGCCAATGAAAAAACCTCCTTCTTCAATGCCTTTTGCTCCTGCAAAACAAACGAGAAAGCGATTTGCGAACTGTTTAGAAGTTGACGTAAAGTTCAGCAATATTTTTGGCATATTGAACTTCGAAATTCAACCGCAAATTCAATCAAAGCTGTTATTGTAACTATGCATAAGCGTGAAACAACAGGCACCAAACGGAGTTACTTTAGACACATTTGAGTTAACAGATGTTTTAACAGTCAACTGCTGAGGCGAGTATCCCAGCACCATTCCACACTGAATTTCTTTGGCTGCGTTTTTTTACCAATATCTAGCGATCCGAAACCAAGAGAACCTTTGTTAAAGTTCAGTACGGTTTGCATAACAACATAACGTTATTTCCACCAAAAATTTGTCTTTCATTCTGTAGAAGTAGTTTGACAAGTTTTATATTGGCGCTAGTGCTGACAAAACTTCTTGCATGATGGCGTACCCTCCTAACGTTTTTCGCATGAGAAAACGAGCTCGAAATATGCTGACAGAATACTGTTTCATACAACGCGCAAGTTTAGTAAAACGTCGCAATTGTGGCTTAGTCACGTAGCTGATTTCTACGCCAGTGGTTCCCAGCCTACGGTAACGGCTAAGAAATCCTGGGAGACCAAAAAGGCGGACCAAGCGGTACCCGTTGTAAAAAGCTCCTCTGACATGATAGATCACTGGAAAAACAATATTTTAGTATGGGTTCTGCACTTGATGGTTTCCGTTCGCCTAGTATCTGAGATCAAAATCTCTCCACGAAGACAGGTTTTCAAGATGTTGTAACATATTGAGACTATTGAGTAAGCTCCGTACATTTGGGTACTTTATGGCATCGCGATCGTATTACGTTGTTCTTTGCCTGTTTAGAAATCTTGCAGTTCGGTGTCACAAAGGTTGTGCCCAGTAATACAGATACAAAATCTGTTTCAGCTGATACGTGTTGTTTTCTTGTTCATCACTAGAGATAAGTACAAGTGTAGAATATGTTGCTGTTTTTCTTTGTATCAACTTATGAGTTAATTTTTGAGCCTGCCCTGCACTACAACAGTATGGGTGGGTGTATGGAGTGTTTTTTCCTATGTTATTGCATTTTCCTCATTACACAATTGAACAGCTAGGTTTCCAGAAGAAACAAATGAATGTGCTCAGAGGTTTGTAAAGAGATAGAAGTTCGTAACCACTGACCTAAATAAAGCAAGGTTTTATAGTTAAACTAGCAGTGATATACATCATTCAAGTTCCATGCGTTATTTGATTACAGAAGCTTGCTGTACACTTTAGAAAACATCAATGTCGTTGCAATAACTACAAAGGAAAGTGAAAGTGATGTGAAAGGCTGGTTGCTGTGGTACAGTGATGTTGTTTATGAGATACGCTTCAACAACACCTTAAAACGTGGTTTTACTTAATGCTATAAAAAGAATCTACAGTATCATACACGTGGTTGTCCGCAATAGAGTTAAAAAAGGAAGATTTTTGTACTGGCGATTAGGGAGAAAATATGAGGAAAAACTTTCAAAAGCTTCGTTGTCTTCACGTAGCAACTGTTTAAACTAGCTAACAAAATCGAAGGTGGTCTAAAGAAGTTTCATCTGGAGATTAAAGTCTGTATCATTCATACAAACAATCTTTTCAATGTCAAATGTAAGCCGCAGGCTGCCTATAACAGTGATGACCAACAAGCATATATAACAAGTGGGCATGACTATTGACACTGTGAGTGTTTGACAAGATGCTTTTGCTGTTCAAACTCGTCAACATATTGGCAACAGAATTATTAAGCATATGCAAAATAAAGTGCGTCTTTCCAGCACAAATGAAAACTTTGTGAACAGTTGACTTGCCTCCAACAAGTTACTTTCTCTAGCTTTCATCTCTTCTGAAAACTCTTTTTCTCTTCTTTCAGACAATAATATATGCCTTTGTACTTCGTCACTCAGACTTTGCTCTCGCCTCTTAGACTCGTCTACTTCCCGCTTCAGAGGTTTAACTTGCTTCATCAAATTGTCAAGATGGCGGTCAATACGAGACAAATCTTTGTTTTGCAGTATTTTCCATCTAGGCATTGAAATAAAGAAATGAAATGAAACAAATGCGTAAAATTTAGCTTGAAAGTCATAGCAAATTTTAGAACTTACCTTGTCATTTCAGCAATAGACATAACAGACAATTCTTCCACTTGCCTCATTGCAAAATCTTCCAACGAACTGGGCAGTCCTTGAGACTTGCATACTTTTATTAATAACCTGCGCAGAAAAACATTAGCCACTCGTCCAGACGAACTGTTCAAAAAAGTTTAGGGCTACTTACTTTCCAACATCCTGCAGGCATGCTTGAGTTCTGGAGCAAGTTTCACATGCTGTGTATGCAGTGATATGGGTTTGACAACTTCGATTTGAAACTTCACTAGATACTTTATGCTGGTTTTTATAAGTATCTGACTCTAAAACATACACAATAATTAAGTGTTGGAAATCTTTTAGCATTACAATCAAGAGGATAGTGAGCAAAACCTTTAAAATTTTCTTCCAGTGTCCCAACGTGATTTCTTTGAATAACTTCAGGACTCTCCATGTGACCCTTTTCTTTCATGCATGCTTTTTCATTTGGTAGCGCATTTGACTGCCTTTTGAGCTGTTGAGAGATAACTTAATTAAAAACGAACTGCTTTATTCCAATGCATATCACATAAAACACAGAACTTTACACTAACTTCTTTGGCAAGCTGTTGCATGGTAGCAGCTGATTGAGTCATTCGATTCCAACATTTTTTTGCAGTTAGTCCAGCAGACATTGACACTACTGCACTACTGGTTTTGGTTGGATCACCAATGGAAGGTAGCAATAACAATTCATTAAACTTGGTAAAACTTTGCAAGACAAAAAGTAACCTGAATGCAATACACAAAATTCAAGATACAATAGAAAGACATTTGTACATAAGAAATTGGTTAGTTTTCTACTACAGCTACCATGCATCAATGCTCTTAGCATGTGTAGAAATTATGTCCAACTAATGCCCAATAATTCCTGACTTTAATCTTGGAATTCCCAAAGAATATGGTTATTGGTACTGTACTCAGTTGTAGACACCTATCTGTGAAGCTATGACAAAAGGCAGCTGTGCAAAATAGTTTTTGTCTTTTCAACATAAAAATAATGCAGAAAAAGCAATGAATTTGTTGACTGGTTGTGCTTTCTACACATTTATATTTTAAATGATTGAAGCAGAAGAAAGCTGCATCTTTGAAATCCCAAATATAATTTTACCATAGAGCAAGAAAAACATTGCAGCTTTGTTGGCAAAATTAGTTTCACAAGTGTGGATGCCACCAAACCATAGATAGATGAAAGGTTGAATGCTTTTTCACAGCAGTATGCAACCATGCTTGTCATGATATATGCAACACAAGAACGGACATGGCAACAAATCACTATTATTTCTAAGCAAATACCTGTCTATGAGAAGATCATACAGCATCACATGAGCAACTGCATTATCTTCTTCATCTTCTTCACTATAAACACAGCCATTTAAAAGCTGGTCTATATCAACATCAATGGATAGCTTGTCAGGAAATTTCCAAGACTGATATTTCACCTTCAATAACATGCAATGGCAAATAAAGAGAAATGTATGTTTTATTCACTTTGGTGTACATGTTCCATGATTTATCTAAACTATAAGCAGAAGCACTCCACAGTCATCAATGCTATGCAATGAGGTAAAATTTCAAAATCTCAACTGAAGTCTTCATTCATTAGGGCAACAACTCTCTGGTTCCTTCGATGCCCTGGCATCCTTGCATTAATTTTTTGTTTCTTGTTGCAATGCCAATTATCACCAAATAAAATCAACTCAACTCAGACAGGACATGCTTAAGATGTCAAGTATCAAAATTAAGCTCCTATACATAGTTTAAGGAATACAATAACAATACATGAGCAAAACGATTAGATTAAAAGCATCATGAAAAAAGTAAGATAGAAAATACACAATTTTAATTGATTACTATAAAACTGCATCAAAATCTACAGACAATCACACATGGAGTGGCTTTAGCACCCAACAAAACATGAATAAACTTATCAATGCATAAGTCTAATAGTACATCAATTAACATTCCACTAATAGCACAATGTTAATGCTGTTTTTTGATCCAATAAATCTAAAACCTTTTGTCAAACACAGTACCTGGCCAACACGAGAAGTAACATCATTGATAATTTCTTGGATGTCTTTTACATCATGTTGCAAACTTTCCAAACAGAGTTTACTTCCCAAAAGATGAGCCATTTTATCAAACAACAAAATTTTTGGAGATGCAAACTGAGCTTTAGCAGTGCAACCTTCACATGTCAACTACACATTATTAATATCTAGTATAAAATAGATTTAATTTTTAAAAATTTACATACTCATTTGTTTTGTGAATTTACACATATGCCATCTCATTTGTACAAACACAACAAGCATGTGCCATAATCTAATGCATATTCTATAGCTTGATCTCACTGCTATCTTCATAGTATAGTTGTACTATGCCCTCCATCAGACCTTTTCAAGCACTTATTGACACTTTTTGGCATTGAAGGCAACTTACTGGGAAAATTAAAAGTTTGTCTCATCAATTACTGAAAAGTAAAACCTTGTAGTAAACACCAACTCAAAGTATCCTCTGTTTACTAGTGTCTAGGTAGTCAGTTACAGCTATGCAAGGTCAGCAGCAAGGTAGCCAACTACCACATGATTTAGCACATCGTTAGGGTTAATCACCACAAACAGAAAGTGTATTCATACAGGTTTTTTAAGGCGTTTTAGGGACCCGATTCAGGTCCCTAGAATCACAGAAAATTATCATCGGGTCCCCAAAATCAGAGAAAATCAGGTCCCTAGAATCAGAGAAATCGAGTCCCTACAGATCCATATCCAGTTTCTAACATTTTCCTTTAAAAAAAACCTGATTCATATCAATTTAGAAAGCATGTTCACTTCCCTTATATAATAGTAGGGTGAACATGTGCTAATAGAGTTACTCAATGGATGATACCTACACTATACTACCTAGGATTAATGCTAGGCTTTGTGATTTTGATGTTACAGTGTTAGGGACAAAATTTTAGGTTTAGGGTAGGGATGCATATAATGGAACATCGAATTCTACGAATTCAAATCCTTCAATATTTGAATCAAAAAATCAGAGTTTTATTAATATTTCGAATTAGATTCGATAATACATTTGGATTAAATAAACGTGAAAAATTGTGAAGTTAGCAAAACAAATGGTTTCAATAAGTTTTGCAGTGGCACTCTGCACTCTTGCATAAGAGAAAGAAACACTGAACAAGCTCATGGAACTGTGTAGTGATGTAATGAGGTAAACCCTGTAAGGCCCGCACAAGCCACGATCATGCCAGGCACATGTTTGGCCACAACCCGCCAGCCGCTAGAACTCTCTAAAGATGCGGAAAGTCTTTTAGTTTCTATTAAAAAAGTTTAAGAAGTTTTGGACTTGCGTTTTTTTGTGAGTGTCATCATAGGGCCCTGGGCTCCAACCCAGGAGATAAATTGTTTCTTTCTTAAAAAAAAACAGGTGAAACTGCAGCTTTATAGCCCTTGATTGGCTTTCTAGCATTTGTGGTTTGAAAGTTATGGACTGAAAACAAAAAATTAATTAAATATTCCTCTAGGTAATTAATCAATTATCAATTTTGGCTATTACTATCAAATCACAAATGCTAGAAAGTCAATAAGAAGTGGCTGTAGATATGTGTTTTTCTGTTTTGTTTTACCAGTGTGGCTTATTTTTAAACATAAAATATTCATAAATGAAAAGTTGGTATGCTGATATTCAAGTTATTCCGGAATATGATTTGATATTTCTAGAATATGATTTGATATTCTAGAAATAAAGATTCTGGGATATTCTGGAACCTCTAAATGTTCCATAATGCACATCCCTAGTTTAGGATTTTAGGTTTAGGGTTTTAAGCTTAGGGTTTTTGATTTGTGGTTTTTGATCTAGCGTTTTAGATTTAGGATAAAATAGGTTATTTAGTACTTCTTGATCAATTGAATTCCGCTTACATAGCTCCCAATTATCATATTTTGTTCATTTGAGTTTAGTTTTTGTTCAAATGAAAAGTTTACATTTCTTCATTAGCCAAAGGGCACTGAAACCATAAAATCCCAAGCCTTAACAGCAAGTAACATTCAACTATGCTCTGACTTATGTGATCATGATTCATGATACTCAACATAACTTCTTAGCTTGGCTTGCGTAACAAACACTGCTGATGGGTGATATTTAACCCTAACTCTACACTATGCTTAAGGTTTTCAGTTATGACACAGCTGTTTCCAGCTACCAGGACCTTCACCTTGCGTAGCCATAGCTGGACATATAGCCACTGCCTTTACCAATAATATAAACCAGTGCTTCCCAAATTGTATGAACTTGTGATACATTAATCCTATGCCAGTGGTTCTTAGCCATTTTTACATACCTTACCCTTTTATCAAGCAAGATTGCCAGATTTACCCCCAATACTGTTACACTCACTGGTGCTCATTTATTAAAAATAGGAAATTAATAAACTCTTACTGCTTACAATGATTTATAAAAATTTACATTTGCTGAAATTATGATTCAGTCATAATTGATTCAGTAAATTTACCCCTATGATACAGTAAATTTACCCCTTTGGAAAATGAAATTTACCCCAAGGGATAACTTTACCCCAGGTTAAGAACCACCGTCTAATGCATAAGTTTAAATGATGCATTGCATAAAAAGTAGTTATAGATTGTTATTAAATATTGCACGATATGTACACCGTACATAGATCACCAGGTTAACTTATATTCGACTTTCAGCCAACTTACCCTGAAACCTCATTTTCTTACAAATACAACACAAGAAATATTTTACTAAGATTTTGGTACTGTTAACAAAGGTGACTAGATTTAAGTTTGTGATGACCTTTAAATTTCAAAGTGACATACCAGTTAGGAACCTCTATTTTAGAATATTTACTACAAGAGCCTAACCTTTGGAAACAAAGATAAGTTTGATGAATAGCTTGCTTAAATTTCATGGAAGTATATTTGGGAAACGAATGCTGAAGTAGCCCCATCACAAAGCTATTGCTCTGAAAGGAATTGTACATTTTTGTACTACACGCAAGATTTTACACAATATTTTCTTGCAGATGGCAAAATATTTTCCCAAGGAAGGTCTGCCTTTCAAGCTCAACACAAAAAGTAGTATGAAAGTGTATACAAATTTTTGGTGCCATGCACGTAAACTCATTAGAAAAAGCTTTAAATTCTAGTAGTGGGTAATTGCTAAGTATATTGAATCATGGCATGATTCGAAACAAACCACCAATTGTAAGATATATGCATACAACTCATGTAATCATAATGAGAATATCGAAAGGTGCTAGACATAAAGTATCGTAGCCCGAAATGCTTTTATTAAAAACCTGATGTTAATATGTTTCCATTCTCTCCCACTGCTAGATTCCTGCATTGGATGATGAGTGGATGCTGTTGCAGGCCTAGCTGGTATGATGTTTCAGTGTTTAACATCTCTTTGCATTGACTGTGTACAATATATCATCTAACACCTGCTCTGCAATTCATTTTGACTCACCATTTTTGTGATATTGTGTTATTTGATTACTCTTGTGTGATGGAGCGTGAGTCTGACTCAAAATAAATTTTATGATTCATGTTATTAAAAGGGGCAGACCAGCATGAAAAAAATTAATGAAAGTGAAAAGAAAAACTGACAAAATAAACATAGGAAAATCTTAAAACTTTTACAATTGTTATAACTTGTTAGAAATTTTATAGCTGTTAGGCCTAGGACATATTTTTTTTGTATATGGCTATAGAACCGCCAGTGGTGACACGGTTCAAACAAAACGCTGAGTTTGTCCTACTAATGGCACCATCATGGCAGTCGAGTGGAAGCATCTAAACCAACCGTGCGAGTGGTTTTCGGTTCAGCTCTCACCATTGCAGTTTTAGCTTTGGTGATAGTGGTTATTCTTTTGATGGGACTGGTTTTTATTTATTTTTTTCAGTTCCCAAAACTCTTTCTTCATGATTTAAGGTTTAGAATCTAGGTTTAGGGTTTAGGTTTTTCTGCTTTCCGTAAGTCTTCCTGTGCAGTATTGTTTCGTTCTCCTTTTTAGCTATCCTGACTACTGCATGACCTATGATAAAAACACAGCATCGTGACATATCTCACTTCGCTTGAAACTCCTGAGGCCATTAAAGAAAAAAAAGTTTAGGTTGAGGGTTTAGGTTTTCGACTCAACTTCAAGGTTTAGGTTTACTGAACAAGTGGCTACAGAACCACCTCACATGATGCAATTCAAATGAAACGCTGAGTTTGTTACTCAAACGGCACCGTCTTAGTAGTGTAAGGGTAGCATTTACATCTGCTGTGCCAATTCTTTTTGGTTTGGCATTCACCTTGGCGACTTTTGTTTTGGCAGTAGTGGTTGCACATTTCAATTCATGTGACTAATTTTTCTTTACTTTTTTCAAAATTTTCCAAAGTTTAGGTTTAGGGGTTATGGTTAGCATTAGTGTTAACGTTAGAGTTCAGGTTACGGTTAGGGTTCCGCTTTAGGTTTACCTTTTATGTTTAGTACAACTCTGCCAAGCCTACTGCAGTCTCCTTGTGTGTTACTGTCACGTTACAGGTGGCGGATGAATAAGGTTTAAAATATGAAGGTCCACAGGCGGACCTGTAGCCACTGCCTTTTTTATTTCAAACAAGACAAACCAGGCCAACTACTACTAGCAGCAGTGTACTACGTCATAGATCACACATTGAAAAATCCAACGATAAATTATGAGCGAGAATCCAAAGTGTTTTTATCATAAGAAATTTAATGCAAAGAAAACAGAAATAACGCATGAAGAGCAGAGAATTACTTGATGAAAATCACAAGAATTGATACGTAATTTGCCTGTCATGTCCTGCACCCGGTCAAGAATTCAACAAATTGTTTACATGAGAATATTGGTTGCCAACTGCCAAATAAGCGACGAATTCCCATACAACAGCAGGACATAGTCATCGCATTTTTTAAACCACTATCAATGGAGAGCAAAATCAAATCATTTTCCACTCAAAAATCATTCAAGTTGCTTTAAATAATTTATATAGTGCTTCTTGTCTGAAATCATTACAAAAAAATATAAACAAATCACAAAAAGTTGCTTAACGTATTGATCCAGGACTGTGGACCCTGAGCCGTACCCTGATGGAGACGCAGCCTGAGTCTAAGCAATTTTGCATGATTGGAGCTGGAGTGAAAGTTTTCGTTGATAGAACTGGATTCGGTGTGGAAGCCCAGAATTTGGTTTCCGGTGCCACAGCTCTGTTTGTGGGCTAAGCGAGTTGGACAAATAGCACAATGGTTTTAAAGTTTCAACGGACCAACTCAGGGTTGGAACCGATGTCAAGCGAAACTTCTAACTTGTGAAATCACTGAATTCACGCCATCTGCGCATGCCCAAAGTGATATTCTAGGCAGTGGTGGACTTAAGTTTAGGGCCCGAGGCAATGCTGAAAAGTGGGCCGTCTGATGACGTCATCATACTGAGTCAACCGTGATAAAACCTTTTGATCAAGCCTAGGAAGTGGATTTGCGGAACGCAGAAGGATACGTTTCTGAGAAGACGGCATGACTGACATAACAAAAATGGCAAAAGGGTATTCGTGATGCTCGACTTTCTAAACACTGAAAGCTGGGAAGACAAAGTCAGCAACAAGTTAAGCAATAGCAAGCTGGCATCGAAAAAGTAGGCCTAGTTACACATTACAGTTTCTTTTGAGGGTCCCTTTGAAAGAAGAGTACTCGTACACTGCAGTCGCTCTTGAGGGCCCTTTCAAAAGAGAGTAGGCTACTTACACATCACAGTTGCTGTTAGGGGACCCTTCAAAACCAGAGTGCTTACGCATTACAGTGGGTGTTGGGAGTCCTTTTTAAAGCAGAGTACTTGCTTATGATTTGCTTCGGAGTAGATTATATGATGGGATAATAAGTTTTCACCAAACACGAGAAAAAATATAGGCCTACACGCGAAACACCTCAATGAGAGGCCCCTAAAAAGGAGAACCTGAGAAAAGTGCCTCGCTCGCCTGCCCTTAAACATACCACTGATTCTAGGCAGCAGAGGTGTGCGGACTCTATTTTTTTTAGTCCGGCTCCAATCCTGTTTGGCAAATTTTCAATCCGAATCTGGTGTCAAGCGAAATTTAGGACCTCTGCCAAATTTCTGACCTATTATTGTTTGTCAGTTATTTTACTTCTCAGAGTAAAGGAATAAAGTTTGGCGATTGCTTTTTGATGTGTGTTGTGTAAATTAAAACCTTTTGGTTAGATGCCAGATAGCCACAACAAGCTACAGTATGGGAATAACCATAACAACTGAAAAATATTGGACTTAGTCTTAGATCTCAATCATTTTTATTTTTCTAACCCAAACCTTAATCCAACACACTTACCTAAACACCAAACCCTGAGCCCTATTCATCAATTTTATCAGCGTATTTGATATGTAAAATATCACTCTGTGCCTTCGCACATGGCGTGAAGTCAGAAATTCCGCAAGTCAGAAATTTCGCTTGACGCCGGCACTAACATGACACATGCAAACCGACTCCTGTTTGACTCCGCGTAAGTCAAGCAAACAACCAATAACGTTTTGTTCAGCAAACACAACATCCAACCCGGATCCGGTTATAGCAGCAGCTCCCAGCCGGGGTTCCTGGACCCCGAGGGATCTGAAACAAGAATTTAGGGGTTCCAAAATGCGATTTTAGAGGATGAGAGTTTGTATGTTCTTGGATGTACTTTTTTCAAATGAATCGAGATTTGCGAAAGTTTTCAAATACAAGAGCATCAGTG
>Ga0210059_1003096_pt1 | contig 26468 bp, 16 predicted proteins | sample Ectturendosymbi2_FD_188042 | JGI IMG/M metagenome (GOLD analysis project Ga0210059, IMG submission 188042) | Ecteinascidia turbinata endosymbiont from Florida, USA - Sample 2 (SPAdes) (version 2) | ecosystem: Host-associated > Tunicates > Ascidians > Unclassified | place: Key West, Florida... | reverse complement strand
AGTAATTGACGGGCCGCGTTTTTTGTGTAATTCCGCATACCTTGGCGAATGTTGTTTTTTCCGAGTGGTTGGAACGTTGAAGAGTGTCAGTATACGAATTGAGGACTGAGAGGTGGTCCTTTAGTTTCTGGAAGACGTATAGGTCTTTGCAGCACAAGGCTGATATAGCATAAGGCTATTTATAATTGAGGACAAAAGGTCCTCACAGCATAAGGCTGGGTTTCATAATTTTCGCTAATCACGTTTTGTTGACAAGTTTGTTGGCAACGTGAATTGACGAATTTTGTGACTGTCTGTTTTCTTGATGTGGACCTGTCAGTCGGGAAGCTACATAGACCAAGCGTTTTTCTGCTGTTCTAGATTTTACCGGTTGTGAGCTAAAAAGAGAAGACGCGCGTCTTGCACATTTATCTAGTCTGATCAAGTCGAAGGGCCAAAAACAACATTTGTTTCACTCGTTGTTTCAAATACGCGCTTGATTAAGAAATATTTTGCGCGCTGATCCCTGCATCTATGCAGCATTAACAAAGCGAGTAGCGGCGTTGTCCGCGGAGGAAATTTCGTACAGCCTCTGAAGATTTTGTAAAAATTTAGCTCAAAATTGAAGCCATTATGACTGGAATATAACAAGTCATCGCGCATTCCTTTTTTATGCTATGTGAAGCATTCACAGAGCTTTCCTCGGTTTGTAAACCCGCAATTGTCTTGAGCTGACAAGAAATAATTTAAACACTTCAAGTGGTGGCTGCAAATTCATTCGAATAAGTGAAGTGGTTTTGCTACAGCGATTTGGGCTGCTGCGTATGTATCGTTTTAGTTCATTAACTGGTTTGACAGTCGCAAGTGTTCCCTCTAAGAAAATTTTACACTTAGCAAGTGTTGGTTTTAGTGAGCATGCAGCTGCACAACAATGTGGACACGCAACTAGTGAAACGTTTCAAGCGGTAAAAGCGCTATGCGATATATATAAGATATGAGATTTAGATGTTGCCAGTGCGCGAGAATGAGATCTGCGCAAATGGTCTGGTGGTACGACGCAGTTGAGCCCAGGGAACACTGGTCGCAAGACTTTAGTCTGATGTCATCACCAACAGCGCAATTTTTGCTTTTCAAGAAAACTGCATGTTTTGGTAATGATTGTGGCCAATGTTGCCCGCTTTTTTCATAGCAGTGCCCCCATCTTATAACGGTCAACATCGTTTAGATCACAATATTCAGTTTTGAAAAGGGATAACTAATTTTTCATTTTTAAAAGACGCGATTATTCCGCTGCAACCCTTATTTGGAGCTTGTGTGCAACAAAACCACTTATATACAGCAACAAAACCACTTCCTGTATACAGCAACAAAACCACTTCCTGAGAAGTAACAACCTTGGGAAATGTTTGACCGCATGCATTTGCAATTATTTTTGTAACGCAACATGTCATTTAAATCCTTGGTACAAGCCTGTAATGCTGAAACCGTTGACATGTGTCTGTGCAGTGCGTGAATGGCTGCTTCCCTCGATATGAATTTTTCGAGAGAAACATTTCGATCCTTCCCCCTTTTTCCAAAAAAAGCAGGCAAATATGAATACAACAGAAATTCTCAAATCTTGTGGATCGATTAAATTTGAAAAACACTATTTGTTTCAAATTAGAACAAATCCAAGAGCCATAGTGATGGAGCTTTTAGCATATTTCGAACGGAGAAATCCATAAAGGTTGCTATCGAAAGAGAATTTACAAAAGAAACAGGGAGTGTCCACGCAAACAAAACTTATCAAAGAAATGGAGTGGTGTACGTGGAATGTTTATGGTCATCTATTTCCACATTTACAAACAACATCTGAAAGGCACGGGAAGCAACAAGCATCACAACCATGTATTATTGATCATTTACAAATCAGAAAATGTTTTCATGCAATGCTTGCCGTCCTTTTTTAAACACACTGAAAATGACAAACACTTATGGGACAATACATATTACCAGGTAATTGCGGTTTCATCACGAAATATCGCTTTCAGATGTAATGGTTTGGTGCTGACGTGCGAACTTTATGTCCTGCTGAACTATCGCAGTGAATAGTTGAAACATTCTTTGTAATGAAAAAGTGTATTGTAAAGATGAGGAAATCGAAATACGGAAAATCAAATAGTTTTGGCAGATACGCTTGGCGAAGCAGCGGGGCCATGCAAAGAAAATAAGCGGCACAAAGAACGTTACAAAAGCTTGTGACGAAGCATCGACTTATTTGCGTAGTTTGTTTACCTGCAGAAGACGGAGAGATAGGCAATCGAAACGTCGATACAAAACGGAATAGGAAATATTAATTTCTTGCTCCCCTTAATTGGACATGCGTCATATTTGTCTCCTGGGAAGTTTGAAACCGCGCAGTCACAATAGGAAGATGATATGTCAAGAACAATTTCATGAGCACGTTGAAACGATCTGGTGGGCAAACTGTACGCCGTGTACATGCAAAAAAAGTCGTTCGCTTTTAAAGTGTAGGGATGCAAATGTCTTTTGCGCACATTGGGATATTGCAAAAGTTTTGGAACTTTGCAAGAAGCACTTGAAAGTTGATTTCACTGGTGATTTTCACATTGAAAATGTTTTTCAATAGGGAGTGTGTTTGTTCTCACAAATTACCAATGTCACAAACAGAAATGCTGTGAAACTTAGTCTTTGGTAAAAGGGAGCAACGCAGTTTAAAGGAAACGACTAAAAACACACACTGTATTTGCAAATGGAGCAACCAACCAGTGCAAGTCTCCAAACTGCTGTTTTTAACGTGATGATTTACAACCGACCAGAGATGGGCAAAAAGCAGAGTTACTGACTGTGCGGAGAAGACTCCAAAAAGAGGAGTTTCAGTTTTCAATAAAGATGCCTATATTTTTAAAGTAGGCTAGTATTCATAACTTTGTGGAGTTTAGTCTAGGCGGCGTGGAAGCAGCTGAGGTTTACTGCACGATCAAAACTTTCTGACTTCAAACCACGCTTTTGACAGCCTTCTTCGATCTGGTTCCAATTTGCATCAGCAGTCCGATATATAATGGTTAGCTGTGGAGCTCACCAGATGCGAAATCGATTGAAGAAATTGTACAGTTGAATCGCGTTTTTCATCACACTGTCAGTAAACCTTTGGTTATCACGTAGCCTGCTACAGCATAATATCTGAGGTAAAGCTTCGAATGGGGCATCAAAGCTGGGAGAAAAAAATAACGCAGTGAGGGAAATACCATGTTTTAAACATTTTGATGATACCACACGAGAAGTAGTTAAGTATCTGTTGTATTTTCGTAGGCGAGTGCGGCGGTCATTGTAACAATTTTACAGACGTTCAGTTTTTCACAGCTGTTTTTAATTTTTACGGATACGCAAGGATAATGAAGAAGCAGTGGCTGAAAGAGAGCAGCGTTGGACTCAACAAAAGTAGCGTATAAATGTTGGAGTAAAAGTTATTTTCAAGCCATAACAGTATCCATAAAATCAACTTTGGTGTGCATGCAACTGCTATTTTACGTTATTTACCAATCCTTAGACTACCACATTTTTTGTTCAGTATGTTCCCAGAAAATTCCCTTGTAGTCATTTTTTATTAATAGGTTGGCGCTTGTGTGGTACAGACGTGTATGATTCATTTTGTATTTAATTTCTAAACTTGTAAATACTGTATAAAGCCCATATCCTTGGCTTGAACAGCATCACATTGTACAGAAAATTATGACACATAAGCTTATTCCTATCAACAAGTCACTTGCTTACAAATTACAATACTTTTTACGCAGACAAATAATTAACACCAGCACGATTAACCTACAACTACGTCCTTTGAAAAATTTGCACAGTTTCTTTTGCAAGCAAAGTCAATCCCAACATTCTCATTTTTTACATCTTTTGAGAACGACATGGTGAGAGTCATTAGCCTTTGTGGCAGTTTTGGTTACCAAGCAGTTTAAAGAAGAAACAGTCCACACTGGTTGTAAAATACGACGTTTCATCAATCAGTGATGGCGCCTAATGATCATGTCGCCAAATTTTAACATGTCAATTGAAATACGAAACCTTTCGAAGTACGAAGTAAAAACTTTTTTGACAGCTGATGCCCACAAAATAAAAAAGACTCCGGAGTGTCTGCACGAAGTAAAAGATGATGTCGATTTGGGCAGAGCACACTACCAAGGTGAGTTTTTTGCCGTGTAATGCGTGGTTGCATACATACCGCGTAGCTGCGTTTCACCACCGGATGAACTTGAAACAGCCAGAAGAGGTAAGATTGAGTCTCAAATCCCCAAAAATCATCTGAAGAGTCTGGTAGCGTTTCGTTTGAACCACCTAATCTTCACGAACTCGGTATTTTTCTAAGTCCTTCGTAAACACAGCAGTCTTTACTTCTATATTATTTTTCTCGGCTTGCAACAAAGGCTGAAAAAAACGCATAAGACAATGCCCTTTTTAACAGTTGGGTAAAGAGCCTATAGAAGATGGTATATGTCATCGACCTTGAAACTTCTTGGAGGCATTTCAGACTTGCCCAGATGTCCCTGGTCGATGGCTGACAGTTGATATCTTACATTTTACCTAAAACGCTTGATATAGTCGAAGAAATTTGGTTATCTCAGTAGCCGTTCTTTCCAAAACTAATAAGACTCTTGTGAAAATAAGCGATAGTTTTCGTTTTCGGCTGCAGACGCTTTTGTGGAATATGGTAGTCAATCGAACGGTGTTTATCTTTCTTGCAGCGCTAAATGAAATAATCGCATTTTATGATTTTTCTGCATAAAAATTAGCAGTGAACAAAAAGGATGTAGAAACATGACAAAAACTGAAGCAAAATGGCACTACATTGCGCTTTTTTCATGGGTTGACTGGTGCAAAAATTGTGTTAATTGTGGTGAGCAAAGTTGTGCTACTTAGTTAGCAAGTTGGTACCACCAAGAGACACATTGCTTGACGATGTGTGGTGTCTAAGTATAAGTGAGCAAACTGATCATATATCTGCATTTCCTTCAGTCAAAAAATGGTATGTATTGTAAACCCAACGGACATTCCAAAAGAAGAAATCTATACAACTTTGTCGACAGATTCTTGTGATGCGGTAATGAAAATAGTATGTCACTGGAAAATACTTACATTTACCGAATACTACGTCAATAATGCGTTGTTATTTAATTACGATGAAATTGTAATTGCGTTGTAATGTATGAATTTTACAAATGGTATCGTTTACCTTAACGTAGGCATTCAGACTGAAGGTAATGAAACGTTTGTTCGACTTGAAATTTATTAGATTCAGTGCAAAGCTTTAATTGCATTCAAAACACGCTTGATACAGCAAATAAACTTTAGCGGATCATTTGCAAAGTTGAGGAAATTTTTTATTTTATTAGCTATAAATGAGATGACATGAAACGTGAGTACAACGTGATTTACCATGTGCAGTGCATCTGTACTTGCCTTGATTTGTTGCTAAGTGCCTATCAGCAAAGTTACAGTGTTAATTAGAGAAACTGATGGTGCACGTCGAGGCGGGATTGCGTCCAAGTGGAAATTTGAATGTCTATTACCTGAGGATAAGTCAACCTAATGTTGTAATCTGGATGAAATTCAAAGGATGACTTCTATTTTACGTAGAAGTCTCTAATAAATCTGTAACGCCACTCAGTTTTCTGGTCATTCATCTTTTGAAATTTAGAAACAACCGTAGTGGGTTCCTAGGTGGTTATTCTTTTTAAAACATTTTTTTAAACCAAAAATCTTTAACGAAAACTTTTTCACTCTGTGTTTGTTAATGTATTGCCCGGTGGCATAACTGACGAGGGTGGCAGGGGGGCGAACCGCTTCCCCTGGGAAGCAAAATGTAAAAACTGGACCCCCTTTAGCTGACATTCTGCTGTTAATATTATTTTGGTTTTGAGTAGGTTGCTGTTTCTGCGTTTTTCGGGGAGTTGTCATTTTTTAGCTGATATAGACATCCACGACATCCGGATTCACTATCATTTTTTAACTTTTTTCCCAAGAGTTGGTTAGCGGCCCCCCTACGGTGACCAGTGGTCCCCCTTAAGCTAAGTTATGCCCGCCTAGCTCACACCTCTTTTTAACTTTAATGAAGCAGCCAATTATTTAAAGAACAAATCTTGACGGATCGCAACGAATAGTTTGCAGTGCTGGATACAAAATCCATTAAATCATGTTGCATTTGTGAAAACATATTGAAAAACAAACTGTTCAACACATTCACTTAGTATATTTTGTACGTTGAAAAAACTTTTCTTCCAAAGAGAGAAACTTCTGGTTTAACAATTGTTTTCTCAACAAAAGAAGTATTCCACAAACGTTTTAAAGAAAAAGAGAATAAAACTTGCTTATTTTTTAAAACTAAAGGATCCATTTTAAAATACTGAAACAAACGATTGGCAAACTGAAACGACATTTTATATCAAAAAACTTTCTAGATCTTTTCCGGAAATATACTAGTAATCTTTCATGTGATTTTTATTTAGGTTTCTGAATATGGTCGTCATGATATTTTTATTGCTTTTTTTTATTTTCAAAGTTCCTTTGCAGTAAATTGTCCATTAAATCATGTAGATTGTCATAATGTTTCCATGCCTAATGACAACTGATTGTTATTTTGCATTATGTCGAGTAGCACGAAATTAGGTTTGAATAAGAGTGCATCACGAAAAGCAAAATCATTATTGCATTGTTTGCGAATAATGCATTAGAGCTCTTAGTAAACTTTAAAAATTAAAAATATACAAAAAATATTCAACAACACCATTTTGATAAAATCTTTTCATTAATTCTGGCATGCTTCGTGAGAGCCTAAAAATGTCAATATAGAGCGACGCAACATTTTATCAAATGCATTTCAGATTTATTACCTTACACCGGGGAATATCAAACAACACAGGCTTTCCTGAAAGATATTTTTGAAATGTTGTTTCGGTACATTTGCCAAACCAATGACCGCAGGTCAAAAGTTGTGGACTTTCATCACCCTCACCAGTTACTCCAAGATGTTGAAGGTAACAACTTACCTCATTCCACTCTTTTTTGAAGGCAATGTTTTTTAATGTATTTGGGAGATTTAGCAATAGCAAAAACGGGCCCATTGTTCTCTGTGAAAAAACATCACCAAGTGTAAAGTAATAATATGAATTAAAAATCTTTGTAAACATTTTTTCTGCCTTCGAATGAATTTCAGCTGCTTTTTCTCAGGATTTTCTTTGGAGCTAACTGGCGAACAAGAATCTTTGGAACAACTGTTGGTAGACTGCAGAGATACTCTGAAATACGGAGTCAAAACAGGTAAAATTGATGTCGTTTTTTATTCCGTGAAGTTTCCGTGTCCACAACTCAAAACCAACCTACAATTTCGGTAAGAAGAAGAGAGTGTAAACAAAACTATAAAGGGGTAAATTCTGTGAGATCATAAGCGTTTGGAACTTTGACAGGTCATCCGCGTTATTTCAATCAACTAAGCAGTGGACTTGATCTTGTGTCTCTCGCTGCAGAATGGCTGACTGCAACTGCTAACACAAACATGTAAGCAATTACAAAATTGTTTTTGCATAGCAATATGTGCAATTTCTAGGACGACAAGCGCTCAGACTATGCCTTTTTCCTCGTTTTTTTGTATTTTTGATTGTAATAGCCTGAAATCTATACGGTGGGTCAAAGGATTGCCATCGAATGGCACAGGATAGATTGCACGGAAGTTACGGAAATATCGGGTTAGGGGCGTTTGCTTCCATTTGGCGGTGCAAGATCGGAAAATAATTCAGTCTCTTATCATGTCTTGTCACGTTTTACTTGAACGCAAATCGCAAAAACGTTTCGTAATGGATTGACTAACCAGCTTCAGCACTGCTTTGTTAGTATTTACATCAAACGCAGGAAAAGTCTATTTAAAATGTAGACAGAAAATATTAAAATGTAGATATGACTGTGAAATCAAGTGAAAAAACGATTAGGGGTACATCAGCGTGGTAAACTGCAAGGCCTAGTGGTTGGTTGGATTGCTTATATCGGTGAAGAGTGTTTTACTGGGGAAAACTAACTTCGGAAGAGTTACATTTTTTCCAAAAATTGTGCTATCCTGTAGGTCTGTTCGTCTCGTTATCCTTTGAAATTTTTGTTTACCTTTTCACAAATCGTAGCAACGCCTGCATGCAAGTTAACCTTAAAGCAACCCAACGCCTCACCTGGAACCACTTCGAAGGAAAACACAATTGCAGCATACGCTAAAAGCTGTTCATCATAAATCGATATTTCGGGTTTTAATGGGAAAAGATTTGGTATCTGTAGGAAGCTTGGTCTCTACCCTAAGTCTTAAAGATAAAGCTTAAATAAGTTCAGGCAGGATTCTTAGCATTAAAAGCGACGTGCGTACGAAAAGCGTAATTAAAACACCGACTAGTCCTGAAAGATTAATGAGAAATCTATTGTGAACGGACAGGTATTTGATGACGAAGCGTGCTGTTTTGCTAGACTAATCGGTAATCCCATTGCTTCATTATTGCAGTTGTTTGGGTGTGGCTTGAATGCTTTCTCCAGCATGCAATCGTTCGATTTGATTAAAGAATCCGTTAACGCTGATCTTGCCTAAACGGGGCATGTAGAATTCAGCTAAGCATATTACTTTTGCAGTTTTGGTGGGAGAGGCCAGGTGGGTCGACGACAATTTAGCAGTGATTCTCAACTGAACACCAACACACTACGAACTACGAAGTCTTGCCAATATTTCCTAGATTCTTGCGCATTTTTGTCATTTCTGGTCCAGACAATTTATACAGCGCTGCAAATTCCATATTTCTCATCTCTTGTTTACCCTTTACGACCTATACTACGCTCAGGCTGTAATTATTTTTTAGCTGTTGGCTTCACACTACTTGATGTGTGTTTTTTTCACTATTACAACTACTCGGCTTACGTTGTACTGCGACGGCTACAAAAAGGAAACAGTAATTTTAAAGTAAATTTTTTAGGTTTACTTTCGAGATTGCTCCGGTTTTCGTTTTGATGGAGGACATGGTGCTGCGCAAAATGCGCGAAATAATTGGATGGGAAGAAGGCGATGGCACATTCTCTCCTGGTATGACGTTGGTTTTTACTGCTTGTAGCATACTTGGTAATCTATAGCGTATACCATATTAACAACAATATCATAGTGGTGGTTGACGGAAGTATAGAAAAAAAGTTATATCTGGTTGTTTTTATAAGTTTTTCGCAGGGATTAAGTTGAACACTTTGGGAAGACAGTAATTGGTAGATGTCAGCTATACTTGAAAAATGATACTTATCTTGTTAGCAGACATGTGGCCAGTGACGGTTCCAGGCGAAAAATGTTCCCCCAATCGTTCATGGTGACCTTGAGGCGACCCTTTGCGAGCGATATTGCAGTAGTTTTGAGACGCTGACTTATTTAGCAAACATCGGGTTCCCATGGTGCATTTTTAACGGGCACAGTACAATTAGAAAGGCAACGGCTAATTGGTGTACAAAAGTCTACTTGGTTAATTCTACTTTTTCCCACACATTGGCACTTTTGAATTTGATGTTTGCCGATGTGTGTATTTTGGTGGGATAATTTTTGTTTTTTTCCAGCCCAAAGCAGTGAGAGAAAGAAGTTAAAGAACACAGAAATTTAATCTTGTCTTTGTTGCAGCAATGCTATCGAACATGCAGACAAATCGACTGAAATATCTTAAGCTCATTTTTTAAAACGCAATTTATTTTTAGGTGGTACAATAAGCAACTTGTACGGCGCTATGTTGGCTAGACAATGCGCACTTCCTCAAGTCAAAGAAAAGGGTCTTCGACAAGAAAGACAGCTGGTGATGTTTCAATCAAAACACGTGAGTCAATGGCTTTCAAAAAAACGAAGCGGTAAATTAATCAATTAGGTATCACAAATCAAATCCCAGGCAAACAGATATTAAGTGTGTTTTGGCATTTTACCTTCCAGCATCTCACCAAAAACAGTATAAAACTATACATTTTATTTGTTACATTTTCATATGACCGCAAATAACGAATCTGTACAAATTGTTCACTTGAAAAAAGTTGAAACAATTTTTATGGAAGCTGGATCGATGATGGCAATAGGGCAATTGCTTTGACATCAAGTCTTGCAAACCCAACTTCAAGAGAATCGATCAGAAAAGGACTTTAATCCATCATATAAAAGCGTAATCACAACGTCAATGCGGTGCATAAGTACAAAAGCAACTGCAAACCTATCGTTTGCATGCAGCAAAGAGACTGCACATTGATCTATCAGTTCAGGTGCTTAGAGAAACAAAAGCAATTTGTCTGGGAAACCACTACAATGGGCAAAGGCTGATATGCTGATTGCGATTTTTAGGCTCATTACTCAAACAGAAGACCGGCTGTTCTTCTGGGGATAGGATCGGAAAACTGTATAGACGTTGAAGTTGACGAAAGGTATTTCAAGCATAAAAAATGTGAATACTGCCATTTGCACCGTCGGTTCAATACTTACCAATAGCTATTGCATGATATTTTGTAATCGATATGCTTGAAAAAATAGCAACGTCCTTACCTGTATCCATCACGATCAAGCTGATGGAGTGTTGTCATTTGTTGCAGTGGTCGAATGGACCCAAATGATCTGCAGCGGAAGATAGCAAAAGCCTCCAGCGAGGGAAAACTCCCGTTTTACGTTTCAGTCACTGCTGGAACAACTGTTCTCGGAGCGTTTGATCGGATCCCGGAGATTTCTGCGATTTGCAGAAAAACTAGATTATGGCTACACGTTGACGTGAGGGTTTTGTTCTTTCCGTGCGTTGGAGTTTTTTCATGTCATACAAACAAAAATTTTATATATGCCGCGTGAGTTAACAAAGCAGTAAAAGCCAACTGTTTTTTTTAAAGATGTATACTGTATAGGTAGATAAGTATATTCTTCGGGCGATTTTATGCTATTAGTTAGCCGGCGTTTCGCCCAACTATTCAAGTAGGCTTCCTCAGGGCAAATTGCCTGAAGAACGAACTTAGCTGCTCGATTTTGAACCTGGTGGCAAATGCTACGCAACAACATGAATTGCAAAAAGAATAGCATTTTTCGATGTATAGGTAATTATGAAATAGCACTAACTCTTGACTCACCTCTATTGTGATATAAACTGTGCTTATCTATATGTGTGTACTTTAAGGCGGCATGGGGAGGCGCAGTTCTGTTGTCGCAGAAACACCGCCATCTTATGGAGGGCATTCACCTTGCCGACTCTGTCACGTGGAACCCGCATAAAATGATGGGCGTAGTTTTGCAGTGTTCTGCATTTCTTACAAAGCACAAGGTAAATTTTGAGCAGACTTGCATATAAAAAGTATCTAGACTTGCATATAAAAAGTATCTTGAAATTCAACAATGAACAAAACCTGGCTGCCTGACACTGACCTGGTGAAATACAAGATTTGTTGAAACCTGAAAGGTTCATGCATGCTTCTATTTTCGTTGCACAGGAAAACGCGAATTACACTGCAACGAATACGTGCAACGGAATAGATTAAAAACACCTGGAATAAGGTCAAATGATCCAAAAGACCAACAGTCTTGCCTTGCTACCAAACAGTGTATTTGTAAAAACTCTAAACCAGTGCACTGCTTGTACAAAACGCAGATGTCCAATTTCGTTTTATGTGATACAAAAATGGTCCGAAGAAAAACTGATTGACAAACTTCTCAAACATAAACACAATTTGATTTGCTAACGTAACGCGCCAGGTGATCAAGCGCTGAGGAGGGCGGATAAGTTTTCGCATTGTTTAAAGAATCACAGACATGGTAAAAATATACAGCACAACTCTAAACAAAATTAACACCATGACCGAGGTCGTATACCAAAGCGAATGCAGCTATTTGTGGTGATTTTTTACAGAATGCACTGAAAAACTGCAATGGCATGAAAGCTGATTATCTGTTCCAACAAGATAAACATTACGACCTGAGCTTCGACACCGGAGACAGTACAATCCAATGCGGTCGTCATGTGGATGTATTTAAACTGTGGTTGGCATGGCGGGCAAAAGTAAGGTTTTATTTGAAAGAAAATCGCTTTCGGTGGTTGAAACATCAAGAGTTTTTTTAAACAGAAGTCAAATTTTGAAAACGTTGCTTTCTAAACCACTTTACAACAGGCAAAGGTAGTGTAACTTTCCTGTATTTCCTAATACGTGTAACTTCAATCTATTTTGAAATTAAACAATGTTTGACCCAGAGCGCTTTTAAATGTTGTCAAGCACCGTTGTGTGGTTTTGCAAGAAAAATCATGTTCCGACTCTACAGGTGAACTGATGAGGAGGCTGCCTAAGTTTGATAAAAAAGTTATACTGAAATGCAATTTCTTCGTTTTGTAAAAAAACACAAATTACTTAGCTTTGAAATAACTGCTAGTGTTTGATATTTTAACGTTTGAAACACCTTAATTTTAGAAAACAACAATAGTGCAAACAGGTAGGAAGAGGCATTGTTTCACATTTCGCAGGGGGACAAGGGATTTGAGCAGCACGTGGACAAGTGCATCGAACTATCAAGGTTAGCAATGAAAAATGTACCTTTTCTATGTGCTTAAAGCTATATGAAAAATAGAAACTGCAACTACTTCATAAAAAAAATACGGTTTACAGACCTGACTGGTTCAAACAGATTCATACTTTATTTCTTTTTACTGATTTTCAGGTATTTTAAATAGTGGTGGAAGATCCTTGGCACTCATAGTACAATAGTTTGACTTTGCTTTCAAATAACCTTTGCAAGGCACCGTGTGATGTAACCAAGTGCTTACCATTTTCAGAAGAAACAGAAACCCATTTTGATTACCTATTGCCATTAGCAAAAGATTTGAAGCCATCGACTTTGCAAAAAATAAGATCGTAAACAACAGGTCGTTTTCGGAGAAAATCGTAGAATTTCAGTAAAGTCAGCAAATATTAGATTTTTGCCGAAAACAAGTCCAAGTTATTTATTTTTATTACCTTACCTCTCCAATAAAAATCATGTAATTAAGCTTGGTTCTTTTTTGCGGTTCAGACCCAAAATCGAGAGCATTTAAACTAAATCTTGTGCTATGTCAAAATTTTATGAAAAAAGAAGTTGTTTATCAGGATGTTTTTGCAAAAAATACATGACTTTCAGCTCTGCTTAGATCTTGCTGCTTGTAGGGTGCTTTTGACACAATTGCCTTACATATTCTAGCTAGGGCAACCTCTTAGGCACCGAGTGCAGTTTTGTACCGCACTTTTGCTTTTATAGGTATTTGTTAAAAATCATCAAGAAGACGGAAGGATTTGAAGTTGTCCTTGATAATGTAAGTATGAAAAAAGAGTAGTTGGAAGTCTGGCAGTGACCGAAATGCCTAATTTTCGAACAATAAATCGAAAATATAAATACGAAATTTCATTGAGTGTTTGGAAACCGAATGTTTGATTCTGCGGCAAATAAGCTGAAAAGTATTCTCTTTTGTTTAAAATTAATTGTCTTCTTGAGGTAGGCTATTCACAAATATCACGAAAAAACTACTTCTGAAAGTACTTGATGAAGATTCTGATAAACTGAAAATGAGACTTTATTCAGAGCAAACGCTGCTGTATCTACATTGTAAACGGCACTTTTACAGTCTTGGTGTAAAAATGCGCATTGCTTTGCTGGAACAGTGTGGTCCAACTACAAGCCTGCGGGCCGCATATGTCCCGCGGACCGAATTTTTAAGGCCAGCGGGCTTTTTCTGTATTGCTTTAATGCTGTGTGTGTGTTACAGTAGGTAATTTTAATTAGAACGAGCATTACATCTTTTAATAAAAAATGTACAATATTAATGGCTTTGGAACAGACTGTATAGAGAGCCTCTGGAAATTAGTCAGCAAAGATAGATTTCTCAAGAAGATATCGCACTAAATACGCGCTTAGCGTTTGGAAATACATACGTGTATGAGAGCACATTTTCGACGATGAAGCAAGTCAAGTCTAAAAACAGAAACCGAATGGCGGACGAAACACAGGAAGATATGGTCTCCGACTTGCTACCACTAACACTGGTATTGACAAAGGAACGATAGTGTCTGAGAAGCCTCGACCAGAGGCGTGTCACTGATAGTAGTGTTCCAGTTTTAATCCGGTTTTGTCATCGTTACACGGGGATGGCCAGATGTACCTCATTTCTACTATGAATTAACTTTATACTATTTCTCCATTTTGCTCGATCAAGGACGTCTTAGAGATTTGGAATCAACTGCTCTTTGCTATTGTGCAATAAATTCAATGACACACTCACTTATCTTCCATTTTTACTTTTAAAATCTTGTTAATCTGTTGTTTTATACATCGTTTTGTTTGAAGTGGCCCACAAGTTTTCACGTTATTGTAAAATGGTCCGTAGGTCAAAAGCAATTGGACCACGCTAAGCTAGAAGATGGAATTAAAGTTTTTTTCTTCTTTTCAGCCTCAGTACGCAAATGTTTGTTTCTGGTTCGTCCCAACGAGCATTCGCACAATCCAAGACCAAGTTGCTTTCAGCGAAAAACTGCACAAAGTTGGTAAAAAGTAGATAGCCTACGTAGGCCTATATGTCTCAATTTTTCACAGCAATTGTCAGCAGATCGAAACCTGCTAATTGTACTTCGAGGTTGCCGCTATTACTTAAAGGAGCGTTACAGGTATTTACTCGGTGGTTGTGGATCGATTTTAATAAGAGTGAACTGTAGCAAACATGTCCGCTAGCCTATATCTGTTAGGGTGCTTTCGAACTGAATCGAGGGAAAATCGAGCCACAGTTTATAATGTTTTTAGCGATATTAACGTTAAAATACTGTTTTGTACACTGGTTTGTCTTTACAATCCATTCGGGTGACGTAGCCTGGTAGTCGTAGCTACGGTAAGCGAATGGTATTCAAGCGTTTTCTGATCCAGTGCCACCTGGTGTTGTTTCATTATACGCTGCGTAGCGCTTGTTCCAAAACGAATTTAATTTGCTCAATGCAGCTATCAGTACTAAAACGCAAATGCATCAACAAAAACAATTTATTGCGAAAGCTGCAATAATTTTTCTCTGTAAACTGCTGGTCTATGTTGGTCAGAACCTCGTTTACGACGTATCAAAAATCATGTCCAGGTGCAGAAAGGTGGTTCGGGCATTTGGACTTGTTGGGCATCACGGGTATTGACGATTTACTTACTAAATTTATTCAATACAACAGCTGAATGGCGGACAGTTGGCGCCATGTAAACATTTTGTCACATTTAAAAATAACAACTACTAAATATTTTGTAACATAAAACTTTCATTTTTGAAAAAGTTACTTTAATTGACAAATTCTTTGAAACTGAAATTTTTTCCCAACGGCAAAATCTTTCCCAAGAAAAAAATTTCATGACGAAGTATGTTTGTCTTTACTGCACCCAGCTGCGCCAACCAATGTTACCCATTGAAATTTACCAATAAACCATGTTGTAACTTCGGATGTTGCATGTTCGTTATTTTCTGCAGTTTTTCATCTAATATAGCCGAAATCATCTATAGTCTTGTTGTTTCTACGGTGTGTTGCTTGGGTGATTCAACCTTGCGAAGAGACTAAGGTAGTTTGCGACAGGTGCAATATCAGAATCATAAATTTATCTGGCACTAAACATTGCATATCATCCGAAAGCTGCTCGTGCACCCCACCTGAAAAGCACTCGCGTAGCACAAAAGTGGTACGTCTTCCACAGGTTGAAAACCAGATTTAAGCCATTGCCACCCCTAACATAGAAAGCTCTTCACAGCATCATAAGAAATAACACCCGAACTGTTTTCACTCTACCTGATTTATTCAGTGCATACAACTGGCGGTTGGTGTGGTTTTATCAGAGTAAAACACTGTGTACTGACCAAATAATATTTTACATTAGCTTTGTGACAACCGTCAACAAGAGTATAAAATTGTCCGTTCCTTCGGTATAAAGTTCATGCTCTTCACATGATGATGTGTCTGAGAATGTGTTTTTTCCCACTGGGCATGTTATCGTTATCAGCTAATTGTCTTTGCAAGGTTTTCTTTGTGCCTGATATAGTCATATGTTTTTAGTCCGCCATTAAATAAGGTAAATGCTTTGTTGATAAACCGACGATAATGTTCAGCTGTTGCGCTTATAATGTGGTTACTAACTGCATGGTGACTTAAGATGTAGCTACATGGTCTAATTGCAATTAGTTTATCCAAAATTATCAGCAAGTTTATGCTGCTGTGGATTGAATAATTTATTTTCTTATTTTGCGTTTTACCGTACAATGCATATTGCGGCGAACTCTATATTTTTCACCTGCGGGTCATTTCGCTTTAGAATAATAATCCATGGACTGCAACCCTGTTTTGGAATAACAATTCATTGGCTGCTTTGTCACCTCCGGTTGCTACCATTTAAGGCAGTGGTTCTTAGCCCTTTTTCTACCACGCCACGCTTAAGTAATTGTCTTTCGTTTCAAGCCCCCTTGACATTGAATAAGTTGTGAAAACAAATTTATTTATTGGTAAATTTAATGATCAAACGTTCCATGTTGCAGGGGGCGTAGGGTAAATTTCCCCCCAATAAATTTCCCCCTGGAAATTTATTGACGGCCCTCCTGGGGGGCGTGCCTCCCAGTTAAGAACCACTGATTTAAGGTAATTTTAGCACATTTTAAAATTATTTTGCAGATCCTCACCAGGTTTCTCATTGCTGATGCCAAAATCTTGTAAATAAACAATTATTGCAGCACAACTCGGTTAACTTGCGAAAAAATCGTTAACAAGGCATCACAATATTTTTTTGATGACAGGCTGTTTTTGTGAAGTCAGCATACAGCATTTCGGCTCAATCTAAGAAACATTCCTTCACGATTCCTGTATCCAGTCGTGGGTTTAGGGTTGGGGGGCTCAAGGCAAGATTAAAAAGGGGGGCCCTCTGATGACGTCGTCATAATCAGCCAACCGTGATAATCACTTTTGATTTGCCTAAGATATGGTCACCCAAGTGTAAACTGAAATAGCAGAAGGAGAAAATGCAAAAGGGTGTTCATGATACACAACTTTGAAAACATTGAAAGTTGGGAAGACATGGCTAAAAGTTAGGCAATAGCAAGTTGGCATCGCCCCCACTTCTTTATTTTCGGGCCCCTTTACTCTGCATTCACCATTAATAAGTTACACAGTTTACCCCTTTGAAAGTTTAACACTTTCCCACCTTTGAAAAAATGCTTGGTAGTTGGTATCCTGAATTTGTTCACATTCATGTCTTTGTGGGAATCCACGAAACTATAAAAAACAACCAAGAGGGTTTAAAACACTAAATTTGTTTTAAATTTCATCCTTTTTACAGCAAAAGTATAGCATACAAAAGCATCCAATTAGAGACTTGTTTTGGCAAGCTTTGAGGCTGGATGAGTCAAGGTTGCCCTCATCTTGCATTGACACTATTTGTTTGAAAAATGTGCAATAGTAGGAAATAGTTCATCATGGACTTTAACGAAAACATTTCTACTGCAGCAACTAGCCTACACAATTGATTAAATCTGTGCTAAGATAAAACGTTTCAAGTTATACTGGCTAAGAGCTGGCAAAAGAGCTTAAATATCACTTACCAAGTCTACCTTAAACCAACCATTTACTAGTCAAGCTTCAAGTAACCTGTGACTTCAAGCATAGGCTAAATCAAACCACCTCAAATACCTGAAATATCTGTAGAAAAAATAAGTATTCTTACTACTCAAAAATTGCCATTATTGCTATGTGTTAAGAAGCATGAATGTAGGCTTGCTTATTAACAGTGTTTTCACCGCTACAACAACAATACAAAATTTCTTTGTAAACTGAGAAGAAAATGTCCTATAAATTAAAAGATGTAGTGTGGGCCCTGCTAGAACAATTGCATGTTGTCTTATTTTCTGATGGAAAGGTTCACTAAGGTGCAACATCACAAGAAATGAGAAATATGTCTAACCTTCTCAATTCAGAGACATAAAAAAGACTACTTTTTGTTCATCTGTGGCATTTTCATAAAATTACCAATATAGCAAATACTTCAATCTCTAAAAATCAAGTTTTGGTATGAAGAATTATCATTTGGTATAAAAAGTTATCATTTGGTAAAGGTAGGCCTATTTGCTCTTATTTGATAGGATCTTTTCAGAACTTTTTGGAATAAATATTAACTCACAATTTTTTAGGTATAGAAGTTGGTTCGAAGCTTTTCTTCATTTTCTCATTGGAGATGGTGGTGGGGTCGCTTTGAAAGGACAGTAGCCTACTTGCACATTACAATTGCTGTTGGTGGCCACTCTGAAAGCAAGGTACTTGCACATTAAAGTTGCTGCTGGGGGCCCCTTTGAAAGCAAGGTATTTAAACATTACAATTGCTGTTGGCGGCCCCTTTGAAAGTAAGGTACTTACGCATTACAATTGCTGTTGGAGCCTCTTTGAAAGCATGGAATTTTACATTTTAATTGCTGTTGGGGGCCCTTTGAAAGCGAGGTGCTTACACATTACAAGGGCTGTTGGGGGCCTCTTTGAAAGCAGAGTACTTACACATTACAGTTTCTTTCAGGGGCCCCTTCAATGAAGTTTAAATGCAGAGTACTTACTACTTACACATTTCAGTGGCTGTTGGGGGCCCCTTTGAAAGCAGATTACCTTCAAACACACGCTTTGTATTCCACGAAGGTAAGTTATACTATAGGCGTAAGAGGCACAGGACTACAGTCCGCCACCTATTCTGTTTTGGGGCAAGCATCAATTCCAAGGCATGAAAAAACTTTTATAACAGCTTTTTGTCAGTTTAACCTTTTCTCGTATTACTGGGGTGAAGATTGCATTATATGTACCTTTTTATTACTTGGAGAAGTTCTATAATTAAATTTTTTGAAAAATCTACTTGGACTATAAACACAATTTTTCGGACAAAAGGCTGTGGTACACCCCAGATTTTTTGGCCCCTACGCCTGTCACATATACGCTTAAGAACTTACCTATACAAGTCTCTTCTGGCAAAGTTGGGTCAAAAATAACTCTCTTGATTAACAACCAGGGCCCCGACAAGGGAGGGGGCGGGAAGGGCAATGCCCCGGGGCGGCACTTTTGGCGAAAAGAAAGAATAGCTGGAGGTGGAAGGTAGTGGTGGGGGGGCGGCACTTTTCAACTCGCCCCGCGGCGGCACTTCCCCATGTCGGGACCCTGTCAACAACCGCAGAGCAGTGCTTCATGAAATCAACTCGCAAAAGCTTTGTTTCAGGACCGTTTTCAACGCAGGTTGCACCAGCAATAAAGAAACGCATGATGGAGAGCGGTCGGTTAATGATTGGTTACCAGCCTCTGTTCGAAAAAGTAAACTTTTTTCGAAGTGTTCTCAGCAATCCTGCTGTTGAACGAGAAGATTTAGAGTTCTTGGTGGCGGAGATTGCACGACTAGGAGAAGAACTCGAACTTTGATCTGGTCTTTCCTTCCTGCCGTTTCTTTTCATTAAATAATGATGACTGAGTAGTTTTTAAAATAATTTACAGTCTTTGATCTGCAATAGGCCCTGTGTAACTTTCCTTATCATTTTCCAACTTAAACGGTCTGGGCAGCTATTCATTTTTCAGTTTTCGTTGTTAACTTTGTCATTTATTCAAATAAAAGTATTGTTGTGAATAGCGTAAAAAGATTGCTGAGCTTTGCTTTCATTGCAAGCATTCTGCATTTGTGAATGAATTGCAGAATTAAGCTTAAGTTCGAGATCTGTCTTTTGATCTTTTTTCAAATTGGTGTTCCCAACCGGTGGGCCATGGTCCACTGGTGGGCCACAGGCAGATCTTAGGTGGGCCATGGCGCCATTTCGCATAATTCAAATTCACTGAGTGGTGGTATGAAGCACCTCGGGTGAACCTGAAATAATGCCGCCGACGGAATATCGTTCGTTAAGCCGGTTTTCTGTTAAGGTTTCCATCTATCTGTGTGTTCTGAATTGCCAAACATGTGGGGCTAGATTTAGAATGTATGATAGTAAGCTCAGATGCACGCATCGAGAAGTATGTAGCAATTAATATCAATTCTCTGCGATCAAGGAAAAAGCGAAATAGTATCCAGTATCGAAAATAACCATTTTATTTGGCGCCTGGCATATCTTGCTGACATATTTCAACAACTCAACAAAGTTAATCTGAAACCACAAGTACAAGGAAGAGGAAGGACAATCTTTGATTTTATTGATACCCTCAGCGCATTCGTGGAAAAACTTGACAATTGACAGCGAAAGGCTCTAGCAGGAAATTTTGCTATGTTCGAGATGGTGCCACGGTGGCTGGTAATGAAGTGAATGTTGATGCAGCATTGGAATTTGTTCAAGACCTTGGAGGGCTTCGTGAGGAATCTGTGCTGTACTTTACAGAAATCATCAAAACAATTTGGATTTGGTGAAAAATATTTTTGTTGTTCCAGCCGAGAATGTTGCAGTATGCAAGCAAAATGATTAACCTTCAAAACGATTCTGGGGCCATATACGTTTTCGAAACTAATAAAATTTGGGATTTTTGGCTAAACGTGTCTGATATTTAATCAAATGTTGGAAAAGAAACACTCAAGAAGTTACTTCTCTTCCATTGTTTACCCTTCTGCACATGAAAATAAAAAATCGAAACCGGACTCAATTTTACTCTAGAAGACGATCTTAGATGAGCTCTTTCCACAACGTAGTCAAGAATTGACAACCTGGTCGAAAACGTCACACAAGAGCAAAAATCACACTGAAGTTTATCTCGCAATCTGCGTAGTGTTGCTGATGCTAAAATTTAAGAAATCGATGTGGATGTATTATCATAAAGTCCTTATTTTGTTTGCTCATATTTGTACTTAAATGAAGACTTGAATAGATTTTTCTATTGTTCTGTGATAGTGGGCCACGACGTTCTGCTGAAAGCGACAAGTGGGCCACGGCATAAAAAAGGTTGGGAACCACTGCTGTAGCCGAATTGTAAGGTCCGAATTACACTTTTTATTTGTAGCCCAAATCCTGTTTGAATGACTTTTGAAAGACTTGTAGGCTAATTGTTAAAGACTAAGGAAAGTTGATCCATAGCAATCTAACCCTGATCAGTCAATCTTGGGTCAGTTTAGGCAAATCGTTCTTCAACTTAATTTAAATATTAGTTCACGTAGAAAGCTGGTTCTTTCAGTAGCCTATAGCTGCACTTTTAGGAGCTCTTGGTCAATCCTATCGAAATCTGTAGTTTTCAATGAGGAACGAAAATTTGCCCAAATTGATCCATGGTCACCTGTGGTGGAACAAAATTCCCACAAAATGTTCTGTCTTTGGTAACCTTGCCCAATTTGGGCAAAAGGAGTTGGTGCATGTAGATGCACTAGTAAGCCACGCCAGCAACCATTGACCGAAGCCAGCAGAGGAGTAGATCACGCGAATACAAGCCAGAGATGAGCGGAGTCACATTTTTGAGGCTCCGACTCCGCTCCTGCTCCACACTTTAACACTCCTGCTCCAACTCCACAAAATTTTGAAAGATCAAGTCCGACTCCTGTTAACACTCCAAAAACTTCCAAGTAACTCATACTAAAAAGATACTGTCTATTTTGCCTCATGAGGCAAAATATATGTCGAGGCTATTTTGCCTTTGATAGAACGCAAATGGTTGAAATGGTCACGTGAATAGCACAATACAAAGAGGCACAACATGTTGAGGTTTAAAGTTATGGCTTAGTCTATTCTTTACACAACGTGAACAAACAGCCACTAAAAGCTTGTCCACATTTAAATTAGACATTGCGGTCAGCTATGTAGGTCATGCATTCCAAACTTGTCATGTGATCACTTCAAACAAATGGTTGCAGCTACTGACAAAATAACTTCAGAACTGGTTTTGTCTCATGAGGCAAAGTAGACGCTGCTTATCAAATATACACCTTGAAACTATAGGGTCTACTATAATTAAATTATGAAGTGGAAACCATTGATACACTAGAGTAGTTAAGTAGTTCAAGCTTCAATAATTAGATAGATGACAAGTATTTGGAGTGAGATTTAATTTTCAATTTTTACAAAAGACTAATTTCAGATCTCCGAGGTCAGGAGCTGATCACCTGTTCACAAATATTTAATCGTACTTTAACCATGTGCTCAGATAAAACTCTGAACTATGACTCTACCAAACCGAGCCATTAACATGAATGTGCAAGCAAATCGTACAAAAAATATTAACAATCTGAACATTTACATTACGCATAACTTAGCCTACAATCCCTTTCAAATTTATCATAGGCAGTAGAGATCCAAAACAATATAGGTTATCTTTAAAGCTGCAACTATCAGGGCAAACATTCAACTTTGTTCAGTATGGCTCCGAAATGTGAGCAGAGATTGGCCTATGCAAGCGATGGCTGGACCAGAAATCTGCACAATGCGAATAAACATTGTATTGTACTACTGCACATTACTTACTTCAAGTTCTAACATCATTGTCAATTCCTGTCACTAGGCCTACAGTGAATAGGTCATTTCGGCACACTGTTACTTCTCTATAATCTGTTTTGTTAACCAATGTTTTTGTCTTGTGTTATTGCCATGGGCGCAATTTTGTTGTAAAATGTGGGGGGGACAGTTTGGTGTGAAACCAATTTAGTCACCGGGTCGATGCAGAAGTGACGTTCTGTATATACTACAGATCCCCAATCTCATTTTTAGAAATGTTTTGAGAGCAACACTTATCACGATTTGCTTTGTCCTTGCAGATGATTTACATATTAATATACTTAAATTTGTTGCTGGGCACGGTGCTGTAGTTCAGCCTGCTTCCATTAATATCGTATTTGGATGTAAACAAGCACAACAGTATAGCAGAACATATCATTTGGGTTTATCTGAGCTCTCAGTTGGAGTGCACAAAATGCTGAATCGCATTGGTCGCACGTGCATATCACTCTTACAGTTGAACACTTCAATTTTCATGCATTTTATAAGAAGTGTGGGTTACAGCGCGATTTGATATCTTGTTCAAGTTGCTTTACGTTACAAAGACGATAAATATGTTTCTTGCACAATTCCGTTTTTTGAAAAAGCTAGAAATAATTTTAATGCTACCGAGCATCATGCGTGCAACCCAACCCCTACCAAAATCTCCATTGATATCCTCTTACCAGCAGATTTCGATCCATATTTACTGTTGGTGGGTGGAGGATGTGTCCTTTCAATCTCCCCTTGTTGGCCCCTGCCTACATACCCACACAGAGTTGTAAAAGCTCCTCATTTTGAAGCCTGAACCCGCCCGAGCCCGAAATCACAAGCCCGAACCCGGATCGAGCCCGACATTTATTTTTGAAGCCCGATTCAAGTTTGAAAGCCAAATTTAGCGAGGGAGTTAAACAAGCGCAAACTTAATTTGTCAGTCAACGATAATATTGCGGAATGTACAGCCTGGGACAAAAGTTTAAGGACACTTGCACAAAACTGAAAGATGTAGCTTTAAATGCTCATAACTCGGCGAGTAATCGGTACAGTTGTGTTATGATGCATAATTGTACTATTGTGTTATTGTAGAATCTCTGTATTGCAATGTGTTTTCATTCCCAGTTCAAAAAGGTGCTAGCAAGGACGCGTTTTAGTCAAAATCAGGTAAATTTGTAAGTGCTAAAAATGGCCAAAAAAACATCACTCAGCACTAAAAAATGGGCTGAAATTGTAACCTTAAGCAATCTAAACTTTTCTGTACGTCAATCGCGAAAAAGGTGAAGGTTGGCAAAACAGTTGTGAACAATGCAATCATGAAATATCAAATTGAAGGCACTTTCAAGGACAGAAAAAGGTCTGCCCGACCAAGGGTTTCCAGCTGCAGGGACGACCGTGTGATGCATAAGGTAGTTATTCGCTCTCCTATCAGTTCTTCAAAAAAAATTCAGTCCAAATTATTGGAAAGAGGAACATTAGGCAGTACCAAAACGATTCAACGCAGGTTGTTTCTGGAGTTTGGCCTCAAATCTTGCAAGCCAGCCCGAAAACCACGCTTGACTCAAGCGATGAAGAAAAAAACGTCTTGCCTTCGCCAAGAGACATGCCAGCTGGGACATAGAGATGTGGAAAAGGGCCCTTTTTTCGGACAAGTCTACTGTACAGCAGTTTGCTGTTCGAAGATATCGGGTTTGGAGGCCGGTGGGAACACGCTACGAGGAAAAATACACTACCCCAACAGTGAAACACCCCCCAAGTCAAATGATATGGGGAGCGATGTCCTTCAGGGGGACAGATGGACTTTATTTTTTGCCGCCAAGAACCACTATGAATGGTGAAAGATACGTTAATTTGTTGAAGAGCAAGCTTGAGCTCCACATGAGAGTTCATAACTGCGATATTTTCATGCATGACGGTGCTCCATGTCATCAAAACAAGGTAGTGAAGAATTTCGTGGAGCAAAAACCTATCCAAAGGTTGCAGTGGCCAGGAAACAGTCAGGATTTGAAACCTATAGAAAACTTGTGGAACTTTACAAATAAGAAAGTTTCGGAAAAGCATCCCTCAAGCCTTGATGCACTTCAAACAGCAATTAAAGAAGTTTGATTAGAGACATCACTCCAGATTATTGCTGCAAACTGATAAACAGCATGCCACGCCGTCTGAAAGAAGTCATCAAAAACAAGGGTGCCCACACAAAATATTGATTGCAAACGTAGTTTTTCAAACCTGTGTAAGCTTGATACGTTTTTTACTGTGTTAAGTAAGTAATAAATCATGAAATACAAAAATTATGTGAAAGGATTGGGTGAAACAAAAATTATGGGCGTTTGCGCAAATAATTGTAGCAAAATGCGAAGTGTCCCTAAACTTTTGTCCCAGGCTGTAATGTTTCTCAAGAAAAAAGAAACAATCACGAAACTATCTACGACGGCGCTATAGGCATAAAAGAAACTTTCTATGATAGCTCTATAGATAGGAAAAGCCGTCTAGTAGGCTTCTTTAAAACAAGCCAAGAGTCGCGTGAGTGATTGATCTTTTCGACGCAATGCCATCCCTTGCTAATTTCCTCACCGCTGTCGCTTTCTCAAAAACAGTGTGAGACCACTCCGAGCAGAGAATAAAAGAACGCAGCTGTGTTTGCAAACAGAGTTAGTTGAAGAAAAATCACAATCACTTCACTCACAGAAGTCACCGTGGTGAGCACAACGAATCTACGTCACGAACGAAAAACGTCGTTACTCTGAATGTTATAAAAACGTTTTGTATGCAGGCCCGAAATATCTAGGCAAATTTAAGTCCGAGCCCGGCCCGACCCGAAAGGCCTGGCCTGACTTATAACTCTGCACTATGTCAAAAGTTTCATTCCAAGAGTTCTACTTGCATAACGACACAAAAATATATTTGAGATTATGTCAAAATGCACAACGGTGAATTGGCAAAAAAGTACCAAGTTTCACCTTCAACACGAAAAGAAGTCCAACAAAACTAGGTGCGATGTATCTGTGACGCAAATGTTTCACACTTGGATGAAAACGTTGCTCCGTGGTGGGTATGGTAAAACTCAAGTAAATCAGATGATTTACGAAGCAATCCAATAAGCACAAGCACAAAGTATAAGCGACAAGGAAAAAAGTATCTTTTGGATTTGTTGGTCACCATTGTTGCGTCATAACAAGAAGTTAGAATAATTGTATATTTTATCCTTATTTTCGAGTCAAGTCCAAACGTTTTGAGCTATAGGTCAATATACAGCTAAGTAAATACTGTAGGCCACTTCTTCAATGTTTTGATTGAAATCCTGTTCACGAATGGTTGAAAACAGTCTTCTGCTAAACTCCCCGTCCCAAAACTAAGTTTCCACAATAGTGCTGCTTTTTGTCTTCGGCAAAAGCTTCGCAGAGATTTGCTTGAAAATCTAACTTTCTAACATTATATACACTAGCATAACTAAATTTACGCTGTCTGTTTCTGAATCTCTCACATGTGCAGCTGTAATACTCCCACTGTTACAAGAAAAAAAACAACTTTCTAACAGTATGCCACACAGTAGAGCATCTCGGACAGAAGCAGTTAAAAATCTTTTACTGTCTCTAGAAACCTGAATAATGCTAAAAATTATTTTATCAAAGCTAAAACTTATAAATTTACCAGAATCAGTGATAACATACCATAGTGATGGAGGCTCGAGACTTGCTCTCGGTCTCGAGACCCATTTGCTATGTGTGGCCTACCATCTAACATGAAAAGCTCTTCACACAAAACGTGACAAACATCAGTTTTATTTTTGAAACCTCTCCAAATACAAGGTGGCCCAAAAAGATGCGTACCCATATTTTGTTCGATAAAAAAACCATTTTTTAGCGAATGTCTTTTCTGTTGCAGGTCGTGATAGGTGAATCTATGGATGATCGTTTGCAGCTATAGTTGCCCCAAAAATGTCTTGGACAAATCAGCAGAAGATATTCTCCCTGGAGACCTATTTTGCAACAAAATCATACCAGAGTGCACAGA
>Ga0210059_1003095_pt1 | contig 26470 bp, 23 predicted proteins | sample Ectturendosymbi2_FD_188042 | JGI IMG/M metagenome (GOLD analysis project Ga0210059, IMG submission 188042) | Ecteinascidia turbinata endosymbiont from Florida, USA - Sample 2 (SPAdes) (version 2) | ecosystem: Host-associated > Tunicates > Ascidians > Unclassified | place: Key West, Florida... | reverse complement strand
AATCACATCTGCTTGCCATTAACCCATCCGTCGTCATTGCAGTGCAAGCTGAGAACATTATTGTTTTATCCAGTTGTGACTGGCTGGCTGTGTACCCTGATCTAGTTGCTTAATTTGAATCTGTAGTTTTTATTTTCACGTTACTATTATTTGTTTGAAAAGACGGCCAAGGATCACCCGACTAGGCTACTTCAAGACCCTAAAATTTATGTCAAAACTCCGATAGGATTTTGTGAGATCCGAACAATATTGTGAAATCTCTTCAAAATTTCCTCTGCGCCGGACTCAGTTTCAATGTCGCAATGGCCAAACACTTCGTTTTTTTTACAGCGTGCTTTACATTTTTCGAGAGTTTTCTGGAAGAGTTTTCTGGAAACGAGAGATCTCATGGAAGTCGGGTGGCACATGACCGAAGACTGTAAGTAACTACGGTCAGCTTGATGCCATTTTTACAGATCATTTTTTTGTATTTTGCAGTTAAAGTTAACTGTGTATTTTACATCATTTATCAATGTGAATATAAACTACTTTGGAATGCTATTTCCACAGGGATATGCGTCAGTGTTGGAGTCTCGAGACTTGGTCTCGGTCTCGAGACCCGTTTTTGCAAGTCTCGGTCTCGAGCTCTTAGTTTTGCATGAGTTATTGTTTTTATGAAGTCTTGCAGGAAGCAGCTCCTTGAAAACGGAATTGTAAAAGTAATTGTTCTAAATTCAAAAATGCCTCGGAATTCTCTTAAGAAAAAGTTTTGCGCATGAGAGTTCTATACAGAGTGCAAGTAATGCGTCATGGCTGATCAGCTACTCTGACGTGCTGCTAGGCATTACGGCCTTTCTGCGTTTTCTAGCCGACCTACGGTGTTTGTGAACCACTAAGTGAGGGAGCGAAAACGGAAATTCGGAACAGTTGTGAATAATCAGTTTAACGTAAAAACATCGAAATTATCAAAAACTTTAAAATAACATATCTTGACAATAAATAATATTAAATCTAGGAAATATATATATAGCCATAAAATCAGCAGGAAGGCGCAACACCATTTCACTGCTGGTCAGATACAACGCTAATCTCGACCCTCGCTCATTCTGCTGAGCAGCAGGGCTGTCAAACTCATTTTCACAGAGGGCCATATCAGCATTATGTTTGCCCTCAAAGAGCCAGTTGTAACTGTTAGGACATGTAAATGTGGTTTTTGTCTGCATGACCGCAAAAACCTGCAATCATAGCAAATAGCCTACTGCTGCACATTCAAACTAGCATGTGTATGTAACTAAATAATGTTTATTTGAAATATTTCATCGCAGACTCGGGGTCCATATCACAAGCACAGTCGAATAATTCAGGAGTACAAAAATGTGCAGCCATAGCGGATAGAAATGTGTAGCCATAGCGGATTTGTGCTCTTCACAATGCTTGGGCGGACACAGCAAACAGGTCGATATTCAACTACTTGGAGTTGATGTGCAAACAAGTAGCAGTAACACACACATAATGTTTTATATTCACAAACATTTTCACAATTCTGGGGGCTGTTTTCAAATACGATATTTCGATGTTGCGTGGTTCTCGTGAAAAAGAGTGCAGTGTGCAATAGTAGAGCATACATGGCAATTTTTCTTGCTGATGCTTGTCGCCAAAGTGCATTGAAATTCAAGCGCCTACCCAAGGGTCATGAAAACAAGAAACATTTTTATATACAAAATTTTCCTTCGACTGTTTTTCAAATGTTTGCACTTTTCAAGATACTTTTGAAGGTTTGCACGATGTGAGCGCAGATAGCAAGCTCGTGTCGATATTTCCTACTGGTGCTTTTCTGCTAAAACTGGTTGGAATTGATGTGCAACAAGCAGAAGTCACAAGCAAGCATACATTCAAACCCATTTTAGCAATTTTAGGTGGATCTTACAAATCTTTCTACTTCTCATGTTATTAATAAATGTTTTGTAGGCTATAAGCCCAGACAGAATGCTTCTTACTGATTGCTATCCACTGACACTAATTGGAATGGCTAACAGCGCCAGTACAGAAAACGAGGAAGCGGCGGTGTCAAAAGCTGTCGCTGGTGCGAAATGTGGGTCGACCTTTGTTGAAAGGACGTCGTACTTTGTTCATCCTGAGGAACCATTGCGACTGCACATATGAAGTGTCTGCAGATCACCACACAGCGAAAATCCAGTAAAAAGTGCTATGGCCAAACTTGTCTCTCTATTCGTCACCAGTCTTTGCAATCACAATGCATTGATACATTTTCGGCATTGAAATTTTGCTATTTTTGTTGATCTAAGACTGCAAGTGATTCTTTTAGAGAGTTAGCCCCATTGACGCCTTTCAGTTGTGCCTACATCATCACAGTTGCAGGGAACGGTTTGAAATCTGTCATCAGTTTTGTCTAACAGCTACCAGTATGCAGACACTGTGGCATCTGTCAAGGCTGAAAGAGAGAATATGCTTTGCTTTTATGCCCGTCATATCGAACGCTTTGAAATCGCAGTGCAGGTTTCAAAGCGCAGATTCCGAATATAACATGTTGCTGGTTGCACTGAAGTAAATTTCTAATCCATATTGAATATGCAGAATACAAATACAAAAATTCACTGGTTTTCAATCATATTGAACGCAAGACGATAATATACATGCAAGCTTTGGCCTTGGTGGTGTACGCCTGGGCTGAAAATGTAGCGATTTACTTGTTTGAGAATCGTATTTTGACAAATTAGCTCTTGCTACTCAATGAAGAATTGCATCTCTGTTTTGGCATACTTATGAAGATTACAAATACAGCATATGAACAATGCATTCAAACTGTATTAGAACGCGAAATGATACTTGTTCACTTAACTTTGCGGAGAACTAACATAGTTGAAATGGTAGCTGCGCGCTGCATTCTTCAAGTTGAAACTCACGTTAGATAGCTTGCTAATCACTAAATAAAAGTTTCCATAAAAGCGTTAGTAGACTTCTAATAAACTGTGTGTCATTTTCGTTTTTGCTGCAATATTTCTGGAAGTTTTCCGGAATTGGGAAGACCAAAGTGAACTCCGAATTATGTCATCAACTCTTTTTTCTATAAGCTGCGCAGTTTCTTTCCATTTGCTTTTCTGTGTGTGTGTTTTACCAAGATCTGTTTGAATCTAAATGGAGTTTTTCGTGTGCAAGCACTGCGTGAAATTGAAGTGCAAATAAACACAAGTTGTGAAAAGGAAAATTGTTATCATTTTCAAATCAGTGCAAGTGCAGTCAGTGCAATCGAAGGACATTCATATTTTTCGACATTGCGTTTTTTGTTTATTTCGTCGAAGTGATCTTTCTTATAGTTGATCTGGATCATGCCGGTCGGCTGTGCTTGCATCATATTGCATTTGCTTGATGATCTCTCATTTATTTTTATGCAGAACTAGTCATTTCAGTAAAGTTCTTTCTCAATACTGGCGAGTCGTCAAACCGTATAAACCTATTTGGTTGTACCGAACACGTGATGACATATATGTTGATCACACACCTAAGCTTTTTAGAAAGCGCCCACAAATCAAGAAATAAGGTCCTGAATAAAAACAATCCGAGCTGTGAGACCACGCAGAAGCAACAGCTCTGATTTCAGCCACGGAGGCTAATCTACTGCAAAAAAAGCTTTGCGTTTCTTGTCTCCAAAACGTCAAGTTCAAAACACATGCTTTTTATCTTCACACATTTTTTGTACAAGTCTGTTGGGCTTCTGCAAATACTAAATGTCGACTTTGCATGCTTATGTGAGGACGCACAAGCTATCCCATAGCGGTGCTCATGTAACCATTTTCCTTACTGATAACGCCACTGCATGTTGTAATTCAAGAGCAAGGACCAATAAATGCAAAAAGAAGCAATATTTTTCAATTGCACACATTTCTTTGATTATTTTGCAAATGTTTCTAGTTTTCATGATGCTCGTGAACGTTGTGTAAGGTGTGTGCTAACATAGCAAGTTTGTCGATATTTGTTACTGATCTTTGTCTGCTAAAACCTTGGATTTGTTGTGGAAACTACCGGAAATTACACAAGCAAAATGTTTTACATTCACACAATTTTTTGTGAATCTGGGTGGCTCTTTTCAAATGTTGTATTTCGTGTTTCATGTGAACGAAAAGTCGAGAGTGCAGTACGTAGGCTAACCCAAGGCAAAGCATATATTCAATTTTCTTGCTAATGCTTGTTGCCTAAAGTGCGTTGGATTTCATTTTCACAGGCAAGAATTGCAAAAATAAGTAATCTTTTTAGTTGCAAACTTTGTCTTGGAATATGTTTCGTATGTTTACGATTGTGAGTGCATCTTTTGAAATGTTTGGACTTTGCATGTTTCATGTGAAAAACAGGTGAAATGCGTAGGCTAAACTATGGCAGAGCAAGAACATACTTCACAATAATTCTTACTGACTATTGTGCCAGTTATGTGACCTATTAGGCTGTGGTTCCTAAATTTGCAACAATATCGCATGGAACACCACCAGTATTGAGCAACATTTACTTTGCTTCTAAGTTAAATCCCATGTTCTATTTCGCAATAGGTAGCCTACTTTACGTGATGGAAAAGTGTAAAATATTATTGAAAAAAACATCTTTCCATGTCAACGTTTTTTGTTTCTGTTGTATGTAACACTTCAAGCTTCAACCAGAATATGGTTTTGATTTTCACCCGACTGCGAACAAAGGGCACTGGCCAAATTTCTTCATTTTTTACCTTTGGGTGTTTTTGGTTTTGGTACCCATTGCGTTTTTCGGCGGCAATTACGTATTACTTTTGAAATAAAAAAGTGTATTCAACATACAACAAGTTAGCATTTTAGGTTCAGCTGAGCTTCAGAATAATTGCTGACTTATTCAAAAACGCGACGCCGACCGTGCTCCTAAAATGTTTCAATAATCCTCAGTGATGGTGATGAAAATTTTTTTTGGAGTTTGGGCTGAGGTACTGGCGATGCTAGTATTATATAGAGACCCGCGCAAGCCCTTACCATCATGGAACTATATATCTTTTGTGAGTGAAATGTGTAGTATGAGTTTAAAGTAGGTAAATGATTATGAGTACAGCAACGGCAAACACATTTATCTTGGTATTTGGCAACATTCCAAATATTTTTCTGCAGCATTTTTCAAGGAGTCGACTACATCACTGATATGCGTATTGGAATTTGCAACAATTGCTGCTAATGTACGGTGTACATAAAATATGTGTAGTCTGTTGCATCCGCATTATTCCAATTGGAGGTGCTACTGGGTTAAATTAGTCTCGCGTTCATTGGGCAACTCGACAGGAATCTCGTTTGAAGAGACATTGCTTTGACAAAGTCGTTTTTAGATACATTTTGATTGAACGCTAATCGCCCAACGTTTTTCTTAATTTTTATCAAGTTAATATATGGAGACGGATTGTCTGAAGTGAAAAAAAGTTGATAAATGTATTATCATCTTTCATTGTGAAAAAAGTTGATGAAACATTTCCCTCAGAACATCTATATGTGGTTGAATTTTTAGTCTGTTACAGCTGACTGCTACGCAGTTCTTATGACCTGAAGAAAATGAAATTTTATCCTAGCGTGATACGTTGTTTATTCTTGGTTTGCTGCCAAAAAATCAAAAACATTGAAGGATGTTTAAAAAGTTTTGAAAATTTAAATATGATACAGATGTTGCAGTAATCTATGGCTTCATTTTTTGTTATATGTAGTTTGAGTACTGATGTTGTTAATGTTGTAGAGGCCATATAACCGCATTGCACATATGATATTTTGTACTCAGAGCAAAAGACTTACTGCTGTATACTCTTTCCTTTACACTACAGTATAAGTATCTTCCTCCAGGGGAAGTCTGCAGCCTAAATGACCCGTGATCATTGCCCACCTTCCCCTCCCCAATGCATTTGATAAATCGGTGTACTGGGAAGTCATCGCAGCAGGCGTCATTCATGCTTGTATTTCATCAAAGTAAATGTATTAGCGCCACCAAACGTATACTTTTCTACTACCGCCATTTACGTATCCTCGTGTTCTTTCATGTACTTGTGTGCACCTTGTTTATGCAGTTCATGCGTAAGTCTAGTGCGTTGCGTGTGGGTGAACAATCTCAATACAGTCCAGCACTGTTATTGGGCGAAAAATTAAGTAACTTAATGTGTGACGCATATGTTTTATCCTGCAGTCTTATTGAAACTTAGTCATTGTTTCCATCCAGAGAACTAGAGAAGCATTGAATCAAGGGTTCTCAACCTGGGATCATCCCTTTGAGGACCATTAATGTTTTTAGGGATTCCGTAAAAATCTTAATCCGTCCATTTGGGCCATTATTCAGCATCACCCCACAACTGTGTTTTGAAAAAACATCTAGGCCTCACTAGGTGTTTCCAGTACTACCTTTGTGATGTAATAGTCCGCACTGTCCATGGAATTTTCTGCTAAAACATTGCATGTGCATTGGTGTGAATCAAAGACTCGTACATTTGGCTTCATTTTTTGTTATCTGTAGTTTGAGTACTGATGTTGTTATTGTTGTAGAGGCCATATAACCGCATTGCACATATCATGTTTTGTACTCAGAGCAAAAGAATTACTGCTGTATACTCTTTCCTTTACACTACAGTATATTTTGTTCGTGTGCAGGCCGTCTATTGTTTTTATCATTGTTTAGAGCAGCTATGTACAACCCACGGGTCGCATGTGGCCCAGTGGAAGGTTTTATGCGGCCCAGCAAACGTGCTATTGTTGTGTATGTACCACACAATAACAAACTGTTTTCATTTTGATAATCTTAAACTCGACATTTTCGATGCAGTGGTCTTTAGTGACTGCTTATCATGTACTGCATGCTGGTAAATTTCCACGTGTCCGCGGGGACACCTCGGTGAAAAACTGATTTCTAGTATTCTACTCTCGTGTTTCTCTGCACTAAACTGATTGTAAACCGTACCCCTCTTGTTCCACCGGCACTAAACTTGCCTATGGCATCACAGTTTGGGAGTGAGCAAAAGTACCATACAGTCGTTACCATTTCAGTTAGCATTCCAATGCTTTTACTAACCTTAAACTAGACTTTGGTTTGCTAAAATGAAAGCACGTCATTTAGTGTGCGGCTCTCATGAAGATAGTGACAGAATTTTTGGACCAGTAAAGCATTTTGGTTGGACATGGCTGGTTTAGAATATTCGGGAGTCCGAAAAAATAAATACGGTATATGACAGGGGTGGCCAACTTTTCTTAGACTGGGATCGACTAGAAAATTTTTTGCTAACTCACGTTCGACTGGTCGGCAATAAACTCACAAGTACAAAATGTCGAAGTTGCGTATCGCACGTGCAAAAACAGTGCACCATCACCTGAGTAAGTGATGCACAGATAGAAGGCAAAGTGTCTGTTATGCCTAAATCAAGATTGTCACGCAATAATAGGAAAACATATTACAACACCTTCGCTGCATCTGCCATGCTAGCCTATGGTCAGCCATCGCAAGAGGCACCAAAAAATATGCGTGGATGTGACCAACCAATTGATGATAATTTTTATGTATTTTCTGGAATATTGTTTGAAAAGTGTTCTTTTTGGGTATCTTGTCAATGCAATGCAAATTCAGGCGCGATCGACCAAGTGACACTGGGCGATCGACTTGTTGGCCACCCCTGGACATTGGGCCCACGAGATGAAAAAATTTAGAAAACACTGCATCAAATGAAAAATTTAGCAGTGAATTGAAGACCATGTCTACAGCATCACAATCATTGATAGTCTGTAACTTTAGCGGTATTCTTTTTTGTCTGTGGTACAGCTGACACCAGTATTTTGCAAGTACCTTGCTATGTCGATGGCTGCGACTTTGGTGAAAATGAAAACGTCGCTGATAAGGTCACCCTTTAAACAGCACGTAAAAGTTGCAAAGCGTTTTCCACTCGATTCCTCCCATTTTTCAGGTTATCTGAAAATGTGGCAGCTCACTTCTCCCAACATCCACGGCTTTGACGTGATTGTCTTGGACGATGCGCAGGAATGTTCTGAATGCATGCGCGACATTCTCGAACGTCAGCGACATCACACGGCGTTAGTTTTCATGGGCGACTCGCAGCAACGTATCTCCAGGTTCGAAAAAACAAGGAGTGCCCGGAGGAATGCTGAATATACCACGTACACGTACCAGTTGACTCAGGTAACGTGATGCACGTTTGCTGCCGGTGTACGTATACATCGTACCTGGAATCCCGCACGAGTCGCTATCCACTTCGCAAGTCCATAACTCGCCAGTCAGTTGTGCTAGAGAGCTGTTCAAACCCTCAAAAGACTCGGAAAATCTTCGAGTCTGCAATAAAAGAAATTATTTTGTTTTTTTGTGCGTAAATTTTGGTTTAACAGGACGAAAGAGAGTAAACATGATTCTAATATGTATTGAGAGTGGGTCGGAATTCCAAGGAAGAGCATCAGGCGAATGCAATGGGAAAAGCTTTACAGGATCACTCTCACAAAAAATTCTGGCACTACATCAGTAAAAGCAAGAAATCATGGCCATCTATAGTGGAAGATGCAACTGGGCATGAAGCAGTCACTGAGATGCGGAAGAACCTGTTTGCGGCACTACTAAACTCATCAAAACTGTGCAATTGGCACTTTTGTGATACAAAAGATAAACTCACGTGAAAATTTTGAGGGGATTGATAACACAATGGACAACAGGTATCAGAGCAAATCTCTACTTCGAAAACTACCTTTAAATCGTGCAGTTGGCAAAGATGGCACTTTTGCTGAACACATTTTTATGCTGATTCAAGCATGTGTGATTAACTCAGTAGCCTCTTTAATGTGTGTTTAATGCATGGAAAAATTCCACAGGAATGCATGCAAACTGCTATTGTGTCTATCTGAAAACAAGGATGGAGGCATAAGTGATGCTGGGAGCTATGGATTTGTTTTTCTTGCAACTACCGGCTCCAAATTGTTTGAACATCAGATTTTGTCCTGCATTTCATCCTTTGTGACCACCGCAGAACAGTTGGTTTCCAGTCAAAACATTGCATTTGCATGAGCATATTTTTACTCAAACGGACTGTTGTGTATGTAAACAGGGATCCCCACTTCTTAGATGTGTCTGAAGCATTTGACAGAAGTAACCATGACCTGCTATTTGCCAAACTAATTAGGCCTAACGTATGGGGCGCCGTTTGTAATAAAAATTATATCTGACAGATTTAGCTAAATCTGCGCACATTTATCTATATCTGCACACATTTAGCTAAATCTGCACGCATTTAGGTGTAACTGAGCGTATTAAGTATATCTGTGCACATTTAGCTATATCTGCATGCATTTAGCTAAATCTGCGCGCATTTAGCTATATCTGTGTGTATTTAGCTAAATCTGTGCACATTTAGCTAAATCGGCGCGCATTTAGCTAAATCTGCACGCATTTAGCTACATCTGCGCACATTTAGCTAAATCTGTGCACATTTAGCTAAATCGGCGCGCATTTAGCTAAATCTGCACGCATTTAGCTACATCTGCATGCATTTAGCTACATCTGCGCACATTTAGCTAAATATGCGCGCATTTAGCTAAATCTGCACGCATTTAGCTAATTTGCTTGCATTTAGCTAAATCTGTGCGCATATAGGTAAATGTGCATGCATATATAGCGCTCAAGTGTGTTGGCTGTGAAGAAGAGCATGGTATCCTGTCTAAAGAAACATTTGGTGCTCTGTATCAGTGATCCTGATCTAGGCTACTGCTTGGTGTAAATGCCCTGGGATATTTTAAAGGAAGGTTGTTTCAAATCTAAATTATAGCGTTTTTTTTATAATATTGGTTTGTGTAGACAATGGATGGCAGTCAACTTGTGGTGGTGGTATTGGCATAATTTCTAGTGCCTAGATTCAGATTTGTCATTGTCGTTGCCAAACACAGATACTTTTAGAAAGTGTCCTTCATTGTTGCGCATCTTGTGTGTATTGTCTGTGCTGGATGTGGACTGATTGTGAATTACAAACTGCGGGCCTGAGGCAGAAACACAAATTGCCTGTATATGCATTAATTGCATTCTAAAACCTGAACTATCCTTCACTGTTTCTTGATACAGTATATAAAAAGAGTTTTTGAAGATTACAGCTGTAGACCTGTCTTAAAAATTGCAAACATTGGATTGTCTTGATAACTCGTAAATATTTGTTCAATAGGACTCCAGCAACAATGGCATATTTGAGAAAGCACATTTTCCCAATAGAGGTGCAGTGAAAACGTAGGTAAGATTGGGAGTGTTATTTCACTTCTATCGATTTCAAGAGTGTTGCTGTTTTTCTTGTAGAAACAGGATTATGACGGAAGCAGCATTTGTTTTGATTGATGCTCTATACCAGGGGTGGCCAACTTGTCTTCGACTGGGATCGACTAGAAAATTTCTTGGTAATTTGCGATCGACTGATCGGTAATGAAGTCACAAGTACAAAATGTCATAAAATGCAACGTTTTTCCTACAAATGAATTTGTATTTACCTCACATTCACCATCTAGAGCCGTATTCTCACGTTTTGGTTCACTGAGCAACTCACAATATCACTTTGTGCAATATTAATTAAAAAATGTTCTTTTTAGGTAGCTTGTCATTTCAATGCAAAATCAAGCGCGATCGACCAACTGACGCTCGGCGATCGGCTTGTTGGCTACCCCTGCTCTACACAACTGATGTGCACCTGTTTCAGGCAAGGCGGCCAAGAACACAGCATTGTAGATGGGGCTACTCTCAACCAACTGCGAGAGATAAAACCAGTGCCAAATGTGGAACACAAACAAAAATAATGTCAAATATTTTTCTAATCTGTCAAGCTCTGAAATGTTCACAATCTTCCAGTCCTGTTTCCTTGTAGCAATCGTCATTAAACATTTTCTACTGATTTTTCAAAAATTTACAGTGTCAAGGTACTGATTCTAATGCAATCATCTTCCGTACCATACACTGCGGGATATTTTGAATATGATACAGTCTATACATATTTTGTGTTTCCATCTAAGTGTATTTCCACGATTGACCCACAGCCAAAATGAAAAAATAATCCACGTGGGCATATAAGCAATACGCATGAGACCAGTAACAACTACAATGGAGAAAACTTTCAGCACCAGTGACCATGTTTGGCAACGCCAATAACAAATTTTTAACTTGGCCCAAAAATGATGCCAACGCCGCCACCACAAATTGACTGCCATCCATCGTCTACACCAGTGGTTCCCAACCAGGGAGGATTTTCATGAGTTGAGGGGCGGAATTTCCACTTTATATGGGGAGGAAAACTTTATAGGGAGGAATTTCCACTATACCCTTTTATCGAACAAGATTACCAGATTTAACTAAAATTCACTCAATAGTGCTCATTTATTGAAAATACGAAATTACAAACTCTTACATGTTTAGAATGATGTATAAAAGTTTACATTGGCTGCAATTTATGGTTCAGTAAATTTATCCCCTTGGAAGATGAAATTTACCCCAGGTTAAGAACCACTGTCTTGGTATATTAATGCCTTACTGATGGATGACAAAGACATAGAAAGCAAGTGAAATTGCTGTACTCTACAACAAACAAACTCAAAATCACCTCTGCTTGTTGCTCAACTACAGTGTAAAACACTATTCCGTGCCTATTGCATGCCACTGTATGCTTGCCAATTTTGGAACAAATATACCCAGACTAGTATGGAGCGCTTGCGAGTTGCCTGCAACAATGCTTAACGAATTATGCATTACATATCCATAAATGTACATTTTCACCCACACGACGTTAACTATTACATCAGGACCTTTGATGCCTTGTTTACCAACTATCTGTAACACTTCGTTCACCAATGTGAATCTTCATCAAATTTTTTTATCCGATTGTTTTAAAGGTCTGATGCTTTTCACAAAATTTTTATTTTCCTCCACTATTTAACGCTCTGTATTACGGTGACCAATTGCAGCAGTTGCTGGTGCATTATCATGGTGTCTGTTTTTCGTGAATATTGCCTTTTCGTAGCAATCTAAACCTTCTACTTCAAGGCGCCTCATGGTTTTTGCATTTTGTGATTCCTCTATCACCCCCGTGTCGATGATGTACGCAAGCCAAATACGCAATTACATTGTTTTCATAAAAGCAGTAAAATACCAAATGTCAAATCTTGCTCTCAATTTAGTAAAAACCAAGCCTTTGGAGCAGGCACAAGTATGCAACTGCTCCGGCTCTGGAGGTTTCTTCTATCACAAAGTAGCTCCAGCTCCGGAGCTCCTTGATATCACTGCTCCGGCTCCATTGGTTAAAAATTTAACTTCAAGCATGTTTGTGCAATTTGAAGTTTCAAGTTTCTAAATTTTTACTCATTTAATCACTCAACTCAATGAATTCAAAACATTTATTTCTGAAACAGTACACAATCTTAAACACAAAGTTTTCCACAATCATTCGTGCAAAGGAATAGTATTACCTCTAATAAGTCTTGTTTCATTGAAGTTCTCAGGTCCGAGCGAATAATGCGCAGTGCAGAAAACAGCCTCTTCACACTAACTTTTGTTGATGGCAAAGTTGTGACTGTGTATGCTACTTTTTTCAAAATGGATGGGTAGCGAGAAATTGCATCCATGACAGTCACTTTTGATGACCTATCAATGTTTTCCATGTCTGTTAATGCATTGTTGAAGTCCATTTTGAATAGTCGAAGTGGAGATGAATTACTAGGCTCATCTTGTGTGAAAGTTTTGTGGCACTTTGCCTGCCTGTCAAGTAGCTTTTCAAAGTCCTCATCTTCTGACTCTGAGGTAGATGAAAAGTTTTCTTTTCAGCTGCGTTGATTTTCTTCCCCGAACAGGTTTGCACCACATCTTCTTTCCTCATGATGTTTGAGGGAAAGAGCAATTTGGAGTAGAGCAGCTTTCCCTTTTGCACGTTCCTCATCGTTCAATGTCACCCTATACATTGGGTCAACATATACTGCTGCCAGTAACACGTTGTTGTCAAGAAGAACCTTTTCACAGCACTCCATGAATGTTCTCATGGCATCAGCCAAAATGCCACCAATTTGAAAATTAACTTTTTTCATTCTTTTAAAAATGACCCTGGTGTCAAATCTGCTGCCTGTAGTTTTTTGGTTGTGAGAAAAGGATGGCGAAGCAAACCCTCCAATTGTTTGACTTCATTCCACCGAGCATCAGGCAGTAATACATCTGGATGTACGATGTCTATCAAGACAGGTTTTAGTTCAAGAAGGCGTTCCGGCATGAGGTATGTGCTGCCCCATCTGGTTGCTTGGTCTAGAATGGCACCTTTGTTTTTCTCCTCAAAATTGCATCAATTTTAGGTGGTCTGGCAGCTACCACAGCCTGGCGAATTTTGCTGATTAGTGAAGCAGCATGCCTCACTTTCAACCCATCACGTATTGCCAGCTGCAATGTATGGGCAGCACATCGCATATGTGTCATCGTTTTAAACTCAGAATCGTATCTAAAAGCCAAGCTAGTTTCTTCTTCTAATATGGAAATGCCTTCAAGTTTATCTTCGATTTCAGCTATAACAGTAATGGAGTCTTCAGATAATTTCTGAACTGCTAGAGTCATGTTTGAAGCATTATCTGTCACTACTGCCAAAACTTGTTGTTTGCTTATCTCAAAGTCCTTCAGAACATCTTCAACCAGCCTCTGGATAAAATCACTGGAGTGTTGGTTTTCTGTGTCTCTTACTGCCAAAGTAAAGATCCTCACTTCATTTTTGGAATCAACAAACTGAACGTTCAATGCAAAATAGTTTATTCTGTGCCTTGTGCATCCATCCATTTTTAAAAACAAAAATTTATCACGTAACTCTTCTTTTAATTTGTTCTTCTGTTCTTCAGCTTCACACAGAATCAGATTTCTAATGCTTGATAATGAAACACCAAGTTTTTCAGCCATTTCTCCATGCAAACCTATAAAGCCAGGTGAAGAGAAGAGCTTTAGAGGCACTCCATTCTCCACAACCAGTTGAATAAGATGGTGTTTGAATTTTTCTTTTGTCATTGACACAGTAATTTTTTCACACTGAAAGTATTTTGAAAGCGTCTGTTGCTTGCTTGTACTGACTTTTTGAACAACTGCTGCTTCTTTGCTTGTTCTTCTTCAACAATATAGACTTGAAAATGTCAGGGTGATGCCTTTCAATGTGACGTTTCAGATTGACAAGTTTTGATCCTAATTTGGCTCTACAAACATCGCCATTTTTTTGATTTGACGAACATAACCCTCTACATCCACTTTCTGGAAATGACTGGCAACAGTGCATTTCTTAGTTTCTCTACTCATATTTAGTTCAATCGTAAAACCAACTAAAATTTAGCCTGAAATTCAAATGTTTGGTTCAGCACCTGTGTAGAAGATCTAATGATAATGCACCAGTAGCCTACTAGTAATCATTAAAACAAGGTACCGTATAAACTAAATACAAAATGAACTACTGTACTTAACTTCCTTTATCACAATATGCAACTATAAACTGGAAACTATAGTACAGTAAACGCCTGGAAACTATAAACTGGATTACACGGTGTACTGCCTGTTGCAGCTACGAACATGAACCTGCACTGATATCCAAATTCCTAAGCACATATTAAGTTAGAAAAGGTGGCACCAGAGAGGCATCAATTTTTCAATTTCGTGAAGGGTAGCTTTCAAGCTATGTGAAATGCGCCAATAACAGTAGCTTCTCAGGAAATGAATCGGAGCTGGAGCTAACTTTCAAACAACTGGCTCCAGCTCCTGTTGAATTTCACAAAGAGCTCCAGCTCCTCTGAAAAAGCCTGGCTCCAGCTCCGGCTCCAAAGCCCTGGTGAAAACAAACGGTTGTCAGTTTCAAGCTAAAAATTTCGCGGAAGTATTTGAAACTTTAATCAAAACAGTCCACATGCTTTTGTGAACCGCTGAGCATCCTCATCCGATATTTGTTATCCATTTGCTTCAGAACCTGATGTTAAAATGTCCTCATATTCTTCCGACTGCCAGTGTCAAGCGAAATTTCTGACTTCATGCCATGTGCGCAAGCACAGAGTAACATTGTACGTATGAAGTACACTAAAAAAAGTGATGGGTTTGGTGTTTAGGTAAGTGCGTCGGGTTAGGATTGGAAAACGAAAAATAATTGAGGTCTAACACTAAGTCCAATATTTTTCGGTGGTTAAAGTTGTTCCCGTACTATAGCTTGTTGTGGGTGTCTGACATCTAACCAAAAAGTGATAATTTACACAACACACATCCAAAAAGTAAGCGCCAAATTTTATTCCTTTACTCAGAGAAGCAAAATAAATGACAAACAATAATAGGTCAGAAATTTCGCTTGACACCGGATTTCTGTTTGATTATGAGTTAGTGCAGTTACAGCTGGTGCGCTGTTTCATTGTTTGGCATGTCGCTGCGTTGTCTGTGTTTATTATCTAGCACTTGCTCTGTACTACGCTATGATAAACCATTTTTGCGTTATTCGAGTACATTTGTGATGTGAACCATAGTCTGACGAAAATTAATATTACTATAAAATAAATATGATTTTAAACGTTTGTCTTCGCAGATATTCGTTTTCTTGATTAATTAGCTTTTCTTCCTGGAGTTCCTTCTCGTTTCTTTTCCATTTTTTGCCTCAGCTCCTACTGCAGCAGAAATCGTATTTAGTCTTTTTCGATATTAACCTCATAAACATCTGCAAACACCTTGCCTTGAGCAAATGCGTTGGTAGACAATGCGATACTTCAGTGCATAGAGAATACTGTTTCGTTTGAGAGCATGACAATCGCGTTCTGTATCAGCTGATAAAGATGAAAACAAGATTTGTAAAACCAAATGCAACTTAAATGTGAGGTGTTTTCTTTGGAAACTATGCTCAGCAGTGGTGCAGCGCAGTACAACTTGACTTATGTTTTTCGCAGAGCTTTCGTTTCGGAGGTCAAATTGCTCAAGTGGCTGACTGCATTTTGCGTACATACAAATTTCACAGGTTCAATCCTTTTGAACCTTGTTCCAGCCCATCAGCTGGATCTATTCCTGAACCGACCTTATTGGGAGTTGGTAAACGGGGTAAGCCTGGTTCCCAGTAATTGGACGTGTTTACGTCGGTGTGTCAACACCAACGCGTGAATATTGAGAACTAGCCTGGCACTTTGTCGCCAATTAATCACACTTTTAGGAAATAAGCGTTACATAAAATTGCAAATTTTAAAAAGATTCCAAGAAGTTCAATGAAAGACGATGTTGATCACTCGATTTTTTCATTTCTTTCCATCTCTCATAAATGCACGTTTAGTAGTGCGGTGTGGAACGCCTTTTGAGACTGATTTTTTGCAAACCATGCGTCGCAAGTGACCGCGGTTGTCTGGGAAGCATTTCTGAAATTTGTTTTATATTTTGTTAATATTTCGGTGTTGAGTTCTCGCTTTTTTAAGACGTCTATGATGTTGTGCTCTGAAAAAATATGACCAAGGTGAATTGTGTAAAATGTACACATGGTACTTATCTTGGGTGGAAAGCCATGCATGGCTAAAACCAAAAATACACTTTTCGTGGATGGGTATAGAAGAAGGTTTGTTGGATGTCAATTCAATCACTATATTATGTACCTTCAGTAAAGCCTTGTGGAGTGTTTTGTTCGGAGTTGTGATTTCAACCACATCAGCATGTCAGCGTTTACCGAAAGTTTTTGCAGTCACTGGTTCCAATATTTTCTGCACTGAATTTTTCATGTTTTCACCAGGTACGACATCTGGTGTAGTCATCGGCACTCACGCGTATCTATGTTTCACCAACCTAAGTTTTATTTTTCAAATATTGAAATGCCTGGACGACTGTAATATGAAAGATAAAACCATCGCGATTGTGGGTGGAACAGAGAAACTGGGTCTGGACGTTATTCAAGATCTTTATACCCTGTCGCTCGCACCCAATCAGAGAAAAGTAAGTTGCATGTTGTGTGCCCTGTGTGGGGTATAAAGGTGGCTTGGCTAAACCATTATCGGATCCTGAACGATTTTTATCCCATCCCAAAGCAGCGATGCCTTGAAAATTACTTCAGGCTGGTGTGATTGAATGCAGAATGTTGGATCGAACAAACAACATATTTCGATTTTCATTACAACCAAGTGACATACATTGATTTTGTCGGGGCAGCGTCATTGACATGATTGTTGGCAGCAGTCAAAAGATGATTTTCGGGAAGGTTGAGGTGTTATTGGGGCAGCCATACATTTTATACTTGGTCCAATCATATGTTTATACATGAGGCAATCATATTTTTATACTTGGAGCAGTCATTTTTTATACCTGGGACTGTCATACTTCTTAGACTTGAGGCAATCATACTGTTTATTAGTGGGCAGCCATACTTTTTGTTCTTGGGCACCCATACTTCTTATGCTTGGTTCAGTCGCACTTATACTGTGGGCAGCCATGATTCTTATACTTAAGGCAGTCATACTTTTTCTACTTGGGCCTGAACAGTCGTACTTCTTGCACTTGAAGCATCTATAATTTTTGTACTTGGGGCACTCAAAACTTTATACTCGGGTCTCTCATACTTCTTACGTTTGTGACAGACATACTTCTTGTGCTTGGGGCAGTCATACTCTTGCACTTTATGCTTCTTATTCGGTATGATTTTGAACAGTATCTGATAACACCACGTCTTTGTCAGAAGCACCAAAATGTACGCTTTTGAAAGTTCATAAACGGTGATTATTGCCAAAATGAATAAGCACCTCTAACCAGCCAAGTGGTAAAGGGGCTTGAGCATGCACCAGTTTTGGTAGGTTGGGTCCGTTTCTGGTCCACTCATATCCAAGACGTGAAAATTGCCACTGTCGATCTGTCCAGCCTTGTGTATAGTGTTGATGGGTGGGTGCAAGAAAAACGTTCGTGCGTGGTGATGTCGTTGACTTGCCATTAATAAAAAATTCGATAAGAAAACAGCCGTTGACCAGCTGTGACGCTCCAAAAATGAATTCAAAGTGAGTGAACGTCTCTTTCAAAATGGCTACAATACTTCAACTTCTTAATTTCCTTCTCAAGTGCCAAAAAATACGCCCACACAATGGCATCGGCATACGTAAATTGTCATTTTAGGGTGTTCTGATGTACCAGTACTAAAACGGTACTACGACAATTTACCAAACGGCAATTCATCGAACTACAATTTATCAAACCGTCAGTTTATCGAACCGACGGTCCATCAAACGACAGTTGATCGAATAGCAGTTTACCGAACGACAGTTGATCTGACAACAATTTATTTATTTATTTATTTATTTATTTATTTATTTTACGACAGTCTTGCTACAGGCGGTAGCCTGACTGGTGCAATTTTGTCGTGTCACGTCGAGCTTTCAAAGTGCAGCACGAGTAAACTAAAAAAAAACATAAATAATTCGCAAAACGAATACACTGCTTTGCTGGGATCTATTACAACATTTCAGAAATTCGTCAGCAGCGTTAAAAAAAGCCACTGAAACGGCAGTCGGCGCATCAGGCACACCATGTAGATATAAGCGCAACAAATCGGTATGACCCAAGCGCTCAAATCATTCAGCAAAGCCGGTTTCGATCAAAATATCATGAACTTTGTTATGAAGTGCTGTTCGTGCTGCGCAGTGAACGTTACAGTGGAAGAGCAGGTGTAATTCGGTCTCCATTTCGCCACATATACAAACGCAATAGTTGTTTTTAGTGATATTTAACGGACTATGGGCGAAGCGAAGCATACAGCGAATGGAAGTCATATGGGCATTGAGTCCTAACAAATAATGAGTACTTTTTTTGTATGTGATAATGGGAATTTAGGCGATTCATGAAGATGGAGTGGCTGGCTGAAGATTTTATTTCCAGTGGTAGAGAGTTCCACAAGCTGGAAGCCTTATGGAGGAAGAAGTTATAGGACAAAGATTTTTTAAAAAGTGGTATTTGAACATTTTGCTTATGACGTAAAGCATACGGAACAAATTCTTTGAACGATCTGAAAGAAGTGGCACGAAAAGGGCAGGATACCATATCAAAATTAATTTGGATACATAACAAAGCAGAGATATTTTTCTACGCAAATTTAGGCTTGTGAGGTTTCGATCGGCTGGTACATGGTTGGAGGATGTAGTTTTAAGACAACCTAGTATTATTTTAGCAGCGGAGAGTTGTGCTTTGTCTAACATTCGATTGTCGTAATCAGAACAGTTGTCGTAGATGATACTACCATAGTCAAAGACCGGTAATATGTTCATTTTATATACCATGAGAAGAGCATGGCAAGGCACAAGATTGACGAATGAACGAAGACGGTTAATTTTGGTCATCACTTTCTAGTGGTAGTGTATAATACAAGTGTGCCAAGAGAGACTGTGGTAAAATAGTAAGCCCAGATATTTGTGTGTATCTGTTTGCGAGAGGTGGGTATTAGTATATAATAAAGGGGGGTGATCATTCCTGTACTTAGATATGGTCATAGCCACATATTTTTGGGGGTTGAAAGTAACATTCCAAAGCTCAGACCAATGGTGCAACGTGCAGAGATCTTGAGTAAGCACACTGTGCAAGTGGACAGGACACTTATCTGAATGAAACAATGTGGTGTCATCTGCAAAAAGAGGGATAGACGCTTTAATATTTGTAGCAATGTCATTAACAGATTAAAAACAACAGAGGCCGTAAAACAGATCCTTAAGGAACACCACAATTAGTATACTTAAGATCTGAACGGGAACGGCCCAGAAGAACGACTTGAGAACGACGGAAGAGATAAGAAGATAGAAGATTTAAGAGAGAGCCAACAATCCCAAGTTGTTGCAATTTAAAGATTAAGCAAGTATGATCAACACAATCAAAAGCTTCAGATATGTCAAGGAAAACTATTCTTGAAGAGAGATTTGAATTGTAGGCTTGGTACAAACTGTGACAGGCACCAAGCAATGACGTTAAGGTAGAATGCTTTTTCCGAAAGCCAGAGTTATTAGGTATTAACAGTTTATGGTATTCTAGGTAGCTGTAAACATGCTTATGAAGAAGTTTTTCGAACACTTTTTAAAAAAAGGAAACAACGCAATTGGACGGTAGTTTTGAACAACTGTTTGAGAACCTGTTTTATGAATTGGAATTACAGTAGCAGTCTTCCAAGATGTAGGTAATACCTCTGAAGACAAAATTAAGTTAAAAAGAAGACTGAAAGGAGTAGCGAGAGATTGGCTGCAAATTTTTAGGATTCGATTGGACAAATTGGCAAAGCCTTTGCATTTATTTGGATGTAGACTACGAACTACTCGAAATGGATCAAAGGTTGGAGGGAGTAATCGATGATCAGTAAGAAAGTGGAAAGGTGGCAATTTATTTATATCATTAGCAGGAAAATTAGAAATTGAAGCAAAATATTCATTGAAAAGATTGCACTTCACATATTCATCATGCACAATGTTATGCAATAATTTCCATGTGGTGAGCTGATAAGCGTGTGCGCCAAATTCTGTTCGTGGAATGCTTCTATGTGTGCATTGATTACCCTTCGAGGAATCTTGAAAATTAGCACTGAGCTGAAAAAGCTCAGTGCTGATTGCAACTTCACGGCAGTCTCTGCGGTTCAAAGCATGAATGCATCAATACGGGATGCGTTTATCACTGGGATTTGTTCTTCTTACATCCGGCAAAGACTTTAGAAGACAACGTTACTGAACTTCAACCTGCGTTTGACAAAGCTCGTTCGCTTGCTGATGCACAGAGAAATGCGCAATCGTATACTTTGTCATCTCTGGCTATTTCTGCTAACCAATTTCTGGCTGTTAACCCAACTGGTTCTGATCAACATACATCTGTTACCCAACCGGAATGCCTAGCAACAAACACACAGCAGTGTTTGTTTTGCGGTGCCCGTCGACACGCCCGAGGAAATTGTCCAGCAAAGAACTGTGTCCGTCCCATAATGGCTCCCATAGCACATATAACGTGGAATACGTAGCAGCAACAGAAGAGTGAAACACCTCAAATGTGTAATCTCAATTGCTATTATGCTGAAGATTGTCGGTTTGACTCTTTCTTTAATTGACTCAGGGCGACGCAACATTATGGCTACAACAAATGGCTCCCAATGTGTCGGTGGCTGCAGTCCACTGCTAACCTGCAGTCCCAAAACTGAACCGAAAGTTACAGTAATCTGCAGTCCCGAAATTGAATGGAAAGTTGCGAAGAAGTTCAAACGAAAATAGTCAATTCCAATCCAAATGTGCTTCAGCAAAAATGATAACATCCAAATCCATGAATATGTTGAAATTTTGCAAGATTTAAATCCAAGTAGCCTACATGTTCAATGTTCATCTCTAGTCCTTTTCATGTAAGCTATTGGCCATACGAAAACCACACTGTCAATGCAACGCCAACCGAGAAGTGGCAACAGCATCCCTCGTTTTTGCAACGAACCGCACCCATTGCATGTTCTTTTTGTGAAGGTCGCACCTGGCACCACCTTCACATCCTGGTCAAAGCACCACTTTGTTGTGATTGGATAGGCCGAGCAGCAAGTGCGCAAAGCTTCACACTGTGGCAGCAAGCAGCAATAAAGATCCCACGTCGTGCTCATTTTATTTCTGCTTGTTCGCGACACATGGGTGTTGTTCTTCACACACATCCCTTTTGTTGTGGATCGCACATTCACCACAACGCTAACTGAGAGGCTGCAACACTTGCACCAAGGTAGGGCTAGACTTTTTGAAATGATTGAGAGTTGACTGAGAAAACTTAGATGTAAATAACCTGCAATCAAACTTGTTAAAACAACATTGGGCAACATTTTCTAACTTATCGGTCGGTTTCATAGCATGATGAGCACCATTTTCTAACTTATCGGGTGCCATTTTATGGTATGTTGGGTGCCATTTCATAGCAAAAAAGTGTCGTAAAAAACGTGAAATTTCGTGTGACTCGACATTGACTCGAGCCTGCAAACCAATGACTGCAAGTGACTCGAGAGTTCTTGTGACTCGACAAAGTCGTGACTCTGACTCGACTGGAAAAAAATTTAAGTGACTCGACTCTGACTCGAGGGGCTTGTGACTCTGACTCGACAAAAATGACTCGGACACATCACTGCTGTAAATGGCAGTCGATAAAAAAATATTTCGTGATGGATCTGGCAGAGAACGTACTCATCATGAGGCTTTCTTCCATAAAGCCATCAACCATAGCGTTGAATTTGGTTGTTGCACTTTACAGAGAAAAGATTTTACAGTGAATGAAGGGAATAGTAAGTATTTGTATAATTACTTCTTGTTTTAAAATATGACCTACGTTATGCAAACGATAGATAAGAAATCGATTGTATAGGGTCGCTCAAAAGTGCAGGTATTGGCGAAAGGGCCGCAAGAAAAAAAACTGCGAAACTCTGGACTAGGCCATTGTGTTTAGCCATTTATCGGGCACTAGGCCATCGAATAAGTTTGATAAGTCGGAGTAGGGCGCAGCAGCTTAAGTAATTTGTAAATCAGTGAGAGCTTAACAGCAGTTCTTTGTGTGACACTAAGCTTCTCACAGCCACAGACTTACTTTGCCTCAACCAGATTCTGATTAATATCCCCTTGTCTGAAACACAGCAGACCAGACTGACTTTAACCTCCTTAAAACATCAAAAGGACGAGGCCTTGTAGACATGGCAAGCTAGCGTTTTTGTTGTCACAATATCTGCCCTTCGTGTTGAACCGCAGTACCACAGCTTGTTGAAATACTTGATGGTGCTGGCTTAACACGTCCGACCTTAATGCAGTAGATAAGGGTGCTGTGTTGATGCAGCTTAGCAGTTGATGGTTGCATGGGGCGCAAAATATTAGTTCCAGAAATTATAAATAATAAACTTTACTTTTTGATAAGCATTTTTTGCGCCCATATCAAAGTGGCGCCCATGACACATGCTTGTCATACCCTAGTCCTAGATACGCCAGTACCGTGTGCTGTAAATAAATTATTGTAATCGAAATGTGCATTTAAAACACCTATTCCGATGGTAAAATTTGTTCCATTGATAAAAATCATTCCAGTGTATGCAGTGGCGCACCGAATCAAAGTGGCTGGGACCGACAAAGAAAGTGCAGCCCTTTCCACAGCTCAAATTTGCTTACAAGAATTTAATATGAGAGAGCATAATTTTTTGTGCTTATTGCAGATGTATGGAATAAGAAAGCTTGTTGAACATCACAATCAAACACCCACAAACTGAAATGAGTATTGTATTTCATGGTCGATTATGAGTCTTGCTTTTTCTCCTTGTCACCGGCTTTCTCAACTTTACTCTATCTATTTTTTCTGTTTTCTTTACATGTGAATATATGGACTCGGCATATTTCCCGTCAAATTTTCCTTCCCTGTTGGCTTTTAGTAGCCGTTAAGCCGCACCACTTGGCTTCGGTTAATCGTTCACTCATTCCAGGAGATCAAACAAATAAGTTCAGAGAAGTGATGGCGGTATACCTACTTTCACAGATTATTCCTTGTTCCTCCCCTTCGATCGCTGGGAATAGACGTCATTTCTAAAACTATTACCAAGCCCCGCCAGGTTGGACATCCCCTATCTAAGTATTCAGCAGTGGTTACTACATCTTAAATTCGACGGTATTCGCCCTGAACAACTTTATTCAGTACAGCCATTGCCAAGCTGTGCAACTGTTTCAGTAGACATCCCTTATAATAAAAGCCTTCAGCACAATCATAGCTAAACATCGTTTGCCCTTGCGCTAGGTTTTCAGACTAAGTTTCACGCCTCTGCATTATCAAAACAAGAGCAACACCTTTAAATAACCTTTTCTTGTTGAAATGAATTTTTTATGACCACAAATGTTAAGTGTACCGTTGAACAAAGGCGACTTCTACGAAACCAGTTTGCCCATCGGCTGGTTCCGATTTACTCTATGTGCAGTTCAAGCCTACAATCTGCACTTTAAATTTTCCACAGAAACACGCAAACTCCACTATCGCTTCTAGAACGTCATTTTCCAACACCATTACGACATACAGAAAAAACAACAGATCTACTGAAACTGATCAACGTTGACTTTGCAGAGTTCTACAATCCAACCGCCAAAAGTTGATGTTGATAAGCCCACCTAATGACTAGGCTACATCATGTGGCACTTACTCAAAGTATTCCACTGGCACTGAACATTGAATAATAACATGAAACGTGTCAAGAAATGTTCGTCGCCCGTGACCAGGTGTCAGTCTGAAAACCCGCCTCATCAAGAACACCCCCCTCGCGACATAAGTCTGGTAGTTTCGTTCGCATTTCACGTCCGTACATCAGAAAGAATGGCGTTGCACCGGTTGAGGAAGGTGGAGCAGACCTGTGAGCTATGAGAAACTTGGTCAGCTCACGTCTCCAATCTTTTCCCTCAGAGTGGGCGATTTGGATTGCTTTCATCAACGTACAGTTCTGTCGCTTGCACTCTCCATTTTGCCAAGGCGCAAGTGGAGTAATTCGTCGATGTTCGACGCCGTTGTCACGTAAGAAGTTCTGAAAAGCATCGGAAACAAACTGGGAGCTGTTATCGCTCCGCAGAGAATATGGCAAACCCAGTCGGCCGAAAATTCCCTCTAGCACCCTGACTATCGTGGCGCTAGTCACCGTTTTCATGTTAACAGCTTCATAATATCGGGAATAATAGTCAACGATTACAAAAATTTTCTCCCGTGGGTAGAGGTCCTAAAATGTCTATGGCACAATCCTGCCAAGGACCAGAAGGTGGTAAAGTCGTTGTGATTGGTTCAGGTCTGTTGAACTCGCTGTTTACTTGACACCCGTGACAAGTTCTACAAAGGCGTTCCCCCTCTTTGTCCATTCCCGGCCACCATACCTTTACGCGAAGCATACTTTTTGTTTTCACAATTCCCTGATGACCCTTATGCGCGAGTTCCAGCACTCGCTTGCGCAACTCTTTGGGAATGATGATGCCAGTTCCCCGAAGCAGTAAATTACCGTAATTACATAGTTCTTGCCTCACTGGCAAATACTTTTTGCAAGAACAATTTGCCCAATTACCTGTCTGGATACACTGTCGAAGTTCAACGAGTTCAGGATCGTTTTTCGAGGCAACGTCGATTTCGTCTGACCGCAAAGCTGGAATCGTGCTTCTACCAACAAGTGCTGCAACATAATAATACTTTTCACTGTAGTCACGATTCACCTTCAAATTCAGTCTGGACAGCATATCAGCAATATTGGTTTTACCAGCACGATACACTACTGTAAAATTGTAACCCTGCAACCGCAAAACCCAGCGTACAATTCTTGCCGATGGCTTCGATTTGCAACCGTAAATACATTCTAGTGGTTTATGAGCACTTTCCAGCTCAAATTGCATTCCAAACAAGTAAAAATTAAATCGTTCGACTGCCCAAACAATAGCAAGTGCTTCTTTTTTGGTTTGACTGTATCTGCGTTCAACATCAGACAAACTTCGAGATGCATATGCAATTACACGCCAAATACTATTTTGACCTTGGGTCAAAACCGCACCGAGTCCAGTCGGCGATGCATCCGTAACAACTCGTGTCTGACAGTCATTCCTAAAGTAAGCAAGTACGTCTGGCTTAGCCATCAGTGACTTAAGCTTATCTAAAGCATGCTGTTGCTTTTTTCCCCAAACAAATTCAACGTGTTTTTTGGTCAGATCTTGAATTGGTCTAGCAATTGATGCCAAATCGGGTATAAATTTTGCAGAATACTGCAAAGACCCATGAATGACCTAGCTTCACTAGCAGTCTTTGGCGGTCACAATCTTGAATAGCTGCAATTTTCTCTTCACTGGGCTCGATCCCACGTCTGCTCAGATCATGCCCAAAAAGTGTGAGCTTAGGCAATCGAAATTTGCATTTCTTTTCGTTCACCGTCAACCCACTTTCACGCAATGTGTCCAGAACTGCAATCAAATTTTTGTCGCTGTTCGGCTAACGTTTTCCGTAGACTATTACGTCATCTGCGATGTTCGCACAACCCTGACAGTTCTTCAAAACGTCACGAATGATCTTGTTGTATTTCTCAGGCGCTGAACACAAACTAAACATCAATCGTTTATATCTGAACAAACCTCTGTGCGTGACAAAAGTCGTTATGTCACGGCTGACTTCATCTAACATGACTTGATGGAAACCCCATTTTAAGTCCAATTTACTGAACACGATACTGCCGTTGATGTCGTGCACCAAATCTTCAACTGTAGGCATTGGGTGGCGTTCTCGGACAACAGCTTCGTTGGCGCGCCTCAAATCGACACAAACGCGTACATCCCCGTCCGCTTTTTGGTGCAACAACCAAGGACGAGACTCACCTAGTTAGCCCGTTCGTAACTGGCTCAATAATACAAGGGTGACCCAAAAAGATGCGTACCCATATTTTGTTCGATAAAAAACCCATTTTTTAACGAATGTCTTTTCTGTTGCAGGACGTGATAGGTGAATCTATGGATGATCGTTTGCAGCTATAGTT
>Ga0210059_1003094_pt1 | contig 26476 bp, 9 predicted proteins | sample Ectturendosymbi2_FD_188042 | JGI IMG/M metagenome (GOLD analysis project Ga0210059, IMG submission 188042) | Ecteinascidia turbinata endosymbiont from Florida, USA - Sample 2 (SPAdes) (version 2) | ecosystem: Host-associated > Tunicates > Ascidians > Unclassified | place: Key West, Florida... | reverse complement strand
CGATCAAACGGACACTGCAAAGTTCGATCACTCAATCACAGAGTAAAATGCGATTATAGTGTTCAAAGAATAGTGACGAGTACAAACAATCTGACTGCATCAAAGCACGTAACCATAAGTTGTTAGCTTTTCTGCATCTTTCGAGAAATAGGTACTTGTATTTACGTAACGTGCTACGTAATACAGGTACTTGTATTACGTAGCACGTAGCAAAGAGATCGTTTCAGCTCGTTCGGGGAAGATGGCAACGAAAGTTCGAGCGAAGGGCGTAGGTGTTCAGGTTTAATGATGTCGTGGTAAACTCGGTAACCGAGCATGTCGATTTCGGGGACCGCTGTTACAGATTTAGTTTAATTCAAAGTCAAACGGACGGGAGCTGCAGTCTGAAACAACTTCGAGGTTTAAGGCATGATCCTCCTTATATTATCCACATACGCGTGAGCACGTTTCAGCTTACTTTGTAATGTTTACCGATCGATAGTCCTATCAAAAACGGCACCTTCTTTAGTGTAGCTATGGGTTTCAAATCAGGGGGTAAAAACTCGAACAAACTGGCCGCCGTAACGTCTGCCGCAGCAACTTTCCGGCAGCGGCGGAACAAGAGGTTTGAGCCTAGGGGTAGACTTAAAGGGGCCCACCAGCCAACACTCAGAAAAAAACTTGAGAAATGATGGTGAATCCGGATGTGGATGGCTATGCTAAAACCCTAAATCAACGGAAATTACTGCGAAAAAGCAAACAAACAACAACTTACTGAAAACCAAAGAGTAACAAAATCGAAATATAAGCTAACTGGGGGCCTCTTTTTACATTTAGCTTTCCAGGGGCGATTCGCCCCTCTGACCTCCCGTCAGTTACGTCATCCCTTTCCCGTGGTACCGTGATGCAGTCGAACTTTCCTCCCATTCCAAACATATCAGAGTCACGTAACTTCATAAAATCTCGCCAATGGATTATATCAGCGCAAAGGTCACCAAGAATTCCAAAGTGTAGCGTGTGCGACCGGTTAAAACCTGTCGTCCTTGATCGAAGACATCCATATACTTTGCCTGAGGATTGCAATGAGGCTAAAGATATTGTGAAGCAGTTACTCCAGTGAGAGGGGCTTGACCTTGCACTGCACCAAGCAATAGTATAGCTCACTCGCCGAGGTCACTCCACTGCTACTTGGCCTTCGCGTGATTATATACTCCGGAATTTGTGCTTTTTGTTTGTGACTTCATGTGAGACACGTGATGGGCATCGCTTTGCGATAACCGTTGCAATTACCTGATTCTCTACTCGGTTTGCGGTGGTGATGCTCCCACTGTTGACCCAATTTAACCTTCAGGAACAGCTGAGACAGCTTTCTTTGCATCAGTTCTCGTACCTGCTTTGGATACTCTCGTGTGGTGACCTATTAAATCATATTTTTGCCGTCTGCATTTCGAGCAGGACATCGCCTACATTAGTGGTTGTTGAAACAACAAAAACGACATTCTTTTCAAACGCTTAAAAGAGGTCGAAAAATGAAGAGTCACTAGGTCTGTAGGTCTTTGTTAGTCTATTGTCAGGGCTGGGAGCGAGATTACAGGTTCTTCCGTCGCAGCAAGGCAACTAGAATATGATGATGATTGCTGCTGAGATCTATTCAGAGAGCACACTTTTCAAAGGTAGTATCCAAAGTTGAATTGTCTTATCCTTGCAACCTATGTACAGCATTCCGAACAAGGAAGGAAAAAACTAGTGTGGAAAATTTCACAGTCAAAAATTAGTATGAGCAATAGAATTTGGTGCAAGTGTCAATCATCCACCGAACGTCGAATTTTGCAGCGCTATCACGCAGCGTGTGAGCATTCAATCAAACAAAGCTCTTCGAAGCCTGCCGACATTGAATAATCTACACGCACGCATGCCATCCTCAAAGTGATTTTGAATTGAAATGAAAAACCTGGCTATTTCACTGTTACACAAACCCGCAGTCCTTCTTTGGAAACACAAAGCCAAACATCAAAATGCGAAGTTGTTTAGGCGTTACACTTTGATATTGTTGTTAAAAAAAACTCTGTGTTTGTGGATGTGAACTCCGAAAGTCAGTTTGTGCAACGCTACCCATTGTCGGGACTACAGAAAGGAAAACATTTTTGGATTAACATCATGTCATTTTTATAGGAAAACAATAAACGGTTCAAGTGCAGGACGGGCCTTCTGGAAAATACACACCGGTTCGTTAACCTTACCTAAAATTTACTTCAATTTCTGGATGTCATGCCAGGAATTAATTTCTTGTTGAAGTATTTTTCAACCTTGTGTTCGGCACTGCGTGGCACAGGTAGAATGACAAGAGTTTGCTATGCTTTGCATTTAACCAGCCTGTAACATTATTCCATAACTTCTCTATACTAACGGATGTACTGCTAAACATCCCTAATTTTGTTATCCTGATTAAGATTTAAGCGTACTTTTAGAAAAAGCAGCAATCACGCGCATTGAAGTAATTGGCACCTTGTTGCGCAGTCGCGTGCGTGACCACGTTTGTGGAAACTGTCAGTCACTTGTTAAAGTTAATCTGAGCCATGTGAAGTGGTTATTTGACTGTAGGAAATCCGTTGAATGTTTAATATCACTCCAATCACACTGTTATTAGCTGGATTCAAAATTGGGACAAGATTTGCTTGTCTCTACGGTTATCACAACTTATTTTTTTGCACAAATTTCACGTCAAAATCAGGGTGAATCCAGACGCGACATCACGGCTTTCATGAAACATTTTTGTCGAAGAGTGGAGATCCGTTGCTGTACTTCACAAAAAACATGATTTTTAGCAATTTTCCATAAACGGAATAGCTTACTTCAAGGATGAACTTTACACGAAAATGTCATTTTTGTCATAATCCTAGATTTTTTATGCTTTATGCATGCGATAAAAAGCTTACGATTTTATAGCTGTGACAACATACACTGTGAAAATAAAATGACTAATGTTTCTTTGCTGCTGTGTGCTGCACTTTTTGAAAAAAGTGATAGAAATTTGTACGAAGTTGTCCTGAGTTTTCGCCACTGGACGTATTGAACGCGTTTTATGGTTTTGCGTTATTGGTAGGAAATTTTTGATGCATTAAAAAATGCCTACTAATAACGCAAATCGAATGGCTGCTCAACACCTGCCCAGAGATGTAGTGCGGTCTACCTCTGGATTACAAGAACTTGCTTAAACAAAAAAGATGACGTAAGTTCACTGGCTTATAAAGCCCAATTGGAGTGGCGCTAATTTACTCCATTTCCTCCTGTAGTTGCCTATTGTAAAACACCACGGTTTATAAGCATCAAACCCCACTTCTTATGTCAATTTTCGCAGCACGGTTGCATGATATTGAGCGCAAACACGGGGTGATGAAGACTTTTAGCTTCATGTTCAATGCAGATGATAATGTTTGACATCTTCTTATTCAGAATCCAACGTAGCAACTGATCCTTGCTGACTTTGTTCACTAGAATACTGTAAGTTGATAAAACTTGCTGCATGACACAAACAAACTTGCCCTCTGTGCACTGTGTACTGTACAGTCACTTATAGGAAATGAAGCGACGAAAACGCACTCCCCGTTTGTTTAATAATCTCATAATGGTCCGATTTGCAGCTTGTAGAGCGGCTATCACTAATTGCCAAGAAGTCAAACGTATGTAGACGCATGCGTCTGCAACGCAGGCATTGCTCGCAACCGGTTTGACTGCGATCGCTTTTCACTTCACGATTTCCTTCGACCTGACATGACTTGTTGCCGGGCCCGTAACCAGCTTGGGACACCAGTGTTGACGATGAGTTTTCTGAGAGGGGCCCAAATTTTTTAAACTATGTCCAATAGTTTTTAACTATGCCCAACACATATTTCCAATGGGTGCAAAAAAATTTGATGGGGGTGCTTCTCCCCACTGCGCAGACCTTGGTTACGGACCTGCTTGTTGCTGAACCGTTTTACTGCAAATCCAAGGTACTGGCGGCACAACCGCAAGGAACACAATGTTTGATTTTGTCTTACATTGCTCTTTCACACGACACGTGTGATTTAACTCTTTTTGTTTTCTTGAATGTATATTAACTGGACATTGGCAAATAGCCGCAGAGCACTATAACAAAATGCGTACGTAGCTGATTAAGGCTTCAGCCGGGTGATAAGAAAACGTAGAATGCTTTTATTAGTCCTGACGTGTTTCTGGCACATCATGGGAACGTATCTGGGAAGCATTTTGATACAAGCAATCATATCCGAATATCTTTGCAAGTGACTGGCAGCGGAGACCATCCACGACAATCTGAATGAGTTGTGTCACTGACGGAAATCCAATCAACTTATCATTACCTGGTCCGCTCACCTCACGCTTTTGAGGAGCAACCTAACTGGGCGCGACACGTATACGTAACGACTTTCCGTAAGTGGTATTCGCTGCCGATTCTGCTCTGGAGCAGTAGGTGTAGCCTACAACAACAAACTAATGAGTTGAGGGAACTTGACGATATATTTTCGCTTTTCGTAAACAAGCTTTAGTTTATTTTAGTACGGGCGTGATAAACGCGACTAACACTAAAAGCATTGTTGGATGATAATGGTCACATGTACCTACAAACTAGTTTATATTCACGCATGTTAGATGCTATTTTTGGATCATTCACGCAGGCACTGGCTGGTCGGGTAATTAACCTACATGGTTGTGGAAGTAGATGAACAAAGTGCTTTTTCCATTTGTGAGAGCTGCTGTCAACATTTTCGCTTATCTACAGTTCATGCTCTTCCACTATATGTTTTGCCACACATGTAAAATATCTGATTTGCATTTTAATCAACATAAATTATTTTGCATTACTATAATTTTGTCGAAGATGTGAAATGTTTTGTCAAAGATGTAAAAATGTTTGTCAAAGATGTAAAAATGCAAAATGCAAAGTTGTTTAGGCGTTAAACTTTGATATTGCTGTTTAAAGATCTCCATGTTTGTGGATGAGAGGTCTGAAAGTCCATTTGTATAGCGCTGCCCGTGTTCAAGATTACAGTAAATACTCGGTGTAGCTGACTCGGCCTCAAGCTTGGACAAGCTACAGAGTTTTAGTTTATGTCGTTCGACCAACACCTATCCGTGACCAGGAATCACGCAGCAGGCTAAAGTTACGGTTTAAATGAACTTATGATTATGAATGTGTGAAGAACGAAATTAGGCGAAAACGCAAACAGTAAACTGCCTTGTGTTTTCCGACAAAATACCTGCTTCTGCAGCGACACAGCTGCTACTACAAGAGCGGCATCAAAGACACGATGGCGGACAAAAGCAGCGTATCACGCCCGACATTACCACCGAGTCTTACCGTTAAGGCAAACTACGGTTCTTTCCAGCAGAGATGTAGCGTTGAGATCAGGCGCGCAACCAGTGTAGGGGGGATTTGGCCCCGAAATTTTCAAATACATGTTGCGTTGTTGGGTACAAACATAGCTAATCATTTTGCCTCCCACCGAAAATATAATCCCCCCCGAATATATCAATTGGTTGCGGCCCTGGTTGAGAAAGCTTCGTTATTTGCGCTGATGAACAACATGTTCGACATTCAAAATCAGAATATCATGAATCGAACAAATCCAGTTCAAACCAGTATGATGCATTGCCTGATATTGAAAACGTTAACTGACTAATAGTTTGTCGAGAAATGTGGCATCAAAGGCAGTGCAGTGATGTACAGCAATCACATGGTTAAGCATTATTGTTTGTGGAATTGCTAGTTTCATAATGTAATCCACGTGTTTCTAACAGCTGATATTAAATCTTCAATTGAATCGCCATGGAATGACCTAAGTCATGAACAGGACCAACTTCGATCGCCGTCGCCAGTGCCTTTTTTGAGATGCGCATGTAACAGAGCGAATGCTGGTGGATACGCACGATTGCTTACTGTACTAACGCCCCATGACGACTTGCGTGATCGAACGCAGGCAATAAACAAACGACTCAGAGCTTGTTTCCGCAATCTGATCGTTAGAGAATTTTCTGTGATTACGTCAAATGTGCTTGCCCAATGCATTAACGCAAGAAAAAAAGTAACATGAATTTGATTCACTTAAATGAAAACTCGAAATTGCGCTGGATTTTGGACACTATTGAATCAAGTTTGGGGAATTCGGACGTCACTCTGTTGCTTGACCAGTTCATGCATCTTTTACTTTTTGTCTTTCGGCTCTAGACAAATCAATAACTTTAGCGTAGGTACACTTAGGGTCTAAGATGCAAACGAAATCTGTCGGCGATGTGTTGTGGGGAAGCATGGGACTAATCTCTGTGTGGAGGAAATCAAAAGACCAATACTTATTTCGTGTAAGGTCTAAAAAATCTGCAGAGACTGGGGCATTAGTTTACTGAAACGATTTCTTGCTGCGATGAGTTGGTGGCAGGCCCGTCGCCTGGATTTAGCAGCCGGGGGGCGCCAAAAACCAGAAGGGGGGCCACGTTTTTAAAATAAACTATTGGATGTATGCAGAAACCAGGGGGCCAAAGGTGAAATGGGGGGTCACCGATCTCGAATGGGGGGACAGGGCACCACTGGCCCCCCCGCTGGCGACGGCTCTGCCTGGTGGGAAGCACAAGGGCTACGTTCTGCATGGATGAAACCAGTACACTTTCTAACAAGAAATTGTGCTAGGGCTGGAAAGCCCTGAATGGGACTACAAAAATGTAAAAATTGGACAGAATTTTGTAAAACGTTTCCACAGAAATAGGGACTTTAACATGCTAATTTCGGTTCTTGCTTACACGGTTTATGCCAAAATTTTTCATGATTTCGAATTCATTAAAATTTTTCTGCGCTTTCAGGACTTCAGTAAAATTTCGAAAAAAAATAGAAAAATCGAAAGAAGTCCTGCCCAACTGTACCTAGGAATTGACGAGCTAGTCGTGTAATAATTACATCTCGCGAATATGCATTTTTTGCAAGTGCATACTGCATGAATCATCGTCTATGTCTTATTACTTCGCGTAAAATGTACTCGCTTGGCATAAAAAAAGCTTTTGAGAAAACGTAAAATAAACGGCGGTCGGAAAGTGATCAGAACGAGACTAAAATAATGGGTATCTTTCAAAGCCCGTTGATGTGAGTTGCTCGAATCATTGCCTTCAAATTCAAACGCACATCAGAAACGTTGTGGATAGTCTATGGTGGTGATTGGCAAATTGTGGACTTCGGCACAATTTAGGGCCGTTTAGCACATTTCTTCACTGAGCCACGCAACACGTTTGTTGTGCGGCGCATGGCATGCATGGGCGCAGCCCGGGGGGGGGCATGCATGGGCGCAGCCAGGAATTTTTTTCGGGGGGGGCAATCACTGACATGGTCAGATCTCAATCTTTTAGCTATTTTGCACAAAGATCATTTCGATGGCACAGGTCAATTTCTGGTCTCTTGCAACAGGACGTGACGTCAAATATCTTCTACCATCCGGCATCAATTAATTTTGACAAGCAAATGTTTGCATAAGCAGTGATCATTATCAAGCAGTTGTTAACTATAAGCAGTTTTCAGTTAACGCTAAGAGTATCAAAAAACAAAGCGCCATGTAAGCGGTCCTCGAGAATGTTACTGATTATGCTTATTGAACAAGGCAAAGTAAACAAAAGTACGTAAGTAGATTCACAGAAAGAGATTAGAGAATGCCAATAGGCCAATTTTGATTTTGCAAAATACTTGCGAGCATAATTACAAGATAAAATTCAGTCTGCGTTTCTTTTTGGACAATTCGTCGGAAACTATCTCAGGATCAACTGTCACATCACGATTAATTGTCAAATGAGCCAATCCATTAAGACGGTCCTGTCCCATATTGCTGCTTAGATATTCTGGCAGCCGTCGAAGCGTTGGAAACGAACGCTCCGTTGTTGCTGTTGTTACTGGTAACGTTGCAAATAAGTGCAGCAATGTGTGAATAATTGGGAATGAGAAAGGCTCACAAACTGCTAGTGTCTCCAAAATGTTTGCCGGCAGCTTAGAGTTCGGGACACTGGACCACTTAATCATCCATCTGTCATACGCTGCTTTCAAGACTTACAAAGAAGAGTCAACATCACAGCCAGGTCCGGATTTACAGTGGGGATAGCGGGGCTTAAGCCCGGGGCCCCTTGGCAAGTGGGGCCCCGTATTCCTTCCAAAAAATTTAAATTCTGGTGAAATAGCCTGCATCCTTGTCGCACAAGCTTTGCAAATGCCAGCACCTACACCCGGTTGTTCAACTTGTCTGTAATTTCCATAAATAAAGTATTGTATTTCGTATTTTTTTATAACGTGGTTAGTGGTGATAATCATAACATAAAATTGTAATGAAAACGCTTAAGTGAAGGCCTGTTGGGTGCGTAGCTCATCTGCGCCTGCTCTCAGAATGTGTTCAGACTGGTGAGATTCGCTGAGGCTATTTTCAGGTCTATAGTGAAGACCACTAAACCTTTTTAATACTACAGATACGTTTTACCTAAACTTTTCACCAGTTTTTTTAAGGAAAATGTTAGGTACCCTGTACGGATGTGTAGAGACCCGATGATAATTTTCTCTGATACTAGGGAGCCGATTTTCAATTCTAGGAGCCCAAATCGGGTCCCTAAAATACCTAAAAAAAAACTGATTTAACCTTTATTTTTGACGCAATCAGTGCCGCAGCAGCCCAATTCTTCTCCCCCCCAAATGGCTACAGGGGCCCCCCTAATAGTGATTTATAAAAATTTTCGATGTTATGCTGCATCTCGAGACCGAATGGCCTTCAAAACAAAATACCCTAATTGCAGACACAATTTTGGCAGAACCAGGCCCGTAATTAAGTTTTAAAGTTGGGGGGAAAAATACACTTTTAGGGGTAAAGGTTTTTGTTTTTGTCATATGTTTAAAACCAATTTTTCTTAACACAACAAAATTTGGGGAGCACAAAAAATATTTGGGGTAACTGTCCCCGAATGTCCCCTGTATCTGCGGACCTGGGCAGAACCGTGGCCAGAAAGTCTTCCATTAAGGGCCTTCGTGGTTGTGCAGGGGGCCTGGACATTCTAAACATTTATACAGTATTTAATTCACCACATGAACAGCATTTGCAGATTGTGCAAATGAAGCACAGATATTTTCCCGCAAATACCCGGAATAGGCTCGTAGTTTCCAACTACAAGTTGTTGAACAAACTTAACAAAAGGAATTGGGCCGCAAAACCATTGTCATTGACGGCGATTATTTAGAGATGTCGGAATGAAATGTAAATGTAAAAATATTTGCGGGAAATCGGAATCACTTCTATCATTCAGTTATGAAAACACAATTACCGAAGGAGCAAACATGAAGCCAGTCAAAGCATGTGCGCCGCGATGAAAGTTTTCTTTCATTAGCGCAAATTGATAATTTTTACCATGAACTTGAAATATGCTTATAAAGCGTGCGCATTGGGCTTTTTACTGGCAGAAGTACGCATGCACAAACCTTGCTGATGTCTCGACTTGTTAATCTCCTGGCGCATGCACATGTTTAAATTAATAAAAATTTGTATCTCAAATTGCCTATAAATGCTAATAAATTTAGACTAAGACCTACTTGGACGCAACGGTTAACATCCATAATCCACTAACTGCACTACTCTTTTTTGGGACAACATAGCAATGATTGCTAAATAGACTCTTCTAACCACACAATTAACTCCATCTGGCTGTCTGAACAGCAGGCTGCGCAAATGTGTTACTTTGGTCGCAAGCATTAACGGCATCTTGCTGCTATGCAATGCAATATAAGAGAAGATCAACTGGGCTAGTCATAGCACATTGTTTACAACAATCACTACACAAAACATGTTGATCAAGTGGAAGTCTGACTCCTGGACGTGTGCAACTGGGCATGTAGGCAGGGGCAGGATAAATGAACGCCAGACCCATCAGGGCAAAGTCGTGACCGCGAGGCCCCCGGAACGCTTAGTAGCGCAACAGCGCAGTTCGCTCATGTCCGATCCTTTGCTTGCAGAGCAGGCCCCTAACCAGGGGGGCGAAGCCCCCCTTAGAAGATTTTTCGTCCCTCCTGGAAAAATGTGTTAGACATCGTTTAAAACTATTGGACATAGTTCAAAAAATTTGGGCCCCTCTCAGAAAACTCTTCGCCCCTCCTGGTGTCCCAAGCTGGCTACTGGCCTGCTGCAGAGGCAGATTGCAAAATTTACGAGCGGTAAGCAGATTTTTGCAGCCTATAATATCGGTCTTTACTGCGTAACAATAACATGGCAATAAATCTTCAGACGTTCACTTCAAGTTAATGTAGCAGCGTTTTGCCGTATGTGATCAGAGATCTGCACTGAGGGTTTTTTCCACCCAGACCTGTTTTTATAGTTGACCTGGGTGTCTAGAAAAATCGTGTTAAATCTATGTTTTTTGAAGTGATGAATTCATCAGCAAATTTACATGCGCACATCAGATGAGAAAGTACGCATATCGGATGAAGCAGAACGTGTTCAATCGGTTTCATATTCTCATATAAGATAATATCAGGATTATGGGGAGAGAGGGAGAGCAAGCGAGGCACTTGCCTCGGGCCCCCCCTTTTTAGGGCCATCCCTCAGGGCATTTCGCGCGTAACTATTTCTCATTTATGGTGAAAAATTTGTTATCTGCTTCATATAATGTTTTCGGAACCACATCACAATTCTGTACTCTGCCGTTAAAGGGGTCCCCAAGAACAACTGCAATGTGTGAGTAGACTACTCTGCTTTCAAAGGCGCCCCCAACAACAACTGTAATGTGCAGGTACTCTGCTTTACAAAGGAGCCTAACAGCCACTGCATGGTGTAAGTCCTACGCTTTCAAAGAGGCCCACAATAGCAAATGTAATGTGTAAGTAGGCTCACTACGCTTTCAAACGGGACCCCAATAGCAACTGTAATGTGTAAAGTACCTTTCTTTCAATGGGGCCCAACAGCAACTGTAATGTATAAGTAGGCTATTTTGCTTTCAAAGGGGTCCCCAGCAGTAGTTGTAATGTGTAACTACCTTGCTTTCAAAGGTGCCCAAAATACTGTAACTAATGTATAACCACTTTTCATTCAAAGCGGCGCCCACCTTCACTGATTTCTAGCGCTTCATATTTCAAGTTGGAGAGTCGAAGCTTTCTTTGGAGGACTAAGTGGTGACGGGACTGAATTTTGGGCCCCTGTGACAGTGTGGGCCTCCCAATTGGTTGGTATGGAGTGCGGCTGATACGGCTCTGGACACAATATGTTTAGAAACGTTTTGTTCATTACGATAAAACTTGATAAAAATCACCACATTTTGAGCGAGTTTCAACTTTTCACAGCTTGTTATACTGTATATTAATACAAAGTGTGGATTGGAAGAAGTTAAAATTGTTATTCTTTGTTCAGTTACAGTAACATCTGATAGTCAGAAAACTTTTGAAAATTTGTACATGCTTCCAACCCAGCACGTAACTAATGCCGGATCCAGACCTAGCGTTTGGGGGGGCATTCAAATATGGGGGGGCCTAAAAAGGTCTTCACTTGCTTAAATATCAAAGGTTGTCTGCGACGGTCGTTGGGTATCACGCAAAAGTGATTATGTTTTGTAGGCCACGAAAGTGGCTATTTTTGTTGGTCGAACTATGCAATTTTTCAGGGAACAACCATAGTTTGAAAGCGCTTTAAATCAAAGGTTTGAAGTGGGTCCCAAAAGGTCGGCCTCAATTTTCACAAGCTACACATAACGTCTTATGCGAAAAAAGGAAGTTTCAACCACCAGTAATTGTACCAAATAATCAAGCATGAAAAAATCCAGGCTGTTTTTCCAAACGTGGAAACAATTTTAAGATTGCTCTTACGTTTGATGGCCGTGTTCTGGTGAGAGATCATTTTCAAAGCTGAAAAGAATCAAAAGTGTGCTTCGTTTAACAATGTGACAAGAGCGACTATCTGACTGAGTATTCTTTGCGTACTGAATGATAAACTGCGACTTATTGATTTTGATGACCCAATTGACGAATTCACAGCCAGGATAGCTCGAAGGAAGATTTTTGACAATAAATTACCCACCTATCGTAACTACATACTCGCTTACCATAATTTGTAAAAAGCCTTAACAGGTTAACATGAAAGCATGACAATTTGATAATCTGACTGTTTTGCGTGAACAATAAGGTTGTTGATCAATGATCTGTAAGTTATGATTTAAAAATATTTTCAACAAATGTTAAGATTAAACATTTCGACAATTTTCAAAGATTAAAATACCACGTATTGTTCAAGCTAGATTGCCAAATTCAGTGACGTGGCGTTGATTATACTGTACTTCATTACAGCCTTGTCTGTTCTTTCATCGTGTGATCAGCGTAAAACACTGTCAGGCGAGTTTACGCTGTGTATAGGCCCTTAAATCTTTCACGTTTATTGTAATGTCATGTCGTGCTTACATTCCAAGACTTGAATTTAACCAAAAAACTTCGCTGGGCGAGCGCTGACAGTTCTCTACATATATATGAAAATCGATTCAAATCCGTATACACGGGGGAGTTTACCTGCTTGGTCCTCATAAATGGAGAGTTTTCCACAAAAAAGGTGTACCACGGTTAACTGAACATGATGACGTCATATGGGGCCCCAATGCTTAAACAAGCCCGGGGCCCCGCTTGTCTTAACTCCTGCCCTGGTCACTGCTGTACACGTCCAAAGTGTCTTGAAGAGCTAAGAATCTGCCACGTTTAATTAAGGAAAGCCGGAATTAAATACTGCAACCAGGGCCGACGCCAGGATTTCGCAGCAGGGGGGGCCAATGACCAGAAGGAGGGGCCAAAAACCAGAAAGGGGGACACATTTTAAAAATACTGTATTAGATGTATGCAGCAACCAGGGGGCCAAACGTGAAATGGGGGGCACAGATTTGAAAGGGGGGGGCAGGGCACCACTGGCCCCCCGCTGGCGTCGACTCTGACTGCAACTTCAAACGGAGCTGTTCCGTAGGAAGAAACCGAACCTCCATTTGATGGATCATATTCTCCAAATGAGGAATATAAAAAAAACACTTTGCTGAACTACAGCAGGGAATTTATAATAAGCAGCAGGCATCCAATGATTCTTCGGTAATTCATATCGTTTTTCAGTACTGATCGTCGAGCCTACAAATGCTCCTACATCGTTTGGTAATGGTTGCAGAGAATCACTTGTCTGGAGTGGTTTTGATCTATCAATATGTGCAAGTTCTACTCGCTCTTGTTCTCCATCAGTTTCCTTCAACGTGGCCGTGGAGTCATCACTTTTCCATTTCTTAACCAAATACGACTCAATGCTCGCTGTAGCACTGGACGGTTTACTTCGTTTTCTTGACATCGTCAACAGCGTAAATATTGCTCAACTCACTGACCTCGGTTAATCAAACACTACCTATGTGTGTCGCAGATCACCCGGAAAAGTACTATAATAATTTTTGCTCCATGACGTCGCTATTCCACTTGTGTCGTGATTGTGATTATGAAAGTGATTGCGAAAGCTTTAACACAAAATCACAACTGCTGATTAGCTACTACTAATGGTTTGCCTGCTAATGATTCTTGAAATTTGTCCTCTGAAAGTGCAAGAAGCGTGATGTTAACAAAGATTTTGTGCTGCGCTGACAGTGATCATTTCAATCCAGAACCGTCGGCAGAAAGTCTTGAATAGGGGAATTTATATTTGTATATTTGTGTAGGGGGGCTTGAAACCCTAAACATTGACACGTACTCCTCTCATGGGCGTCGGAAGGGGGGGAAGGGGGGGTTTTGTCCCCCCCATGGATTTTGAAATTATTGGCACAAAAGGTTGTTTTTTCAATTTCGAGGGGGAAAAAACAAATTTCACGGCCTCTTTGGCCTCATTCCGGCTGCGCCTCTGATGGTATGTACTGTAAGAGCTAAAGTGCTGCGCCGGTTGCGTGGGCTAAAACACGGGCTACTGTAACAACCATAGAACATTTATTGTTTGATGTGAACAAAGCATTGTTTTTGTCATTATACCGTTTATGACTACTTATAATTGTTATGTAACAGGAAACTGAATACATTATAAGTTTGAAAGTGGGCTTTCAAAAATAAACATGGGCATTTAATTACGACTGGAGGAGTCGTTTGGGTCATAATATCGCAAGTTTGCAAATCACTGGTCTAGGGCAGGGGTCGGCATTCTTTTTCGCACTGCGGACCGGTTTCATCCTGGGTTTATTTTGCGGACCGGTTCTCAATAAAATAATGAATGTTTGGCAAATGCAATTTTATTACAACTCGTAAGTCATCAAGGCACTGCTTCAGTGACATATCTGGGCTTGCTTTGCCGCAATAAGATGCTCCAACCTGTAAGAATTATAATAGTCAATGGCACCCGCAGTGTGTTCCTTATGTCGGTCGTTCCAGACACTTTAGGTGCAATTTGGCCTTGGTTCCGCACGGCCGGCAACAATTTATTCACGGACCGGTACCGGGCTGTGGCCCGGAGTTTGCGGACCTCTAGTCTAAGGAATAGGCAGCCACAAAATTAGCCCTTTCGGACGGTCGCAGCCTATCCACAATGTAAATTCACTTCAATCTTGTTCAGTTCGACAATGTGTTGCACTGGTAGAATGGCAAGATGTAAACGTTCATTTTATTTAAGAAGCTCATTACATTAGCTAATAACTTCTCTGTACTAACGGAAGTGCTGCTGAGCATCCCTAATTTTATCACGCTGTAAGGATTTAGGGGTACTTTAATAAGAAAATCCAGTAATCACGCGAATGGAAATAATTAGCACGTTGTTGCACGTTCGCGTGCGTAAAACGTCTCTGGACACGGTGGATTATATCAAAACTGTCAGTTACGTTTTAAAATTATTCTGTGAGTCGTGCAAAGTAGGTAATTGCTAGTAGGATATCCGTTCAATGCTTAACGTAACTCTATTTGTTCCTTTATCAGCTACGTTCGAAAATCTGACACCATTTCCTTATATGGTAGTTATCGTGATTTACCAGAGGTATTAGAAGATATATTGCGCGCAAACGGGTCCAAAAATCAAGCGCCTGATTCCAGACGCAATAACACGGCTTTCATCAAATATATTCGCCAATGCATGGCAAATCTTTGATGTTAGCCAAAAAAGCACGTCGTTTTTTATCAATTTTCTTTTATGCCGGGTAGCTCACTTTACTTAAGAGCTTTCCATGAAAGTGTTATTTCTTTCTTTTCCCTTTTTGTCAATCCTAGTTTTTTCATGATTTATGAAAAGGCTACGCCAAACTGCTTATCACTTTGAATCTTTGACAACTTAGATTTTAGGAAGAAGGAAAAGGAAGTTCCTTTGCTTGCAATGCGTTTCAGTTATTGAATGATATCAGTTAGAATGAAGTTCTCCTGGGTTTTCGACAATAGACGTTTTGAATTCATTTCATGACTTGGCACTAATTAGTAGGTATATTTTGGCGCATTGTTATTGCCGTCAAGAATGAGTAGCACGACGCATGCACCTGCAACACAGGTTTCGTCCCGAACAGGTTTGACTCCTTTCTTGTTTGGCGACAGCACTACAGCACTGTGGTGGCTTTTAATTGGGGTCTTGCTCCGCCGACTGAATCGCTTTGCTGCTAATCCACGGAAATGGCTACGCAGCCGCAAGCAACGCAAAGCTTGACCTTGTCTGTAAATGCTCTTTTATACGTGACGCGTGATTTCACTCTTTCCGTTTTCTTGATTGGCCCCCAAGTCAATTTTCAAATAACTTTTGAAAAGATTTAAAACGCACTTACTAACCTAGTTCCTTGATTAACTATTTTTTGGAAGCGTTCTGTCGAACAGTCCTAACGAAATATAAACTTTGTATTTTTTGATTAAGGGGGGTTACGGCCAAGATGGCAATGGGTTCCTAACGTGTGATACAAAAGCTGTGTTGTTGTAGAAAATCTGACTTTCAATGCCATTTTTCTGATTGGCGGGCAAGCTTTGTAACTGCGTCCCATGAGGGGATTTACCGATGAGACAAACAGTGTTGATACGGGTGGCTCATAGTTTTAACCTCGGTTGCAGCGTAGAACGGATTTTACCATTTTGGTGGCAGGAGTCACCATGCGTGCCTCCCAGTCCCATGGAAAAATTGTTTTCTGAAAAACAATATATATTTCGAAATACCACAAGTTTGCTTTTTCGCGTCAAATGAGCTTGGAAATGATTGTTGAGTTGTTGAAAAACGTACCTGTACTCCTGAATTGTTTTTTTGCCATTTTGGTTGGTGTTAACCAAACAATCAGGTTTTAAGAGTCACCTGAGCAGGGTTTTAATTGGACATTGGCATCTCTACGCAGAATACTATAACAAGACGTGTGTTGCAAACATTAAAATGAAAATATAAAAAATATTTTTTCTAATTTCACCTGGAGTTTTTCTTGCAACTTCTGAAGATGTAATGGTAGCTGAAAATATACAAAGGTTTCCAAATTCCACGAATAAATGAAGATTTAAGATTAAAAATGAAGATTTTTGCTTATGTAATAGCAGATACATAGATCGAATGGAAGGATCTTTGATGAAGCAAAATACATTATAGAAAAGAATTGCACCAGGTTCTCAAATAAATCTGAAGATCTTTTTCTTTTTTCCTGCTTTTGAAAGTGCAGCCTAAGTGTTGAATGCTTTTAGCTTCAAAGTTGTGCAATGAGCATTAAGCGGCCGGCATCAGCTCTAAAAAATAACCCTCTCAAAATCAACGATTGAACGATCCCAGTTTGCTGTAAAAGCTTTCGAAGGATCAGCCGACTGGGCTCTACTTTCACCACTTTGTGATGATTCGAACTAGCACATACCTGTATTCAAGTAACTAGATCCCTCAAATGTGTCAAGCAACCGAATCAATCAAGCAAATTATTTTTATAGGAAATCGATTTCACGTATCACTACGCATCCTCTGTCCTATAATCTTATTCGTATAGAATCTCCTATCATAATTTTTCTTTTATTCCTTTATGAAAGATAAGTTTCCCTATCAGTACATTCAATGCCCATACCTACTTTTTCGTAATTTTTGAAAAACATTTGTATGAAAATATGCAAACAAATACTAAGAACCGCGTAGAATTTATTTAACAACAGAGGAAAAAATCAAAACCAAGCGTTGAGAAAACTGTTCCTTTTCTTATGCGAAGTTGTAGCATCTCAAAATTGGTGTTACGTTCAGGCAACGGTCACATGCAGAAATCATTTTATTAGCGGCTTAGCATGGAGGCGAAAAAACGTTTAGCAAGATCGTAATGACAAAAGAAATCAATCACTTGACGTTTGTCAGGTACGATTGTTAAAATCAAAGAAAATTTTCTTTAACACCAACTCTGCATATTCAGCTCAGGCGATGGTCACTTGCGAAAAATAGCATCATTCACTTTGTAACTTTAACACATATAAGCAAATAAATTTTCAGCGAAACTTTGTGTGTTTTTTCCTCAGGTAGCGTTTAGTCTTGCACTTTCTTTGAGTGCGTCATTCAGCACCAGTGTGTTTTTTTGTATTTGTCACTATTTTATTTTTTTGTGTGTGTGACAACAAACAATTCCGCTGTTTCGCTTGCTGCAATGCGATATGGTAGTTGGTAAACAGTTCTCCTGTTGTGTTTGATGTTCGATTTTTGCATCTGCGACGTGATACGTCCGAGATCATTCTCCTTCATGTATTTCTACCACATATTGTCACAGTTGTTTATGCGAGTTGAAGCAACACCGATTTTGTACACAGGAGTGATCCTTCTCAAAAAAGGTTTTTACCCTGTTTTGATCGCTGTGGGACATGTAAACAGCGATTGTACGTTTTAGTTGATTGTTCTTTTCTTGCCAATTGCACCTTGTTGTTAATTCGTTCGTGAGCTGAAATGTACTTGCAAATGGCTTTGTGAAAACAGGCCGAAAAAGATTCAGGGGTAGATGATGAAATGGATGCCGATTTTGCGCATATGATCTGAGGTAACCTCGCGCGATGAAAACGCTGGAAACACTGCTCGTTTCTGCGTCAAGGTAGTAACTGCCGATCAGAGGTGATTACGGAGCCGGAGTGGACTCCGGAAGGAGTCAACGATTTTTGCCGAAGCCGGAGCAGGACCCGGAGTCGGAATTTTGAATGAAATCCGGACCCGGAGCAGGAGTGAGAATTTCAGTTTTTCCAGGAGTCGGATAATTAATTTTATTAACCTTGAATTTTCTCTGAACGGCTAATTGTTAGATCAATTTATTCGCTCTATTCTCTTGGATGAATTAGTCGGTCATTGGTTCAGGCTGTTGAGGGTGAGGGAAGGTGGCAGACTGGCGGTCTGTGTTCTGATCTGATTGGTGCATAGCTCATACTCAGCTGCTGCATCACAGGACGTCAGTTACTGGAAGTTTTAGCCTACCTCTTTTCTGGGTCGTGTTTTGAGCAGTATTCACAATTTGTTAGTTTCAGTGAAGACAACAATGCATGTAATATGTATCTTTATAATCCAGCAACGTCAACAGGAGTGTAGTCTCAGTCAAGCTAGCAGAGATGCAGTTCAGGCTTTTCCTAAACATGCCATTATCATCTTGCAAGTTCAAATACAATTAAAAGAAATAAATTAATTGTATGAATAAAGTGGTATGAAGTGTTTTCAGTGTAGTCTACGTGGCTTCATTTCAGAGGCTAAAGTGAAAAGATAGTAGTTGTCTTGTTTCACTGTGCTTGTGCCTAAATCACAAAGAGTTAAAATAAAAAAGTTATACATGACTTAGTTCAGGTCAGAGGTGAAAGAGTAAAATGAGATTTGGTTCACATGAGAACAACCTATGATTCTGTTTCATGGTTTCAAGTTTGGTAGCATGGTGTATATTTTGCCTCATGAGACAAAATGAGATGTGCAATATGATACACAAATACAAAATGAGCAAGGATTTAAAGTTAGGGAAAACCTGCAGTTGACCAACACAGACAAGAAGCCAATACCTGCTTGCCATAACTAAAAGCATGACAATAGCCTACTCATCCATATTGGTCTAAGGCAAAATAGTTCAAGCAGTTATTTTACCTATGGCAAAATAAACTTTGCTATCAAGCTTTCGGAGTGTAAACATGAGTTGGAGTGTAAATCTCCAATGAGCTCTGGAGCAGGAGCTGGAGTCACTTTCTTAGGAACAGGAGTAAAAAAGAGTGACTCCGATCACCTCTGCTGCCGATTCGCCTGTCATGAAGCGGCTCGGATAAAACGCTAAGTTTATCAGTCAGTCGGCAACGACCTCGTAGCCTAGCAGTCATGTTTTAGGGCCCGTATGCCAATGCTTTTCGGTTCGGCTCTCAACTATGGGAGTTTCGTTTTGTTAGCAGTTGTTGCACAAGCATCCACACTTTTCCCTTCACATATTTTCCATTTTGCTTTACGTTTGGGCTTTAGGTTGAGGGCTTCGGTTGAGGGCTTCGGTTGAGGAGTTAGGGATTTAAACTTTAGGAATATAGCGGAATCAGTCGAGTACGGCACAAACTTCCCTCCGCCCTGCTACCTTGTCGCAGAAACGAGCAGTGTTTCCAGCGTTTTCATCGCGCAAGGTTACCTCGGGTCAAATGCGCAAAATCGGCATATTTCATCATCTACCATAATCAAGGCCTTGTAAACTTTTCCCTTCGTAAGTTTTCACACCGCTCTTGAAAATTCACTGGCAGTGTTACTAGTCTACAAAAACAGTTCTCTATGACGAAAACGTAGCACTGATTGCAGCGCGGTTAAAAATGATTTGTATTTACACCCACGCAAAACTGCGGTAAGCGTACTTTTAGCAACATACCTCGTACAAAAAACACTATAGTGGTGCAGCTCTTGCCTGACATGGTGTGTTGGATTCCTTAGCAGAGCTCAAGCTGTGAGTAGTAAACCCTTACATTCCTGTATACGATAAGTTAAACTCAGATTATTCTATCTTTGTTGAAGCAGACAGAAAAATTGAAGACTGATTTTTGAGCCATTCTCATAAGATTATTACAGTAATGCGTGAAAGAAAACGGTTTACACGCAAATGTATTTATAAGCTTTAGTGGACGAAATAGTGCTGTTGGCTCGCTTACAGTCTTAAACGCAAGCTGTTTATCTGAACAAGTCTCGTACTAGGTGATTTTCATACCAAATAGAGAAAATAGCTAAACGTCACAGATTTTACCACTTCTCGAAATTGTTGGTATTTTTGGTAAAGATTGAAACATATAGGTTCGATGAATAGCCTTCAACAAGTATATTTTATTTTCACAGCACAAACTTCTCTAATTCTTTGTAGCTATTAGCTATTACCTGCGGCAGGGTTAATTTGGCGTACAAAACACTGTTTGCCTGCAAATTATGAAAATGATGTTTTTATTATGGAGAAAGAACCAAAGAAATAACGGATAAAAACAATGTAATGAAACAACACTAACCTGCGGGGGAACATCGAACACGTAGTAATGGCGCTAGAAAAACCTACACTAAACTACTTTTACATAAAAGGATGAAAAGCACAGGAGAGCTACTGTCTTTCGTAGAAAGCTTTTTGTGACGCCCTCTACGCTTTTTTGTGCATTTACCCATAGTGAGTCCAGCATGAGAAAAGGTTGAATGGGTCACGTAATGCAATTTACAAATTAACAGCGCACAGATAACGGTAGGAAAGTGATAAAAAGTATTAGACATTTTACATCGAGCTTCACCGTGAAAAAAAAACGTTTGTAGCTTCAAAGTCACTGCAATGCAGGCACAAGACTTGTATTTCCGGCAACTTAGTTTGTGTTCATGTAGTAGCTGCTACTTCACTAGCAAAGCTTCCAAATTGGCTGCAATTTCTTCACTGCTTCTACCTAAGCAATGATCAGAGATACCGGTTAGTTCAATATCAAACACAATTTCTTCGTAAAGGTAAATCAAGTTCGACGCATATTAACATATTTTCAAATTTTAACACTTTAGGCACTGGGGTTTGGCGAAAATAAATGCCTTGGAATCTTGGTTGTTTTGACAATTTTTGTCTATTTTGGCTGGTCGCCCGAAAGGCATTGAAATGAAACTAGAAACGAGCACCAGTAACATAAATTTTGTATCAACACAAGCATCACGGAGACAGAGTTGCATGTGCGAACTTTATATTCATTTCAACCACTTAAAACATCAGTAGTGTCTGAAAATCGTCGATTTGACATCCGGACGCAGTAATGCAGTGATGCACACAATTGCGAATAAAAAAAAGCAGATTGTGAAGAAGAAAAAATACGTTTTGCGAGTTCTGCATGGTTCAGCTTGCAGACATTTTTTCTGAGGCCGCTGAAGAACGAAGAGCTCGTCGCAACATAACTTCAAACATGCTTTAGCATGTTTCAAAGCTACTGCTGCACATTTTAGCGCCTTTATTGTAAGGCAGTAAAAGGTCGCAACATAATAAAAACATACATGCGTGCGTTTTAATCACATTTATGTATTAAATGCTGTACTGTTTTTAGAAATTCGAAACGCAATTGATTCAAAATACCATTTTTGATGGCACCACTAGGCTGACAAGCTCACATGGTGTTCAAGTTTACGACATTTCTGCGTGATGACGTTTTGGTCATTTTTAAAATATAAAAGAATTTCAACCGGAGGTTTTTGCTGATGACAATTTTGTTAATAAATCCTTTTTGCCTGTCTTTGGCAGGTGGTGATGAAGGAAAGATACAGAAAGGAATGGCCGAAAGCCTTGAATCTCTTAAGTGGTGTGTCTTACTTTTCAGATAAAACTTGGTGGTGCAAAGAGCAGATCAATTGCTAATAATTTCATTTAATATCCCATACACAAAGTAACATGTTTCAGGCTCACCTGGAAATTTAACTGCCTTCCCAGTTATATTTTACATAAAAGTTAAGTTAAGTTTCTGGATGATGACATCGATCACTTCGTTTACGATGCCAAGGACATAAAAACCAACGATTGTAAAAATGCACAGTTTGGAAGAAGTTGCAATTGGAGAGGAATGCAACGCGCTTTGGAAAAGATATTTTTATGTGGCCACTAGAGTTGAAACTAAGTCTTAAATCATTGCTGACATCTACTTTGTGGATTATGCTTTATTAAATTCGTACTTCTCTTATGACGCAGTGACTCCATCAGAAAGCAAAAGGACCGGATCTGTCCCGCCTTAGCCCAACTCAGGCAACGCTTGTAAAATTTTGCTGTTATGGTACGTTCTATTTCATAAGTTTCACCACAAATAGTTTGCTTCCCTTTTAGAGGTAGGCTACTGTACAGAATAGCTGTTTGCTTGCGAGGCACGCGATGGCGCAAAACTCTTTATGTCTGCAGAAAAACAATCAGATGAACAATTTACCACCAGACCTGGCAACAGCGTCAGATAATGTTGATCTGCAAAATCAATCCGAAGTTAAACTTCGAAACTTTTCATGAATTTAGCGCCACGTAATTATCCTGGCCACTTAATGCGGACGTAAACATGTAATTTAAAATATACGTTATAGCGACCGTGCATTAATAAAAACTTTCTATCTGCTGTGTGAGGATATTTAGTGGAAAGATGGCCAAACACGTGTGGAAGCAGAACAGAAGCAATGCAAAAACATAAAATAACTTGAACTCATCAGCGGCCATAATTCATAAAAATAAACAGAGTGCACCCGGCTATAGCGAAGGTTGTGCAACTGGTTACAATGAAAAGCGTTCTCTCAGCCTTTGCAAGAACTATGGCAATGCGAGGCGTGGTTCTGTACAAATATTCAAATGGAAATATAAAAAATAACTTTTTCCAATTTCACCTAGAGTTTCTCTTGCAAATTCTGAAGATCTAATGGTCACTGAAAATATACAAAGTTTATAACATTCCATGAATAAACGAAGATTTCAGATAAAAAATGAAGAATTTTACTTACGTAATAGCAGATACATACATCGAATCGAAGAATCTTCGATGAAGCAAAATGTATTACAGGAAAAAATTGCGCCAGGTTCTCAAATAAATCTGAAAATCTTTTTCTTTTTTTGAAAAGTCCTTGCAGACAAATAAGATTGTGATTAGAAATGACTATGTACAACAAAAGGGCTGAAGCATTGGTTGTACACTGAAGTATTTAATTAATTGAGTGCGCTTGTGACAAAGGAGGTATGTGAATCGTCTAACAAAATAAAGAAAATATTTAAGGCTTGTAAAAATAGCTTTGAAAACTCAGTTTTTGATTTGAGCAGTTTTTACCACTTTGAAGAATATTTCAGCACATTTGGTCATATGAAATGTTCCTTCTACGGGGATAGTGCACTAGCCATAAAAGCTTATTGCGTTTTATATCTGTCAAATTAGTAACTCGTACCAAACGTTCTGGATTCTCCAGCTCAAACTTCCAGGATTTTCCGTTACCAGAATACCGGCTGCTTGGAATTGCAGATAAATGGTTGTTACACTTACAGCCGAAACCGTCAGCACGTTTGCACGACGAAAAAACGAAACTAACGACCTCACAAATGAAGCAGTTTAGCTTACGGCGCCTGTTTGCCATTTAAACCGGTGCTAGTGGGCGCAAGGGAGTAAGAAAACTGTCGAAACTGGAAAAGGCGAATTGCACGTTCAGTGCAACACAAACCGGCGGCAAGCATCACTTTGCTACGTCGTTGTGCGCCTCAAACCGATGCCACCGTAGCCTCGCTCTAACACTGCCCGACAACAGTCCGGCACGGATTATTACTTTTTAATAACAAGGGAAGCAGCGACACCAATTGATTGTTACGAGCCAACTGGCTTGAAGTAACTAACTTTAGCAAATGCAACGGCGAGAAACGCAAACCAACTACAGTTTCCTGCGAGGAACTTCAGATAGTCACGAGCTGCATGCACATTGCCTTTGTTGTTTCCCAAGTCACAATGCTTTCTTGCAATGAAAACACTGCGCCACGATGCTTGAGCAACTTTTTCCCGTAATTCCAGGCTTTCGTCAGCTACACTCAATTTTGATCAGTTTTCTCACTCTGGTGGCGGTCATACGAGTGTTCGGATAAACGTAATAAGACACTTGCTTAATAAGACACTTGCTCAATCAAGTTACGGAAATTATTTGATGTCATTTTTTCACCTGTCTTCACCCTTTCCGATAAAGCAGGGAAAGCAACATCTTGAGGCTTGCCTTACTGATATTCAAGAAGTGCCAGCCTAGTTGACTGGTTCTTCTTAAATCCTGGAACTCATTTGCATCGACGGCAATTAATGCTACATAAACATCCGATTTGATCTTTTACACATATCGCAAGTTTGCCGTTATTATCTTTGTCTAGGTTTTGCAAATCTTCCACAGTCATTCCACGAATTGTAGACCCTCTGTTGCCTTGTTGGAAAATTATTCTTGCAAAAATGTCTGCATAAACTAATCGCAGTTTCTTGGCGTTTCTACTTGTAGTATCATTCTTGTAACTGAAAATTTCTTTGTAGTGAGTGGACTGTTCGTACCTTAAAATAACAGTGAAGGATTCTATCTTATTTTCCAATTCAGCACTCTCCTTGAGTTTAAACTGCTCCTTTCGTTTTTTCCTTCTTTTACGCAGTACGTTTTGCCACTGTTCAACTCGTTCAATGAAACGCTGTAGAGTAGATGATAATCTGTGACGATTTTGTAAGCACGAATACGCAGAGATTTGAGAAATTTGAGTAATGTCATAGCATACGCATGCTGTGTGCTGATGTAACCATCTCTGGATTTGTCCACAGCATTCTACAAATTTTCAAAGACGCGTTCAAATATATGTAATATTTCTTTGTCCGGAATAAGCTTTAGTATTTACCTGTGGTATTTTTGAGCTTCAGCCTCTGAACATGGATTTCCAATGCTGCCACCATCTACCACTAACTCATTTTCAAATATCTGCACAACTGATTTCCACTCTGAAAACGCGATTACATTGGCTTCTTTCCATTTTCTTCTACTTTTCGGTAGTTTGATCAACATTGTTGTGTTTATTCGCATGTTTGTCAAGGTCATCCCACACGGTCTCACAATTTGGGCAAAACAACCTTTGCAGTTCACATATGGTCCAACACCCATACGTTTTGTTTTTGTGTCATAATGGAAATCTGTGGGCGGCATATCTGCATGGCGCTTCCTACGATGGTAGTACATATTGGCGATAAACTTGATGCAGTTAAGAATACCTTTTCTTTCGTTGGTGTACTTTAAAAAGCAGTAAAATTGTATAACAGATCAAGGAAAGAATAAATGTGCTTCGCAAATCTCTGTAACTCCGTGTTTCTGTGAGCAACCATTGAAAAAAGATATTCAGCCTGTGGTGAAATGCGGAGACTGGCTATGCGAAACAAGTATGCCTAGTATCTCAACAGGATGTCGTACGCAATTAAACGGTCTGGTATAAATTCCTAGTGTGAATTTGCAATGGGATGTAACAAAAAGGATACTGTATTCCGAAGTAATTGACCTAGAAAGAGAAAGAGCATCAAAATTTGGTGAATTGTGAAGAACAAAAGGTTCGCCAGAAAGTCACGCAGGAGTACTTCAAAAGATAAACGTTGACATCACTTCAAGAATATATACGAATCTTAGGCTCCCCATTATTGTTATATCAAATATGCCGTTTTGCTTAATACTCATTGCCACTCCCTCAAAAAAACGATTGTTTAAAGTGGGGATGTCAAACTGGCGGCCTGCAGACCAAATCTGGCCCACCATGCCCAGTTTTGTGGTCTGCGTTATATCGCTTTATGCTTCCATTAGGTCTGACAGAGTTACGTTTTATTATGTCAATTACATTTTTTGTTTATAGTCATACGCGGGCTAAGTTTGAAAACGTTGACGTCAAAACTTTTTATCAATACACAGGACCAACCTATCCGAAATTAAAGAAACGGCATCGAAGACCATGCCAATGTTACCAGTACTTATGTCTGCGAACAACTGTTATCTTTAATGACCTCAAGCAAGTCTCGATGCCGATCTCAATTGACGGATGCGCATCTCATCTCAACGTTACAACTGCGATTGCACAATCATTGGTGCCAGATATTGACATGCTTGCAACCGCCAAAAGATGTCAAGTTTGTTCGAGTCGTAGTTCTACGAGTAAATAGTAAATGACTGTGTCGATGATATCATTATGTGCAGCGTGATTGTGTAACAGCTGTAAGCACTGCTTCGCAAAAATGAAAATTTTAGAAGCGCAATTTGTGTCAAATCAAAATTTGTTCAGTGCGAATAAGCTATTGCAAGAGAGCAGTTAAGACATTCTAAATTTTTTAAAGGACTACCAAATGTGTGACGACCTTGTAACAAAAACTTACTCCACCATCACAACTACCCTTTAACGACCACCGGAGCCAATTAATTGGCTCGAGGTTTTTTGTTATAACTCGCCAGCTGCAGCAGCTAGAGAGGTGTTCAAACCCTCTACGGATGCGGAAAGTCTTCTTGGTTCCATTAAAAAAAAATTTTTTTGATTTGGGTAAGGGGTTCGCCTGGGAGAGGCTCGCAAACAGGGGTTTTTTTCG
>Ga0210059_1003093_pt1 | contig 26477 bp, 13 predicted proteins | sample Ectturendosymbi2_FD_188042 | JGI IMG/M metagenome (GOLD analysis project Ga0210059, IMG submission 188042) | Ecteinascidia turbinata endosymbiont from Florida, USA - Sample 2 (SPAdes) (version 2) | ecosystem: Host-associated > Tunicates > Ascidians > Unclassified | place: Key West, Florida... | reverse complement strand
AATGCCTACGGCGAATCATTGGCAAAACAATCACAGGACTGCTGAAGGAAGACATCATACATGCAGTGGGAACACTGCAGACATGTGTGGGACTGGAATCGGGCATAGAAGCAGCAATACATGCTGTCAGGAAAAGTTTTGAAAAGGACAACAGTGAATGCCTGCTGTTAGTGGACGCAAACAATGCCTTTAACAAACTCAACAGAAAAGTCAGTCTAGAACAGTGTTTTTCAACCTTTTTTGCATCACGGACCACTTTATGCAATAAAAAAATTTTGGGGAACACCAAACAAAATTTTATAATCACAATTATGATGTTTAGTTCTGTTTTGGCTCTTTTAAGTTATTAAAATTAACAAGAAAGTCCTATTCGTTTGCTCCTAAAACTAATTACTTTCACGAAAGAAAACATATTTACGCTCATTGCGTTAAACTAGTGATTTTCGACTGGTGTTCGATGGAACACTAGTAAAACTTATCAAATTTCCTGCGGAACACCTGACAATCTTTCACGGAACACTAGTTTTCCGCAGAACATTGGTTGAAAATCACTGGTCTAGAAAACATCAAAAGACTGTGTCCCACGTACCTACACAACAGTTACAACACACCCGCCATGCTCTATCTGGAAAATGGTGACCACATACTGTCACAGGAGGGTGTGACGCAAGGAGACAATGCAGCTATGGCAATGTATGCCCTATCCACATGACCAATGATACAAGCATTGAGCAACGAAACTGCAAATGATGAAGTGAAACAGGTATGGTATGCAGATGATAGCTCTGCAGTCGGATCACTGGCAGGAGTAAAAAAATGGTGGGAATACCTACAGGCCAATGGACCAGACTTTGGGTACTGCCCTAAACTTGCAAAGACAATCCTCCTAATAAAAGACAGCAGTCTAATGCAAGCCGCACAAAAAATCTTCGAAGTTGATGGAATCAAAATCACAGACCAAGGTGAACGCCTCCTTGGATCAGTAATTGGGACAGAATCTTTCAGGGAACAATACATTAAAAACAAGGTTGAGAGTTGGGTAAAAGACCTTTAATCACTCTCAAAATACACACAAGATGACCCTCAAGCAGCATACTCAGCACTCACCAAAGGTTTATCCTCCAGATGGACCCATTTCCAAAGAACAGTGCCTGATGCGAGTGAATTATTTGAACCTCTTGAAAACGCCACGAAAGATCAATTGATTCCTGCTCTTGTAGGACGAGAAGTTTGTGATGCCGAAAGACAAATACTCGCTCTTCCTCTCAGGCATGGTGGGCTAGGTCTGTCAGACCATCGGGAAACTGCCAAAATGGAATACGAGCACTCTACTCAGATCACTAATAGACTAACAGCCAAAATCTACGCTCAAAAGCTCGATCTTGACTACAACCCCTTGGACCAGCAGTTCACCAGACACACAAAAAACAGAATACGACAAGAGAAAAATGAAAAATGCAAAAATATCCGTGATGAACTTTTGGCGGAAATGACCCCTGAGTCACAACTAACAAAAGGAGCAATGGAAAAAGGGACATCTTCTTGGCTGTTAGCCTTGCCAATCAAAGCGATTGGATATGCACTGAATAAACAAGAATTCACAGATGCAATCTGCATGAGATATGGATGGAAGGTGAAAGGCATACCCACTCACTGTGCTTGTGGAAAGACAAATTCTGTGAATCACAGCCTCATATGCAAACTAGGTGGCTACACATCAATGAGGCACAACTCAGTGAGAGACTGAGGCACAGATAATGAGAGAGGTCTGTAGGGATGTTCAGACCGAACCCACACTTTACCAATCAATGAAAATGACTATCTAAGAAAAGTCAACATTGCTGACAATGCAAGGTTGGATATCTCTGCGAGAGGACTGTGGAATAGCTGTGAGAAAACTTTCTTTGACATAAGGATCACACATCCTACCTCACAGTCATATTCTGGGAAGTCCATGGCAGAAGTCTACCAACAACATGAAAAGGAAAAGGATAAATACAATCAAAGAGTGACTGACATAGAGAAGTTTTCATTCAATCCCCTTGTCTTCACAACAGCTGGAGAGATGTCACCAGAATGCAACAGAGTAAACAAAACACTGGCAGAAAAAATAGCTGAAGAACGCAGTGAGCCATATGCATCTGTCATAACATACACAAGGACAAAGCTCAGGTTTGCTCTTTTGAGGAGCACCCTTGCTGCAATATGAGGATTTCGAGGCAAACGAAGTGATGTTCACCTCCAAGACCTCACGGACATTGACTTCAGCTTGATTACTAGGCCTTCAGTCACATAAAGCTGAACGACGGTGTCAATGACATGACACCAGTTATATTTGTGAAATAAATGGGTGGTTTACATAGATAAGCTATGGCTTTTTGTGAAACTATACCTTAGAACTAATTAATTCCCTAACCTACTAAATGTCTATTTTTTGTTGTTTTGTTTTGATTTTCATGTACCTAATACTTATTGCAATCAATAATGATTATATACTGCTAATAATACTGTAACCTGGTCACATCCTTTACTCTTCAACTTCATTTGGTGACACCATGCACCTGGTTGGGAACAACTCATCCATGCAACCCACCCAACTATGGTCTGTGGGTAAATCTACATTTCTTCATGATATGTATTTATAAACATTGTTTTCTGCCCATGCTACTTGTTTTTGCTATGAAATGTTGTACTAAAATACCTTGCCCTCTGCCTCATAACCATTATTGCTGCTTGCTTCCTTCACCTGTATGCTTGCCTCACCTGGTCATCTGTACATGCCTCATCTCTTCACCCACTGCTTGCCCACCATCATCTGTGTTATGTTGATGTCTACTACGTTTTTTTTTTTTTTGCTATATGCTGCATTTCTTTGTGACTCCAAAAAAAGAAATTTTTAATGTGGTCTGTATTCTACACTAGGCCTTGCAGTTTTCACGCTTGTTCTACGTTAGCCTGCATTAACTGGTTGTTGGATGATACCAGGCCAGATAGCCTTTTTTTCTTAAACATGATATGTAAAATTGTTGTTTGGTGACATTGACTTGTTGGACTGAATTTTTAGTCAGTCATTTCAATATAAATGAAAGCCAGCATATTTTCTTGAATGCTGTTTTGGTTTGTAGACTAGCGTTGCTATGTAATTAGGTTTGGCTAAAATGCAACCATGGGTAGGATTATTAAATGAAATTATGAATGTGAACTCATGGATGGTGTTAAAATCTAACCATTGTTACCAAAGAAATGGCTAATGAAAAGCTTGGGGTGACAACAGAACTATCACCAGAAATTCTTGGGGGTTTGGAGCTTTGTTTCGGAGGGGCTAAGTCCACCAAAGCCTCCCCGTGGCAACAGAACTCCGTGGCAAAACTTCAGCTTGCTTTTTAATGCAATTGAATCTGAAAAGTACTTCGGTTACGCGATATGTCAAGCTTGCAAGATATGTCAAACTTTCTGTTTATAAGCATGACGACAGGGCCCAAAGTGGCACAACGCATTCAGGTAGTGTTATTCTGCTTCAAGAAGCAACTGTGCTGGGATTATTTTGCCTTCATTCGAACACAATTGGTTGAAGTGATTATTTGACAAGTACAATATGCAGAGACAATTGGTTGGGTTTGCTTAGGGTTTAGGATCAAGGCTTATGGTCAGGTTTTAGGTTTAGGGGTTCAGGGTTTAGAGTTAGGGTTTAGCCAACAGTTAACTTAATGCAAACAAGAAGCTGCTAACTGCTTGCCAGCCCTGAAACGATAACAACCATCATTCATGCATGGGACTGAGCTGTTACAGATGTCAAGGTAAACTATGCAAGACATGCATTCCAAACTTATCATGTGACTACTTCAACCAATTGTGTTCAGCTAAAGGCAAAATAGCTCCAGCAGTTATTCTGCCTAACAAGTCAAAATAGGCACAGTACAAAATGTATGTTGTGCATCACAATACACTTTCGGATAGTTATCGGATACGGATAGTATGATTTCAACCAAAACAGGATTCGGATTGGAAACGGATATCATTTTTCAAAAACATGTTAGGATAGTGGATTTCCACTATCCGATCATTTCTGGTTCAGGCTGTTAAGGGTGAGGGAGGGTGGTAGACTGGCGGTCTGTGTTCTGATCATATTGGTGCATAGCTTATGCTCAACTGCTGTATCACAAGACGTTAGTCACTGGAAGTTTAACCTCTTTGCTGGGTCGTGTTTTGAGCAGTATTCACAATTTGATGGTGTCAGTGAAATGTAGAAGACAACAGTGCATGTGATATTTAATTTATTTGTTTATGAGCAGACACGAAGTCCATAGTATGAACACACACACTCTGCAGAACGCAGGTTTGGGTTGATAAAAACAGAACGTAGTACAAGGCATTGAAGCCGGGGGAATCATAGGGTTACACACACTTCTTGCAACTGCATTGACGACAGAACCATAGGGTTACAGACACATTCTTAACACTATTGTTAGCTCACACGTAACACTTGTTACAGCACTACTGCGGAGTAGGGCTTTAATTCCTAAATTGGTCTAGTGGGTAAAATGCGAAAGCATTGTGGCTTGACACGCCATCGATCAAACGGACACTGCAAAATTCGATCACTCAATCACAGAGTAAAATGCGATTATAGTGTTCAAAGAATAGTGACGAGTACAAACAATCTGACTGCATCAAAGCACGTAACCATACGTTGTTAGATTTTGTGCATCTTTCGAGAAACAGGTACTTGTATTTACGTAGCAGAGCCTCAAAGGTAGGAATGTTACATTGAACTTGTTGGCTACTAACAGTCACTCTCCAGGGCAGGTTGTATAGAGCTCTGCAACCAAAATTATATGCCACCTGTAATCATTGCATACATGACTTCCTGAAATTACACCATAATTGAGATGCATACATGGGCGTAGAAAAGGTACGTTTTTAACTGCATTTGAACAACGGGAAAAAGAGGCTCGCAGCTTGTTGGCTGCACAATATTGATATCGCAGTTGTCTCTGAATGCCTTTGTCATCTGAGAGCTCAGTATCCAATAAAATCCCCAAATATTTGTATTGGTCAACAGATTTTATGTATTGACCACCCAATTTCAATACTGGAGTGGCTGTGCTTTTTGCACTCTTAGCCTTAAATGTCATACAAACAGTTTTGTTGCAGTTGAAAATAATCCCATGCGATTCTGCATACGCCTGGCACACATCTAGTATTCTTTGCAACCAACGTACACTTGGACAGAACACACAAGATGTATCTTTACTATGCAGCAATGTCAACAGCAGTGCAGTTTTAGTCAAGCTAGCAGAAATGCAGTTCAGTTGGGTCTAGTGTACAATTCGCCCTCCCCAATGTCCTTAGATACGTATAGGCCACAAACTTTGACATGCTGTATCTGATGATGTGGTAGTGACGTCATCACCAAAATTGGTGTGCAACCTACATTTCTGTCACAACCATCTCCAATCGATGACGTCATCACCCGGGAAGATGGGAGGGCGAATTGTACACTAGACCCGTGCTTGTGCCTAAATCACAAAGAGTTAAATAAAAAAGTTAGATACGCATGATAATGACCTGCTGGGTGGCGCTGTTTTATCGGCAAACCTTACTTACCACAGTTTGTTTGCAGGTCAAGGACTGCTGCTACAAACAATGTGAAATCGGGAGTTTCCAACCACCTGATATTGTTCTTCAGTCATATGAGTGATTAGTCATTGCATTATCCAGCATTAAAAACGAAAAGATTGATTTCTGTTAACACACGGCTGAATTGAATGTGGTCTTGACTTTGGAGGGTTGTTTCTAATAATTGGGCGTAAAATCTAAGTGCACCATTGAAATGATAGAGTCTTTTTCTGTATGTCTACCAAATTTCATCAAAATAATTTCATGCAGTAAGATTATATGCCATTTATGAAAAGACCACCTCTGACAAGCGTCTGCACTGATTGTCCGACATGTTTTTTGCCATGCTGACTGAGGTGAAATTGTGTCTTGACTTATGATGGTTGTTACTAGCAATTTTGATAGCATGATGTATATTTTGCCTCATGAGGCAAAATGAGATGTACGATACACAAATACAAAATAAGGTAGGATTTAAAGTTAGGGAAAACCTGCAGTTAACCAACACAGACAAGAAACCACTACCTGCTTGCCATCACTAAAAGCATGGCAATACTCATCCATATTAGACAAAGGCAAAATAGTTCAAGCAGTTATTTTACCTCATGTGGCAAAATAGACTCTGCTTTCAAACTTTCGGAGTGTAAACAAGAGTCGGAGTGTAAATTTCCAATGAGCACCAGAGCAGGAGCTGGAGTCACCTTCTTAGGAACAGGAGCAGAAGTCAAAAAAAGTGACTCTGAGTACAGCCATGCTTTGTTTCGTGCAGAAATGTAACTGTCTTTGCTGCAACGTTGGTTGTCACGTAAATTGAAAGATGCAAATTTATAATGTTAAAAAGTTTCATTTGCAGGCAAATACCGTCGAAATATTTGTCGAAAACAAAAAGCAGAACCACTGTGTAGACATAGTTTTATTTGAGGATTGGCAGTTTTGCAAAAGACTGTCTTCAACCATTAGTAAACAGGATTTAAATCAAAACGTTGGAGAAGTATTGACTTAGCTGCATATTGGCCTATAGCTCAAAACCTAGGAACTTGTGTAGAAATCAAAAACTGCAGGCCCCATCTAGCCCCAGGCTAGTAACCAGGGGGCGAAGATCCCTAGAAAATTTTTCACCCTCCTGGAAAAAAGTGTTGGATATAGTTTGAAACTATTGGACATAGTTCAAAAAACTTGGGCCCCCTTCAGAAAACTCCTTGCCCCTGATGGTATCCCAAGCTGGTTACGGGCCTGTGTAGCCCGCGGACCGAATTGCTAAGGCCTACGAGCTTTGTTGGCAATGTTTTGCCTTTGTGTTGCCACAGGTAATTTTAATTAGAGTAAGCATAACATTTTTTAATATATATATATACAATTTTAACGGCGTTAGACTAGACTGTAGAGAGCCTCTGGAAATTAGTCATTAAAGACAGATTTTTCAAACTCAAAGATTTCACAATAAAAATATGTTTGGAAATACATAGGTATGGGAATACATTTTCTGCCATAAATCAAGTAAAATGTAAAAACATAAATCAAATTGCAGGCAGAACACTGGACGATAGTCTCTGACTTGCTACCATCAACATTGGTATTGATAAAGGGATGATAGTGTCAGAGAAGCCTCGATCACAAGCATCACGCTGATAAGGATTTGTAATAAATTGCTATTGTGTAAAAATTTCAATGACACACTCACTTATCTTCTTTTATTTGGTTTTAAATCTTGTGAACCCCCTTGTTTTATACATCATTTTGTCGACGTGGCCTGTAAGTTGTCACATTTTTGTAAAATGGCCCACAAGTCAAAAGCAGTTGGACTACGCTGGGCTATATATTTAGCTTCATTTCTTGTAATGCCACAGCTTTCTGTGGACTAAATTACTTGACCAGACCTGTTTACACTTACACGTAATCGTAAGTTAACCCATTAAGGCCAGGGGTAACTAGAACTATATTTGCACAGAAGTTAACCTTTGGCCAGGGATATCTAGCTGCCTTGAGGCCCTCAAGCTGCAATTTTAATGACCTGCTGTATATTTCTAAGAAAATGACTTTTCAATTGTAGCTTGAATATGAGAACCATTCTAAACATGTGTTTGTTTCTGCTTCACAGGTTTTTAGAAAGTGTAGTACATATTTAGTGGGATCTTGGGCTAATTAGCTTGCTTTAACTCTAATCTCCAGTAAATCTAGGGTTAACAAAAAGTTTATTTTTTGTACTCTGCCATGGAATCTTTGAAAGCTGAAGCAAGGAAAATGTTTTGTTCTGATTATGCGAAAGAATGCACAGAAAATGGTAGGCTGGTCCCCACTGTTAACAGAAATCCAATTGCTCCACCATTGCTTTCTATTGAGTATGACTCCATGGAAAAAGACTGTGCAAAATATTTTTTGTATTACTCAGCTATTTACGTGGCCCTCAAACAATGGAAAGTAAGAGTGAATAAATCTGAGTTATGTCATATTATGGTTATAGGAGGTGGAAGAGGAAGACTAGTGGAATATTGCTCTGATTGCTTAAGTGATTTGGGCATACAAGGTTTTGTGTTTGTGGTGGAAGTTAACCAAGAAGCTTACCATATTTTAAATGAAAGGTTTGCCCAAAACAAGCATATCCATATTCTCAAACCTTTTGCTTTGCGGACAGCATTTGAAATGCAGTTAGCAAAAGATATGAATGTTTTTGATAGCAAGATACAGGCGTTGATTGACACAAAACCTATACATCTATTTGTGTCTGAACTGTTTGGAAGCTTTGCTGACAATGAATTTGTTTCTGAAATATTGTGTGCATCCATACAGACTTTTGGAAAAAAAGATGCAAGTGGTAAATGCGTGTGTACATCAATTCCTGAGTCATATACTACTTACATCTGCGGCATACACTCTGATACTTTACAAAAGTTTTTCCAAAACCATAATCAAGAAAAACTCTATATTTTGCAAGTTCCTGAAGATGCACAAATGCTTTCAAATATAACTATGTTGTATACTGCATCCTGTTACAAATCCTCTGAAGAGTTGATTTCAAACATTACTTTACAAAAGACTAATCAAGTAAAACCATTGACTGGAATTGCTGGATACTTTGAAGCGACTCTTTATGGGGATATTTGTATACATACTGCACCAACACCAAAGCAAAACACTTACTTTTGGGAAACTGCTTTTTTCCCAGTGTTGGAAGATAGTAGTTCATTGTGGAGAAATCAGGGAACCAGCATCAACTGCTTTTTTGCTAGGAAATGTAAACAAATAAAGCCAGATGTTAATAAGATCTTTGACATAAACAGTCCAGTTCTACATATGTGGTATGAGTGGGGCTTGGGTGATGTGCCATGCAAGCACAATGGTGGTGGGGTACATCACTCTTTGCATTTATAAACTTGTAAAGTGCACAAGCAGCTGGCATGAGCTTTGTTGTTATGGGTTCACATTGACAGCAAATTACTGTAAACAACAGAACCAAATCTGCTAAGAGTGTCTATGCTGAAAAGCATAGTGATGACTCTGCTAAATGAAGTATTATTAAGTAAAACTAATTTTTAGCATCTGGGTGAGCCGTAAATCAGGTATAAGAATTATTTGCCAAGTATTCAGTAAAGAGTAGTGCAAATTTTCAAACTTCATTATATTTGTGAGAATTTTCAAGCATCGTTACAAAATTAATTGTTATTTGTTTTACAGTACTTATTTTCACAGTCAGAGTCATGAAACAAAATTACTATACTGTGTAGGTGTCATCAGTGGCATAACTAGAAGGGGCAACGGGGAGCAACATCTGCCCCCAGGCACATCATTTTGGGGCGCGAAATTGAGTTCCGAAGATTATGTAATAATTATAAAATCTCAAATGTCAGTGGATGACAATATTTACGATTTACAAAATGGTAAATGCCAGCCGTTGTTACCCAGTTGCAAAATCTCATCAAGATCACCAAGGTTCGCAAAGTGAGCAGTTAACGAACCTTAGTGATGTTTTATTATAAGGCGGAGCTTCTGTTTCCAGCAATCAGCGCCTGCATATGGTTGGACTCACGGCTGGGTCACAATGCTTCCATATAGCCAGGGTTGCGAACTTCACAACTTTGCTCTCATGTTATGGTTGCATCACAATGAGCCGGGAATCCAGTGTTCACAGTGGGGTACGCGACTTTTCGGTCTGGGCCGTTTCGGGCACGGGACCAGGGCCGGCGTGAGCAAGTGCGGTGCCCGATTTGAAACACTTTTGCAGGGCCCCACGCACTGGTGTGAGAAATTCTAGAGAGGGTGCATCAAGGCGTAATGATAGAAATCGGAGAAAATCTTTGAACGTTCACTTCAAGTTACGGAATCAGACGTTTTGCCGCATGTGACTGTTGAACGCAGACATCTTGCCGCGTTGGTAGGTAATGCAGCGAGACAGTGACTGCTGATAGTGGCAAGCCACGTAGCTTTATACTCTGTGAAAAGAAGCATGAGTGAATCTGTAGCAAGGCTTCAAATCTGTAAGTTTGAAAAATCCACTGTTAGTGTGAGAATGAACCCTTGTCTAGTTTACGCATGATGAGCGTTCACCGTGAAAAAATCAGTAAAGACAAGCAAGATTTGATTGAAAGGATGATTGATCGCAGGAGTGGATATTAGAATTTTGAGGCTAGAAGCAAACTCTCAGAAAGGTCCTCAAAAACATTGACAAAATATGTGTTATTTCATGTACAATATGTGGTCTGAAAAGTATGCCCATGGCCCGTATATTTGTTCAAGTTATATCAAAACAGGAGCTTCTATATTTTGCTCTTGCTCTACAGAAACTATATTCGCTGAAAGCAATTTATATATTTTATTTTTCTGGGAATTTGCTTCTGCGTGAAAGCCCGTTTCACACTGTAAATTGTTTGAAGTCATTTGATTTTAAATTATTCTTTGTCTACGCATTAGTTGTTGAGGGGCTCTTTGGCACATTTATCTTGACAAAGGAAAAGCTACACTTGCATCAGAGTTTATTAAATGTGACTGGAGCTGGCTTTTTTTCAGTCATAGACCGAATTTTTTTTAAATTACCAAAAAATATTAAGTTATTTCGGTGTCGGTCAGATAGTCTGAAAATATAGTCTGATGAACACTGTTAAGGCAAGTTTTAATGCAACTGTCAGACAAATGATCGAAATTTATCAGTGGCCAAAATGTCTCAGCAAAAAATCGACCGAAATGTCTAAGCGAAAAAAAACAGCTGTAGAGTGGTTCATAAGCTTTTTAACTAGACAATGTAAAACCAAAGTGCGAAACTCTCGAAGGGGGGCCCCGCAGCCGGAACAGGACTTTTCGTTCTGGTTGTTTCGGCCTGGCCGTTTCAATCTGAGCCTTTTCGGTCAGACTGAAATTTTGCAGAAATCTTAAATGTTACTTTTTTAGTGCAAACGTATTTGAATCAACGAAAGGTTTTATTAAAAAAAACACACGCATGATCCTAGATCAACAGTTAATCAGCATCAGCGTATGATTTCATGTTAACTTTTTAATGCAAACATACTTTAATCAATTTGGTGTAACACCAGCTAGCGTGCGGTTTTGCCCACCTACGGTATATAATCGTTTAAATCAGTTATGTCCAGCCAGGGGGGAAATTACACCCCCAATTCCGAATGTTGCACCAAAAATGTTTTGAGTGATCAAGCTTTTGATGCGTAAGCCAAAGAAATACTTCAGTGCAAATCAACGACACTGCTTACGGAACCTATTGCATCTACCTTTAGTCGAACCTGATCAAAGCACTGTTTCACCAAATGTCCTTGTGTACACGGGGGTCGGAAAATTTTATCCTGGGGGGTGCAATCGTAGTTTTTTTCAAGTGAAGCGGAGGATTTTTGTAGGGGGGGGAAGAAATGGTGAAATTTTATTTGTTCCACTCGAAACTAAGAAAACTACCATTTTTGCTAAAAATTTGATAGAAAATGTCAAGTTTCGAAATGCAGGGAGGGGCCAGGGCCCCCTTCTACCCCCCCCTTTCGAGTGTGTATAGTATTGTAAATGCTGGAGAATTCATGTCATGGCTCCGTGTGGAAGTTGGTGACAATGAAATACAAACTTGTATGTAACCGCTTGTAATCACTAATCGAAAGTAAAACAGGGAGTAACACTTTTCGCAGGTGTTTCTGACGCACCATTGGTGTAACTTGCCAAAGGCGATGTAAAATTCATTTCACGCCCATCGCAAAAATGTATCTCTGATTACTCTGGCGTGCTACAAGTACTATATTGCTTATCCTTGTCTGTAGCATCAGCTGTATAACTTTAAATGAAGATCGTGTATTTTTTTGTACAATTTTAAAAGTAAATAGCGGTGATGTACGTATTTCATGCATTGAAGCTCAAGTTTTGGCTGAGAAGCAATCCAGTTTCAAAGTCATTTTTATTACGCAAGTAGGTCATACACCAGGGCTCTCAAACTCAAAACAGGGCCGCATTATGACTATTCTAGGGCTGCAATATGACGCTGACGCAACAAAGTCGGTACCTGAAACTTACCAGAAACAGCTTTTACATTTTTTTCCTGAGAATGGTATCGTGAGTTAGGAATTTATCTCTTAGCCCTCTCAACGTTCATTTGAAACGAACTTGTTGACTCGTTGGCCGAGCACTCAAACATCGGTGAATAAACAAAATAACCTAAATGTTGATTATTTCAAAATTCCCAAAAAGCATCGCGGGCAGCACAAAACGCCCAAGCGGGCGACATAAGGCCTGCGTGTTTGAGACATCACATCAGCATTCATTCTAGATATTTATTTGCTACGATTAAACATGCGTTGTGCCGGATCAATCACAATCAAGTGGGGTATTAAGGTTTTCATCAATTATTTCACATTAACGTGCCGGCGAAAAAAAACAGTTTTGTCAAGCAGCCACAGTCCCACCTGTACATAGCCTAAAAGTGTTACAACTTTCATCTGATGTTAAACCGATCCTACAGTAAATTTGAAATCATTCAGCTGCAACGGGTAAACTCAGCAGCAAAATCTAACGTAAGTAGGAAAGAATCTTTTTATTGTGGAAGTGCTGAGGACATTGCCATTACTTACAGCTAGCTAACAATCTGTTTTCGTGTTAAAGCGTATATGACTAAATTGAAACAACATTGAACTTTTTCCCCCAGTCGATTGGATTAAAAAACTAACTTCAACCACCGCTAGATCAGCGGTTGCCAAACTTTTTTGAGCGTTGCCCAAACCTGAGTTTGGTGAACATGCCTCAAACAACGACTCAAACCTTAAACAACTTATGAAAAAAATTATGATTGTGTTGATGATTTTTGGGAGTAAGTTGCTAAGTTTGTTTTCAATGTCAGCATTCCACTCTTTTCTCAATAAGTACCCAAGCTACAGACAAAGACAAGCAGTGGTAACGTTGAAAATATACAACTCCGGTTTGGATCGCCTTTGCGCGATCCATTTTTGACCCTTCTCCACCCTTGTTGGGGTTTCGACCAATGTTTTGGGAACCACTGGGCTAGATCAACTAACCCACCATTACGTTAAGTTGCGGCAACAAGTTTGTCTGAACTTTGCTCCAGAGCCGTGGTGAGAATCGATTGTGGCTTCGTTTTGCCAAATGCACATTGCACAACTATTTTCACACTTTGTGTAGACTGTGTGGGTCAAATACATGCAAATTTGTTTGAAGGACATGTGTAACTTTTGTATTTCACAGCATTTAGTGACATAAAATTCAAACATTTTTCAAACGCGATGAGGTATTCTAGCCTTCACGTTATCAGCTCCATACGTCACCCAGTCGCTCGAAAATTGGATACGATTCAGGTCTTTTATGCGCACAAGTTTTGTAGAATGTAGACCAACTTCGAGAGTCAGTGTCTTAAAGCAAAGTCGCTACTCGGCTTCGATTGAACGTGTGTTAGTGTACATCAGAAGCGCGTAAATATAAAAAAAAGCAATCATAATGACGTTCACAATGACTTCTTGCTCAACTGCAATATCGACTGCAAAAAGCATACTGCAAATCTTGCTCTCAAACTAACGAGATTTTCATAAATGGTCTTGCTTGAAAGTTTTACGAGCAAATGGTGGCTTTCATCCAAAATAGAAGCTTGGAGCTTTACTAAAAACAAACTTGAAAAACTTGTCAACAGAGTTCTATTTGCCGGCTTAATTCTGAACATAATTATTCAGAAAAAAAGTGCCAGAAAATTGCACCTTTTATGGATGTTGCATTAAAAACACAGGGCATTAAACAATCAAGTGTTGAGACTTGGTTGCTGTTTGCCCCCCCCCCTATCAAAATTTCTGGCTACGTGTCTGTGTCCAACCCGCGGGCCGCATGTGGCGCCGTCGACGGTTTTATGCGGCACCGTTTAGGTTTTCGCTGTAGTAAAAGTATGCTATATACTGACAACCTATCCTTATTTTGATAATCTTGAATTTGACATTTTTGATGCAGGTGGTCTTCAGTTCCACTTTACGACATCTGTTACCATTGTAGTTAGGATTCAAACGCTTTCAGCTAAAATTTAGTTTGCTAAGATCAAAGTAGGCCATTCAATGTGCGGCCCTGGTTAAGATAGTGACATAATTTTTGACTTAATAAGCCATTTGTGTTGGACATAGCTGATTTAAAAAAACAAATGTAATCAGCTATTTATACACAGAAATGTCGCGATCGAAATGTCCCAGACCGAAACGGCCAGACCGAAAAGTCGCGTACAACTCGCAGCATCTCTGAAAAAATGGAGTTTGAGGCGACCGCTTCATTCGCGTCCCCTAATGTCCACCCCTGATTGATCGATTTGGACGAGATCCCATACGTTTGCTGCTCTTGTTTCTAAGTGACGGTGACAAGTCTTGGTAGGCAAAATAAAGTCATATTTTGTGATTTATTTAAAAAGCATGGCAATGCTGTTTTGAGAAGAAGCATCCGGCTTTGAAAATCTGCAGAGATTCTATTGTAGGACTACCGTATCTGAAATGGCCAAATTTCTGACAGTCTCAATGGTTACTTTTCTCGACAACAAACAAGCGCTATACAGCATTTTTCAGTATGTTCTTACAACTCTCATCCACCCCAAAACAGTACCACTATCAAAGATTTTATTACACAATAGGTTAAAAGCGATACAATACAAAATAGCGTGTATTTCTCTCCCATTCCTGAATATATATATTTGTTAGAGGTTCGAATGATAAGATCCTCTGAACCTGTCAAAATTCTGGACATTAGAGCATTCTTTGAAATTACACCAATTTAGACACAAATTAGAAAAACGAAAATTCTGGACATGTTACGGACACATATTTAAAAACCGAAATTCTGGACAAGTCCTGGAAATTCCGGTCGTATGGCAACCTTAGTCCATTGTGAAAATTACCGTAATGGACCTCGCTATTGCTACCAACGAAACATAGGCTTAGCTAGGGGGGAGGAAAAAAGAGGTCATGCTCCCCTTAATTTCTAGCATGTCTTGTGGTTTTGTGCTTCGAGATGCTGTCTCCCAAAAGCAAGTAGTGTTGCTGCCTTAATTTCAAAATATTTAGCCCGCAAAAACTTTTAAGCTGGCTACGCTACTGCAACGAAGCGCATTTGTGACTGTTGTCGTAACGTGGTGGGGCATTCCCTATGTGGTGCAGACTGCAGAAAGGATAAAGGGTTTTGTGAACATCTATTTACATTGTATCGTCACAAATTTGAAAAAGATAAGCAACAGGTCAACCTTGCCCCCATGGAAAATTTTCTGCGGATGCCCATGGCGTCAGGTGATATTATGATGTGGCGTTGGGGCATTACTGAGTAACCAACGACACGAAAAAAAGATAAGCCTAAGCTGGCCTTGACTATTTACCGTGATTTCATGCAAACTTTTTTATCACATTTTGAGAGGGGCATTATAAACCATGAACAACGGAACCCTAATGTTTGCTAATCCGCGGTCGAATGTCATCTTTTTCCTTTGTTCAATGGGTTTTTGACTAAGGTGGTGGAAATGACTTTGTCTGGCGAGGAAGGTGTAGGGACTGGGGCACAATTGTCCCACCAACGTGCGTGTTAAAAAACCCTGATTTCACGACAAACACTGGGGTACATTAAGCACATTGGATTAGATGCAGACCTTTGAATAACCATTTCATCAATTTGCTTACTCCACAGCCACATGTCGTGTTTTCTAAGCTGGCCTACCAGTCTAAGTCCTCTAAATACAAAAATTGAAAAAAGTTAGAAATTTTAAACTCTAAAATATTAATTTCAGATCAGCAAAGTACCGGCCGCGTCCCCCAGGCCTATCCCTTGCTACGCCACTGTCATAACCAGGTGCAATATTTTTTAGTGGTTACAGTTATTCCCGTACTGTAACTTGTGGGTATCTGACATTTAACCAAAAAGTTTTAATGTACACAACACTCATCAAAAAAGCCATCGCCAAACTTTATTCCTTTACTCTGAGACGCAAAATAACTGACAAACAACAATAGGTCAGAAATTTCGCAGAGGTCAGAGATTTCAAGTGACACCGGGCGCCATCAAAACCTTGTTACGCCCCTGCCGGGACCAGGGTCGGTTTTGAGCTTATTTGAGCGATTTCATCAAATTGGGTCCCGCGCTTCAAGGGGCCCCGCACCAGCAGAGGCAGAGTATGGTTTGAAACCCTTTTTGTATTCTAAGAGAAGCGTACCAGGCTACAACTTGAAACGTGCACTGTTTTTTTTCTTTCCCGGTTGATGCTAGCAGTGATGAAGGGTTTATGTTTTTCAAATCCGATCCAACATTTTTACTTCAAAATCCAATCGAAATTGAAAATGACTTCAATGCATCAAAAGACAGCCAAAGCAGAAAGCTTAATTACTTATGACCAAAAAACAATCCCAAACATCATGCAATGATAGATCATCCGTGAGTATAGTTGTAATTAACATGTATGATGACCCAATTAGTTGACCAGCGTACATTAATAAAGATGTAAGAAAAAATTAACAATTAGCCTAAAGATCCTCTAAATATTCCAGTAAATAGCTTTCCAAGAAATGAAAAAGATTTGAGTTTTTCAAAGTTTCACTGTCAGAGGAAACTTCCAAATGCGGGAAGTGTGAAAAGACCTTGCTCTGATTAGATACTCACAGTCCGCTGATTAAATTTATAGCTTTTACTGGAAACTTTTTAGCAAGAACACAAGCAGTGCATTATCAACAAGTGGATTCAACAACTGGTCCAGTCTTCATGCACGGTTACGTGAGCATGAAAATTCAAAGAATAATTTCGGAACCCACGTGGAGTTTCTAGGAGTTCACCAAAGACTTTGTAATGGCCAGACAATTGACAAAGAACATGGAAAAATTGTCAAGGTTTTAAATGATGTTCCAGTGGGTGCAAGTGAATTGGTCGAAATGTTAGTTTAGACATTTTCAAGAAAAAACTACGACGAACAACCACCTAAAAGAGAATGTTTTCATATGAGACAGAAGATCAACCTTTGGATGATCGGAAAAAAAGCGTACAGAGATCAGTGCTTCAACTTATTGTTAGACCAAGCAATTCAGTCCATTAAATAGAATGTGGATTCGAACAACTTAGGCCATGTAAAATTACCGTATGTGGATTTCTAAATAACATTCAAAATACACAAGGCAGAAATAAGGAAACACACAGCAGAACTTGAAGCAGCTTTAACAGTCATCACGATAAAACAGGGTACTGATGGAGATGTAGTTACTTAAAAAACGAATGACGTTGATAGCTAATTGTTGACTGAAGAAGTTGAAGCTCTGGGAATCTTTTCCCTCCAGTGTCTTCACGCCTCGTGCTCTGTTTGAATACCTGCTAGTAGACAATCAATTTGCAGCATTATTAATGTTTTTAGTGCTTTGAGGATTTACTAAAAAATGCCTGTAACATTTGCATCGGGTGAAAGAAGTTTTTCAACCATACTTACGATCAACTATTTCACAAGAGAGTCCAAACAATTTGACAATGCTATCCATTGAAAATGGCATTGTTAAAATCACTGACCTTGAAAACATATTCAGATACTTTGCAAATAAAAAGGCCTGTAAATTCTTTTTATAAAAGAACTGTAGCAGACATAAAAGTCTACTACATCTAAAATAAAGTGTTGCAAAATAAAACAATACTCAATAATCAAGAAAACTGGATTTACTGACACTAAGAAGACAAAGAAATGCTGATGAGCATCGAAACAAGCCAAGCATCAAGAAGCAAACATTAACTGTGCGCTGAACATAAACAAAACCTCATTCTGCTCTCACTCTGATCACGTTCAGATAACACTCTAGCTCTCACTTCCTGTTGTAATATGCCACAACGATCACGCGTTGAACGCGTGATTATGTAGGGGATTCCCCATTAAATTTGGGTATGTAAGAGTCGATTCTTGTAGCCAAGTGCAGATCGCTTATCGATTTCGATGAGAGAACTCCTCTGACCTAAACCATTTGGTTTTATCTTTGAAGTAAAACAAAGCTCTACCTTGTGGCTCATGGGGCACTTAGTAGCTTGAGTCTTCAGACTAAAAACAAAATCACAGACTTGTTTTTAGTCGACAAGAGTGGCAATTGTCCAAGATAATCTCTATCACTTCATATAATAAATTGGCATTGTCCGAATTAAGTTCTGATACTCAAAACGATAAAGTTAACTTGCCCAAGATAATATTAAAAACTTACAAATACGATTGCCAAAATAGTCTGACCAAAACCAAACTTTGTTTTGACTTAAAACTGGCTATGTTGACAATATGGAAAGCACTGAAAACGTGATGACAATTGCGGAAGGTAAAAACAAGATCCTTTTGATACTGAAAACCTGTGTCACGATTAGAATTATTCAAAACACATTCTCCGAAAGCCACTCATTCCTTTTGAAGTAAGATACTTTAGTAGGAAGGTCTTGAAGTTAAGAACAGTTTAAAAGGTGAACTTGATGATTGTAAGAACGGTTACTTGCTGAGTTACTTGTGTCTGTGATTCTGATTCGAGAGAGAGTCCGATCTACTTCATGTTTTGCATGACATGGTGAATTTTTACGTATGTGATTTATCCATATTTTCTGTGAAATAAAAACTACTTACCTGTATACTTCTAGTCTGCAACTTTAAACAGTATTAGCTAGCCTACCAGAAGCTTTCGGGAGATCAAGCAAGCTTTGACTTGTGAATATCGTCCTTGGTACTAACCATTAATCGAACCCATGCAGTAACTTTATGGTTGTACCTAAATGGGGTCTTTTGATTTCAATGGAGATCAGAAAATCTTTACAGAACTGTGTATACGCATGTCTGTAATTGTTAAACCTGGTATTTAAAAAATTAATTAAATAAAGCTTTCACAGTCTTTAAAATTTTGGTATATCCAGCATTTATTTTGTAGTTAAAGACGAACATACTACACAAAATAAAAACATATATTAACTTTCGTGTGGATGTGGGGTCCCGCTATAAATTTTCTGATTAGGCCCCGCCATTTCTATAAACGATCTCCCCGGTTTTGACAATTCCAGCATATTTCTGGTTAAATACCAATCATTTACGATATTTCCGATCAGATGGCCTGTCTCAAGATAAATCTTGTAGGCCTGAGGAGATAATTAACCATTAGGAAATATTTCCAGGAATAACAATTGCGAGTCCTAAGTGATAAGGCACTCCTTTCTCTAGTACGGATGTGTGATATGATCACCTATAGGTGTTTCTATTCTTGATATATCGAGTCAACGCAACTGGTACAATTACAGTTGGTAAATTGTGATGTTTTTAAGACCACCGACGTGGTGCAGAGCCATTCTTTTCCATTGAATGACTGTGAAGGGAATATTATGCGTGTGAGATAAGGGCAGACTGCAGTGGATCAGCTAACAACGATCCGAATGTTGTTAATTGTGTCGGGTTAAGGTGTGCTTATAACTTTAGTACCAGTGCCACACCAGTCATTCACCTCATACATGGGCGCAATTTGGTGGGGGACACGGGGGACGTGTCCCACCCACTTTTTCAGACGAGGGGGACATAATATGCCATGTCGCCCCCACATTTTTCTCATAGGATTTGTATTTGGTGAGGTTTAAAAACTGAATGTGACGTTTGTCTCGTTTTGCGTGAACAGTTTTTCATGTTAGATGTTACACATAGCCATGTTGATCTTGAAACAGAGCTTCAGGGGCAGATCCAGGGGGGCGATTGGGGCGATCGCCCCCCTAAAATTTACGGAAGTAACTTTTTTTCACTATGATTTTGTACAATTCGGAAAATAACATTCGCAATGTAAGGCCGTTTTGCCGTCCGTTGCTTTGTCACAGCCAGTGGCGTAGCGAGGCTAAGTGCCGCCCGGGTCTGACCATAAAAGTGCCCTCCTTTCCATCCCTCAAATTTGCTTACAAAACTTTAAAATGAAAGAAGATTATGTTTCGCGCATATTTAAAGATATAAGGATTAATAAAGCATCTTGAAAAGCACAATCAAACACCCACAAACTGATATGGGTCTTATTTTTCATTGTAGTTTATGAGTCTTGCTTTTTCTGCTTATCACCACCTTTCTCATTATTAATTTTTCTATTTTGCTTTCTTTTCATATGCATATACGAACCCGACATGTTTCGTCAAATTTTCTTCCCTGTTGGTTTTTAATCTCCGGTAAGCTCACCGCATGACTCTTTAATAGTTTACTCATTCCAGGGGATTTCACGAAAAATTGAGGGATGTGATGGCGGCTTACCTACTTTACAGATGTAAACATTCATGTATGCTAAAACTTCTTATACTATGTCCATCTTTAACTAAATATAGTATATATACTACATATACCAGGCTATAATAATCAATCTGATAATATGATCTCAGTGACGTAAAGAACGTTTCATTTGTTGCAACCTTTCCGGTGGCGTTGCGTTTATTGTGTGATTCACCACGAACGGGATGTGCGTGGAGAATAATACCATTATATATGTAGCGCGAGCAAGCAATAGTAAGAGAGATTGCGAGGTGCGAAGTGTGCACATGCCGCTCGGGATTTCCGATCGCAACACATTGTTCACTTTACGTTTCAGTAGTGGTTTAATCCTCTAGTGCAGTGGTTCCCAACCGGGGTGCCGCGGCACCCTAGGGTGACATTTACAATACTCAGGGGTGCCGTGAGTTAATATGATTCTCCATATATCATTAAAAATACAATTTCAGAATGACATCAAACTTTAAAGCAAGTTGCTATGGGCTCGCCACTGGGTGTCACAAATTATATTTCTCTCCTGCAGGGTGCCGTATGCCTAAAAAGGTTGGGAAACACTGCTCTAGTACATATAAAAGGCTTCTAACATAACTCTGTCGGCACTTGAACGGAGCCCTCCATAGCTGCGGGGACCCATTTTGAAAAAATATCTTAAACAGGTTTAAAACTATGGTTGAGAAGCCCTGGCTTGCAGTCTTCATCGTGATTTGCGCACTTGGTCTAGCTGTTGTTTCGGACCTCTTCCAGTTACACGTGCATAGTGCTATTCTTGCCTTTGTACGTTACCAACGGAACCATCGCCAGAAGGTCTTCAATTGGGGCCTTCACGTTTGTGCACGGAGGGATTGACGTTCTAAAATTTGGCAAAAAATCAACTGATTTATAGTGCTTCATATTTATGACTTATAGTGCTTCATCTTTCAAGAATTGAAGGTTTGTTTGGTGGTCTAAGCCCCGTGGCGACAGGACTGGTTGGCACCAGACGTCTATTTCGAAAACTGTATTACCAAACCATGCCAAGTGGGACATAGGCCTTTTTTTAATGCTCAGCGGTGATTACAACTTCTTACCTTCGATGGTAAGTGAGTTGAACAAGTTTATTCAGTACAGCCATTGCCAAGTTGTACAACTGTTTAGCTTAACGATTCCTAAAAGCCTTCACCACAATCATATCTAAACATATCGTTTACCCTTGCGTTAGGTTTTCAGACTAAGGTTCTTTCCTCAAATTCATCAAATGAGAGCAACACCTTTTCTAAGCTTTTCTTGTTGAAATGAATTTTTCTGTGACTGCAAATGTTACGTAAACCGTTGAACAATGGAGCCTTTTACGAAATTCACGTGGCCTGTCGGCTGGCTCTGGTCCACTCCATCGCAGTTCAAACCGACAACCTGAGCTCAAAGTTACTCACGAAAACGCACCAAATGCACCACCCCGCTTCTAGAACGACATTTTCTGACACTATCACGTCATGCAGAAAAACAGCCGTTGTATTGAAACTGAACAAAGTTTTCTTTGCAGGGTTCTTTACTTTAACCGCCAAAGTTTAATGTTGATAAGCCTACCTAATGACTAGGCTACCGCTTATGGCACTTATTTAAAAAATCCCACTTAACACTAAAAAATAGCATGAGATGTGTCAAGAATTTTTTTGTATAATTTTGGCGACAGAAATTAGCGGCAAACCAGTGCCTGAAATTGCTTCTTACCAGGGCAGTTGAGGCGAACGATCTTGCCCAAGGGGCGCTACGGCTTTACACTCAGTGTCGGTGAATTGGACACACAACCTTCAAATTGTGAGGCGGACACTCTACCACTGAGCTATCTCCACCCCAATGCAATGTTCGTCGCCAATGCCTGGGTGTCAGGTGATATTACCATAGGTGGCGGAACCGGGGGGGCAGCATGGGCCTAGGCGCCACCACTTTTATTTCTGGGGGCGGCCGCCCCCCTACTTTTAAATGTCGATTTTTGCCTAAATACGTTTAGGTAACACAATTAATTTGGGGTTTATTAAAGTAAATAGTTAAATGTAAAACATGCTGCAGAATTTGGCAGTTTTTTGACAATATCATTTGTAATATATTATTGGCAATTTGGCAGGATTTCATAAATTGTTTTGCAGAATACACCGTGCACAGTCTGTCACCCTGAGCTATGTCTTGCTTACCGCATTGGTGTTGTTGAGCAGTGTTTCAGATGGTGAAATACAACACAGTTTTTTACAAAATGGTGTAATTTTTCATGCTTGTGTGCATGGGTGTCGGAAAGATTTCTTCCAGGGGGGCCACTAGTGGATTTTTCCAAACGTTTTTCTAGAGGGGGGGCAAAAGTGGTGAAATTTGTTTATTACCACTCGAAACTAAGAAAACAGCCTTTTTTGCTGAAATTTTCAAATTCCTGCCCCCCTTCCGGCACCCATGCTTGTGTGTAAGAAAATGTTCGTGCCACACCATTAAACATTGGTGTAATTTCTAGCGTTTTAACACCATTCTAAATAGTGAAATTTTGCTGAATCTTATAGGCAAAATGAAATATTTGACAGATCAATTTCAACTGTGTTTTTGTTTTTGCATTGGCAACACTAAATAGCTACATTTTATTTGTGCATTGGCAACACAATTGGCATCCTTATAGACCAGGGGTTCCCAAACTTACTCTGGCCATGTACCCCTTCAGCATTTTGATAGATGAGCATGTACCCCTAGAACTTCATATGGCATAAATCCTGAGGAAAATAACAAAAACATATTTACCAACAATAATATTCACCATGGGCGTCCACAGGGGGGCAAAACGAGCATTTAACCCCTTGGAAATTTGGACTAAGAATCAAAAGTTTCTAGAAAACAGGAAGTCAGCATCTTAATTCAGATGAATTTATTTAATTCTTCCATTGACAGTTTTTTTGCCGGTATGACACTCACACTGCACAAGAGCCAGAGGCAGGTTGCGAAACTTGCGACGGATTGTTCTATTGTTGGTCTCTATTGTGTAACAATAACATGGCAACAAATCTTCAAAGATTCAGTTTAAGTAATTGTAGAAGGTGTTTAGCCCGCAATGTGACTGTTGAATGCAGACATCTGTGGCAGGTAATGCAGCGAGACAGTGACCGCTGATAGCCGAAATGCACGTAGTTTTACACTGTGTGAAAAAAAGCATGGGTGAATCTATAGCAATGGTTCCACACGTTTGAAAAATCCATGGTTAGTGGGAGACTTTCAGTGTGAACCTGGGTTTATTTTTTAAGTCATAGATCAAATTTAAAAAAAATTATGTCCATTCGGTTATAAATCCTGAACAGATAAGCTAGCGAACAGGTCCGTAACCAGGGGTGGCAGGTGGGTGAAGCCCCTCCAAGTCAAATGTTCACCTCCCTAGAAAAATGTTTTGGACATAGTTCAAATCTATTGGATATAGTGTGAAAAATTTGGCCCCTCTCAGAAAACTCTTCGCCCCCTGGTGTCACAAGCCGGTTACGGGCCTGCTGGTGAATACTGTTACGGTGAGTTTTAATACGATGGAACAAATGGCCATAATGTCTCAGCGAAAAAATTACAGGTGTGGAAAATTTGCCTTGAGTGAATAGCTTAATCAAACTACGCTTATGCAGGCTTATTTTCACATAGTATGAAACTGCGTGACTTGTTAGAATACGTCTATGCACTTATGCAGGTTTGTGGGAATACATCATAATCGTTAAAGTTTATTTCTGACTTCTGAGTGAGAACTGAGTGCAAAGCTACATTTGTTGTGGCGACTTTTCATAATTCATCTGCTAAATTTTTTTAAGCCTGCATGATATTCTAACTTCAGTGAATTGTCCGATAGTCGTGTCAACATACCAGTCTACCTGCCCGGTTTATGTATGATGACCATGAGCATTCCACATGAAAAAAATCAAAGACAAGCAAGGTTTTCTTCAAAGACTGATTGCTTCGGACGAGCTCTCAGGCGTTTGCAGCTCTTGTTTCTAATGACAACAACAAGTCTTGCTAGGTAAAATAAAATCGTAATTTGTGGTTTCGTTAATCGTAATGGCAATACTTTTGTGAAAAAAGTACCCTGTTTTGAAAATCTGTAGATAACCTATGGAGAAAATTATTATGATATACCTGACTATGGCGGCCAACGAAGCCCATTTTTTGCGAGTGTTGCCCAAGGGTGAAGTGCTTTGTGAACATCCGTTTGCATTGCATCTACTGCAACCTAAAAAGGGTAAGGATAAGGCCGACGTTGTCCCCCTAAGGAAAAAATTATTTAGACGCCCATTGTATTCACTGATATATGCATTAGTAATTGGAAATGAATAATATATAAACATTCTTCCCTTCAATTGGTAACGTTAAATGTACCCCTTCCAATAGGTAAATGTACCCCAGTTTGGGAACCCCTGTTATAGACAACTTGCTAGTTGCTACATATGCTTTGTCTTGTCTTTGCATTCTGGTATCTAATGCAGTTGTAGAATGAGTATCCAGTTATGTTGCTTCTGTGTTCAAGATGCGAAAAAGTTGTGATTTTGAATGTGCTTAAGACAGGTATCAATGCTGTGTCATTTTTGCCTGTTTTTAAAGCTGTGTTCTTGGTGTTTTTAACAACCCAGAGGCGACTCCAGCACACGGGCTCCTCGGGCTTAGCCCGAGTCTTCGATTAGAATTTATACCGGAGAACGCGAGTTTGCTTGCTTTGTATACTTATATCCCACTTCACGAAGTTGTTAACTCGGGCTCTTTTCTTTGGGACTTGCCACTGTTCCTATATTTTCGTTCCATGTCTGGCCTCTCGCGTTCATGTTGTAGGTGACCTGAATAAATCAATATTGTTCGTAGTAGGTGTTCTCGCGACTTCGTTCGCTCGCGCTTTACTCGGGCTCATCCATTAGAGCCCGAACTCCCCTATGCAATTAAGTATTTTTTGAAATATAATTCATATCGGACTGCATGGTTTTTGAAGCAATGGATTTGTATATGTAGACGAGTTTCTAGACAATTTTAAGTTCTAGATAGTCGCATTTAGTTACGTCTGAAAACTTCTATGTGGATTCGAATCTTAGACATAACAAGGACGACATTCACGAAAGCTAATGTTCGCTTGGTCTCCCTAGAGTTTCTGATTTCCTATCTAAATGATTGAACCATAACAGAAAGACAGTTTTTATTAGTTTTCGCTTTTTTATTTCACAGAAAATATGCACACGAACATTAAAACTTACCAATAAGCTTAGCATAATTTTCATCTTCGAAACGCTCTCGAACCCAGCGGCACAGACACACTATTTTTAGATTTCTACCAATCTTACAGACCTCAAGTATATAGCAGTACTTTCCACTCATACATTCTGTAACTGAACGGAAAATGTTTCGTTCAGAACGCATGTTTTATGTAAGGTTGGATCGTGACAAGATTTTGTAAGCTTCCTAGTTTAGGTTTCCCGCAGATTTTGGTCACGTATTTTGTATGGCAACTTTGTACTTCATCATGTTTGTACACGATGACTTTAAATGTTGAAAAAGAAACCTAGAGTGAGACAAATCCCAATTTGTTTGTCAAACTCGGTTTATGTATTGACTTTTTAAATCGTCAAACAGAGTGACAGGGAGCACCTACATTGCCGACATTTTAATGGGCAGGGTGTCGGTGTTTCGCCTTAGGATTGAGCAAGGCAATAAATTGCCTTTTGACAATATCAGTCCATATGGCAGCGAGTAATTTGGACAAGCCAAATTTGTGGTTCTGAGTGTCAAGGATTCACTCGGACAAAGCCAGTAGTGTTTGACCAAAAGACAGGTCATTGACGCTGTTTTTAGTCTGAGAACTCAAGCTACTAAGGAGACTGTGTCATTTCACAAGCGACCAGAGTAGCACTCACGGCCAATCCGTCGAGCTAGGAAGGGCCACGAGGCAGAGTCTCAATTTACTTCAGTGGCTAAACCACTCAAATATGGTGTAGACCAGGGGTCTCAAACACGCGCCCCGCGGGCCGTATGTGGCCCGCGAGGACCTTTTGTGCGGCCCGCGACGCTTTTTGGAAAGTTGCATATAATTCAACATTTACGTTGCCAAGTGCCTTGAAAAAGATGCCGTGAAATGATTGAACTAATGCTGAATGTTACCCAGTGCGGTTTTCGTCCCGGCCGCAGTACTACA